>Ga0307517_10000338_pt1 | contig 81516 bp, 77 predicted proteins | sample 23_EM_MG_FD_194515 | JGI IMG/M metagenome (GOLD analysis project Ga0307517, IMG submission 194515) | Populus trichocarpa ectomycorrhiza microbial communities from riparian zone in the Pacific Northwest, United States - 23_EM | ecosystem: Host-associated > Plants > Roots > Unclassified | place...
CCCCCCCCCCCCCCCCCCCCCCCCCCCCCCCCCCCCCCCCCCCCCCCCCCCCCCCCCCCCCCCCCCCCCCCCCCCCCCCCCCCCCCCCCCCCCCCCCCCCCCCCCCCCCCCCCCCCCCCCCCCGCTGCTTGGCATGTTACGGTATTAATTTAGGATTGCTTTGAAAGGGCTATTGTGTTTGGAGGGGCTTACTTGAGAATTATAATGAAGTTATATGGCAGACTAAACCTAGAACTGGAAGAGCTGGACGGTATAGTACTAATGATATAGCTTGGAGATCTGGAGCTTGGTCGTCTACCCGAGTCCGATACCCGCCTCGGCCAAGAAGCGCCCGGTATGGGCACGCAGGTACAAGCGCGATAAACAGATTTTTCGTTTTAATCCCCCTTATAGGCGGTTACACTCTGCAATCTCGGATCTTAATAATCTAGATACTGCACTATCTACTAAGAATCTATGAATTTTGAATCTCTTTACAACAAAACCTTACAGGTTGCCCTACCAGATCACTTGCTACACCAGACGGATTCATTAGGTTTAGACCGTCTAGGATAGTGGGACTGTATTTCTCCAGACCCTTGCATCCGGGTATGCTATTGGTAGTAGTACCCTTGCCGGGGACTAACCCTCTGCAAGAGCACTCTACTCCACTCCACCCCTCCGCCAGCAGATTCCCCAGCGGCTAAAAATTTCCACAGGGTTGGGACATCTTGAAACCTTGCTTCCCGCTTAACTTCGTACACTCAAAGGGCTGTACAAGATCGAGCACCCCGCGAGAATCCTAAATCTCATTACTCGACAAGTAATTCAACGCTGAGCAGCGCAGATATTTCCAGTTCGCTAGAGCTCTCCAAGATGAGGAGTACTGTCCTGGTATCCTGGAAATAGAGTTGCAGAGATCCTTGAATTTAGGCTTAAAACACCAACTCTTGATCCTGCTACTTTGGGATACAATGAATTGACAATTGCGGTAAAGCTCTTAGGTACTGTACGGATATGGGTGATCGGACCCTCTAGATCCTGGAGGCGTGACCCTTAACTAGGCCTCATGTGTAAGGGAATGAATGGGGCTTGTAAGGAAATTACTCAAACAAGCTAGAAGCATTGGCACTGTATCAGTCCTAATCCCCAGGGGTTCCGTCATCTACCTTCATACTCGGGTATTCCCAAGGTTAGTCTCGGAATCATACCCGCGCTATTACCTGAACTGGACTCGAGTGTGCGCCGGCATCCTCCATCCGGTGGGTACCGCTGGCTAAGTTGCAATGATAATGCCGGTGGAACAGAAATACTACTTGCGCCTTTACCGGGAAAAAAAAATCCAGGTACATTAGAGGTAAACCGGAGCCTCATCCCCACCACCCCCCGCAATACTCGGCGGCCGGGGTTCTTCTTGGCAGGCACGCGCGAGTGCTGTAACATACCGGTACGTGCCGCACAGGACAAACCCGGTAAACACCAGTAACTGGTAACAAACATTCACATGAAAAGTGAGCATAAAGCCAAGGGATGGCTCAGGCAAGAATGCATCCCTAATTCCTTGGACTCTTGGCTGCTTGGTACGCGTTTCGGCGGGAGCTACCGATAGCTTACCTAGAGGGCCCGAGGGGAGTGGCTTTGATACCGTAAAATCTCCCATAATCCACCATTTCTGCTGGAGCTCTAATCTCCGTACCAAAAGACAAAAGCCCCCGATAATGATTAGTGTTTTGCTTGCATAGTAAAGCTTTGAGTTGGCAGTGTGCGCGGCGGGTGGCATCAATTAGTATTCGTAATTCTGGTAACTTCTCAAACTAAACTTATCGTGTGTTGATATAGCAATTTCAATTAATAATCTAATAGTGGATGATATGACACTGGTAGTACGAGTATCGTGACTGGCTTGTTCCCTCAGGATATCGTATCGTTCGCCTTGCCAAGTTGCCAAGGTCACCTATTCTTCTGATCCTTGGAGAGAGAGAGAGAATCAGGGGGATGTGGGTGGGCGGAGATTGGCTCCTGCCGATCTTTAGCTTCATCGGGTATCACTCGTAATTGCCAAGCTGCAAGGGACCTCTTGTCCTGCGCACAGCCATCACCTCCCCAAAGTTCCTGCAAGTGCCCTTCGAAGTATTCCTAGCCCTTGGAAACACACTCTAACATTCTATTCCCACTGTTCAGTAGAATCATATTACTATGAACCCCCCAAGTGGCGTATCCGAAAACAGTTATCTGGAAGGATCTTGCTTTTCTATAGCCACCGAGAGGTATCGTTCTTGAGGTAGGCGAAAGCGTTCGTGGGAACTCTGCAAAAGTGGTTGTGTTTGTAAGATGGCACTGATGTTTTACGGTATACGCTTGAGGAGGATTCTTGAACTATAACTTACCGAATTCTTTTGGGAAGGTCAGATTGAAGATATTACCGGTATACCGTTAGCCAAGCCAACCAACTAGGGAGCAACAGGACCCTTAAATCACTACACTCGAGTGCTTTAGGTGAGTAAAGGAAGGTGGTTAGGGGAAGTCTCCCGACTGTTCCGGACGGTGGTATATAAGTGTTTGTTTTGGCGAGCTGCAATGCTAGTTTTTTTGGTATCATAATATGTTGGCAATTTATTTTTCTCTCACGTCATGATAATTTATCGTGTTCCTGATCTAGGTTTGGTATATAGGTCGCGGTTTTGGCGGATGCTGGGAGCCCGGGATGTTGTAGGACTTGTAGATAGTACCTGCACTGGTAATTCTGAGACAATTGGAGTTTTTTACTCCTACCAACATCATAACAGAACCTAAGCCCAAGGGTTATCCGGATACCTGCGACCTGCCCATTGTCGCAATAGTTTCCTCCATTCACTGGTGCAGTTTCCCTTACTTCCTGGTAATTAACGATAACATCTCTGCCTACCTCTCCTCGCTAAACCCAAGCATCACAGTTCACCACCTCGTATTTTGTGGTATTTCTAACATGCTATTCTTTAACATCTTTTCCGGGAACCCTCGGTGGGTTGTCTCACAAATATAGTAGTTTACCGGTATTATACGAGTCTTCTAGATTGTGCTCTGGGGCTTACCAAGAAGGATTTTCCTCTCCTCCGATATTCCATCCAATCAGATCCTCCCCCTCTTTTGCCCTCTACCCAACTCCTTGCAACAGCAAGACCCCGTATGATATACCAAGCTGGGATGGAAGTCTCAGACCAACTACGAAAGGAGAAAATTGTTCCCAACTCCCTCAATGTCATGAGTGGCTCACACTGGGCTGTTATACACTCTTAGCCCAAAAAACCATATGCTATCTGAAGAATTTGATGAGGTCACACCCCATGCCCACAAACCTAACCTTACTGTTTCGTTCTTGGCTGCTGGGAGTACAGTAGACCCCCACCCCTGATGGAAAGCATTGCAGCTCTGGGAAGGCGGGTAGAATGCAAGCAAGGGAGAAAGTAAAGTTTGTACTTTGTGTGAAACACCACAATGAGCAAAACATGCAGTCAGCCAACACTCACGGGGGCCAAATGCCAGCGTCGGGTGGAGCTACGCTAGTCTAGAAGCACTGCCGAACCGCTATTATCCTGCTACGTTTTTCGGTTTACTAGAGTACAGTACAGGGCCCCACCCGTCCTAAGGTTTCCCCCACTCTTACCCGAAATTTCAGATCCCCGACTGGACAATCAAGCTGGCAAATCTCCATCCAAAACCTCGGCTGGGGAAAAGACAACAGTGCGCAGTAACTTAGAGCCTGTTTGGATGTCAAAATATCCCAGAGATTCCTGGAGATTGCGATACAAAAACAGGATTTCTTGGGAATCTTTGGGATTCTCAATATTTTTGACTGTCTGGAAGACCATATCTTTGGGATATCAATCCCTATAGCCCCCACAGCAATCTCTAAGATTGAAATTTACTCCTAGAAGGTAGATATTCCCTAGATTGCACCGGCGCCAGCTGCGGGCCCACTACGCCTTTTTGTAATACCTGGATTTATAGGTCCGCGGTTGGACGGGACTCGTTTTGGACCTCGGTCGCACAAGGGGGTTTTGGCTAGTGGAATTAATTTATTAAGCGCCGCTAGAGGGAAGAGATCTATGATCTATCGGATGCCTACGGACTGAGATCTCTCGACTTTCCGGTAGATTGGTAATTTGTGGATTCCAGATCTCGTGGATTTTAGCCTCTTGGCAGGTCCCCAGAGTTATCCAATTACTTGGGCGCGGCAGCTCTTAACCTGCCTCGGTATTCGCGCCCAAGCCATTTGAATCCCGTATTGTTTAGTACTGTGCCTCCCTAGCTACTAGTGCCGCACTCCCCCCGTTGAGCCGCACATTGTGGGGCATAGCACAGGAGACACAGCATCTACTGTAACAGGCGAAATGCTCTACTCTTGGAAAACCACCATACTTGGTACAGTACCCTGGGGCGCTATGTATAGGAATAATTGCAAAGGTAGTGATTTTTTTTAATGCGGGTTGTGCGCTAACCCTTGAGCTAGTTTGGGCGTTGGGGTTTTTAGAAGTTGTATGGGGGGTGGGGGTCGCTGACGGCTTTCTTGGCGGTGAGGAGTGACCGTGAAGTGTTCTCGATGGGATCACCGGTATGAGGGGGCTGCAAGACCACTATTGTGCACTAATTAGTTATGAAGCCATTGTCACTAGTACTCGAGTGCTAGGCCACTAAATATTCGCTTTTTTCTACCCGGTAGAGTATTCTCCTTATATTAGACTGCATCTCTCTCCAGTTTCCATTAAACTCTGGGATCGGCTGCCGGATTACTTGTCTCGGTCAAGGTATCATACCTCGTGCTCTCGTCTGAGTCTCCGTGAACCCTGGGCATCCTTACACAGGATATGACTTGTTGTCCTGGATCACTCGCTGTGCCGGATAGATTCTTCGGGGTTTGGTTATCCGGGATAGCGGGGCGCGGCTGTGCTATACTAGTGCCCTGAAAACAAGGATTAGGGAAATATATTTCCAATGGTCTGTGCGTATCTGTGTGCGAAAAATAGCAGAGATTGCAACCTCAATGTCTGGGTAGGGTACTTCTTACAAGTACCTGGGGCGGCGGGTACAGTGCTCCTGGGAAGCAAAAAATATGGTACCCGAAAACGAAGATTCGCGAAATATATGGTCACGAGAACAGTACCAAATCCTTGTTCATCTGAGCCACCGTATGGGTAGGCCATCCCTGCCCACCCCCGGATACGCCTTGCCTGCTACAGTAGGAGTATTGGCGGAAGCCAGCCCGTGACCCCCGTGATGGGTTTAGTTTGACAGGCTATTAAAAAGAATCCTGAATACAGGTTAGTGAGATCCAGCGTGTTTGGTGGGACTGATTGTGCTCCCAGTCAAGAAAGCGCTAACCACTCATGGGAACTTTTGTCTCTGGATGAGGAGATTGTAGGGTTGGCGGAGAAGATGGATTCGAAGATGGGGGTTCTGTGTCTTATCTAGGCAACTGTACCGTAATGTACTAGTACAAGGCACAGGGGGTATGTTTTCGCACACACCACTTTGTGACCCACCAATTTTCTAGTGTTTTTTGCTGGTCAGCCACTTTGGTGTGTGCGAAAACATACCCCCTGTAACTTGTACAGGCTTATGCGAAAGTAGCACCGAAAAGGTAGGTTGAAGAATATATGTGAGATGGTTATGAAGTATCGCCTGAATAGTAGTCCGTTCTACATTTACCAGGACGGGAGTGCGCAATGCGCTCTCCTAGGTGCAGAAAGTAGTGCTTACAGGATTTAGAGTTCTATCACTGTACATGATACTGTAATCAAGGTTGAATAAAGCAATAGTATCTCCGCTCATCCCCGCTTGGTTTAGATCGGGTTGGGATACGTAATAGGCGTGTTGGATCTGGGTTAGATCTGGCGGAGAGGATTTTCTTCTTCTTCTTTTTTAGTTCTTTCCGGATTCTGGGTGTGACGTTGGACTTTGATATCTGCTTCCAGGTCACGAATTGTGCGGGGGGTAGTTCACCAAAGGTCACTCGGGATGCATCGGAAAAGAGACTGGCTCCCGGCTCACGGGTCATCTGTGAGAATTTAGAAGTAACTTGTTTGTGTCTCTGGATTGGGTAGGGATAACCTATCCAATCCCTACCCAGGCCTGCAAACTCTTCGGCTAGGTCTTTAGAGGCACCTTAAGCCCCTTGCTCGGTTTCCGGACCCACACTCCCAGCCACTGCCAATTGCTTCCGCCATAGGGGATGTTAAGAATTCCCACCAGAGCGAAAATCAATGTTGGGAAGGGCAATAGGGAAGAGAAATAGGGGCACTCATGCCCAGGATTACATAACTAAGATCTAGCTTCCCAGAGTACTGCCGGCTGCGCCGTACAACGCAGTGGAGCCTAGAGGAGGCATGGGGGGGAAAGAACAAAAGTGCAATCGCAATAAGCTTTAAGCGCAGCAGAACATAGAAGAAGGGGGGAAAAGTTCGCTGCTCTCTCCACTAATGAAAGCTAAGTTAAGATGATAATATTATATACTTCCCTCTAGCTAAAAACACCGCAAAACTCACAAACTCAATGAACTCTAAAGAAACATATGGTTCCGGAAGACTGGACTCTGCACCAATTTTCAGACAAAAAGAGTGCCGATCTAGCTGCGCCGCGCTTAACACCCCGGAAGCATACTGCCTTTATACCTAATACAACCCAAACTGGTAAATTCACAAAGTATGATATGAGAATTATCATATCATACCTTAAATTTGTGAATTTGTGAACTCAAAACCATTACCTGGAATACAATTACTGGAATTAATTTTATTGATTTTTTAATTTAACTCTCTCCAATATTTTCGGCCATATGGATCTCTCATATTCTTGGAATTATCGTAGGATATCATGATGCTTTGAGAATTTACTAGTTGGGGTTGTATAACTTTGGTATAAGGGCAGCATGCTTCTGAGATGTTATGCTCGGCGTCGCAGCCATATCGTCACACTTTTTGTCTCAAAATTGGTGTAGAGTCCGTTGTAGTCTTCAAGAACCATACTAAGCTAACAGATCGTAAAACCTAGCGATCTCAAACAATCTAGAACCATCCCGACATCCCATGATCCTCAGTGATCCCTAGGCTTATACCCTGCCAGTGTGTCAACTCGCATGTGGCTAGGGACAAAGGGTATGAAAGAAGGATCATGGAACTAAGAACCGGATACCTAATACCTAATCATAATGGGTATTGACAAAACCCGAAACTAGTACCCTATGCCTAACCGCATAGGGCGTGAAAATAAAAACCTACTGCAAGGTGCCTAGTTTCCGTATATCATACTATAATGCCACATGCCCTATAGCCCATAGCCCTATACCTCCTAACCGCCTAGCCGCCTATCCGCGCAACTGCATATCCGCATAACCACCTAACCACATCCCCTATTAGCAAATCCAATACAATGAACATCTAAACTCTCCCCTCATGCCTCAGATGCCCGAACGCCGCACGCATGCCCGAGTATGCACCGTAATTCTCTCCCTGCTTATACGGTTCCCCTTCGGAAACTTCATAATGAGTAACATGACGCCCTTAGCTCTATCGCCCAAGGTACTCATATGTTGGGGAGCGGGCGAAAGCCTTGGCTTCCTCACATGTATGCGCAGGACTCATCGCAAGAAGTTCCGATCCGAGAGGATACCCGCCATTAGATAAATCCTCAGGAATAGAGAAGTGTTAGATTGGCGGATAGCATGCCTAGACTCTGGGCACTTTTCCGAGCAGATTTTGCCGGGGAATTTGTTCGGGTATTGTAGTAATATTTAACTATCTTGGGGTAGTCTATATTAGTGTTCCCAACGGCCCGGAGGCCTCACTGAGCCCGGCCGAGGGGCTGGACACTAGGCTATGTAGGGTGAGACAGTGGCATTGTATGGTAAAGGTAGGACTGCAGAAGATGCTGGGGGCCATGAGTGATGGTTCATGATTTGAACACTGTCTGATAGTTCCGAGGAAAAGAATATGCAGAATGCGCAGGTGTAGAAAGCCTCAATTCTTAGATTGTGAAAACTTCTTCCGCTTGGGAATAAATTTCGGATTTGATCTGCCGTTGCCATGCGAGGAGAAGGGATATTTATTATACTTTGGTGCCTCATTGAGTACCGGAAATGGGGGTTCGCGACTCAGGTAACCCGACCCACACAAGGACCCGCGGGGGCCCGGAAGGCGGCCGGATGGACCAGGTTTTGATAAGTTAGTATGACGAAAAAGCGAAAATAGAATCTATGATAATAAAAAATAATGTTTCTTTCTCACCGAATCTGGCCCTGGAGTATTGTGCGACCACGAGAGTACCTTTCTCACTACTCGAGTAGATGGCACAACAAGTATTGTTTTAAAATGACCCAGAATACGCTCTCTTTCCAGATATTGTGATCGCTCGATTGCATTGGCCATGATTCGGTACCGGTAGTTTCCGATTTTCAATATATATCAGGTTAGGATAGACCAATGGGATTATCACCAAGTTTAATGCTTGGGGGGACTGGTTTCCGGTGATGCGTGGAAGTGGGGCAACTACATACAGTATTATGTTGATCACTACAACCGTATTTTGTTCTAGTCTAGTTTTTTCTCTCTATACTTACATGGAATAGCCAACACACTCTCTTGTTTTCCTATTGCGCTCTTTCCTCCGAGTCCCTCTACGGCGGCCCATGATTGAGAGCGGACTTTTTGCCCTTCACCGCACGATTTTCTGCCTGTGCCTTATCGATCCACCATCCATTAAGTCCACCCCTGGTCCTTGTATTTCATAGAATCTCAAACTTACGGCGCTGTCCTCTATGATATAGTAAGTGAGTGCTTTCAACTTACTCTAGAAGCTCTTGGGATATCCTATCAGGTTCCTGATAGAATTCAAACCTCCTGCCTACGAGCCTCTTTTTCCGGTTCGAGAGATCACAAGGGCTTAGACACCCGCTAATGAGATTCAACACACCCCATGCGCTAGTCTCCCAATCGCCCTGGAGGAGACAATTTTCCTTCTTAAGAGCCTTTGCCTGGATTATTGGCCGGTGTCAAGAAGATAAAGACATCAGGCCTCAATGGGCCTGAATAAGCGAGTGACTAGCTGTGAATAAAAAACTTTTCAACCCGGATCTATCGCGGAGGTGGCGATATTTCTATGCATTACTATCAATGAAATCTACAAGAATATTTTCTCATTAAAAGCTTCGTGTCTCCAATGCCCCTAGCATTCTCGCCCTGTCTCCAGTTCCAAATTCTCATTTCGCCTACTGTAAAGCCATTTAGTTTTAGTTGCAAGTCTTGTGGACTGTCGACGGGGAGCTTAAGCCCCACATTTCGGAAGGAACCTTGGATCATCACCTTTCCAGAGCCATTTCTGGTGAACTTGGCCCATGAAATTAGAGTAGGGCGGATGCTTCGCCATAGGAGGAAGCCCGTATCATACTACTTATCTGTTGGCATACCCAAAACTAAATCCTTCTCCACTTGGTGCTGCCCGGTGATCGGGGGCAGGGAGGTACTTGGAACTTTTGTTGAAAATGGTGCTGCTCGCCATACTCTCACAATACTTCCTTTGTTCAGATGGCTTCCGGGAGCGCGCTTGTTTGGGGCTTTGGGTATGCGCTGAGGATCAGGGCATATGGCTCCGGCATCGGGTATAGGTTTGTGTTCGGGGATGCGCTGAGGATTCAGGAATGGGTTTATCTTACTCGCTTTGGCTTCGCGGGCATACGGTTCGGCTTTGGGCGTTTTGGTTTGTATGTTGGGGAAAGCATTGCGAATGCAGGAATGCGCGATAGTTTTGGGATCGTGCAACTTTCGGGAAAGCCGGGAGAAAAGCGGAAGCATGGTAACGCCAGCGTGAGAGAGCTGGAAGCCCGGCGGCGGTGGGATAGGTTTATTTTCCTTTTGTCAGCCCGGGAGTCATGATGGAGGCAGGAGACTCACATGGAGCACCACTATGGCTCATAGCTGGATATGATGTCTTTGTGATTGATATATACTCCTGCGATCGCCCTTAGTTAGTTAGTTAGTCCGTCGGAGTAGTCGTCGTTGAGCGTGAGCCTGAGGTTGTTAGTGAAAAGTTTTTTTTTCCGCCCCTGAAGTGTGCGATCGTTTGCATTGTGAGTTGCTTGGCGTTTCGTTTCACCGCTTGTCACTCGTCGTATCTCGTTTCACAGTGTATCATTTCGCCGTCAAAGTCTAAAAACTTTTTCGCAAGTGAATAGAATTGAATCGGTCGCTGAATCTGACATTGTAATGGCATATTTCTCTCAACCGGCGACTTAGGCTTTGGGTCCCGGCGTGCTTTTCTTGTATCAGTCCTGGGTGCCGTCGGGGTGTATTTCTTGTTGATATTCGATTTCAGAACCATGAGTATCGGAGGTTTTACAGGAGCACTAGTGGGTACTATCCAGGGCCTATTATCCTTGCCCACTCTGCTCGCACCAATGCATGTCATATATCTTAGCGCTGAAATGTCCTTGGCCGAATAGAGGGCTTATCGGATAGGGCATTCCTTCGCATCATTACATCCGGCAAACCACCACAAGCATAGAATCACGGGTAGGCTCGTGTGATAGTCACCGCCTAAGTTCCCGCTAAGCAGGCGTTTCCGGCATACCGGTGCCCCAGTTAACACCCTAAACAGGAACCTCCTTATGTCCCGGTGCAATACTGAGTACAAAGTTGAGTGGAAATGAAATACGGGAGTAATTTCTCAGATGCCAGGGTTCCTGTCTAATGCTATGGAAACCCACAGTTATTGAGCTGGCATCGCTAGCACAAAGTGTAAAATTGATCAACTTGTATCCACCAATCATTGGGATCATTGCGCATAAATTCTAGAGCCCCGAAGCGTGTAGAAATGTAAAGAAATCAATGGCAATTAACATCGACACTGTTCAGCCACGGGTCAGTTTTCCTAGTTAGCTGATGTTTGGAAGGGGGGGTTCAGACGAGAGGCGTCATACATGCAAGATAGAAATAGTTCAAGTTCCTCTTAGTTCATGTGGATTCGGGGGCGGCGGGGAGCGTCCCTAACTTCCCGTACCGTGTGGGACTCGAGGATAGCGTTGGAGCTTGCACGTGTCTCTAGTCTGGTGGCACAATCGTAGAACTCGGACTGGGTGGTTCCGCTGGCTCCCGAGAGGATGCTGCCGAGGATGAGCGTGATTGTGAAGCGAGTCTTCCTACTTTCTCTGCTCTATCCATCCAGATTGATACATCCCGTCTTTCGTGCTTTTTGAAGTAAGCTTCGGCCGAGATTTGCACCAAGCGATGAAGTTCGTACACTGGCAGACCCTTTACTGAGCTGGCAGTCCTGGTGACTAGGGAAAAGTTCATAAGTTTTCCGATTGCATTCTGTGCGGTGAGCTCATCATCCATGCCTTCTAAGTCGGAACGCCGTAGTGCGTCTTCTGGTATATTCTGGTGGTCCTCCATAAATGTAATCAGTCGAAGAAGATTCGCTGCCTCGTGGTACTCCTTCTTGATCTGATCAAATGTGATAAAGAATGTACTCAGAATGCTCTCCGTCATTCCGGTTGCCGGCTCTCGGTAGATGTCGCTAAACTCCTGAGACAAAAGATTTTCCCTTGTAGAGTCCTTCCCCTTGAGCATCCTAAGGTAGCTTGAAGGCATAGTGCCGGTTTCAGTCATGTAAGCAGCTGCACCGACTACTGCTAATGGGAGATAGCAAAGCGAGCTAAGTATGTCCTTAACTGCTTTTTCGTCTTGGGCATCATAGCGAGATAAGAACAGCTGTCTGGCCTCCTCTGCCCTCATCTCCGGCACTTCAATGGCGTTTCCAATATAGCACCCCAGCCTGGTCGCAACCAGCTTGGATCTTGTCGTTATTATGAGGGTTCCCTTGGGGCCCCGGGGTATATATTGAGCAATAGGGCCGCGATTGTTATCAAAGTCCCTTTCGTTGTCGGCATTATCCACGACTAGAATCCATTCCCCACTACGTGCATTCTCAAACCACTCTCTGACTAAAGCCAATGCATCCTTGCCCTCACCATCAATAGCAGCTTGAGTGGTTCCAATATTCCTAAACTCCTCACTGAACTCTTCGAGGCTGCTTCCATGAACCCAAAAAACTGGGCGCTTTTCTTGATAGCGGTATACGCATTGCAAGGCAATTTGGGTTTTACTAATTATTGTTATCAGCGACCCTTTTGTCTGCAAACGGTGATGTGTATGGCCATACCCGGTGCCACCCAAGCCCCACAACGCAACCCGCTTATGACCCTTTATGTTAGTCTTGCTCTCGATCTTGTTAATAATATCTTCGCGGCCTTTAAACTCTGGGTTTTGACAATAGGGAACCATCCAGGGAACATGTAGTTCCTCTCCTCTAGTCGCTGTGGGTGAATATTCCTCGGTGTTAGTACAGTACTAGTGCAGATAGTGGGGGTGTGAGTGTGGGTGGAAAGTCTACCCATGTTCTTGGGCTCTTCTCCCCTCCCAGGCCCCATGAGATTTATCACACCACCGTTGAAAATCGTTCTTTCGTTCACAATATTACTGTATTCATCCCCATACTTGTTATTACTACCATAATTGCCATCAAAGTTCCCTTTAGTATTGCGTCGTTGAACACTAGTGTTGGTGGTGCTGGTATGGGTGGTGCCCCGGCTCCCTTCTCCAATTCCATACTCCGCTCTACGGTTGAAGGCGCCCTGGACCTCACTTGCGGAATCTAACCAAGTTTGGTTATCTCTTACGCTCTTGCTTTCATCTTCCTCTGGGGCTCTAACTCCGGGTTGAGCCCCACCGCTCGGGCGGCGTCGAACAACCTCGGAACTGTCATTGCCATGGCTATAGACCTTGCGATCTAGAACTCCTGTAGTCCCGAGTCCGGCCGGTAGGCCCTCCTTGCCGTTATTGAGACCATGCGCACCGTTTGGTCTTGGGAGGCCCCCTACTATCCCTCTTGACAGACCATCCTCGAGTTGGCCCTCCGCATTGCTATTTGCTGGACTGGAGCTCCTTTGAGCATCTGTGATATTGCTGCTGGGTGCCATTGGCGGGTTATTAGCTTCCAGTTGACTTAGAGCCTCTGCATTTTTTGGGCCGATGTTCCCCCCAACGCGTGTGCTGCGCTTGCGGCTGACCATCTTTCCTTCCCGATTACCACCTTGCCCACGCTTTGTATTTCTACTTGCTAAATCGGCGCTCCCTTGAGTGCGTGTGCCGTCGCGGCCACCGGGTGCCACTCCCGGACCACCATCACCGGGCCGACTCTGCTGGTTTCTGTGTGCTTGACTAGACCTCTGGGGTGTGTTATTGCTACTGCTGGGTGTTGTTTGCGGCTCGTGGGCTTCCGGTTGACTACTCGCATTTTTGTCTATGGTGGTGAAGTCCTCTTGAGTATGTGTGTTAGGGTCACTGCTCACTGCCATTCGCCCTCCACCACTCTCTCGCTGACTCTCCGGATCTCTGCTTGCTGAATTGGAGTTCTCTTGAGTGTGTGCGTTGCTCTGGCCGCCAATCGCCATTCCCAGTGGATCATCCTCCGGCCGATGCTCCCAGTTTCTGCTTGCTGGACTAGAGCTCCTTTGAATGTGCGTGTTACTGCTACTGTTGGTTGCTGTTTGCGGCTCGTCGGCTTCCGGTTGATTCCCGGCATTTCCATCTGCTATGCTGAGGTCCTCACGAGTGCGCGTACTAAGGCCACTACTAGCTACCGTTCTCCCTCCATCACCATCTTTCTGACTCTCAAGATCCCTGTTTGCTGAATTGGAGCCCTCTTGAGTGTGTGTGTCGCTCTGGCCGCTGGTCGCTATGCTTAGTGGCCCATCGGCTTCCGGTTGGCTCACGGGGCTTTTGTTTTTTTGGCTGAGATTCTTCCGAGGGCGTGTGCTGCGGCTGCTAGTGCGGACGACCGCCGTTCCTCCTCGGTCACCATCTTGCTGTCTCCCTGTATTTCTCTTTGCTGAATCGGTGCTCCCTTGAATGCGTGCGCCTTTGGGGACGCTGGCCGCTGGTGCATTGCTACTATCCCCGGGTCGACCCTGTGCCCGTTCATTTCCGTTTGCTGGACCGAGGTTTGTTTGAGCGCTTGCGCTATTGACTGGCCTTCTTGGCCCATCTTCCTGTTGGCTCACCCCATTCTGATTTTGGGGTCTTCTGGCGGAGACGGATGAATGTTAGTTGCTCGAAACTTGTACAGTACTTCGTAGCAAGGAATTGGTACTCACTCCTTTTTTCCAAAACACATCACAACGCCGCTGTTAAGCTTCTGGGGCTGCGGTACCTTGTATCAGCGACGGTGAATCAGCGATTCGAATAGTATAAACTCACCACAAGAGATATGGACTATACATGTTAGCGCAATGAATTATTGCAATCAAAGCCTTTTCTCGAATATGGGTCGTGAGAAGGGCAGAACGCGCGCGCGGGGGATAAAATCTGTAAACAGGGAGATCAGGTTTTAATTCGGCCCAGGCGCAGGGACTGAATGCCACGTCAAATTCACTGGACTGATTCAAATGTGTGGCAAGGCTATCTACGGTGCCCGTGCTTGCTGGGGAAGAAGCGAGGCTGCTTAAATTTACCGGGGCGCAGCTAAATTTTGTCTCAAATAATAGCACATGGTTGGTTCGTGTACAAGTTCCCGGCATGAAGAACCTGAACACAGGGATTAAAAATTTGTATGGCCGATTGTCTGTGCGCCAGAATTTTGTAAGGGGACTTAGACCCGCACAGACAGCCCTCCATACAAATTTTTAATCCCTGTGTTCAGGTTCTTCTTACCGGTAACTTGTAGTGGGCCCCTGCTCAATGCTCTGAGAAACGTGGGATATGAAGTTACGGTAGTTGGGGACTAAGGCGCTTGAGTAGGGATACCTCAGCCCAGTGCAGAATCGGGAACGGAGATCGGTAAATATCATTGACCGGTTGAATGGGGTTTTATGGACATTCACTATGGAGGCGCTGGGGGGGGAGGTGTGGAGGGCAGAGGTTTGGGGTTAAGGAAAACGGGCGCCGAGAGGATGAAGGATACCGCATTACCCAGTGAGGCTCGCTTTCACGTTGGGAGGTCAAAATAGGATGTGGCGGCGCTAGGGCTCTAAGGGCTTAACAAACATCAGCGGCCGGTGCGAGTTTTCGTGGGATCCTCTACCAGATCCGCAAAGGAGATAATATTTTCTACCCTAATCGTACCGATTGACCGTATGGAGGTTATACTAACATAGGGTGAGAGGGAGAAGCAACGGAATAAGAAGGACGGGAGGACGATGGCGGGGACATTATCCTGGTTTGTAGCAATATTTTGACGGGTCCTCTGATTTCCTCGTGGTTGTCTTCCGACATGGCGGAGGTAGCTAACTGGGAGAGCTCTCGCAGTGCACGAGAAGGCCTACTATAGAAAGTAGACTAATTGGACCATCTGCTACAAGGTCGGGAATTCCCTCCGCGAGAAGAGGGGTCAAGAGGATAGTAAAAGGTTAGCTATTCAGGCCTTCTGGGGCACATGGAGAGGTAACTCCAGCGACAAAACGCATGATCCAATTGTCTGAGTTTTCACCGTGTTGAGCCGAACTCCTAACAGGGTACACTACCGCGCAACAGGCGGCCAGAATAACATTCCTGGGTGTTGGAAGTCGCGAGATGCTCAGCATGCTCTCATGACAGTCCCTTTGTTCGGATAGCTTCTGGGAATGCCCTTTGGCTTCGGGCATGTTTTTTTGGCTTTCAGGAGAGCATTCAGGCTGCGGGAACGCACTTGAATTTTGGATCGATGAATCCGCTGGGAAAGCTGTAGAGGTAGTAAAGCGGTGAGCAGGCAGAAGAGCCGGAGGGGAACTTGAGGGAGTTGGATGTCTTGAGGCGGGAGTCTGTCTTTCATTTGTTAGCATGGGAGTGGGCAAGGGGAAGGGGAGACACGGAAGCACGGATATGTGTGGTAGTCCATGGAAGAATAGGAGGACGCTGTGTTGTGGTTATGCCTACTCCTGTCTTTACCGTTAGTTAGTTAGTGATAGAGGTTGTCGAAGGAAAGGAGAACTTCCCCCGCCCCTGAGTTGTGCGATCGTTTTCGTGTGTGAATTCTTGGCGTTTCGTTTCACTGTGGTCGTCGTCGCAGTCGATCCACTTCCAGAACCGGGTACCCTACCTTAGCCCCTTGCGGAATTAGCAACGGGGATCGGTAAATCTTCACGATATCGCATGGACGTTCACAGAGTACCATACTGTACCGGTGCCTGGGTGTCCCGGGAAATGGAAGGCAGACTTTCGGGGTTAAGGGAATGGGCGCCGAGAGAAAAAGCGGCGGTTGAGGGATGTGGTTGGTGGGGGTCAGAATACTGGTAAGGAGGGGTCTCCCCAGCCCATATACACTGAAGGCAGCCATTAAGGGAACCATCATGGCAGTTACGGGTAGTCTACTTGGGCACTGGTACACGCGACCGCACAAGCAGCCAGCCGTCGCCGCCGCCGCCATCCACCGTCTAAAGGACTGCTTCCTCGGCATGATGCGCTTAACCGGGTGTTAGGTTTAGAAATACTGCAGAGATTTGGGCAAGCGACAAAAGCATCAAGCGCAGACTGCGATACCATTCCAACCGCCAGTAGACCATCCGAGCCTCAATCACCGTATTGGGAACCGGTATGTAGGAACTACTAGTGCTTCAAGATTCGTTACGCGCGGGAGGGAGGGGGAGGGGGGCTACCGATAAATTTACCCTCTAGATGAACCATCATTTGTCATGGTGATAGTTTCCCAACAGTTCAAGTGCGGAATGAGAAGCCGTAACCCAATTCGAGGTAGTGGAAGCGCCGCTCCGAGCTGCCTGGCTGCATCCGGTGTCCTCAACGGTACGAGTACTCTCATCCTGTCGTATGGGCTCAGGAACCCGCTGGCCACTATAGCGAGCTTGCCAACTGCAGAGAATTGAGTGAATAAAGGAAAACCAGCGGATTTCCCGCATGAACCAGTTGTGTTCCGCCGCGCGGGATGGCTAATTTGGGAGTCCCTTGGAGAACCGCTTCGGCGATGGTGATGCTATCTACCGGCGCTTATTAGATGTGGTGTCGAGAAAATCGCCGCTTCCACAGCTGCCCTGCGGGATCGCAAAAGAATAGCATGGTGGATGTATGTATTGCGACCCGAACTGTATTTTCTTCCGGATGGCAGACAAATGCGGCCGCCGGCTAGTGTACTCGCGGTGTCGAAGCGTTTTTAAAAAAGACTGCTATTGCATACCACCAAAATTTGGCCTTTTTGCTATAAATTTCATATATTTTATCCTAGCTACCACCTAACCGGCATACAAGCTAGCAACTAAAAACAAATAACTCCTGCCTATCCCACAGTACATCTGGAAAGTACCACCCGTACAAGTCGAAGCAAGATCGCACCATTACTGCAAGAGAGCTACCCACAGTCGGCAAGGCAACCCCAGTCCGAAGACACAAGGCAGAGACTCGTAGCCAGAGACACAGGAAATCCCAACCAAAAAACAAAAGCCCCAACGGCCCTCGCAGCCCCATAACACAAGAGAAAACCAAAAACAATTTATCATCCCCAAAGTGCGCCACACGCACCACAATCAAACTAGCCTCACCGGTATGGGCTCAGCCACAAGAGGCTCAGGCGCCTTCCACGACGCCACCAAATCCAGTGCAAAATCTGTTGAGCCCCGCACCCCGGCCTGCTCCGACCAGAGCCCTCAACAAAGAGGACCCGCGTAACCCCAAATCGTCCGGAAAACCGAAACAAAATGGCCTATCGTACTCCCAGAAGGCATGCCTTCCAGAAACCGCTGCCTTGGTGATGAATCCGACATCAACCAAGGACTTATCCGATGGAAACGGGCTCCCTGCCCGAAATCCCACAAGCATGAAGCTATCGCGAGATAGACTCCAAGGGCGTTGATTGGGTGATCCCCCCTGCCAGAGACCAAAATGACCTGTCACCCGAAGGTGAAAAGCCTTTTTGCTAGGATCTCGGCCGTATGCAATAGCAGTCTTTTTTAAAAACGCTTCGACACCGCGAGTAAGGGGCCTCTCTGTGAGTGTCTTTGTCGAGGGCTGGTTGACCGGGTAACCCTGGGCGCGAAGCGATCCTCTGCACTTTTTCTCGCGCTCATGCAGGGGACCGCGGAAGAGAAATAACTTACCGGGTAAATGGTTTAGCAACCCTTGGTTCGCAAGCCGACGATCATAACTGCGGCTCTTGAAAAATGGATTACGTGATCTGGGTCATCCCTGTCTGTCGCACCGCTGCTGCCCTCAGACCCGAGCACCACAAACTCGCTGAACTCGCTATGCAGCTAAGAGAATTGAGCCGCTAACGCATGCACATGCAGCCAAGAATCAGCGAGTGACCAACAGGCTGTGAATAAAACTTTTCATCGGATCTACTGTTGGGGTGAGGATATTCCCCATGCATTACGATGGATGAAATCTACAAGAGCATTCTCATTATCTACCTCATTGATGATTTCGCGCATGTCTCCAATGCCCCCAGCACCCTCGCCTTCTCTCTTTTAGACGTTGATCGACGGCGAGGACAATGAAACGGCGACAGCGAAATAAAACGCCAAGAGTTCTCACAACCAAAACACGATCCCACAACTCAGGAGCGGGGAAGTTCTCTTCGTTCAACAACACTCTATCTATGTTAAAAAAACAGGAGTAGGTATAGCAACAAAGCCCTCTTATCCTCCCATGGATCACCAAACATATCCGTCCCCTTTGGCGTATGCCTCCCTTCCCTTCCGCGTACTCATGCTAGCAAAGAAGAGACAAAGACTTCCACCTCCCATACCCCCCGGGCATCCAACTTTTTCACTTCCATTGCAGCTTTTCCGCTTTTCTTACAGCTTTCCCGGCGGATGCATCGACCCAAGACTCTAGGGAATTCCTGTTTCCAAAATGCTTTCCCGAAAGCCAAAGCATATGCCTGAAGCCGAAGCGCATTCCCAAAAACTATTCGAACGACAAAGCGACTATCATGAGGGCATGCCGAGCAGCATCTCGCAATTCCAACAACCTTCAGTCCCCAATCCCCATTTAATTTACCGTAAGGCCTTTTAGTTTTAGTTGCAAGTCTTATGACTGTCGATAGGGAGCTCAAGCCCCACATATCCGAAAGGAATCTTTGATGATTTCCTTTCCGGAGCCACTTCCGGTGAACTTAGCCCATGGAGTTTGGAATAGTGCGGATTCTTGATTTTGGGAAGGAGGCCGTAATGCTTGCCTGCTAGCATACCCAGAACTAAATCCTTTGCTCACATGTACTCGGCGGTCGGGGGGGGGGGGTGGGCACTTGAAACTTTTTCGCACAGGAATAGGGTCGAATCAGTCGCCGAATCAGATTCTGTAACTGCATATTTCTCTCTCAATCAAAGATTTGGGCTTTGGGCCCCGGCGCGCCCTTCTTGTATCAGTCCTCCTGGTGCCGTCGTGGTGTATTTCTAGTTGATGTTCGGTTTTAGAACTACGAGTATCAGAAATTTTACAGGAGCACTAGCGCACAGTACCTAGGACATAATGTTATCCTTGCCTACTGTGCTTTGCACCGATGCACGTCCTATATTTAGCGCTGAAATGTCCTTGGCCGCATAGAGAGTTTATTGATTAATTATTAGAGAGTTTGCGCAAGAAGACCTAGGTGGCAGGAAAACAGGTTATTTTCTGTTAACCTAAAAGTCTTGGACACCCAGGTGGATAGCGAGACCTGGGAGAGGTGTAAAATAGGGCTTTTCAGACCTGAAGAAATCCGATCACTGCAGAACAATAAATCAGCTGCAGCACAGCACTCTTTTTAAATTTTATTAAAATATTTTACTGATGATAATATTGGGCATTCAGTAGTAGATTATCACCTGTTCTATGGCAGTCAGTATGGTTATTAGTGCCCACTTGTGTATCTGGGAATCCTAATTTGAGCAGGGATCAAATTTGAGGGCAACCCGGCAATGCGATATTACCCTACTCAATTCCCATCTTCCAGCTACCAGGCCATCTGGACCTGGTGCGCAACTCATTTAGAGACCTAGGTCTCTTTTCCGTTAACTGCCACCCAGGTCCTCTTGCGCAAACTCTCTATATGGCATTCCTTCGCATCATTACATCCGGAAAATCACCACAAATATGGAATCACGTGTAGATTTGTGTGGCAGTCCCCGCCTAAGCTACCGCTAGATACCAGGCCAAGCAGACGTTCCAAAGGAGTGGCGCAATTGTCTTAGCCAAGTTAAAAAATTCCTTTAAACAGTCAAATTGGGAGTCTAGAAGGTCTCATGTGCTGATCTCGGGGTTATCGAGTTGGTTGACTGGGTAACCTGGCGCTCGGCCATCCCCTTGGTTTGCAAACTGACCAACAGGGGCTCTGAGAAACTTATCACGTGATAGAGTTTGAGGACATGCTATTGGTCTGTTCCCGAAACAGTGCTTTGGAGATAAACGTCCCCCGAACATCCCCCGAACATCCCCGGTACCGTATCATTTCGTAAAAGTTGGATTGGAACTGAGGGCACCAAAGCCAGCGAAAGGGCAGGTAAACTTCTGAATTGCCGCACTTTGAGTAAATACCGAGAGGTGATTGGGTAGGCCCTCACTAGTTGCCAATCCAACTTTTACTAAATGATGTGTTAGCACTGTGAACAGGGAGACCTTATCACCTCGACGTCCTCCAAGGCCATCCCAAGCGCTCTTAACTGCTGGTGGAGCAGCTCGGCCGAGTTTCTATTTTCGATAACTTCAACGGACACTCGCATAGGACAAATGATTCGCTCTTGTAATAGGGGGATATTATGCTAGAGCCAAGTGCGATATTGTCGAATCTCAGATGCTTGAACCGCGCACTATACCCCCCGACTTGCCTCCTCGCATAAGGTCTGGTAGGATAGATATATTTTTTATTTTTTATTAGGGCAGGCCCAATTATATCGCGGCTTTCACGCTCACTTTGGATAGAGATGTCCGGTTACAGGGCTCCTAAAATTAGAATGGGATGGGTGAAGAAGATATTTTACGTTGGGTTTTCCTAGGTGGGTGGGAGTGGGGAGTGTGGGTTGTCTTCCGGATTCGGCTTCAAGCCTGCGGTTGGAGGGCAGCAAGCTGTAGGCATGATCTCCTTTAAACCGTCTCCTCGGTGGAAACAAATCACCGCCATACCTCAGCTAGAGTCTAGATTTCAATCGCTTTTCACGGGTTGTCGTAAATACTTGAACTTATATCTTTTTCTCTATCTGTATCTAAGCAGCCCTCGCTTCTACACTTTGGATGGGGGGGGGGATAGGAAAAAAGGGAATTGTGGAAAAATTAAAGAAACAATCGATCTGCAAAGAGGATATACAGGTAGGCAACAAGGGGAAGGGGGTAAATAATATGATGGAAATTTGGAGCCGTAATGGATTATTTTAATACAAGAGAAGTATCACCTGCAAACACCGAAACTCTAGACGATAAATAGAAATTAGTAAATCCTGACCCTATTATATAAGAAATTCTGGAGAGGTTTGAGCGGGAGTTTCTTTTGACCAAAAAAAAAGTTTAAGCCGAGGCCCTGTCGTAGGGTTACACCGGGAGGAAGGGGAAACGGGGATTGGGGCAGGGTGGGATCGCAGCCGCGGGAGGAGGTTGGACGGGAAGGGGAAGGCAATGGCGGGGATGGGCGTGCTGTGGAGCTGTTGCGATCCACATGGAGATGGCGCACAGGTCACCCGCATTTGAAGCTGGTAAGGGGGCGACGGCTCTTCGCGCTTATGGCAGGCTGGGGGCGGCGGATTCTGGGGGCTGGAGTAGCGCTATAACTCCCTTGTGCCCTTTTTCGGTAGCCCGATCGAGTGGTGTTTTGCCATCCTTATCTAATTTTTTAGGGTTGACGTCGTCCCGCCCGAGTAGTATTTTCACTACCCCCTCTTCCCCATTCCAAGCGGCCAGATAGAGCGGAGTTCGGCCATTAATATTTGGTATCTCGGGGTTGGCGCCTCGTGCGAGTAGTATTTTCATCACTTCCTCTTGCCCGTAACAAGCAGCAATTAAAAGTGGTGTTCGTCCAGTGTTATCTGCTTTGTTGGGATTGATTTCGCCCTGTTCGAGTAGTGTTTTCACCACTCCCTCGTGCGCATTGCGAGCAGCCCACCAGAGCGGTGTTTTGCCGTCGTTATCTGGTTTGTCGGGGCTGACGTCGTCTCGTCCGAGCAGCATTTTCACCACTCCCTCTCGCCCATAACAAGAAGCAATGAAGAATGGTGTTCGGCCGGTGCTATCTGGTTTGTCGGGGTCGACTTGGCCCTGTTCGAGTAGTATTTTCATCGCTCCCTCGTGCCCATTGTAAGCAGCCCACCAGAAGGGTGTTTGGCCATTGTTATCGGGTGTGTCGGGGTTGACGTCGTCCTGTTCAAGCAGCGTTTTCACCACTCCCTCATGCCCATTCGAAGCGGCCCACCAGAGTGATGTTCGGCCATTGCTATCGGGTGTGTCGGGGTTGACGCCTTCCAGTCGGAGCAGTAATTTCACAGTTTCCTCATACCCTCTCCCAGCGGCATGATGGAGTGGTCTTCGGCCGGAATTATCTGGTTTATCGGGACTGAGGCCGCCCCGTCCGAGGAGCGTTTTCACTACTCCCTCGTGCCCATTCCAAGCAGCCCAATGGAGTGGTGTATTGCCCGTAAAGTCCATTTGGTTGACATCATAACCATCCATCTCTACCAAACCAGCTACAATCTCGGTAATCCCGAAGAAGGATGCATAATGTAGACCACCGAATAGGGAAGGCTTATCGAAATCCATAGCGTACCAATACATCTCCTGTGCTTCCAGGAGGATTTTAGTGGATATATGGTGATCGCAGCCATCAAATAGCTTCAGCGCAAGTTGTTTCACGCAATCTGAAGTGCCCTTACTTGCGTGAACTCCCCAATACAGAGAAGAATATTCGAGAAATGGTGTGTCTTGGAATTCGGGAGGGGCACTGATGGAAAAGGCATTGACCTGCTGGGTATTCAGATAACTCAAGCAGGTTTCTGCCACTGTCGAGTGAGCTGTGTCGAAAAGGTCCGGATGAGCCCGGAGGTATTCTTGAAGCGTAAAGTGGATTAACCGGACCGTGGAAGCCTCTTTTTCTACCACAACCAGTCCTTGGCAACAGGCTAGTAGTGTACTTATTGAAGGAACATTGTTGATATTGAGGTTCGGCGACCCTATTTCGACTGCTAGGGCGTGGCAAAGTTCATCGGCTTTCAAGGGCCGCTCCGCGTGAGATATCCACATCAAAGCGGCCATACCAAGCTTTGCTCCCCCCCCCCCTTGTTGCTTTATCCGACCCAGCGTTGCGCCATATGCATCTCCCAACCCTAGACCATCGGTCATTGCGCTGAGCTTTTGTCGCCTGCGATGGATTGTGGTTTCTTGTAGGACCGCATCAATGTTTAGCGAGACCAATAGGAATCTAGATAAGTATCTGTCAGTGGATGCTTGAGGTCGCCCCTCAGGGTTGTTGTTTCTACATACATTTCAGAAATCTCTTCGGGAATATTCTTCAGGATATCTGCCTCTAGACTACTGTCCATCGCATCTGGGGTTGGGTCCACTTCCAGCCTACTGTGAAGATATCGGATGATATCATCTCTTTTGGTATTTATAGATAGACTGGCCATTCTTCCGGAAAGACGTCTTCCGAGCTCAGGCCGAATGTGCGGTCTTCCAGTCACGAATATTCTGGTGCCTGGAGACTTTTGGATAATTTTGTTTAGCGAATTAAGGAGCTTAACTCGATGCTCTGGTGCACACTCGTCTAGAGCGTCGAGACATATGAACGTGCGCTTTTTGGAAGTGGCAGTCTGCAGCATCTTGACAATATCGGTATGTTGTGGCCTCCGCCCACCGATGGAATTTTTCTGCTCTTTGTAGGCTTGCGCCATTTCTTCTGGCACCTCTCCTAGCCCGACCACAAGCTGTTTGAGCAGGGCACCTAGCAGACTCGTGGATGATTGCTCTTGCTGGGCGGCGAAGTCAAGATAGAGGCACGCGACTGTGACATTCTGCCCTCTAGCCTGATCGGACAAGCTATCTATCACCAATGAGCTAACATCACGGCCTGTTAGTGCTCGCCTTTTTCTTCTATTCCACGAGGTTGGTCCTTTTTACCTAATATATGTCTTGCCGACTCCCGGGTCTCCGTAGCAAAACAAAACTGCCTCACCAGATTCACCTCCCCCACTACCGGCGTTCCAGCTTCTAAATTCCTCAGTTTGTAACAGCCATCTCCCTATACCTTCGACTCGACGCTCTTGGATGCCTTGATGCCGCGACTTGGGATCTAGTGGGGATAGCCAGGCTAGGATATTGGATCGGTCATCGGCAAATGTAAAGTTATTATTAACTGTGTTAAAAGAGTTGGTATTGTTACTTAAAGATTGCGACATTTTCTCTTTTTCGCAGGTTAGGATATGGTTGATGATGGGGGATGGATTCAGTCGGCTGCTGGAATTCTGAGGGGCAGAAGAAAAGCGGGGTCGTCTGTGGAATCTTACCGATACCTCAGGACTGCACTACACTGGAGGACAAAAGTGCATGAGTTTTTCCGCATTGCAACCAGCGAAAAAAAAAGATCTTCACATCTGGAATAAAGTACACAGGGCACCGATCACCGCCACCATACTTCCATGAGCGCCTTACATAGTGTCACTGCATGCTTAAATCAAGTCTCTCTTAGAACTAGCAATTTTTTCAGGCAAAAATGGGAGTCGGGCGAGGATTGTGGAGTCCAAGGTCGAGCACTTCCATGTGTTGATGGGATTTGCCGGGTAACTTAACTTGCTCTCAGGAGAAGACTCACATTGAGGTGCTTGACTCGCACCTAAAGTACTAGGACAAAACTTTTCGTCCGATGCCCTTTTTACACCAAAAGTGCCCATTTTCACCACCCTCTCTCATTACACAATGTCTATGAAAATCAGCGAAAATTTGTCTTTGCATTAGCAAACCCGTAGATAACATGAAGAAATTTACAGAATCTTTAATCACCAAGTGGTGGATAAAAGGTCATTTAAGTATCTTGTATCGGTTGCCATGTACTTTTTTGTCTGGAGCCGCATACAAAAATCTAAGTCACTTTCACACCAGTTGATGCAATCACGAACTATGAAGGCGGCTTTGATTACTTATACTTCTACTTATAGAGGTTTGAATAGATAGTGATTCCCTAGCTGATAGAAAGATTTCAAGTGTTTTTATATAAGCAGTGTTGAGAATTGTTTGTTTAAAAATGTCCATTTTTGGTGTAAAAAGGGCATCGGACGAAAAGTTTTGTCACCGTACTGTATTTCCACCATTTTTTAGCCTATAAGACTAAGTTTTACAAGGTAATGCAAGGACTCTGCAGCCTTATCAGTATTCTTTCTTTGGCGTTCGTTGATAGGTTGTGTTGCTGGCATTATGTTGGATTTTGGCCTCGCGGGTATCGGGGTGATTTTTTTTTAGCGATGGTTGCGTTGTACGAAAACTCACCAAAATCCCCCAGATTTATGCAAACTATGCTCCCCCTGCGCTGACTACTTAGCTCTATCCTAATACGGGTAGTCTATCGTTCTACTTGCCCCCTAACCGCCCTGGTGCAACGGGCATCGGATCTCACAGTGTACTCGTGCATTCTATAAGTACTTAGCATTGCTTAAGAATTTTCAATCTCATAGCTGGCAGGCACTCCTTCACCCCCCGGCCTCTATCCTCGTTGGAGTTCAATCTTTTTTTTATAGTCAATCTCTCCTGTGTGCACTTTCACGCAGTTGAAGAATGTAAATAATTATGGAGCTCAAGCTTGGTGTGAAGGATGATAGCGGGAGTGGCACCCTGAAATTTGTGAAAAAGGACCTAAGTTCACCCTCTGTCCTTGTATGATATTTCATAGCCTCTTGAACTTACAGCCCCCCTCCTAGTATAAGAAATGACAGCTCTGAACTTAGTGGAAAAACTCCCAGAAACCCGTATAAGATTCCCGGCGGGAATCGGGGCCCCTGTGCCCAAGAAGAGCTTAGTTTGGCAAATTAGAAGAGTTATGAACACCGTAGAAGAAACTTCTGAGTTTGTATATGATATATTCCTACGCATCTCGCCCGGCAAACCACTACGAAGCACAGCCACAAGTGGCCTCACGTGGGGCCCCTGCCCAAACTACGGCAAGACGCTTGACTAAACACATGTTCCTAGCATACCCCAATTAAAACCCACCGCCGGAACCCAGACCCTATATTGAAATAGCAAGTTGAGTGGAAATGAAGTACACAAGTAATCTCTCATGTGTCAAGGTTCCTATCTAATTCAACAAAACTTATACTGACTCACGTGAGTTGGTATAGCTAGCACAAGTTGTAAGATTAAGTGAGATGAATCAACTTATATCCACCCATCATGGGAATCATTAATTATGAGGGCTGAAACCTCTAAGCGCATAGGGATGTAAGGAAATGAATGGTGATCAACATCGGTATTGCTCTCCTACTAGATAACTCCCCTAGTTAGCTTATGCTAGGACAGGATAGGTCACTCCGGAAGTGTCATACATGTAAGATGGAAAAGGCCTAAGTCCTTTTCAATTCTGTTCGCTGATGGGAGCTCCTGTCTTCCCATGGCGGTGTGTAGTCCTGAAGGCTTAGTGTCCTGACTCTCGGGCGAGCTTTCCCCCTGAGTGGTAGCGCCTCTCCGCGCTATGCGCCACCTCTGCGGCCCTCTCACCCTACGCCCGCCCTTTGAGCCGGGGTTCTCCCAACGCTGTATAGCACTACTGCTGCCTGCGGGTCCCAATTCACCACCCTCAAGTGGATCCTTTGGATTTCTGTTTACAGGGCTGGGGCTCCTTGAAGAGTCTGGGTCATACCAAGCATATGTGGAACCACTGGGGCTGCCTTCAATTCCCGGCCTATCATCCTCTAGATGATGCCTCATATTTCTGTTTGCTGGATTGGGGCTCGTTTGAGTGTATGAGTTATTGTGGTCGCTAGGCGCTATTCGCAGCTCATTATCTGGCTGACTCATGGCATTTCTGTTTATTGCGCCATGGCTCTCCTGAGGGTGGCTGACCGCAGCCCCTCCCCCATCCCCATCTAGCCGACTCTCTCCATTTCTGTTTATTGAATAGGAGCTCTCCCTAGTGCCTACTGCCTTGTGGCCGCCGGCCCCCATCTCTAGTCCACCACCTTCTGGTTGACCCTTAGCATTTCGGTTTGCTAGACGCGAACTCCTTCGAGTCTGTGTAATATTTCTGCTGCCAGGCCCTATTCGCGGCTCATCACCCCCCGGCCAACTCATGGTGCTTCCGTTTCTTAGGCTGGGATTCACCCGTGTGCGTGTGCTATAGTCGCGGCCGTCCGTTACCCCCCCCTGATCACCATCTACCTTAATCTCTGCATTTCTGTTTGCTGAATCGGTGCTCCCTTGAGCGCATGTGTCTTTGCTGCTGACGACAGCCATTTCTGGAACATGGCACCCGGACTGACCGTCTCCATTTCTCATTTCTGGAATGAGGTTCGTTTGAGCATGTGGGCTACTGCGGCCGCCGGACACCCTGCGCCCACGCTCCTGTTGGCACACCGGGTTCTCCCTGCCTCTGGGTTGGGATTTTCTACTGAAGGCGGATCAATTTCACCTGTGCAAACTTGTGCCTTGTAGCGAGGAATTGGTACTCACTTCTTTTTCCGAAAACACATAAGAACGCTAGTCTCGACTTGAAGCTCCTCGAGCTGTAACACGTTGTATCAGTAATGGCGAATCATTAATTCGAATAATATAAACTCACCACAAGAAATACGAACCAAGCACGTGAGCCCAAAGAGTTATATCTCAGATATGTACCGTGAGAAGGGCTGGACAGGCGATAGATATAATTTGTATCGAGGGAGATCAGGTTTCAACTCGGGCTAGGCGAGGCGACTAATGCCACGTCAAATTCGATGGACTGATTCAAATGTTGGGGCAAGGCATTAGTTCGGGTAATGGTATGATACGTGCAGCGAAAGGAGCGATGCTGCTGGTGCTTGGGTTTACGAGGGCGCAGCGAGATCTTTTCTCAAATATCATAGCAACACATGGTTGGTTGGCTTTTGTGGTGCCCCGCCCTGAGCCTCAGGGATGTGGGATGGGTTGGGGCTCGTGAGTAGCGAATACCGGTACTTCAGCCCCATGCGGAACCGGCAAAGGAGATCAGGAAAACTCATTGACCGATTGACATCTCGCGAGCTTCACAGATATGTTACGGGGCATGGGAAGCCAATGTTCGAGGTTAAGTGAATGGGCACCCAGCGAAAGAGTGGTGGATGAAGGATACCGCATTGTCTTCAGAAGCTCCCCTCCACCGTAGGTCAAAATAAGATGTGGCGGTGCTAGGACCCCAAGGGTGCCTAGCGAATACCAGCGGAGAGTACCGCATAAGCTGGCAAGAACCGGCCATGCGCTAGAATGTGAAATAAGAAGTGGCTGAGATGAAGCTTGCATTTACATCAAAAAGAGCCCTGAACCCTGGCTATAAAGAGCTGGCCTATGGTATCTGATTGGTATTTCCAGGCAAAACTAGGATAAAAATCTTATTTGAACCTCCCAGCGAGTGGCCGGTTCTTGCCTGTTTCTGCGGTAGCGAGTTGACATGGGGCGGTCTACCAGGAGCCTATTTGGGTGCGACGCGTTGTTCCAGCCGGTTCTACCGGTAAAGTAGTCACAAAACGGAATAGTTGACCCCCTATCCGTTTTTGCAAAAAATAGGCTCTAGACTACCAAGGGAGATTAGGCATGCTATCCTGGGGGCTGGTTTGATAGATCAAAAGAATTGTAAACACTTGTTAATAAGATTTTAGGCATCCTACAAGTTGGCCTTACAACCCGCCACGAAAACGAATTCCTTGTGAGGAGCTTTCCTCTGAACTGCGGGGCTGGCACCAAGGATGTAAAGAAGCTATGATAGATTCAGATGATCGAGTGAGAGCAGATGAAGAACCTATATCACAGATTCTGAGGCTTTGGGCCCTTTGTAGGGTAATTCCCCGGGGGGGGTTTGCCTAGCGTATGATCTTCTTCACTTTAACTTAATTCGGCGTGAGCATTTGTATGGCTGAAATGCCAGGTATGGATTAGATTGCAATGCATCTGAGAACCCAAGATCGAACTCTCAACCTGCGCAATTCTTGTCTCGTGATGCTGAGGGGAAAATAAACAACAAGGTATCATAATTCCGTCCGCCTATTGCAGAATTCGAGAGAGATGCCAGTGCTTCTATCCGAGATTTAGGGTTCTTGTGGAGAACATGGGTGCAGAGAAGAATTTGAGCATAGAGATGGTCAGGACTGACTTTATAGTAGAGGATTGTTTATATCCGGTTTAGGAATATATGGTACCATCTCCGGAAGCTGAAATCTTATGCTCCCTGTGTGTTCCTGTAGTCCAGGTCCGCTGATGGGGCGGCTTTAACTTTTATACATCTTCCTACGCATCATCTTATCCAGCAAACGACTAAAAAGGTTTAGGCACGTCGCACGCGTGCCCTCACGTGGGTCCTCCGCCTAAGTTACAGCAAGACACCTGGATAAACATATGCTCCTGGGCTACCCGGTTAACACCCGAAGCATACCCAGACCCTATATCGTGGTGCAAAAGAAAGCAGAGTAGGAATGAAATACACAAATAATCTCATATTATGTCAAGGCTTCTATCTAATCAATGAAAATCCGCACCCCCTCTTGTAAGTTGGTATCGCTAGGGTAAATTTTAAGATTAATTGTGATGAATCACTCATATCCACCTATCATCAGAATCACTATGCATAAGAGCTGAAACCTCGAACCGCATAGGGATGCAAGGCAATAAATGGTGGTCAATATTGACATTGTTCTGCCATGAGACAGTTCTCCTAGTTAGCTTAAGTTTAAACAAAAAAACTCTCACTTCGGAGGTGTCATACATGCATGGTGGATAAATCATAAGTTCCTTTTAACACTTATCAGACGGCGACCGACAGCCATTATCCTCCTATGCGGGGCACGCCGAGCACACGCTGCCGACACGGTTTGCCGCTCCCCGGCGTTAGTCTCGATCATCGTGCCACCGACATAAGCCCCACGCGCAAGCCCACCCGCGGAGTCGGGGTTCTCCCAACGGTGTATGGCAGCCATTCGCATTCCACCACCTTCCGGTTGACTCATCGCGCCCCTGTTCGCTGCACTCTTGTCCTCCCTAGTGCTGCTAACTGCCATCCCTTTTCTATAACCATCTAGCTGACTCTCCCCATCTATGTTTATCGAATGGGAGCCCTCCCGAGTGCCTACTCCGATGTTGCAGATGGCTTCCATTCCCAGTCCACCATCCTCGGGCCAACTCTCGGCGTATGGGTTTACCCGATAAGAGCTCTCTTGAGTTTGTATATTATCGCTGCTGCCACGCCCTATTCGCGGCTCATCACCCCCCGGCCGGCTCATAGTGTTTCCGTTTCTTAGGCTGGGATTCGCCCACGTGTGTGTAGTGGTGTGGTCGTGGCCGACCGTCACCCACCCTGGATCATCATCTACCTTAATCTCTGCATTTCTGTTTGCTGAATCGGTGCCCCCCGGAGCGCCTTTGTCTTTGCTGCCGGCGACAGCCATTTCGGGAACATGGCACTCGGACTGGCCATCTCCATTTCTCTTCTCCGATATGAGGTTCGCTTTAACATGTGGGCTACTGCGGCCGCCGGCTACCCTGGGCTCACGTTCCTGTTGGCGCACCGGGCTCTCCCTGGGCTGGGGATTTCTGCCGAATGCGGATTAATCTTACTTGTGCAAAACTTGTGCCTTGTAGCTAGGAATTGGTACTCACTTCCTTTCCCGAAAACACATAAGAACGCTAACCTCGACTCCAGAAGCTCCTCGGGCTACAACACCTTGTATCAGTAATAGTGAATCAGCGATTCGAATGATATAAACTCACGACAAGAAATATGAACCAAGCACGTTAGCCCAAAGAGTTATCGCAATCGAAGATTTCTTTCAGATGTGTACTGTGAGAAGGACAGGACAAGCGACAGATATAATTTATACCTAGGGAGATTAGATTTCAATTGATTTACGCGAGGTGACTAAATGCCACGTCAAACTCGACGGACTGATTCAAATGTTGGGGCTAGACATAAATTCGAGTAACTATACGTGTAGGGAAAGGAGCGATGCTACTGGTGCTTAGATTTACCAGGGCGCAGCGAGATTCTATCTCAAATAACGGCAGATGGTTGGTTGGCTTTTGTGGTGCACGGCTCCGAGCCTCAAAAATGTGAAATGAGCTGAGGCGCGTGAGTAGCGAATACATCAGCCCCATGCAGAACCGGCAAAGGAGATCAGGAAAACCCATTGACCGATTGAATGACATCTCGCGAGCTTTACAAAGATATTACGGGGCATGGAAAGCCAAGGTTCGGGGTTAAGTGAATGGGCGCCCGGCGAAAGAGTGGTGGATGAAGGATACCCCATTATCTTCAGAAGCTCGCCTCCGCGGGAGGTCAAAATAAGATGTGGCGGTGCTTAGACCCCAAGGGTGCCTAGCGAATACCAGCGGAGAGCACTGTGGGTCATGTGGATGGACATGGCAGAAACTACGTAGGAGCAAAGGAAAATGTCGTGAATGTTTTGTACTAGCATTTCTTTAGTTTAGTTCCATAGCATCGGAGGTATTTAAGAAGGGGAGAACGGAGCGAGAGAAAAAAAGACAACCAACCCCTCCCCCTCAACAAAATTCTCATTTCTTGTCTTTCATTGATTTTTATCTCGCTTGATTTTTGATTTTTGGAATTGTGATAAGAGAGGCCGATTTGCTTTGCTTCGGAAGTTCTTATTTTCCCACTCAAAGAACGCCTGCAGTCACGAGATCCCACGCATAAGCCGGGAAGAACCAGCCACGCGCTAGAATGTGAAATAAGAAGTGGCTGAGATGAAGCTTGCATTTACGTCAAAAAGAGAGCCCCGAACCCTAGCTATAAAAAGTTGGCCTATGGCATCTGATTGGTATTTCCAGGCGAAACTAGGATAAAAATCTTATTTGAACCTCCCAGCGGGTTGCCGGTTCTTTATGCGGTAGCGAGGTGACGTGGGGTTGGCTATTAGGAACCTATTTCGATGACGGTTCCGTTCCATTCCAAAATTCGGAGACAGCTGCTTCTACTGTACAGGTAAAAGAGTCACAAAACGGAATAGTTGCCTCCCTCTCAGTTTTTGCAAAAAAATAGGCACTAGACTACCAAGGAAGATTAGGCCTTCTATCCCAGGGGCTAGTTTGATAGATCAGAAGAATTATAAACACTTGTTAATAAGATTTCAGGCATCCTAGAGGTTGGCCTTACAACCCGCCACGGAAACCAATTCCTTGTTAGGAGCTTTCATCTGATTTGCAGGGCTGGCATCAAGAATGTAAAGAAGCTATGATATGATAGATTCAGATGACCGAGAGAGAGTAGATGAAGAACCTATATCACAGATTCTAAGACTTTGGGCGCTTTTTAGGGTATATTCCCGGGGGGGGTTTGCCCAGCGTATGCGCCTCGTCACTTTAACTTAATTCGGCATGAGCATCTGTATGGCTGGAATGCCGGGTATGGATTAGATTCCAATGCGTCTGAGAACCCAAAACCGAACTCTCAACCTGGGCAATGCTTGTCTCGTAATGCTGAGGGAAAAAGTAAACAGTGCAGAGAAGAATTTGAGGATAGTGATGGTTAGGACTACTGTGCAGGATTGTTTACACACCTATCTAAGAATATAGGATACCATCTCCGGAAGTTGAGATCTTATGCTACCTGTGCGGTCCCGTAGTCCAGGTCCGCTGGTGGGGCGGCTTTGGCTTTGATACTGTTGCGAATTGTTTCTCAAGAAGGGGTTGTTATATTAGGAGAAAGAAAATGGAGGGGGAACAAAAGGAATAAAGGAACTACAGTATGTAGAGAAGCAAACACCGGGAATGCATACGCAGCACCCGGGAACTTCTGAGAAGAAGGAACAACATTGCACAACACAAGGTTCAAGCGTATACATAGAACAATGTATGAAATAAGGAGAGCACCTCCGGAGTCTATTGTAACAGATACATCTTCCTACGCATCATCTTATCCGGAAAACCGCCAAAAAGGTTCCGTCACGTGTGCCCTCACGGGGTCCTCCGCCCAAGTTACAGTAAGACACCTGGTTAAACAAATGCTCTTGGGTTACCCGGTTACCACCCGAAGCTGGAATCCAGACCCTATCTCGTGGTGCAAAAGCAAGCGGAGTGGGAATGAAATACTGAAATAATCTCATAATAATAATATTATTATGTCAAGGCTTCTATCTAATCAATGAAAATCCGCACCCCCTCTTCTGAGTTGGTATCGCTAGTGTAAATTATAAGATTAGGTCTGATGAATCACTCGGATCCACCCAATCATCAGAATCATTATGCATAAGAGCTGAAACCTCGAACCGCATAGGGATGTAAGGCAATAAATGGTGGTCAATATTGACATTGTTCTGCCATAAGACAGTTCTCCTAGTTAGCTTAGGTTTAAACAAAAAGGCTCACTCCAGAGGTGTCATACATGAATGGTGGATAAATCACAAGTTCAATTTATCAGATGGCGACCGAGAGCCATTCCCCTCCTACGCTAGGTGCGACGGATCTGAGCTACCTCGGTTCGTGGTTCCGGGACCCACTCCTCGACAGTCAGCTCGGCACACAGCTCCCCCTCCGTGGAACACTCCTGGAGTGCGGAAAGGTCGCGGATGTAGGTCCCCCGTGCAAGCCCACCCGCGGAGTCGGGGTTCTCCCAACGGTGTATGGCAGAACTGCTGCTGCCTTCAAGTCCCCCTCCACCACTCCCCTGTTGACCCTTTGGATTTCTATCTACTAGAATAGGGCCCTTTTGATAGTGTGCGTTTTCCCCAGTGTCTGTGGTCCCGCTACCACTGCCTGAAATTCTCAGTCCAGTACCCTCCAAATAACCCCCTGCATTTCTGTTTGCTGGATTAGAGCTCGTTTGAGTGTGTGTGTCGTTGTGGTTTCCAAGCGCCATTCGCATCTCACCAGCTTCTGGCTGACTCATCGCATTTCTGTTCATTGCACTATTGTCCTCCCCAGTGAGGCTGATGGCCATCCCTTTTCCATAACCATCTAGCTGACTCTCCCCATCTCTGTTTATCGAATGGGAGCTCTCCCGAGTGCCTACTCTGATGTTGCTGCTAGTCTCCATTCCTAGCCCACCATCCTCGGGCCAACCCTCCGCGTATCGGTTTTCTCGATGAGAGCTCTCTTGAGCTTGTGTATTATTGCTGCTGCCAGGCCCTATTCGCGGCTCATCGCCCCCCGGCCGGCTCATGATGTTTCCGTTTCTTAGGCTAAGATTCGCCCGTGTGTGTGTGGTGTGGTCGTGGCCGTCCGTTACCCCCCCTTGATCACCATCTACATTAATCTCTGCATTTCTGTTTGCTGAATCGGTGCTCCCTTGAGTGCATGTGTCTTTGCTGCCGACGACAGCCACTTCAGGAACATGGCACTCGGACTGGCCGTCTCCATTTCTCTTCTCCGACATGAGGTTGGTTTTAACATGTGGGCTACTGCGGCCGCCGGCTACCCCGGGCTCACGTTCCTGTTGGCGCACCGGGTTCTCCCTGCTTCTGGGTTGGGATTTTCTGCCGAAGGCGGATCAATTTCACTTGTGCAAAACTTGTGCCCCGTAGCAAGAAATTGGTACTCACTTCTTTTTCCAAAAACACATCAGAACGCTAGCCTCAACTAGAAGCTCCTCGAGCTGTAACACCTTGAATCAGTAATGGCGAATCATTAATTCGAATAATATAAACTCACCACAAGAAATACGAACCAAGCACCTTAGCCCAAAGAGTTATATCTCAGATATGTACCGTGAGAAGGGCTGGACAGGCGATAGATATAATTTGTATCTAGGGAGGTCAGGTTTCAACTCGGGCTAGGCGAGGCGACTAAATGCCACGACAAATTCGATGGGCTGATTCAAATGTTGGGGCAAGACATTAGTTCGGGTAACGGTACGTGCAGGGAAAGGAGCGATGCTGCTGGTGCTTAAATTTACGAGGGCGCAGTGAGATTTTTTCTCAAATACCGTATAATCTCGTGAAATCCACTATCTCCGAGCTGTGACGGGTATCCCTGTAAATCGCGACATCAGCCCACGATAGGTTTAGTTTGTCAAGCTAATGAGATCCAACAAGACAGAATGACTCAGGCTATACCGTGTCAGGAAAGCACTAATCCTTCTTGGGGACTTTTGACTGAGAATCCGGAGATTAGGAGCTGATGGAGATAGTGGATTTCACGAGATTTTACGGTAGCGACACATGGTTGGTTGGCTTTTGTGGTGCACCGCCCCGAGCCTCGGGGATGTGGGATGGGTTGGGGCTCGTGAGTAGCGAATACCGGTACCTCAGCCCCATGCGGAACCGGCAAAGGAGATCAGGAAAACTCATTGACCGATTGACATCTCGCGAGCTTCACAGAGATGTTACGGGGCATGGAAAGCCAATGTTCGGGGTTAAGTGAATGGGCACCCAGCGAAAGAGTGGTGGATGAAGGATACCCCATTATCTTCAGAAGCTCGCCTCCACCGTAGGTCAAAATAAGATGTGGCGGTGAGGGTGCCTAGCGAATACCAGCGGAGAGTACCGCTAGAACGTGAAATAAGAAGCGGCTGAGATGAAGCTTGCATTTACGTCAAAAAGAGAGCCCCGAACCCTAGCTATAAAAAGTTGGCCTATGGCATCTGATTGGTATTTCCAGGCAAAACTAGGATAAAAATCTTATTTGAACCTCCCAGCGAGTGGCCGGTTCTTGCCAGTTTATGCGGTAGCGAGTTGACGTGGGGTTGTCTATTAGGAGCCTATTTGGGTGCGTCCAGCCGGTTCTAAAGGTAAAATAGTCACAAAACGGAATAGTTGCCCCCTCTCCGTTTTTGCAAAAAATAGGCTCTAAACTAGCAAGGGAGATTAGGTCTTCTATCCCGGGGGGCTAGTTTCATAGATCAGACATCCAACGGGTTGGCCTTACAACCCGCCACGGAAACGAATTCCTTGCTAGCTTTCATCTGGACTGTGGGACTGGCACCAAGAATGTAAAGAAGCCATGATAGATTCAGATGGCCGAGTGAGAGCAGATGAACCTATATCACAAATTCTAAGACTTTGGGCCCTTTGTAGGGGGGGTTTTACCTAGCTTATGAGCTTCTTCACTTTAACTTAATCCGGCATGAGCATTTGTCTGGCTGGGATGCCAGGTATGGATTAGATTCCAATCTACCTGTGCGCTCCCGTAATCAAGGTCCGCTGGTGGGGCAGCTTTGGCTTTTATAACATCTTCCTAGGCAGCATCTTATCCAGCAAACCGCAAAAAAAGTTAAGTCACGCGTGCCCTCACGTGGATCTTCCGTCTAAGCTTCAGTAAGATACCTAGCTAAACACATGCTCTTGGGTTACCCAGTTATCACCGGAAGCTAGAACCCAGACCCTGTATCCTAGTGCAAAAGAAAGCGGAGTGGGAATGAAATACACAAATAATCCCATGTTATTATGTCAAGGTTTCTATCTAATCAATGAAAATCCGCATCCCCTCTTGTGAGTTGGTATCGCTAGGGTAAATTTTAAGATTAAGTGTGATGAATCACTCGTATCCACCCATCATCAGAATCATTATGCATAAGAACTGAAACCTCGAACTGCATAGGGATGTGAGGTAATGAATGGTGGTTAATATTGATATTTTTCTGCCGTCAGACAGTTCTCCTAGTTAGCTTAGGTTCAAACAAACGGGCTCATTCCGGAGGTGGCATACATGCAGGGTGGAAAAATCACAAGTTTCTTTTAACTCTTATCAGACGGCGACAAAGAGCCATTACCCTCCTATGTGGGGCACGGGCACGACGGATCTGCTCTAGATCGATTTCTGGTCCCCCCTCGTTATACTTGGTAATCTCGACCTCAGTCCACCGCACAAGCCCACCCGCGGAGTCAGGGTTCTCCCAACGGCCTATGGCAGGATTGCTACTACCTTCAAATCCCCGTCCGCTGCCTCCCGGTCGACCCTTTGGATCCCTATTTACTAGAATAGGGTCTGTTTGAAAGTGTGCACGTTCCCCAGTGTCTGCGGCCCTGCTACTACCTGCAATTCTCGGTCCAGCGCCCTCCAAATAACTACCCGCATTTCTGTTTTCAGGATTGGAGCTCGTTTGAGCTTGGGTGTCGTTGTGGTTTCCAGGCGCCATTCGCATTCCACCACCTTCTGGTTGACTCATCGCACCCCGGTTCGTTGCACTATTGTCCTCCCCAGTGCGGCTAACTGCCATCCCTTTTCCATAACCATCTAGCTGACTCTCCCCATCTGTGTTTATCGAATGGGAGCTCTCCCGAGTGCCTACTCCGATGCTACAGATGGCTTCCATTCCTAGACCACCATCCTCGCGCCAGCTCTGCGCGTATGGGTTTACTCGATAAAATCTCTCTTGTGTTTGTATATTATTGCTGCTGCTGCCAGGCCCTATCCGCGGCTCATCACCCCCCGGCCGGCTCATGGTGCCTCCGTTTCTTAGGCTGGGATCCGCCCACGTGTGTGTGGTGGTGTAGTCGTGGCCGACCGTTACCCCTCCTGGATCACCATCCACCTTAATCTCTGCATTTCTGTTTGCTGAATCGGTGCTCCCTTGAGTGCATGTGTCTTTGCTGCCGACGACAGCCATTTCGGGAACATGGCACTCTGACTGGCTATCTCCATTTCCCTTCTCCGATATGAGGTTCGCTTTAACATGTGGGCTACTGCGGCCGCCGGCCACCCCGGGCTCACGTTCCTGTTGGCTCACCGGGCTCTCCCTGGGCTGGGGATTTCTGCCGAAGGCGGATTAATCTCACTTGTGCAAAACTTGTGCCTTGTAGTAAGGAATTAGTACTCACTTCCTTTCCCGAAAACACATAAGAACGCTAACCTCGACTAGAAGCTCCTCGGACTGCAACACGTTGTATCAGTAATGGTGAATCCGTAATTCGAATCATATAAACCCACCTCAAGAAATATAAACCAAGCACCTCAGCCCAAAGAGTTATCGCAATCGAAGATTTCTTTCAGATGTGTACTGTGAGAAGGACAGGACAAGCGATAGATATAATTTTTACCCAGGGAGATCCGATTTCAATTGATCTACGCGAGGCGACTAAATGCCACGTCAAATTCAATGGGTTGGTTCAGATGCAGGGGCGAGGCCTAAATTTGGGTACAGTACCAGCACCATAAAAACTTTTGCGATTCGCCCGTCTCGCTGATCTCGGGATTCATTCTTGAGAAGGATTAGTGCTTTCCTGACATGGTATAGCTTGGGTGCTTTGGCCTTGCCCGATCTTATGAACTTGCCAAACCAAACCTATCTTGGGCTAGCAACTCGATTTACAGGGATAATCCGACGGCGAATCGCAAAAGTTTTTACGGTACTTGCAGGGATAGAGGAGATGCTGCCACCACTTAAATTTACCCGGGTGCAGCTATGATACCGTCGATTTTGTCTCAAATAACGGCACACGGTTGGTTTGTGTTATGCCCCCCTCTCCAAGCCCCAAAAATGAGATTGAGTTGGGGCTCATGAGTAGCTTAGCCCCCATGCGGAGCCAGCAAAGAGGATCAGTAAATCTCATTGACCTACAGTCGCACCCCGTTGTCCCGGATGGTCAAAATCAGGAGTTGACCATCCGGGACAGTGAAGCATCCGGGAGAGTGAAATAGTTGATAAAAATGGTGCTTGAAAAAACTGAAAAGCAAGTGATGATTGTGTAGGTATGACTTCCCACTATTCCACACAAGGTTTAGATGGGGGTAGAGTGGAAAACAAAAGGCTAGGGAGATCAGTGAATGGAGAGAATTTAAGAAACCCCAATACCAAACTTGAATAGAAGTGTTTTATCTCAAATGTCAAATTATCGACTCAGAACCCGCCCGATGCCACCAGCAAGAGTTGCATACAGAAGCAAAAAGCGAAAAATACCACAGAACCTTGGCCTAACCGCTGCAGATACATGAGCCCCACCGCCCACTTCGGGCAGTTGTGATGTGATATTTCAGGATAGGATTGAGAGAAAATCCAGGACACTGAATATATTTTCTATATGAACAGGGGTTAGAGATATCTAAATTATCATCCGGTCCAGAAACCCCCAAAATCCGGGACAGTGAGGTGTATTTCTATGTAGCTCGCACAAATCTTGAAAAATTGTCCGGGACAACGAAGAATCCGGGAGAGCGAGGTCCGGGACAACGGGGTGTGACTGTATTGAATGACATCTCGTGAGCATTCGCAGAGGTATTTCAGGGCATAGAAGACAAAGGTCGGAGTTAAGGAAATAGCCGCCGAGCGAAAAAGTAGTGGATGAAGGATACCGCATTAACCGTGCGAAGGTTCCTGCAGATTGTGTACTCAGGTACTCGGGGGTGCACGTGGGGGATCGGACAGACAGGGGCTAGAAAATGTATGTATCAGCATACATTTCCTAGCCCCGTCCGTCCGATCACCCACGTCCACCCCCGAGTGTAAGTAACTGCGTTCAGTTGCAAATCTTGCAGCACGTCTCCCACATGTCCAACAGCTCAACCTCAGATTTGGCCCAACGTCACTTTCAAGCTTAACCTCCTATTAGAAATAATGAAATTTGATTTGAATTAACTCAAACCAAAGTCCCACCCACCACATGAAAATAAAAGGGCGGAAAGAAAATAGAAAACTTATTCAAAACAACGTGTGAGAAAGCCAGAAGGAGGTTAAAGCATCAGAGAATGTTTGGTAGTGGTTCATGATAATTCCTAAATTCCTATACAAATTGGAAGTGACCTTGGGCCGAATCTGATGTTGAGCTGCTGGGCACATAGACGTGGTACAGTATTTGCAACCCAGCGCGGTTATACAATCAGCAGGAACCTTGACATGTTTATCTACCACATATTGTATTCTCATGAATGTCGGAATGGCGCTAAAGCGAGCTAAGGTGAAACTAGGGCAGCCAAGCCAACAGGAAGCCACGGAGAAATTCAAGTTCCCATATTATTTTAAACATAGAGAGCGACGATTGTGGAGATTCAAGGAAATCATCACGAATGCCATTCCGACTTTCAAGCTTGCGCACTCTCTCAAAGTAAAAGGAAAAATCCACCCCCGAATATACACATTTGAGGTTTCATGGTGCTTACCCATACCCAAGGAAACTCCCAGAATCCACTAGAACGTACAAGACTCTTCTCGTTTAGAATAGGAAATCGTACATTTCAACAGTTTCCTGACTCTTCAGCCTTCCCCCATTTCTTCACACGTATGCTGCAAAGCTGAAGCCTTTTTAGGTTAGTATGCTTCGACGGATCGCTCGCCGCACGCCCGCCCGCTGAGTCAGGGTTCTCCCAACGTTGTATAACATAACTGTTGCTGCCTGCAATTCCCGGTCCGCGGTCCTTTGGATGGCTCTCCGCCTTTTTATCTGCTAGACAGGGGCCCGCTTGAGCGTGTGCGAAATTGTGGTTGCCAGGTGCCATTCGGGGGCCATCATCTTCTGGTTGTCCCATGGAACTTCCGTTTATTGCACTGTGGTTCCCCTGGGCGTGGCTGACCGCGGTCCCTCCTCCATCCCCATCTGGCCGACTCCCTCCATATCTGTTTATTGAATGGGAGCCCTCCTGAGTGCCTACTTCCTTGTGGCCCCAGGCTCCCATCCCTGGTCCATCATCATCGGACCGACCCTCAGCATTTCGGTTATCTCGACGCAGGCTCTTGCGAGTTGGTCTATTATTGCTACTGCCGAGCGGTATTCGGAACTCATCACCCCCCTGCCGGTTCACGATGTTTTGGATTCTTAGGCTAGGATTCCTCCGTCTGCGTGGGTGATGGAGGCGGCCGACCACCGACCCCCCTTCATCCCCATCTATCTTACCCTCTGCATCTCTCTTTGCTGGATCGGTGCTCTCGTGGGTGCGTGTGTCTTCGCAGCTGCTGGTCGCCGTTCCTGGGATATGCTCCCTGGGTTGACCCCCTCCGCTTCTATTCGCTGACCCAGGTATTCCTCGAGCGTACGGGCTACTGCGGCCGCTGGCCACCCCTGGCTCATGTTCCTGTTGACACACCAGACCCCCCCTACTCCTGGATTGTGGTTTTCTGCCAAAGGTGGATTAATTTTAATTGCGCAAAACTTGTGCTCTGCAGCAAGAAATTAGAACTCACTTTTTTCTCCAATTAGGCATCACAACACTGGTCTCAACTTGAAGCTCCTCGGGCTGCAACACCTTGTATCAGCACGTGAATCAGTAATTTGAATAATATTAACTCACGACAAGAAATATGAACCAAGCACTTTAGCCCAAAGAGTTATCACAATCGAAGATTCCCCTCGGATATGGGTCTTGAGAAGAGCGGGGCAGGCGATAGATATAATTTGTAATACCGTAAAAACTTGAATAATTGGACGGTGTGCTATGAAGTCCAGAATTCCCTTCTCCGGAAAGGGGGCAAAAAACACAGCAAAAACACGGCCCCTTTCCCCACTCCGAGACAGAAAAAAAAACAAAAATTTCCTGACCTTACTAGAGAGGAAAGTCCAACGACATAGCACACCGTCCAATTATTCAAGTTTTTACGGTAAGGTAGATCGGACTTCAATGCGACCGAGGAGAGCAGACCGAATGCCACGCCAAATCGATAAGCTGATTCAAATGTGGGTGCAAGGCTTTAATTTGGATACAAGGTCTGGCAAGAAGTTATGGAACAATTGTTTAAGGTCAACCAGCCAAATACATCCCTGTCTGTTCCGGTTGATGGGTTCCAACACATGTACCTATACTTGCAGGGAAAGAAGTAATGCTGCCGGTACTTGTATGGTGGGGTTGAAAAATGTAATGCCTTATATAATCAGGATTAGGTGTAATTTATCACAGACCCAAAACTTTTAGGTTTTTAACTTCAAGGGGATTACAATAATAATAATATTATCATACTGATACAAATTTCACATATTTTTATATATAATATTTAATTCATAAGTTGAAATAAAAGTGAAGAGATAGTCATATTGCTTCTGTCCTGTAATGCGATCATATTGTTAAATTGCGGCTAGGGAGGCGGAAAATTTAGCCCAATACCGGTATGATACATACAAAAACTTATCTGCTACCGTATAAGTTACCCCCAAACTCGAACCCTTCACAATTGTAGCTTGATAAAATATATCTGACCCTGATTATATAGGGCATTACATTTTGCAATGCCAGTGGTCTACGTTATAGACGACCCCCACCATGCCTAAATTTACAGGGGCGCTACTGGATCATATCTCAAATACCGGTAACGGCGCACGGTTGGGCTGTGTGATGCTCCCCTCCGAGCTTCAAAAATGAGAAATGAGTTGGGGGACGTGAGTACTCGAGTAGGGAATACTTCGCATGCGCAACCAGCAACGGGGATCAGTAAGACCCACTGACAGATTGAATGACACTCCGCGGGCATCCACAGGTGTTACGGGGTGTGGAAAGCCAAGGTTAGGGTTAAGGAAATGGCCGTCGAGCGGAAAAGTGGTGAATGAAGGATACCACATTATCTACGGTAGCGAAGCTTGCCCCCAAGCTGGGGGGTCAAAAATAATAAGATGTGGCGGTGCTAAAGGCCCAAGAGAGCTTAACAAATACCTGAACTATTAGTGGAGAGTGGCGAGCTTACATGGAGTTGTCTATCAGAAGCCTGTTTGCGTACTAAAGTTCATTCCTTTGCCCCCCCACAAATGACCAACAACTTCACGACGGGAACTAATAATCACTGGATCACGACATCCAAGGACTACCTGTACTGCTTGGCAATTTAAAAAGTCTCCGGACGCCCTGCACTTATCAATACCTATCATGGCATAAAAGCGTCCGGAGAGTTTTTAAATTACCAAGTATGATATCATAGTAGAGCCGCTGATGGATAAAATAGTCACGCCGGTCTGATAAGAAAAGTTTTGTGAACTTTTTCGTGGTGCGCCTTATTAAACATACCGGTGTGGGAGTTTTTCAATGCCTTCCCCTAGTTGGATGGTGTGTTGCCCATGCCGTATTCCCCTCCTGTCGCCAGTGGCGTATCCTCTCAGTAAATCAGTCAATAGACCTGTGCAAAGTAGCTCTGAAGATAAAGTGGCTAAAGGCTTTCACAAGGGTAAGACAAAGACTGAAGCACTTGAACCAATTGAGAAGGAGAAGGAAACGTTGTGAGTTGACTGGTTGATCCCCGGGTGGTTGCTTGTTGTTAGACTAGAATACAGGAAGGAGATATTTATAGGCAAAGCACCTCTGTGCCAAGACCCACTAGTACATGAATTTTGGCCGCTGCCAGATATGCTACCCATCACATCAGACTACCCTAGTACAAACCCTGCCCCACACCGGTACGCGACTATCGGTCATCCCCGTACCGAAACAGAAGGGCGTGCCAGGGCCTTGCAGTTGCCTCTCCTACCCTACCGGCACTGTACCGTACTGTACTGAAAACTAAGAACCCCGGGATACTGTACTGTATCTACTCTGTGGAACGAAAGAGGTACAGGCAAACAAATGTCACAATCGAGGATTTCAACTAGAAAGGAAAACCACACAAGTCACGATCAATTCAAACCCACTAAGCTACTTCGTAAACCAACCCAGAGAACAGCACAAAAGAGAAAATATCCCACTGAAAGAAAGCCCAACCTTACTGGTTGTCCGACTAACTAGGTACAAGATATCCTCCTCTTGTTATCCACAAACACAAATTTTCTTCCTCACTCCACCCACAGTCCGTCTCCTCCGTTGTGCTGTGTTCCCCTCGCCCCGGTCGTCGTGGTCGTCGTTGTAGTGAGTGGTGGGGAGAAAGCGCGACAGTCTCCCAAGCAAAGAGAATAAACCCCCATCTAACCAAAGTTAGTTATTCATAAACTAGCTAAAGTGCCGCAAAGTCAGTAAAGCTAAATTTTATCGGTAACAGTACTCGAGCAGTAAAGCGCTGCGCATATTCCTTTCTGTTTTGCCCCAACTTCCTAGTGCATTTTTCAAGTTCTTACTGCTAGTAATACATTGTGTGACTTTTTCTTTTATGACACAAGTATCAATACTAGTAGCGAGCTCTCAGAAATGAACAAGCTCAGAACACGCCACTGGTCTGTTTCCCAGATTATGTTTTGAGGATAGGGGTCCCGCTAAACGGCGCCTAATACCTGTGTCCCGGAGAAAGGGGAATTCCTAGTTACTTTAGTAAAGACTCGCCAAATCCCCGCATCAGATTCCGGAATGGAAATTGTAAAAATTCAGGCCGAGTAAAGCGAGTAGAAAAATGTAGAGTAAGCGGTAGAGAGATGGATTAGAATTGGGCAGTTCACTTGAGCATATGATAGACATTCAAATTCGCATTGCATTTTCTAACTAGACTATCAGGTCCTTTATCATAGGATCTGCTTTCCTGAATGCCATACCTGTGTGGGTGAGAACTCGGTCGCCATCCACACGGAGGAAGAAAATTTTCTCTGACTGAAACAAGGAAGAAACAATTAGAAGCAAGGAGATAAAGTTTTTGGTATGAGACGAAGGGAGATGCAGTAGAGCGTTTCAAGAAAGGACTAACAGGAAAGAATAAGGTTAAACGATATCAAGCATAAGGGGACAAAATTCCAACAGAAATCACTCCACTAAGCATGGTGGGCTTTGCCGAGTGAGCTCTCAAAGTTACGAATACTTGAGTACTGTGGCAATTAATGAGATCTAGCAGGTTGGACGGTGCTCCATCTGGAAAGCGCTTTCGCTTCTCGGGATGTTTTTCGTCTCCAATCGCGGTGACGCAAGGCCTCCTCAGGATGCGGATAGTAGATCCAACCAGTATCCGCAATGCCAGTACGAAGTGCTGCGCGTAAACTAACGACCATATCGTATGATACTGTGGTTCCTCCTGGGTTCTTCGGCGTTCTTTGATGCGTTATGGCAATTCCGAAGGACACACTCCTGAGCGGAATTGTAGAATAAGATAAACGGCAATGAAAAAGTAATGAAAGTTGATTATTTTCTGGGTACTGTGGTGATGGTTCTCTCTCATCCGCTTTTCTCCCTTAAATGCCCCTTTTTCTACGGTGCTAAGCTACCAGTACTAGAGTGACGGTATCAAACATTCACGATGTTTTGTGTGTTGCTGAGTAGTTTTCACCAAGGCCATCCACGTGACCGACATTACCATACTCGAAATACTCGCGACAACGGTAGCCTCTCGTCAATAATCGTGAATTATCATCAAACACCAACAAGTGAAGAGCAGCACAACTTCTTGGTAGGAAAAATAATAGAAATGTCTATTCTGCAAGGCAACCTCTGGGAAGAAAAAAAGTGTGAAAAATAAAAATTCAAAAACTTGGCGTTGTGGTTGCTGTGGCAGTAGGCAGCTATGATAGCAGCAATATGATTGGTGGGGGTAGTAAGTTACTGTGTTGTCATGGCTCTTGATGGACTCAGGGAACCGAGCAAACATCGCATATGTTTGGATACGGTTGGATTCAGTAGTTGTGTACACTAGACAAACTTGTATTTAAGGAGGAACGAGGGTAGCAAGCATCATCAACCGCACCCCCTTTCCATCAATCTTCATCATTGTTTTTCTCTGATTTTTATCTCGTTTGACCCCAGCCGTGGAATCGTGAAAAGTGAACCAAATTTACCTCCCTTCGGAAGTTCCTATTCCCCACCGAACGAACGCCGAGAGAGACAGAACCCCCGACAGTACTTGTATGGTGGCTGACAAGGGACGATCGCCCTCACGTCCTGTGGATGCCGCAATATCCCGTGAAATATACCATGTTTGTCAGCCCAGGATAGGTTCAGTCTGGAAAACTAACAGAGAGCTATCTAGCCCCGGGTTTTTCGAGTCGAAAAACTTTGGCGCCTGTAATGCCTTTTTGCATAGAAAACTGATAGATCGACTGGAAACTTAGCACTCGAAAAACGCCTTTCCAAACCTTGGTGTTGAACCCCCCCTGGCAAGAACTTGAATAATTAAACCTCGCACTACGATCGCGGAATAGGAGAATATACACTCCTGGCAAATATATAGTTGGCTGCTGATTTTTGTCGGATCTCTGTTCTCCCGACCTCCGAGCCAATCAATAGGGACTACATATTTGGCGGGGGTGTATGTTTTCCTGTTCAGCGATCGTAGGACGTTGGAGTTGCCTTTACTGGGTCTGGCACTTTTTTGTATTATTTTGTTTTCATCTGGTGCCTAGGTGGTCAGTTTTCGCGGTCATGTCACCCCCTATCATTTCGTAAGTCTGAGCACGAGGTTCAATTATTCATTTCCTTACGATATTTGCGAATACTCGGGGGTGAAGGTGGGTGATTGGAATTTTGATAGAGCTTCTCAACTTTTCTTATACAATAGGGTAGAGATCGATATTGAGGGTGGTTGCTCAATTGATCAATGGATTGAAATAAATTGGATATGAAATTAATAAGAGATGTTATGAGAAAAGAAACAAATACTAAAGTGGTTTCTAATACAGTAGAATTAAAAAAGAAGAAAAAAAAGAAACTTCAGTTCGAATTCGAGTTCGAAAAATGACTCAGGTAGACAAGTCTAGCGACTCGTCCAAAATTGCCAAGTAATGCTAGTCCATAAATATATTAGTTCAGTACCAAGATAGATGTGATTCTCAAGAAATCACCGCCTAGCATACCCGATCTGGTGTCAAACTTCTAAGCCAACTCAATTTACAGTTAGTGGCATCTGGGGCACTTGTTCAAGTATCCCTGGAGTTGTGCTCATCATTTTTCGACCTCAAATTCCAACTCAAAACAGGGATCTGCTGAAAGTGTCTAATCACGGTTAATGAGATCTCACACATCCGGTGTGCTAATTTTATGCCGTCTCGGAGAAAGGCTCTTCCTCATGGGCTTTCGACCCAGAACCCGGCGACACCAGATCACAGGGCTAGTGGGGATGGTAGATTTCAAGGTAACTAAATTTACGCCCGAGATCTGTACTCGTGTACGGTAGGGAATTCCATAATAACGGACTGGGTCATGCCCAATTCACTGATCGCTATTCCCTTCCAACAATACCGGCAGGCTCCGGCCCCTCTTGCGGTCCTCCCCAATCCATCCTTCTTTAATCACGACCGAAAAATGGTCAATCCATGTTTTCCGAGTCACTTCACATGACCCTCATTCCCGCCGGCAACTCGCGGAGTAATTGTGAAGGGTAAGCCTGTTGAGTTTCTTCCGATTGGCTCCAGGCCTCCTTGACCACCAGGAGAACTGTGCCTGCTCCAGCGACGTTTGACAGACTTTCCCTCCACCAAAAATCTGCGGCTGTGGCGTGTTCGGCTGCACACTCAACGTTACGCACGTGGGAGTTCGACCAACCAGGGCTTGAGAACCTTCGATGCATACGGGACATCCCTGCCGATTTCGACAATGACGTAGTTTAGGGCACGGACCAACAGGGATCAGTGGGTGTATGATAACTATCGAAGGATTTGTCGTGGCCACCCAGGGACAGACGAGGGGATAGACTAGAAAGGGTGGGCTCCTGGTGGAACATATTGAGGGCGGTGGGAATAGCGATAGGTTAGAGGCGGAAAGTTTTCTACCCTTGGAATAGAAACAATTGGAGTTCAATCCTTCCATTCAGCCGGTAATTTATTGCAGGCCCAGATCAATACACGGTTCTCTCGGGAGCGTGCAGTTGTGGTCTGATTCACTGGGAGCACGCTCATGTCATGTGGAACGCGTGCGATACAACATGTGACATGCCTGTCTATAAAGCACTCCCTCCCTCCTCTGATTTCCTTCTTATCCCCACCCCTCACCGACTTCCTTTCAAACCAAACCTCACCAACCCAACACACTCGTTCTTACCGAAACCAACACCCCCCCCCCCTCCCTTTCCAAAAATGAAGCTCTCCCTTACCTTCCTGGCCCTCCCCCTCTCCATCGCCGCCGCCGCCGCCGCAGCCGTCTTAGACAAGCGCGACCCGCTCCCTAGCAAATTCACCCTCGAATCCAGCAGCCAGGGCATACCCGACATAATCTGGACCGAACTCCAGTGGCTCGGCGGCTCCGCCTACATCGGAAACAGCCGCTACAATTCCGCCAGCGAGAAGCTAGAATTCACGAGCGGTGGCGACGGACTCTCCTTCACCTCCTACCATTCGGCCCCCACCGGGTGGACCAGCTTTTACATCTTCCCGAGCGAGAGCCGCGCCGTGGGGTTTACCACCCCGCACAGCGGATCCGTGCCGGCCGGAGCGGCTACCACCGGGTTCGAGAATGTCGGCGGGCAATTGGCGTATCAGGGGAGGATGGAATGGCAGGCTTGTGATCAGGGTGGTGGGACTTATCAGATCTATTGGAATGGTGCGTCGTCGGCTGGTTGCGTGCCGATTGGGCTGTATATTAGGCCGAGTGCTTGCTAGAGTGTGATGTAGGCACTTTTTCTTTTCATTCCGATTGTGGTGGTACTAAGGGGATTATGGTGAATGGCTGTCGGCCGTCGTCGGGGGCAATTGCGGTTTAATAAGATTAGCTATGGGTTTAAAGAAATGGAATGGGGTTGTGAGTGGGGTTGTGTAAGGGCCATTTCCGGGTTCCAGGTTCTAAATCGTGAGGTGAATTTCAATCCCGGGAATGTATAAAGGGAAACAAATCGGTAGTAGCTCCGGTCTATTAAATTAGCCTCAAGGATGCATCTGATCTTTACCACTGCCTCTGTAAGTATGGTGGCTGGCATTTCCTATCAGCTGACAAAACCACAAAGGCAGAGTCATGGCCTATCACACACACCCAGTAAGGCAGCTCCCTGGAATCCGTAGTCAATCCGTTGAAGAGAGTGAGACGGCAAAGTTTGGTGCCGGCACGCCAAGCCTATCATGGAACAATATTATTGCGGAGAGTTATTTAAACTGAGTTGGACTGCTGAGTCATTTGGGCATTAAAAGGGTCGAAAGATCCGATTTTCCTCACGGAGCACAGACCAACAACTGCCCAATCTGGCCTTAGCGTGCCGGCACGGAATTTCACTGTTTCACACCGTCCAAGGGGGGAGCATCGAATATGAATATCAATATGACCGACCATAACAACAAAGCAACAGAACAACAGCCAATATATACAAGCTTTGCTGGCCCAGCCAGTCTCCAAGATTCCAAGATTCCATATTTATTCTCGCGCCGGTCCAAAATCCAGATACTCCCACTATTCCCTCCATTCATGTGACTGGGATCATCCCCATAGCAAAACTCAGACCAATAACAAATTACCAACCACTTCCATCACGGCTACGGTGTGCTCCGGGAAACACACACCCCCAACGCGAGCCGCTACCCTACCAACGCCGCAAACATATTACCTCCTCCAATCACTGTTCCCCCTACTTCCGCCTTCTCCGGTGGTCCCCTCCTCTTCTCCTTCCGCGCCCTCCCGCCCACAGCTTTCCATACCCCTTCACAAGCTTCCTCTTTAGATATTCCATTCCCAGTCTCTATACTACCCTCTCCCCTCCCCTCCTCTTCCACCTCCTCTTCTTCGAAATACCCCGCCAGAACTTCTTTAACCAAAGCTCTCTCCCCTACCCCCGGCAGCGCGTCGGTAAAACGCCTCCTGTCCAACGCCTCAACCGGTAGGACGTCAAGCCTCGTCTTATCATCGGCAGTCTCCTTGAGCACTTCGCTTAGCAAGACGAGGGAAAACCAGGCTGCCTGCAGCATTGCAAAGATTTGGATGCGCTCCCAGGTCCAGCGGATATCTGCAGATTTTTTCCTGGTGGTAGTGGTGGTCGTGTAGGGGCGATTACTTCCAGACATCAGGCAGGCACAGGATTCAAGTATGGAGGTATGGGGCGGTGGTTGCTTGCGAGTAGCAAACACCCCAACAATTTGACGAAGAGTGTGCCCCGCCAGCCAATTTTCCTCCTGGGATTCGGAAATCACGTCGTGGAGCCTCCGCTTAACCTCCCTACCGGACATGATCCCAACGGGCGTTCCAGCTATCCCGTGACCTCGCCGGGAGATCTCTTCCAAGGACATTTCCGCGGGGAAGAGAAGGGAGTAGGCTAACGCGCGCACCTCCCTCCCGACATCCCAGGCGCTCGCGCGGCTAGTGTCTTCCCATAGCATCGGCATGAACATCTCCTTCTTCCTCCCTACGCACCCGCGCAAGGACAGCACTTCCGCGATCCTCGGATCGACTAGTCTCCCCCCACCCCCCTCGGGAAAGGTATACCCCGCCGCGAACTCCCGCCACTTCCTCCCCATCTCCCCCTCCACGCCCTTGCCTCGCTCCGCGATGGCCGCGCACCGTTCCCGGATGGTGGAGAAGCTGGCGCGCGGGTCGCAGTGCGATAGGTATCCCAGAAAGGCCAACTCCAGGTCAAACCCTTTAGCAATGTCGTCCGGACGGAATAGCAGGGTTGAGATTTTCCTGGTGGTGAAATCCACCTCGACGTCCCTGAACATGGTGACTCCCCAGGTGTTCGCCTCGCCATCGCCGCGGAATAATAGCAGGTCGGAATCGGAGGTCAGCACTATCCCCCCGGCTGCTATTGCGTCTCGTGCAGCGTACCCTTCCGCTTCGCCTGGAACCGTTGACGTCCTCCCCGCGTACTCACTGCTGCTTAACGCCGCGAACGTAGCCGCCATCAGGAACGGGGGTGACGGCAGCAGACATGGCCTGGACGTATACACCGCCTTCTCGGAAAACACGTCCGCCACCTCCCCGCGGGGGTCCGTGCACTGCGGCAGCGTGTGCGCATATAAGGCATGCACCGTGCAGAGCTGCCGAAGCGACTCCTCGAGTCTCGAAATGCGGGTGGGACGCTTGGAGGACGGGAGGGCACCATCGAAGTATATTTTTGCACTAAACAAACCCCCCCCCCCCCCCGAATAATAACTCAACTCCCGCCTACCCATCTACCCGTCTGCCTACCGGCAGCAGCAGCAAAGAGGAAGGAAGGGCAATACATTCTCACCCCGCAAGACTCCAACATGTGCAAGTACTTTATCATAGCGCCCTGAAGAACGGGGTACGGGATCACGCTATCCCAGAGGTTTGCAGTAGTAGCAGTAGTAGCAGTAGTCTGTGGGTCCCGGGGCGCCGTAGTTGCACGGAAGCATTGCTCGTAGACGTGGTGCGCCATGCCCGGACCGTCGATGAAGATTTCTGTGTCGGGGTCCAGGGTCGCGGGGTGCGCGTACGGGCGGAGGTTCGTGTATAGGTAACGGATCCCCATTGTTTTTCAGCTGTAGGGGTGGAATGGGAGGGGCGGGGGGGGGGGGGAGTGGGAAAGGAAAGGAAAGACTTAGTGTATTATAATATTATTATAATGGTGCTGGGGAGGAGGAGGGTAGTGCTCCGAAAGTAGGGTAATATATTCATGAATGGTCACTCGGGGTGGTGTGGGAGGCCTTAAAAAAAATAAAAAATGTCGGATTGCCACAGACAGGGATTGTATGATGGCTGCTTTTGGAGTTTGGGAAGCTGAAGTTGTATAGTTCAGGTTGGTATCATAGTAAATTTTCCTTGATGCGCTGTTCCGGTGATCGGCTTGAGTTTAGGGTAATTTTTTCCCGGGGGTCTTGAGTGATAGTTGGTGTGGGGTACAGTACTGTATTTGTTGGGTGAAAAGAGCTTCCTTTAACATGATGTGAAAGGCCTTTTTCGCCAAGAAATAGTTGACCGCCGATGGCGTACGAGTACTAGTATTGTGGTCCTAAGTTGTTGTACGAGTATAGCAAGATAAGGTACTGTAGGATACGATAATGACTAGCAGGGCATAAATCATATCTGTAGGGTTCCGTTTGATCGGCACATGTTTTATTGCGAAAATAGGAGAATATGGACAAAGTATGATATGACCGAATCCACTTATTATACACCCCCGGTTGTGGTTCTCGATACAACGCAATAAGCTTGGAACCACATTTTATCTAATCCCAACCCCCAATAAACGACCTCGTGAGTGGGCCACCCACTTAATCCCCCCCTCCAAAAGCACACTCAACTTTAATAACCAACCCCCCTGCGTCATCCGTCTGTCTCCCAGCCATCTCAAACGCCCCTTGCACACCCTCGACCCCAACCATCTTATGCGTGACAACCTTCTCCAAGGCAGGAATCAACCCGGAAGAAACAATCTCTATTCCCTCCTTGTAGGTATTAGCATACCTGAACCCACCCAGAATATCCACCTCTCTCAGTGCTGCGGCCGAAATCGGCAAAGTCTGAATAGGATTCCCCATGCCCAGGAGCACCAAGCTTCCCCCAGACTTGGTAGCGTAGATCGCGGTCTGCGTGCAAATCTCCATCCCAGTACATTCGAACGTGACATCATACCCCTCCTCCCTACCTAGGGTAGCCTTCACGGCGTTTGCAGAGTCCTTAGCAGTGTCCAACTTGTCCTCCACCGTGTCCAAGCGTTTTGAGGGGATAGTGAGACCGTGCGCGTGCGTCGCAAATGCATTTTCCACGGCGAAGGAGGTGCGGCCGGTGTTTATGTCCGTTATCACGACCTTTGAAGCACCACTGAGTTTGCACATTGCCGAGACTAGGAGACCGACCGCGCCCGCGCCCAGGATTAGTACCGAGCTGCCAGGACCCAAGGTGCCGAGTTTGCGGACGCGACGGGTTGCGTGGATTGCGACCGAGAGGGGCTCTAGAAGGGCGGCTGCTGTGAACGAGACGTTGTCTGGGAGCCTGCGCACGTCTCTTGTTAGTTTCTCAGAGTGGGGTGGGGGTGGGAGAGGAGGTACTTGTGACACCACCTCGCTGGATGGTTAATCTTTTCCTGGAGAGTTCCCCAGTAGTGAGGGTCCGCCTTAGCGCTACTCCTGAACTTCATCCCCGAGCAGATATTGTACCGGCCGGAACTGCACTCCCCACACTCCCCACACGGAACGCCAACCTCCAGCGCAACTCGATCTCCAACACTCCATTTCTCCCTCACACCCTCTCCCACCGCCGTGACCACCCCGGAAGACTCATGCCCGAGGACCAAGGGGGCTTTGATAATTATATCACCGTTGCGATAGTGATTGTAATAGTGCAGGTCAGAGCCGCAGAGGGTTGTAGAACGGATCGCAATTTGTAGTTCGGTTGGGGATGGCGGGGGTAGCGAGATGCTGGTTTGCTTAAGAGTTTTTGCCGCGGTTAGGAGAGAGATTTGAATCTCCTCTTCTCCTTCTTCGGGCGTGGACATTTTGACTGTTTTTGGATTTTGGCTGTGATTCGGTTGTGGTGGTAGGATGTGTTGGTTATATGTGTTCGTGGCGGAAACAAATTGCGGGGGAAAGCGTTCCGAAGGTGATGAACTGCGTCACCAGGAGGGTGGTTTCGTCATTGCACAGGCGTTAGGTGAGGTACTGAAGAAACGAAAACCTAGTCCAGAGTATCTACTTTCCTGAACGGTGGAAGAACTGACGAATCTCTATCACTTTCTAGAACTGTCAAGAAGACAACCAAACAACACAAGTCGCAATCAATTCAAGCTAACTAAACTAACTAAAGACAGGCCAAGTTCCTTTCCTCAACCCACAGACAAAACGGTCCCTCCGTTGTGCTGCTCTCACGATCCACTTCGTTGTTGTCGACCTCGCTGGTGGTGAGAAAGAAGGAAGGAAAAATTGTGTGAGAGAAAAAACCTAACTAACACAACAACCCTATCCGCCAAGCCTATCAACAGTCACACTTCAGCAATACAACAACCCTCTACCCTAAGCTTGTGATCGTGACTAGCCATTTATGAAGCAGAATTTATTCGTGAATAAGCAAGTAAAGTAAAATTTAGGAAAGCTCAATTTTAACCGTGACAGTACCGTTGCAGTGCTGTACCCTACCCTGTGTCATGTGATCCCACTCATGAACCCCGAGTCGTCTCGAGAGGCTTTCAGTTTTTTGGGAGTGCGATCGATCTGCCATGATCGTCATGAGACAATAGACATAAGATGTGATGCGTCTCTGTTGTTTTTGGGACCTCCTATCTAGTGATAGCATGGCTGCCTTCTGAACTTGATGGAAAGGAGTTCGGAATGTCGGACCGGTAGAGGTAGGCACTGAATTAAGGTGCTATTGCACTCAAGAGGTAAAAAAACAAGTGGAGGGATAATGGTAGCATCTGGATGCGTTACTCGGGGGGGCGGGGCAAGTGAGGAGGTGGAAGCTTCAACACGCCGACCAGACAAACGGGAGTGGAGAACTGGAGTTTTGTGGCTCTTTACGGGATGCCATATATTAAAGGCCATGCGATAACAATTGCTCAATCAGATCAATTATCAAATGAATTTATTTACGGCACCGCATCTCACCCTCTACTTTCGCCCCCACCGGTTCTCGAGTGGAGATATATTTCATAACAAGCTAGTTGATCTATTGACCTAATCTACCTTCCTAACCACCCGCCATCAACAACTAGGCACTCCCCGCTAACATACCCGCTGGCCTTTTCACTCGCCAAAAAAACAACGGGCCCCTTAAGGTCTTCCGGACGCCCCCACCTCCCAGCCGGAATTCTTTCCATAATCTGCTTACTCCTCGTTTCATCCTTCATCAACGCATCATTCATCTCCGTATCAATATACCCGGGGGCGATCGCGTTAACGCCAACGCCCTTTCCAGCCCACTCGTTACTAAGCGCTTTGGTGAGTTGCAAGACAGCACCTTTGCTCGCAGCGTACGCGGGAACGGTAACCCCCCCTTGGAACGAGAGCACGGACGCCAGGTTTATGATTCTTCCGTGGATCTGGTTGCCGATGAAGTAGGCGCCGATGTCACGGGAGAGGGTGAATACGGTAGCCAAGTTGACCTGGATGACGGTTTGGAAGTCCTTTGTAGGGAACTGGTGGGATGGATGACGGCGTTGGATCCCCGCACAGTTTAGAAGGATGTCAATCCGCTGGTTGGGGAGAGAGGAGAGGTCTGCGAGGAGGCCAGGGACCAGGGCGCTTACTTCCGCGTCGGAGGCTAGATCTGCGTTGACGATGATGCACGCACGCCCCATGGCGGCGATTTGTGCCTTCGTAGAGATGTTTTTGGAGTCTCGCTATTACAGATCAGCATATTCATTATCGAGGGTGGGATAGGGGGGAAACTTAAGCACCTGAACGAGAATAATGTCCGCCCCAGCCTCTGCCAATGCTAGGGCCATTGTTTGCCCAATACCGCGGGTCCCGCCAGTGACCAGTGCGGTTTTTCCGGAGAGATCGAACATGGATGGCATTTCCTCCTTCTCTTTTTCTGATGGGTGTGGTTTAGTTGGGAGAGGTTGAGGGGGGTTGTATGTGCGGTGGAAAAAGATGAAGGAGGGGAAGTTGTGTAATAATAAGGTTCGCCAAGCCTAGACACGCAGAGCCTCAGGTCATCTGCCGGGGTTACCGGGTAGAGGCGCCACAACCGGGGAGCGAGTGGTTTTGACGGCGGAACTACCCGTTCTAGGGTTCGCCCTACGGACTTCTATCCGTGCGAGGAACGGGCTGTCAGTGTTCGAACCATGAACAATCGAGATCTAAGCTTTGTGGGTATGATACTCGTAGCGAGACCCTGCTCCGGTAGACTCCTTTCAGGTTCTGCTACCGGTAGGGGATTTTACATAATCGGAAAGCTAGACCGAGCAAGGAAGGGACTGCCGGTGTTGGCCCAAACCTACGCAAGGAATTAGGAAGGGAAAAATCAAACTTTTGGCCCAACATATGAAGGTTTGGGAATTAATTTTTTGGGCTAGCTATTCTTAGTTGCTCGCTCCTTTACAATGCATCGCCTTTACACAAAGCTAACTGAACCTTTAGTTCTCGCGGTAGAGAGATTTCCACACCGTCGTACTATTCGCCCTGGACGAGCTCTTGCCATCCTTTTCGTAATATGATGTGCACGACGGGGCAGAGACTTATGGATAAGAACCAGCGAGTTCCGCTCGCCCAAGCTACGCCGCGTTTAGGGAATACTACTCCTTCTCCGGGGGCTTCTTTGTCCAAGACTACTAAGGGTAGGGGCCTCCGGGGGACAGCGTACTTGACAGATTTTTACGGGATAAGTAGTTACTGAAACGGTATGATGCCTTTTGTACAGTATTGCGCAACTCGCCTACCGTAGAAACACTGGTCTGTGGTGCTCGCTTTAACCAATTGCCCTAAAGTTTGAGTTACTTCTGGGTTCAGCGTATCAGAGAGCATGATTACACAAGATTATACCATTAGCTTGGCAGAGAGCAGAAACATTAATCAAATGATAATTGCTGCGTCGGCGGAATGTAGATAGGGTTAGCTCCTGGGGCAGGGATCTCGTCGCGATCGCTTCTGCAGTGCCGGTACTGTACTGTGCTCGAGTACTCGAGTACGAGTGTGGTAATCCAAAATCTTATTTGACATCTCATCTCTCCACCACACTAATTTAGCAGAAGAGGGTCAAGTAACCGGGTTGCAAGATGGGGTCTTTCTTTATTTGGCCATTCGCAGAGAGTTAATCGAATGCCGGGCATCGTAAGGTGGTGCGGGTTAGCCGGTGCGATGCTTGTCTCCTAATGCATGCTGTCGCGGTTACCCTATCAAAAAATGATAACTTTTCCCTTGACCTCACTGAGCGTATATCTCGTCTACACGGAACGAAAGTAAACCCAGCGCTGAAACGGTGATTTCTAGTCGGAGGTAGGTTTCTTCCCGGGTGGATATTTTCGGTGTAGGGAAGGAACCCGGACAAACAAAGAGAAATGATCAAATCGTAGAAAGGCCTTAAGCAGAAGCCAAGTGGGCAATCGCCGCTCACACAATAGGAGATGAAAAGAATCGTCGATGATGATCAAAGGAAGGAATCTGGAGGGAAAAAATTATTCGCTGTCGAAGACTCAAGAGTGGAGAGTAGATACATAGGCATGCTGTCACAGTCTCATCTCCTGTTGTTTTCCCTGTCTCTCCTCCACTTAATAATCCCATGATCCCGGCTAGCTATTACAAATTAAATACCATAGGCGAGCAACGAAGACCACCAATTCTCCCATCTCACTAGCTAAGTAAGTAGCCTCTCTACTGTGAATAAATAAGAATCAAACGAGACTTTATTGCCCGGATTTCTACCCCACAGTGCCAGCACAGATGCTTACTCACTTAATACGTGAAAACGCGAGCAGTGCAAGGTACTGCGCTGGTACCACACTTAATGCTTGGGGGCTATTTTTGATCCGGGAAGTCTTCTGTTTATTTGCAGATAATAATTATTATCATAGTGAGAAAATCGAAGAGCCTTAACTATCCAAGTTAGGGAATAAGTTACCTCCTGGTGTTTGCCTTCAATTAATAATACCATACCCCAGTGAAACTCCTGTCCTAGTGATTTATCTCAGCCCGAGGTAGCGGTCCGGAGATGTCAAACAGCCGTCACCAACTAGCACTCGGAAACTTACGTAATCCCTGCTGGAGGCCGCTCATGCGAAGTGAGAGATCGACGACAAAGAAAAGGCTGCAAAATATAGAGGGGCATAGGGAGGTAGTGTATGGGTGGTAAGGAGCGCCATTGTCCATATCCTTCTCCTGTTACATGCGCTAGAAACCGGCGCAACTATACCCAGAGAAAACCTGATATAGAGAGGGGCAGGTTCACCTGTTCCGGGGCACACATCCGTCGTATTCAGGTGATACTTTAGGAAATTCTACGTCCTGTCCAACACCAAATAGAGGGTAAGGTAGAGGTCACGAGAAACACTAGAAAAAACACGAAAACCAATAAATCAGGAAACCGTTGGAGAGGAGGAGATATGAAGTTTTAGGCAAAGGTTAACTGCACGACGGCAGGAATGAGTAGGTTAAACTTTCCACGCGGTGTTTATTTACATATAATGTATTCTTTAGCCAATAGTAGGCAAGGACGTCCTGACCTGGATATATCATTAGAATTCATAGCACTGAACCTGTGGACACTTCTGGTATTCTTCAATGCCATAAGGGTTGGCGCAAAAATCCAAGAGATCCCACACATCGTGCTTGATCGGTTCCCCCCTCCGATTAGTAATAATTCTATACAGCCTCTAAAAGGGAAGGCGATCAGGAGTTCTAACTTCGATACTGTTCCGGATACTGTTCCGCTTTGTTTGGCAACATCCATCCCCTCCCAAATCGCCACCTTCTGAACAACCAACGCTTCCTCCGTGATCCCCATTCTTCTAGTGCGCAGCTCGAATCCAGAACCCTCGACATCTTCTACTCTCTCACATTATTGGCCTCGCGCTTGCCGGTGTGACTTTATTAAATTCGTTATTATCTCCTTGGAAGTGGCTTATGGAAAGAGGGAGTTGACTCCCTGTAGCTACAAGTTTGTCGTGCTTGATCTTGTAAAGATGCAGCCATGTACCCTTCTCTTGACCAGTGTGTCTGTGATTCCCGGGGCGCTTAGGCTGCCTCCGGAGGTATCCGTGGGGAGTTCCCCCCTTGAAGACGAGGGAGCGGTTTAAGACGGGACAGGTGAGTGCTGGGGGCCAGGAATTAGAGGAATTTGGATCGAGCAGGGCTTTTGAGAGCTTGAGACAGCGAGTGGGTTCTGCGGGATAGTCTTTTAATTCACGGAGGAGGAGGAGAACAAAGTGGTGGGGGTGGTGGGGGTGGGAACGTGGTGTTCGGACGTGCTTTTATTGGAATTGTCGGACATGGTTGCTGTGGGAGAGGTCTGCTTGTGGATAGAGAGAAGAGTTAAAAATTATGTAGAGATAGGAATGGAGTCGGAATGGAGGTCGGTAAGTCGGGTGCAACGGGAGATAGCGGAGGAAACTATATTGGGGGGGAGGGGGTTGACTAAACTGCCGGGCTTATACGATCTGTGGGTATTATGGTGGAGAGTGTGAGGAGAAGTAAGTGTTGGACTCACTTTGAGAGTGAAGTCGTTGGCTGCGGTAACGGCTGATGGTGCTCTTGCTGGACGCCTAGAGTAGGGGTGGGTGGTGATGTAGAAGCCATTGGTGTCATGGAAGGAGAGCGTATAGCTGACTATTTTGGGGTCTGGTCATTACTATCTGGAAACATTTCCCAATACTCCAACCTGATAGAGTATGGATCTTTGGTAATTCAAATAATAATTACCATCTTCGTCTGACCTTTAGTGTGTTCCAGCCACGAGTGAGAGTCATATTGCAGCGATTGCAGGCTTTCAGAGTATCCTGCTTCAACTATCAAGGATGGCCGATCGACTTCGTTTGCATGGGTATCGGCGGGCTTTGTTCCGGTATCTCCCTCCTTGCTTCTATTTCCTAGAATGGTAAACTTTGTACTGCTCACAGTACGAAAGAAGCACTCCCAATGTCCGGGAATGCTTATAATCTTGAGTATAATTTTAACAAGAAAGCTCCTCAAGGCGGCAAGTGGCCTGTGCCAGAAAGCGTAATATCGTTGATGCGAACTGGAGTTTCTTCCTTTTCTATCCACTGTCTCCCTCTCCAATCTCCCGAATTACTACCCGCGGTAGCATAATCTGATTCTCTTCCTACCGAACCTGGAACACAATTAGATAACGTCTTTACAACACCTGCCTACCTTACTAATGCAAAGTTTTTCCTGATCCTGTCGGGTGGGAGACTAGTACTCTTCGGGGGGAGGTTCCTGGAACACATCCTGAACAACGTAGACTATCCCCTCAAGACGCTTTACTCATTCGCCTGTATGCTTCCGGATGTTTGCATATCGGGATATAAGACGCCTACGCTTGATATCTCTGTTAGCAGCCCGTCGCAGGTTCGGCTTTCTGTTCAATCATTCAACTGTCTGGTGGGGCGGGAGTGAGTGAAGTCCGTAAGCTTCTTCAATGTCTGTCAAGAAAGTAGCAGAAGTGAGAGGTTGTAAGAGAACGAATATGGGAACAACTCATTCAGTTCCACAGAGACAACATTGGCGGGGGAGTATCGAAAGAGGTATTCCGGTTGCTGGGTAACTATCAGATTTCCTTTCCTCAAGTGCACCACGAGCATTTAAACAGGTGGGGAAGCAGCCATAGTAGCGCCTGTAGAAACCTCAAGAACCTAGTTTGAAAGGTAACATTCAAGCCGATTCCCGCAAACTCTCCTGCAGAGGATAAAGCAAAAATAGGAAACACAACTTTGATCTAAGCGCCTTGACCACAGCCTCTTCAACTAAGTACAACTTCAGGAATCCTGCGCCAATCCTGGCCGTCCCCCACCAGCATCATCCCCGGCACCATCTCTACCACCTACCAGGCGGGACGATTCCTCCGCTTTCATTTCCCCGATGTCGATACGAACTTTGTTTCCGCGGACTGCTGCAGATCCCGACCACACACAATAGGGGTGTCACCTCCTCCACCGCCTCCACTACCCCCACCTCCGGAATCAGCTTTGGTGTTGCCGGGCGTGGGGTGGGGGGTTGGTAACATGATGTCGGAGCGAAACATGATGGGTTCCTTGGGATCACAAGAGAAAGAAGTGGGGGTCGGCTGAGCCAAAGGGGGACGGGTGCAAGGTCGATGGTTGCAATTTTACAATAATTCCAGCCTGTATAAGGGAGGAAATATTTGTGCCCCAATACGCAATATGGTGCGATTTGTAAAGTAGACTGCGATGGCGTGAAGACGAAAATTGCCGGAAGCCTTGGGGCGTGAGCGGTAAAAAAAAGGGGGACCCTCTCGTTGGGAGACTCTTTCTGCGGTGAAAATGGACTTCTCCCAATTTGAAAACAGAAGGAAAAGGGTCACTTGCATCCAATTGTGCCCTTAGAATTCATGTAGCGGTTTTATGCAAGGTCAGTCGGCTTTTCAAAAGTCACGATGTTACATGTGGAGTTGTAGGAGCCCGGTTAGGGGCAGGATGTGGAAGAAGTTATTGCAAATTTTTGTGTTGCATTACGGCTCAAGATTTAAAAAGAATATGATTCAACTGATGTAAAGTCATGAGCATGAGAACATGGTTGGCAGCACACGGTTTTCGTGAAAGAAGTATGATCGCACATAATGGAGAAAAGATCAGGAATTGTAGCAGTCATTGATTCTCACTCAGGTTCTGGGGGTAAGTTATTATTGGAAAACGGTTCAATTGTCAAGCCGTATACCGGAAACATGTGTATTCAAGAGATGCTTTGGAACTTCATTTAATCTCAGAGGGCCAGGAAGGCCTACTATTTATACAGCGAAACAGCAACATATATCCGCAGTAGGAAAGAAAATAAGGAACCAATTTGGAAGACAAGAGAAAAACAAGTGAGAACAGAATTACATGACCAGTTGACAGATTGGGCAGTAACACGAGGGGAAAAGCCAAATGCCGTAAGTCCAGCTTGGAATGTAGTCAGTCAACACTCTCTGCTTTCCACAATCTTACCTTTCAAACCCTCTGCCTTTCATAGCCTCCAGGCACTGATTATCCCGATGGCGAACGAATACGAACCATCTAGTTCTAGCGTTTCTAGTCAATCCATTACGGATCTAACCTACACCACTCCTACTGCAAGTCCCCCGGAGATGAAGCCCCAAAAGGTTCCAACAGTCTTCACTTCTCCATCTCCAACTCCCACCTAGAGCTCTTCGCAAAACCAGAGTGATATCGATCCAGACATTTCAAACTCTGCAAATCCAAGTATCCCATTCACCAAACTAGCTTCTCTCATCCCAGAAGACAATAGGTTACAGTTTTCCAGTGCAGCTCGTTTGGCCAACCAAATTGATACTAGGATTCGTCGATGTATTGAATTGGATAGTGGGACTTATCTCTTTGTCAGTAGGATACCTGCAGACATGATTGATCCTTTCGATCAGGCATTGGTTAAGCTCGGAATTCGTCGTGGTATCAGATTGACCTATGAGGAAAGTCTTGAGAGCCTTATCATTAGGTTAATGCCCGGTGCGGCGCACGAAAATACATCGGGGAGCTTTCTAGTTAAAATTATACTCAAGATTTTACGCATTCCTGGACATTCAGAGTATTCCTATCGCACGGTGGGGGCTACAAGGTTCATTGTTCCTGGCAAGAGAAGCAAGGAAGGGGATACAGGACTAAAGCCTGCTGGTACCCGTGGCAGCAGGAATGATTGACCATCTTTGATGGTTGAAGTTGGGTACTCCGAAAGCCTTCAATTGCTGCAATATGATGCTCGCTGGTGGCTAGAACATACCAAGGGGCAGACGAACAGGGTAATTATTATTAGAATTACCAAAAATCCATACTCTATCTGCTTGGAGTGTTGGGAAATGTCTCCAGGAAGTGACCAGGGATCTGCAAGAAGTCGCTCTTCAACGAAGCCTAAGTTCATCCAGTTTTTCGATATCGACAATGAGAAAACCTTTCCCATACCCTCCGGTGCATTGCATACCTTTCCGATACCCTCCTTGGCTAAAACATACCCTCCAGAAACAAAACTATGACCTCCAAAGTACGGACCTCCAAAGTACAGACCTCCAAAGTACGGACCCCCAGAGTCCAAGCAATAAAGCCTAAATCCTTTCCCTGGCAACCCGCTTGGATAGAGAAGAAGAGAAACAAAACAAAGAAGAGAAAGGAGAGAAGTATTTAAGGTAGGATCGGAGGAGTTGTCATAGGATAGAATAGTAGCGAATACCGAATTACCTGTCTGTACCCGATACAATTTGCAAAAAAATACAATCCGAAATGACCATACCAATCGAAGAAGGGAGATACTTGGTGTCTTTTGCAAAGCAGAAGGAGGGGGTGGAATCATGGGCGATCGAGGACCATTTTACATTCTCAGTAGTGAAGAAAGATGTAAAGAGGGTCGATTATCGTTGTCGTGCCTGTGTTATGGGTTGTCCGTGGGGAGTATTTGCATCAACAACGATGGAGGGAGAGCTTCAGGTGAAGAAAATCAGCAGTTCACATACCTGTATTGCAGCTCCGGTCGCTGCCCGTGAAGTAGCAAATACACAAAACTGGCTGAGAAGAACGGTTCCACAGTACCTATTCGTCACCAAAGCAACTAAACCGATCGAAATAGTGGAAACTATTCACATGCACTATGGCGAGAAGGTCAACTATGAGGCAGCTAGGCTGACCAAAGCTGCCCTAATTGCAGATCGGGTAGAACACCAGCGCGAGCACTTTCACAAAATACCGTCCTACCTACAACTACTCCATCAGCATAATGAAGGACTATACACCGATCTTCATACAACTGCAGATGTGAATGGCTATCAGATCTTCCAGCATCTGTTTATTTGCCCTCGGCAATCTCGGGAATCATTGCAATCAATGAGAAAATTTATGGCTATTGACGGAACTTTTCTTAAAGCCCGATTTGTGCAAACCCTACTATTGGCTGTGGGAATAGATGCTAATGGTAATATTCTTTTACTTGTGTGGGGTATTGTGGAGAGTGAGAATGAATCCTCATGGAGGTACTTTCTGCAGCATCTTAAAAAGGCCATTCCCGAGTCAGAAAGCATGATACTGATTAGTGATCAGGATAAGGGCCTACTTGCTGCAGATGCAGTAATGGGAAATGGGGTTGCACAGGCATTTTGTTGTTTTCACCTAAAAGAGAATTTTTGTAAGCGATTTACACGGGGCTTAGAGCCATACTTTTGGCAGATAGCACATGCAAAAACGAGTGATAGCTATCAAGAGGCGGTTTCTCAACTTCGGGAGTTAAGTGTTGCGGCCGCCAACTATCTCACCAATATCGATAAAGCACTTTGGGTGACTGCCTTCTTCCCGGGCCAGAGCTATGGCCATAAAACCTCGAATATTGTTGAGTCCATGAATAAGTACTAAAGCAAGAACGGGAACTTCCTATCCTCGACCTGCGCAATGAAATTTGGCTATATACAATGAATCAGCGAGCACAACGATACCAGACAGCCTGTAGCCAGGAACGACAGCAACACTGGTCTGACTTCGCTCTTGGTCAACTCACAATCTCACGCTCCTGGACTTGGACACGAAGAAATACTGTTAATATGGCTGATGATAGATTATTTATTGTTCAGCAAATCAACAATAAGCAATTCATCGTTAATCTTGAAGCCCGAACCTGCACCTGCGGCCACTACCAGGAAAATGGGATTCCATGCGGACATGCTCTTAGCTCTATTCACCATATCGGTCAATCAGCAAATGCATATATCTCGGATGCATCTTCAATTACTACTCTGCGAAATACCTATCAAAGCAACTTCAATCCTATCGTACTAGCCAATCTCGACAGTTTTACACTCAACCCACAACCTGTTCCTCCTCCTTGCCTTTCCCCATCTAAGTTACGTGCAAAGTTTGGACGACCAAAGGTTAATCGTGCAACACGTCCTAGCTACCGGTCCCGTATTGCACATGCCCGAACTGATATGGCCCCTATTTCTGAAGCCGACCACCCGAGACCTGTGGGTCAGCAAACATGTCAGAACTGTGGTCTCCCTGGGCATAATCGTCGTACCTGTCAACATCCCCGACTTGAGCTTCTACTTTAGTTTTATTTTTCTTGTCTTATTTCCTACGTTTTCTTTTATTTTCTTGCATGTCTGGTGGGATATTGGGGAAAGAGAGGACTGGGTCGCGCCCTTTGAAAGTCAGAAGCTGTGTGGTGGTGGTTGGACGGGTCGCGCCCGTTTTTTTTTTTGTGAAGTTTCTCTTCTTTGTTTTGTTTCTCATATGCCCTATCCAAGCGGGTTGTCAGGGAAAGAATCTAGAATTTATCGCTTGGACTATGGAGGTCTGTACTTTGGAGGTCTATACTTTGGAGGTCCGTACTTTGGAGGTCATAGTTTTGTTTCCGGAGGGTATGTTTTAGCCAAGGAGGGTATCGGAAAGGTATGCAATGCACCGGAGGGTATGGGAAAGGTTTTCTCTATCGACAATACCGGTAATGTACCCACCACCCTAATCACCCGAATCTTGTGATTCCTTGTTATTCTATCTTCGATACCCCTGGCCCAGTCAGCAAATATTACGATTTCCAAAGATGAACTCTCCGAGTGGGCATCATATATTTTTGCCGGACTCAATTAGGATTCAGGTTAGCTTGTTGGTAAGTTTTCTAGCTACACCCGAGAGAAAAGGAGCTACGATATAGTTCAATCTCTGCCTGATCGCTTACTATTTCAGCTCGCTTTCACATGATATCGCTCATTACAGCAACCGGCCTGCAGAAAGGTAATTGCGACATGCGAGCAACGAACTATTGTGCTTTCTGGGAACGGCAAGACGGGTATTACCGGTAGCTTGGAACCAGCTATTCTGTGAATTTTTGTTTTGCTATGTAAATAATTTTCCTTTTCCGTAAGCATCCTTATTCACTTTTGCGGCATTTCTCCACCTCTTCATAACACATGCCTTTTCTATTTTTTTGCCCAAATTTTCATCTGTTGTGAAATAGTCGTGCCAAGGTTGCGGCGTGCGGCCGCAACCCCCGCATGTTCGCTGGCTCACAACCGGGGCCACTCTAAAGAGTGCCTGACAGCTCAACGCAAATTTACAGCTCAACGCAAATTTGTGGCTTACCATAGTAACAGTGTGGCTCAACACAACTATGTGGCTCAGCATAACTTTGTGGTTTAGAATAAATTTGTAGCTAAATATATATAAACATTTAATTTACATTTAATTTGACAACCTAGGATGCTGCCTCATGCTTGGTTTTTTTGATACAAGCCTACCGTAAAAACCCGCTATATCCACGATTGGGGATCGGGCTCTTGACTTTCACAATCTGAGACAAAACACCCCGTGAAGGAATAGTGCTTTCCACACAAAGTATAGCTTGAGGAGGTGAAGCTTGCGGGATCTCATTAACTGGTATTTGTTATTTTGTTAACCTGCCGTGCTAAGTATATTGTGGTTTGGTGCTGTAGTACAGGCGAGATCTGCGATAGTGGATACAGCCAGCTTTTACGGTACATTGGCTGGGTCGTATAACGACTAACTTAGATACCGGTAGCATGTTCAATTTGGATTGTATTTTGTATTATCTTGGTTTTCCTCTCGGGAAATGTGAATGGGTAAGCTGTTGGAGAAAAAAAAGGTATTCTGGTTTAATGATTAAATTTCTGGTTGGGTGGGTTCTGTATTCTCAGGTGTCTGGACCAAGCCACAAAGTTGTGTTGAGCCACACTGTTACTATGGTAAGCCACAAATTTGCGTTGAGCTGTAAATTTGCGTTGAGCTGTCAGGCACTCTTTAGAGTGGCCCCGGTTGTGAGCCAGCGAACATGCGGGGGTTGCGGCCGCACGCCGCAACCTTGGCACGAGTAGGTTCCATGATCAACTCCTGTCTAGTGCTTTGCCGCATTCTGGGGCAATAGATCTTACTCCCGCAGAAAATAAATCTCCGGCCTCCTTGGTGCTTGTGCGGTGCCCACCGCCACTTGCTGCTTTGGTGGAGTTGTAGCGATCCTCCTTCCACTAGCGCTTTCCGGTCAGCTTGTTACCTACATGAGAAGAGGGGGAAGGGGGATGGATATCAGAAGGGAAAATTATTGTTTGATAATTGTATTTTTGCCCTCCTTTCTCCCCAACACCCGCGGCGCCTATCAGGCATGCTAGGCTTTCGCAGGCCGGCCTATATCGGCCTATATCGGCCTAGGCTATTTTCAGAGCGGCCTACCAACGGCCTGGCCGGTTGGGAACATTGTCCGTATTGATCCATTGGGGGTTTTTTTGGTCAATTATTTTTCCAGCTTTCTTATCGTCCTTTTTCGAGCATGTTATTTTCTAGTGCCCAATGATACCTATGATCATAATTAAGCCTATTGCTTGCGAAATTCTGATGGTTGAGGGACATTCTACGTTTTTTGATTTTCAAGTTTTAAGATTTGGGCGTAGTGGCGGTTTTGGTCGCTGTGGGCCGCCCTAGAGGGGGGGTTGCGTCGCGAGTGATCTCTGGTGCGCCATTATTTTTGTTAAACCGAGTAAGGGTTTTTCCGCTTGGGGGAGAAAGAAAAAACTGCTGAGGAAAGCGAGAAATTTAAAGTACAAAATCTAGCAAATGAAAAATAGAGAAAAGCTCGCTAGGGCCAATAAAAGAGGGCCTGATATTTACTCCTTCTCCTTTTGTTTCCTCGTTTTCCGTATCAAAATCTCCATCAGATCGTCTCGCCATCAGCCCGTCAGGCACTTTAGTGAGAGAAGTGATTAACGCCCTCCACCGCCTGTCAGAACATTCGGTGACATGAAACAGACCCATTTCCTGTAAATTTAATAGGCAGAGAGAGTTAACCGGTTTTTCTTTTAATATCTCGATCAATAAGCGCCACATCCTGAGGTGGGTTTCATTTTGTTGATAAATTTATAATACGAGTACAAGAGCCAAAATATAGGGAGATCTTGTGGGGCTTGACATGCATTCAATCGTCAGACCTGTGCTCCCACCCCCGTGATAGAATACCGACTTCTTTGCTTCCCGGAAAGCTGCGCGGCATTGGTGGCGCTCATGTAAGCTGTCATATATCGCAGGGTCAGGGATATCGCGGTTGGCTCCTGGTCATGGTTACCGCCGATAACTATCTTGATTGTATGGGGAGTTCGGACAGGGGCTCGATGGATTGTGCTGGGCGGCCTTCGGAAAGGTCTCCAGCTACAATCAGAATCCCTCAAACCGTTTTCCAGCACTAGTGGTATTCAAAGTTACAAAAGGTAGGGAGTAAGAGCTGGTTTGTACTACAGTGAAACCTCCGATATTTCCCACCTCCAAGACTTCCAACACGCTAGAAATTCCAGTGTTCACAGAGTGACTACATTTGGCATATGGGAAATCCCTCCAAAAATTCTATACCTCTTATAGTTTCCAATTCCAGGACATTCCACGGACCTTAATTCCAGAAAAAGTAGTCTTTTATCATACTTCACAGTGGAGAATAGTCTTTAGTTATATCTGGCTTGGCCGCACTCTCTTATTTGAATTCATACTCTCTACTCAGTTCTTTGTGCATCATAATATCCGAGTTCCACGCAAGATTTCCTTTTCTTTTCGCCATCACGAAATATCATTCGAAAATCAGCCATGTCTGGCGGTCCTGTGCTAAGAGCCCTCTCCTCTTCCCACCCCCCTTTCATTTCCAGCCTTGTGCTGCTCCCTACCTGCTGGAATTATCGGAGGTTTCACTGTGCTTTACTTCCCTAGGACGAGTATCATCAACCAAGCTACCATGAATACCAGCAACACTGATCATCCCCCCATCCCAATAAATCTATAACGGTTAAACCTACGTCAATAAAAACAATGCCACTGCAACCGGATCATTATTATTTATCTCAGTAATTCTCATTTAGCTCTTATCACCGGTAGAAACCCTCCCTTTCCTCTAGTGATGGGCACGGCCATGGTTGAGCATATCGCAAGGGCTGTGCTCGATCATGATCGATCTAGGCGACCCCATGATCGAATGATCAACGAAGTGAGGTGGCCCTGATCGAGTGATCGACTATGGCCACTGCTCGAGCATCATCGAGTGTAGTCGATGATAATAAGCTATGCTCGAGTATAACCGATTTTGGGTCCATCTGGGATGAAATATTCATTCAATATGGAATATAAGTATTTACACTCGTGCTATAACAAGAACAGAAGATCCCTACCCTATGGTTCACCTACTGTCTCACAGTAATTTGTGTCATACCTGACTTATATAAGTTGAATAAAAGTTGTTGAAAGTCATTGGCGGTATTTACTAGCTGTTTTAAGCCCGAAACTATGCGAGCAGTAAAATTATGATAAAGCGAGTAGTCGGGTTGGCAGTTTGTTGTTCAATAATTTAATTTAACTATAACAGTACGAGCTTTATCTACAAACGTTGACGAGGCAAGACGCTGCTCATGGCGAATCACTCGATTTCTAACACGGCTGTTACTGTTGTAATTGTGCCTCAATATGTGAACGCGGAATCGTAAAGACTTTGCACAACTTCTGCTCGCCGTATCATTCTTACTTATTATTAAAACCGAGGGGTCAAAAGGCCAAACATATATAGGGAATGTGAGTGACCTCATCCGTCGTGAAAAGTAACCGGTTTCCTGTCTTCAGCCCCGAACGCATCATAAGTTCCAACTGAGTGCACGCCTCCAAACCTGGAGAGCGCAATGGAGCCTAGCTGATACAAAAATAGCCGCTCAGTGATCAAGACCCAACTGATGATGTCTCACCACCACAAAAGATGCAACCCAATAGAGCGCAATGATATAGGAAGGAAACGCTTTAGACAAAGCCGTTGTTTGAGGACAATGGAAGACTCAGACAATAATCAGAAATTCAACAGTTACTGATAATGGGTTGCACTCTGGAGGAAAATGGGTTCTTAGTCGTGGAGGAGCCCAGGTTGTCATTGGCAGAGGGTCTCTTGCGTCTTTTCAAATCTCTTCTCTTGACTTGCACACATATCAGTCTTTTATCTTCTGGTAAACTAAACCTAACTTAAGTGGTCTTACTGCAACTCTTATGCCGCCTTCTTCTCTCTCTTTGTTCTCGTCCCCGGTAAGGCTACCCTAGCACCTTCCGTATCCTATTAAGGCTGGGCGCACGCTAGGTTCCGCCCGCTACTTTTCCAACCTCAGGCCGCATGTCGTTGATGACACGGGTATGCCACGCGGGCCACTTGCGGAATTCTAAAGCGAACAAGGCGCTCAGGGTCCGGGAAACCACAACACCGTGATGGAGAGATAGTGGATGGGGGAATGGGAGCGGCAAAGTCGCAAGAGGTCGCTGTTGAAAAACGATGGAATGGCCGAGCTGTATACAGGAGACCTGGAAGAGCGTGAGATTCCGGGAACTTCATTCTGTCAGAGAGGGCCAGAGTGACCCACTATTTATGTAGTGAAGCAATAATATATATCGGCAGTGGAGAATAAATCAAAGGAAGCAATATTGAAGAACGGAGAACACCGTTGAGAACAACATTGCATATCCGATCAATTGATCTAGAAGTGTCGTACGAGAAGGGGTAGATAACTTGAGTTGAAGTCGGGCAGCTCTAAACCGAGATTAAAGAACGTTCACCGGCTATGTCGTACTCGAAGAGGTAAAAAGCAAATGTCGGAGAGTACTGATTCAACTAGAGTCAGAGCACCGGGGACCGGTAGGTGGCCGGGGCCGGACGTGGCTTTGTTGATGGAAAGCCGCACTCAACCCTAACGATAATACACAGAAATCGCATTCATATCATATCTTGAGTGAATATAAGGGGAGTATTCACGAAAGTCGGCCTATTTTATATTCATTCGGGAAACAAATTGGGTGATAAAGGAAAATCGGAAATTACCCCGTCTCGCCCAACCCGGATATCAGAAACTTATCATGACACTCTTTATTTCTGTTGTTGCGACCCTATCGTGGATAAGAAGCCGATAGCGTCAGGGATTTTCCAGTATCTGTCCTGATCTTCAGATATCTTCCAGCATCTTCACATATCTAGGGGCATCTATAGATATTTACAGTCATCTTTGGATAACCACAGGTATTTTTTTGCGGGCACCTAAAGATCTCCGATGCGTATAATCAAAATATTTACAAACCTAATGGAATATTCAGGAAGCCTGTCGGCCCGGCTGGGGATCCATGAAACCTGTAGGCTTCCCAAAAACCTCGCCGTGCCGGACTGTACGTGCGACCTACCTGTTATCTGCATGCCAGCCTGGTCACTTGCGAACGTTGTCTCGGATGGTTGGGGACATTGCGCGTGGTGTGAAGCCTGAGGTAAAGATCCGGCAACAGGGGAAATCGCCTCTGTGCTCGTACAGTGCGCTGCACACTAGTACTACCTCCCTTTACTAAGAAAAAAAAAGCTATGTATACAAGGCAATAAATAGAGAGAGGAGCAACAGCAGCCTTCCCAAGGTAAAAAAAAAAAAGAGAAGTAAAATTTTTTTTTCTATTCTTACTTTTATATATTTATATATTTTACTTTTTTTTTTCTCTTTTTTTTTCATATTTCTTTCTTTGCCAACCCCCGTCCCATTTGCTTCTGCTACCCGCCGATCGCCAACCTTTAAGGTCTAGAGTCGGATTCTACCACCTCGTAGCAGGATTGTTAAACCCCACAGCCCTATTGATGAGGGCTAAGTTCTTCAATCTCCCAGTTCCCATAGGGCAGGATTTTTTAATTCTCCTGCCCTACATGATGGATCGTTCAATAATAACTGATTGTCAGCATGGGTTGAACTCCTGGGCTCCCGCTAATGCGACAGGAGTGTTAACCACTGCGCCAGCTAGGTATTTCATGAAAGGAAAACCTGGGAACTAATACTTATCCTACTGGAAGCCCGATTTGCATTTTAATGTCTCCTCCAGAAATCTGGTAGATTTCAACCGAGGTGTTTCTTACTCCTTAGATGTTTAGTGAGAGATTCTCCGTGGTTTAAAACAGAATCAGTGCTTTGTGCGCCTGTTACTCTCCTATGATACACTGAGATCCGGTTTGGATAACGACGGACAGTACATAGATAGACAATCACCGTTGCAAGAGGTCACACAGTAACAGCCGGAATCAAAGCGTAAGGTAATGGGACTGATCAAATGAAAGAAAGAGAGAGAGACGATTGCTATCCTGCTATCCTGCTATCCTACAAATGCGCTTGAGACTGCTGTACATATAGTAGTGCACAGTGTGAGATATGAATATACATTAAGATGGCCACTGCAATTTCCTAGATCCATATGTTTCAACCTGCGTGACCACTGGCCGAACACATTCATACCAAATCATCACACCAATGTAATAGTTCCGACAACTGTCGGGTGTTGGAAATGACAGTTTAATGTCCGCACTCTGATGCCTCTGAGGTATACGTACGCACTAGTCAAAGGACAAGCAAGCCAGGAAAATGTTTTCACCCCTTTGTTTTTTTTTTCCTTCTCACCTTTGCTCTCTTTCACATCTTCTTTCCTATACACAACTTTCCTCAAGCCCCCCCTTTCCATCAAGCTATCACAATTAAGCATGAGAGCATCTCCACTTAAGCGGTTTCACCCCACTGCGTAAAATTCTTACCGTAAATCATCCCCCCCGCAGCCCAGATATTCAACATCGGGAGTGGGGTGTATCTGATTGATAAGAGGTGATTCCGGACAAGGAACGACTCCATCTGGAGATAGGAAAACATATATAAGCTCTTTACGATAGTGGCTGTGTGCCGCTGTAGATAGTAGGGTAAAAATAGGCTAATTTTACTCTAGTTAACTCCGTCAATTGAAATCTGCACCCCAGAGGAGAGCACTCAAGGGTGGGTTAACGGGCAACAATGCGGATCTGAAGAGATTTGGCACGATGGGTGGGTGGATATGACTCCCATGCTAGGGGATCTTCCCTGATAAATATAGCTTTCGTTCTTACACGGAATAGCTGTCGACGTAGTTAGTACGGTAGGATGTATGATATATACTCTTGGGGCTGGGCTCCCAAGAGCAGCTGAACGTAAGGCTCGATCTTTCCGCATATAAAAGTGAGAACTACTCTCTCAATAGCTACCCACGCAAGTAGCTCTAGAACATAATAATATTATTTACAAGTGGCAAATGGCCTCCGGCCGGATGTCAGTTTTGAAAATGATTATTGTAGCCAAGAGAAGTGCTAGCATTAGAGGTGCAATATTTTTTTTTTTCCAGAAATAGTACACAAACTTGAAAGTGAAAATTATATCAAATTTGGTGTTCATTATGAGCCCTCCAGGGCCCTGAAAATATGTGCGACCAGCTGTCTTCCTCACTCTGCCCTGCTGAAAGACCTGGAATAGAGTATATTTATTTTTGTTCATTGTCCCTGCTCCCTGCTCTGTCCATTTCCCTGATGGCTTCCAGAAAAATAGGTGAGGGAATAAGTAGGGACTCACCACAGACAGGGGTGGAGATAATCCAAAACAACCCCCTTTTGCTAATTAATGTGGTAGAATCTAGCAAATAAAGATCTGCCCCACTCAGTTCCATTCTGTCATGCTATATAATAAACTCGAATCAAACTATAGACAACCTCATTTACTGCCCTTTGCACCATATTCGATATCCTGCTCTGATTTCCCCTCTTGTTTATCAAATTTCTTTTTTCGACTATTCTCATCTATCTTGACTCCTATAGACATGTTTTGTATATTTGGAAACCTACTAGAGGAGAGTATAGTAAGAGCTACCTGCCTTGTATGGCTAGGAGAGTCAATGCTATCTGGATTAGCCAAGTGTTCCCAGTAGGCTGGGCCTGCCATTAAGCCATATAAGCCTTTTTCTGGCTATCTACTAATAGGCCAGCCAGGGCTATATGGCCTAGGTTGGCCTATATAGTTTGTGTCTACATACTTTGAATAAGTAGCCACTACGTGCCAACAGCAAAATTTACAATAAATGTTGCCCAATTACCCAACTTGGTTAAAAAAATAAAGGTATCATGTTGCTTTCCTAGTAGTGAAAAAATATTAAAAGATACTAGAGATTGTTAATTAATTCATTGAGTTAATTGTAGAAAGGTAGGTGCAGTTATGATAGATCAATTGTAACGAGTAGGATGATGACTATTTAAGTATGAAGTTGGGGGGTTGACTGTATCATAAATAGTTTACAAAATAATATTCAAAATACAACAGTTTCACTTTATTTGCTTGAGAATCTAAAGTAGTTCCTCGGGAAGTGGCAAAGTAGAGGACAATAATGATGGGATAGGGTAGTGCAGATGGAATTAGTGGTAAATCATTAAGGCTTTATTGAGCTAGTGGAGTATCACGCATTTTATGAGCAATTAAGAAGCAAATAACCTAAGGTAAGAGAGAGAAAGTCAAAGGCAATAAACTGTAAAGCGGGTGGAGGGTTGGAATATCCTTAAAGTGATTCATCCTCAACAGTAATCTCTGGGCCTAGATATACCTATCATTCCTAATAGGCTTTGATAGTCTGATTAAATGAGATCTAGACAGGTCTAGGCAACCTTTAAGGGTGGCCTGTCTTGGCCAGCCATATTGCCTATAGGCCAGTTTGCTATTGGTCTGACCTGATCAGAACACTGAATTTGCCAGACTCATACTATTGAATATTTTTGTCTGCTTGGCTATGATAGTGTTTTTGGCTTGTTGAATCCTTATTCTATAAGTAGTAAGAAAGAGGTTTAAGTTACTCCCTTAAATGTATATGGGATACTCTTGATTGTTTATAATAAACTATACATATGGAATACCTCTTTTATCTGAATTACTTTAAAGCTTTTAGTTATTAGTAGAGTTCATTAAATTAGCAATCATAATAACCCACATTGACAGCATCTTGGGGATGAGACACATGGGAACCACAATATTAATCATGAATTATGATTCGATTATTTATCCGTTGCTCATTCAGATGCCAGTACTCTACTTTACCACTCCCGAGATGCATTTCAACAGAGTTACTTATGGTGAAAATACTATATGACTCTATCAGAAATAGTGAGGCCATAACACAATCTAGCTCCAAAGATTTAGGCCCAACCCAATGCAGTACCTGATCTTCTGAATACACATTACTCACCGGCACTACCCAGGTTCATCTTGATAAGATAGGCCAAGGGTCACTTGTCTACGACTTTCTAACATTGGTCACCTAGGTCACAGTAGATTTCATACAGGCAAACTATTAAATTGAGTTCTAGTAGTCTTCTATTATTCCAATCTACAGGTAGATTCATATAGAAAAGCTAAGACTCTATAGAAGATTTCAGACAATGTATCACTTGAGGCCTTATATCACTATGGAGAGTCACTATCTGGGGATTTACTTTATAGCCACTGGTAGCTGGTATCAAGTACAATAATCTGAGTCCTCAAGTATCAGGTTTAGGAATGGTTGACCTGTTGTGAAGGAATCAGCTATTAAGTTCAGTGATTGTCAGAATATCAATTTAGTGACTACTCTCTGAAGAATAAGCAGATTCGTGAGCTCTGATATGCTACCGAATTACTTTATTCAATCACCTAGGAGGTGTTAGGCCTAATAAAATTCCAGTAACCAATTGAAATATAGTCTAGGCGTTGTTGAGGAATTAGTCCTCAAGTTTAGGGATTTCTAGTGTTCGTTACGGGGTGGGCAGGGCATGTTTTCACTTACTAGGCACCACCCTTACACAGAGCCAAAGGGGTATTTTTCGGGTAATCCCGGCACGGCCCCGGTCTGGGGCCCCTCCATACTCATTCCCTGGACTGGGCCCCGTTTGTTACCACCTATTTTGAATGGGAACCCGTCTGGGGTATGAGTCGGGCGGGGGTCTGAGCGGGGACTGGGGCCGGCAATGCCCTAAAAGTCACCCCGCCCGCGGCCGTTGAGCGGGGAGGGCCAGGAAATGGATCAGGGGCCCCGTCCGCCCCGTAACTCACTTTAGGGATTTCTAGGTATCTATTGTAAAGACCTCTCCACAAAGGTCAGCCATCTAATAACAATTAATGAGACAGAGATGTTTCTTATACCACTACCTGGCTGGCACCAAGTACAACAATCTGTAAGTACAGATCCAGAATCACATATCTAGTGGAGGAGCAATCAGCCATTGAGTTCAATAATGATTATAGTTTCTATTGTAAAGCACACTTTCAAAAAGTGCCACTAGATTTAAAAGCACTAATGTGACTGAAACATATCATATGCTTGCAGGTATCTCGCATTGAGCCTAATAACATTTAAGTCACAAATTCAAAATCAGTTCTCTGATTGTAGAGAAATTTATTATTGAGTACAGAGATCTCCACCCCCTGTAGTTTCATGAATATTAATCTTAAATAGATAGACCCTATATAGGTATATAGCTGGTATCGAGCCTTGCAAGCTTCATATATTAAAACTAGAATCAGTGGAGTGGTTGTTATAGAGAATTATAGCTGGTGATCGAGGGTGTGAATGATTAGTGTTGTGATCAAAGTAGATTTAGTTGTGTCGCTTTTGTGGCTCACTGCTCAGAAACCACTATGAGCTATGCTAGACACTAGAATATTATGACTATTACTCACTTTTAAAATACGGTTGGCTGGCATTTTTGCCTTCTGATTGATCATGTTTTCAACATATAATTCTCTCACTCTTGTATCTTTTGCGCAAAATTAAGTTTAAGAGTATGATGACTTGCTCATCAGGCACCAGCACTTATCTAATATTATTTGGCAAGAAATTCACCATACTCATGCTCAGAGAAAGCTGGCAAGATACTCAGAAGGCATAGTACACAAAACAGAGTAAGTTAGAAGTACTCAAAAGAGAGTCTTGGGTAGTGGGATATCCTGATATGCAATAGTATTGTAGTGGAAATCTGTAGTAAGGTGTGGAGTGCTCTCAGCTTCAGAGGTGGGCTAAGGTAGAAGGATGCTATTTGAAGCAGCCAGATACAACTAAATATTGTAGCCTACTACCTGAGGAAGAATCAGATACAAAGTCAGGTTTAAGGAGACACTAGATGTACAGGCCCAAGTACTCCGATAGTGAGTATCCTGATATAACAGTAGTGTATCTAATATAGTATACCTTTTTGGTTATGAAGTATCCTACTATGATAGTATTGAACTGTTTGTAAGATAGAAAATGATCCTGGATATCATTAACTTTTAACAAGCAATGGTTACCTAAATTTATGAACTTATTTGTAAGATATTATAATGTTATAAAAGATATTATTAACTAGAAATAAAAGAATTGTACTATAATAGTATTAATGTATTTGTAGATTATAATATCGTACTATCATTATAATAGACTATATGTCATGTGTGATATCATATATGATATCATTGATGACTTGTAAAAATAATAATACTTTTGACCCATAATTCACTCTGACAATTAATCTGAGATTTACAGTTTGGATGATATCAAACCCTCAAGTTCAAGATTGTAAATCAGGAACTTGAAGAATGAGAAGTCTCTAAAGTAACAAATATTTCAAATGATCTGCTTATAGATTACAGATTAAATGGCTTCTAAGGTAATATATTATATATTAAATGAAAATTTTGGAATGAAGATATGGTAATTTGATAGTATTGACATATTTGTTGTTGAAAATATGAACGCCAAAGGCACAATTTATTCAATATGCATAATACTTGGCAAGTGCGATAGGGGATTACAAGATGTGCAAAGCAAGGAGGAGGAGTAGTACGAGAGCCGAGAGGCAGGGATTCTGGTTCTTACTACTTCTAAGCAAGATAGGTGGTAGCATCTTACATAGAGAAAAGTGCTAGTGGTTGTCCATATGTCTGAGAGAAATATAGGGAAACAATATAAGAAAACATATGTACGAACATGTTGGATCCTGAAATCCTGCCAGGTAAAGTCTCAACAATGTATAGGAAACTAAGACAGTGTGAGGTAATTAGTAGAAATATTATAACCATGAATAGTACATAAGAGATGTATAAACAACTGTTGAATCTGGAAGATCAGATAGGAAAGCATATATGATATCATGATAATAGGCTGGAGTTCAGCAAAAAAGGGTAAGCTTTGTGTTTTTGGTGAGAAACATCAGCAAAAACGGATCTTGCGTCTGATCCGCCAGCTTTGCAGCCTGACGCAAGCGCCGGATATTCTGCGTCCCATGCATCCTGTGCGTCATGACTTGTGTCGCAACGTTCCTTACGTCCTGATGCAACGTTGCAACGTTTCTTACGTCCTGACGCAACGTCGCGTTCTCCCGACCTCCAGACTACCCCAGATTCTCCCGCTCGTCGCCTCTTCCTCCTTATTGTGCTCGCCCCGCGTCCCTTCTTCTCTGCGTCCTGACGTATCCCCCCCCTCATCCCCGCTCGAGTACTCTCAACCTGAATTAATTCGCTCCTTCCGTAGAGGTCGGTCTGCTGGCGTCTGGGGGAGCAGCACTTTTGTTTTCACATGTCACATCTCACATATCACGTATCAGGCCTCAGTAGTCTAGCGAACTTATGATGTGAGTTTAAAGTCGCTTCTATATCTTCTATAAACAGTATCAAGATCATGTATGATTCTCCCGCATAGCCGAGTCCTGATACTCTCATCCAGATTCTTTAATAAACCTCATTAAATATTCTCAAATCAATCCGGCTATTTATAAGCCAGTGCCGGTCCTCCTCCTGGATCAGATGCGCCAGACAGAGGATTGTCCCTATATCTACTATTGTAAACACTCGTGCGTCCTCACTCATCTGCACTGTAACAAGGCCATGTTGATCCGATAGACGCCCTAAGTTGACTGGGGTGAGCATCTGAACAACCGCGACCCGACGAACAGTATCGTCGGATCTGTAGTCCCTGATATTTAAGAGGGCAACTAGCTTTGCCGGCAGACGACCCCTCAGCGCACCCCACATTTCTTCCCTACCCTCTTGTACCCCAACCCGATCATTGTGACTGCCCAGGTTTCTAAAGTGTAGATCGCTGGTGGATGGTGCACGGTGGATCTGGTAAACATCGGCTTCTTGGAACGCAAGAACCGTGATTTCAAGTTGGGTGAGTAGCTCAACAGGGAGTGATCGAAGTATTGCATGGTCCTGAGGAAGACGGTGCGCTGGGGGCAGGTTATGTCTGCTATATCGGATCAATTCACGATATATAATCTCCAATGAGATTCCCGAGATCCGGCCAAAATCCACAATGCTGGACACATCGTCCCGACGTCCCTTCAGGATCCTCCGGCGGACAACCGGCGCTGCTGCGGTCACGGGGCTGGCCGTCCTGTCTAAATAAGGCAAGACGTCACCTGTGAGATTGGCGTCGCGACATTTTAAAGATTCAAGATTCAACAGGCGCATTCAGATGGCATGTTGACGACCGTAGCTGTGGACGATCTGGCGCGCTGTATCATTTTTGTTCGATTGGGGCCATCCGTCTTTGATTTGCGTCTTGTGAGCGAGCTCTCTGATCTCCGTGGAATATATCGGAATGTTGCCAAACTGGCGTATATAGTCACAAGAGTGGCTTGGTAGATGCATCTTGATAAAGTTGAAATGCGATTCGCCACGGACCAAGTCAAGACAGAGGTTGTTTTCTTCTTGACGATTGTCGTTGCACATCCGGCGGCGTAGAGATGGGGCCACTCGCTCAATCACCAGGGCTCTCTGACGTTGAATCTCCTTTCGTTGCTTGTCAACCTTATCCTGCGTGCATTTTGTTACTCCAAATTCTAAGAAGATATCTTTTAGCTTATGAAACTGGTTCAGATAATCTTCCATGTAGGCTATGGTGTCAGACGTGTGGCTTCAGTATTGCGCCATCATATTGAAGTCAACCAGTGCCCTGACGGATGCGAGAGCACGTTTGAAAGGGATTACTTGTGCACCTCCAGGCTGGTCGAGTGCCACCGCGAGAACTCCCACAATACAGCGCCCCAGATTCCTCATCTCTTTCCCTTGCCACTGGCTAACTTCAGGGTAGGCTTTTTTGGGGACCAAGAATCCCGGGTATGGCTGTAATGCCTTCCAAACGTCGTCGAAAGCCTGCAGTGGCCCATGTTTCTTCAGAAAGCCTTCGATCCTGTCCATCATGCGATTGAATAGCCCGAGATAAATGGTATGGAGCATGTCTGGCTTGTACATATCAGATGCCGAAATCCGGTTGAGGCGGTGAAAAATATTTTGGGCGATACCAAGATTGTCACACATGATGTGGTCGTCGTTTGACTCCGAGCCTGAGTTCCGATTTTCAGGTTTGTGTCGTTGGTATTGTGCGTAATCTCTGGTTGGATGGCTTCTGGCATTTGTTCCTAATTCGTGGGTAGGCACCTCGCATTTAGGACAGGCGTTCGGCTTTAACCCGTGTAGTGCCACGTTTTCCATATAGTCGGCGATCCACGCGGAGAGAATTGGAAAGCACGGTCGAACCTTGCCGTCGGCGCAGTCAATGGCTATGCCGGTATGCGCCAGGTCCTGTAGGGGCGCGAAGATTAGTTCGAATACATCTTGTAGGGCGTCAGCGTTGATTTTCCTCGGACGTTGGTCGGCTTTGGAGGACTTTGACAGTTTGGGAGGAATGGGCAATAAGGTGAGAAGCAGAACAGCAATTGAACCTGGGCTGTTGCGCCTGGCCTATGGAAGATTTCCGATCGTAATATAGACAGGACACGCTTTCTTGTCACCGGAGAAGTTGGTGAGGTTCGTCTGATCTGACATCCCAATTATTAGAACAACAGTACCACCAGGTGGAAGCGTCTCCTATAATCAGTCAGCGAACGTCCCAGCAAAAGCGGATGGGTTGCTATACCTGGACGTTCCACCACCAATCGGCCGCATGCATTTCTGCATATATTCTCTGCCCGGTGGAGTCTTGTTGATGCCGTGGCGCATAGACCCAGTCATCTCGGTATGCGTTCTGGCGAAGGAGATATCTAACACAACCTAGTAGGTTGCGGTAAAAAAAGTGGCAAAGTTCTTTGGCCATCCTCAACCTGTCCTTCGAACCATTGCAGATATTGACTGTATGGATCCAGTAACTGGAGATGATTCTCCTGCGTGTTCATGGAGCTATACCCGACTGATTCAGTATCTCGTAGGCCACTCGCGAATTATTGATTGATTGTTGATTTGGATACTTTTCCCTTAATGAACCAGGATGCAAGTTTGAAACCTTGTGCGCTATTCAATGGTGCCCATGGGTCGTCGCATAGGTTGCTGTATTCATGCTCAAAACCGTCGACATCTCTGATTACTTGCCCGGCGCCTTCTTATCAAATCTGTTTGCCGGCGGAGGGTGACGTAGCGTCATCGAATACTGCAGTATCAGACGCGTAAGAAATGTCTCAACAACATTTGTCAGGCTCCGATCCAGCAGGGCCTGGATCGGATTCACAGTCGGAATCCTGGGGCTCGGTCGCGTCTGGGTTGTGCGATACGCTTCATTCCATATTGATATATTGTACGGTTGACGTGAGGATAATGTCAAGACGTGCGTGCGTAGTTTGTAGGTGCTTCTCATATGCACTAGCCCGGGTGTATTTTCGGTAGTAGAATGGATATTTGCTAGGCATGGTTCAAGTTGGACTTTGCTCCGTTGATCTCTCATGGTAACGTGGGCACACTGTAGGAAGATGGATCCTAAGATTGCGACCGCACCGAAGACTCAAAGTAGAAGTAAAGATCAAAATAAAGATAAAGATAATTCAAAGTAGAATCAAGCGGTAAAACTTAATATCGTTAAGCCTGAAAGCTTCACTCAATAAGTTCTCTCGAGGATCGTTGGTTATCAGAATAGAGTGTCTCTCGCTTTAGTTAAGTAGAATAATGTAAAGCCAGAGGACACCCGTCAACCATTCTGACCTTTCGCGAGCACCCTGCTCAGCTCAGGGCTGTCCAACTCACCCGCCTAGAGTGGGCTAACACTCGGAGGCAGTCGGACCGCTCGGATATTAACTATCTCCACAAATAGGAAGTGCTTCCGGTGATGTCTCTCCAACTACATCTGCATGAGCGAAAGCTCTTTCCTATCGGTAGCATATCAGTGGCCGACTGACATGCCCACCGTGGAGATAATATCCATTGGGACTCACTGGCCCACCGGTGGTTTCGTCTATACAAGCTACGCAGTCCATCGGCAAATCTACATGCCTATACTAAGCTTCCAAACCTGACTGCATGCTCCCACGATAAGAAATCTCCTGCTGCCTGACTGCATGGGCGCTACCCACAGTCAACCATGCGGGACCCTCTTAAATCGTGACAAGACTCACACCTCTAGAGTCCACTAATA
>Ga0307517_10000339_pt1 | contig 81116 bp, 38 predicted proteins | sample 23_EM_MG_FD_194515 | JGI IMG/M metagenome (GOLD analysis project Ga0307517, IMG submission 194515) | Populus trichocarpa ectomycorrhiza microbial communities from riparian zone in the Pacific Northwest, United States - 23_EM | ecosystem: Host-associated > Plants > Roots > Unclassified | place...
AGAAAAAAAAAAGAAAAAATAGAAAAGTTGAAAAAAAAAATTTTGAAAAAAACATAATTTTGAAAAAAAAAATGAAAAAAAAAGGAAAAAGGTAAAAGTTAGCAAAAAAAAAAAGAGAGAAAAAATCACTGTAAATTACTATTGTAATCCATGTGAAAGAACGGTAATTCCCCCACACCATTTAGATTGGTAATTAATAATTAATTAATTAATTCTATCAGTAACCATAAATTAATATAAATATATAGAAACGTCCTGTATTGCTGCTTCAGCCTGCAGTATTTGTCTACTTAAGGCAGCACCATCTCCTATCTCACCCGTAGCCTACTTCAGACTTGAAAACTCAGCTGGGCAACTCAGTTGAGCACTTCTCATCTTATAAGCTATGGCCAACAATTCTCTACTGTTTTTAATTCTTGCCTCTTTATTATTATATGGGTTCTCTACCAAGACAAGCAGTGCCTTATCAATTGAAGAAGCAACTATAGATGATCTTCAACTAGCTTTTAAGCAAAACCAACTAACCTCTAGACAACTCGTTGAGTTCTACCTCAAACGGATCCGCAGACTCAATCCGCTTCTTAGAGGGGTCATAGAGGTGAACCCTGATGCACTCTTTCTAGCCGATAAGGCTGACCGAGAGCGCAAGGTCAACACCCCAGGGTCAACTGGTGGTTTGCACGGGATTCCTATCCTGCTCAAGGACAATATTGCAACCAAAGACAAACTGAACACTACAGCTGGTTCTTATGCACTACTTGGATCAGTTGTGCCTCGGGATGCAGGTGTAGTGATGAAGTTGAGGAAAGCTGGAGCGATCATATTAGGGAAGTCTAGCTTGAGTGAGTGGGCTAATTTCAGGACAAATGGCGCACCCTCAGGTTTTTGTGGGAGAAGCGGCCAAGGAAAGGTGAGTTGCTTAATTACTCGCACAAGTCAGTTGTTCAAGCCTTTCTTGAAATGATTCATCACTTATCCAGGCTTCTAACTGCATGTCATGACTCTGCTATGTTAAACATTACCGTCATCTCATGGACTTTTGGAGTTATGTCTGAAACTAACAGATAATTCTGGGGTTTGATTGTGTTTATAATCAATCATTTTGTAAAATTCAAAAGGTTTTCTAGCTGTTGCTAAGAACAAACAAGCAGGAAGCAGGATTGGCATTCCAATGCTACATGTTCTGTGACGATTGTCTTCCGAATGACTTGTCAATTGCACTGACGACATGAGATAATAATTGTGTGACCTTTATTTGCAGAATCCATATGTTTTGTCCGTGACACCTTGTGGGTCAAGCAGCGGGTCAGGAATATCAGTGGCAGCGAACTTGGCAGCCGTGTCACTTGGAACCGAGACTGATGGCTCCATCCTATGTCCATCGAGTTACAACTCAGTTGTGGGCATCAAACCCACTGTTGGTCTCACTAGTAGAGCTGGGGTTATCCCCATCACCCCTAGACAGGACACTGTGGGGTAGGTGAATTCTTAGCCAATTGTGATAATTTTACTAGCATCAGCAATGGAGATAATGTGAATCAGTATTTGCTGTATTATACTGAATGGTCAGTAAGATTTATGCTGGTTTCTGGTTGTTACATGTTGGATGGAGCAGGCCAATGTGCAGGACAGTATCGGACGCTGTATATGTTCTTGATGCCATTGTAGGCTCTGATTCAAATGATGCTGCAACCAGAGAAGCAGCAAAATATATTCCAAACGGTGGCTACAGACAATTTCTTAACCCTCTTGGGCTTAAAGGGAAGAGATTGGGGATATTGAGGACTCTATTTTACAATTCGGGCAACGATAAAGGATCCCGTCGGCATCAAACTTTTGAGCACCATTTTCAAACACTAAGGTAACAAAAAACAAGAGTTTTTCTGGTGTCATTTTCGTTTTTTGTCTTTGTTCATAAAAAAATGAGTTTTTGTTTTTTGTTTTCAATAAATAAAAAAGGACAAGTTTTCAAAACTTAAAAAAAAATTTCTCAAAAGTTGTTTTCCCACAATTAATCTACAGAGTATATGACTTGAGTGGTTATCAAGATCATAGAGACACCTAGATAATTTATAATTAAGTAGGGCAGTATTACTTTTCAAAATGATTTTTATTTAAAAATTTATTAAAATAATATTTTTATTATTTTTAAAAAATTATTTTTGATATTAACACATCAAAACAATAAAATATTAAAAAAAAATTAAATTTACCCAATTTTTATTTAAAACGCAATACCAAACGGGGACTAAATTCATAATTCTTGAAGGTTAGGTCATAACCCAGGAAATAGAGCCTCGGGAGTTGGGTTATAACCCGTCTTCAAGGCGACAAGGGTTGAGTTGAGAGCAGGACTAGTTTCAAGCCGCCCTAGAGGGTTGGCTTAGGATCAGTCCAAGATGATAAGTCCAAGTCGGACTGGATCAAGACGTATTCTACAGCATTGGTATGAATTCCAATTGAGATTAAGTGTATTTTCAAAAAAACTAATTAAGAAAATTGCAAAACAAAACAAGTTTTCTGTTTTTAAGAAACTGTAAACAAAAATAAGAAATTTGAGAATAAAAACAGAAAACGAAAATGATATCAAACGATCTCTAGATTTTTCTAGTAGTAGTTTCAATAATATCATGGCAAATTAGTGCAAGCTGACTAGACATTCTTTATATTTTCCAAAATTAAGACGACAAGGTGCAGTTCTCGTAGACAATTTGCAAATAAGCGACATTGACACGATCACAGCCGGGCAGAATGGAGAATTACTTGCAATGTTGCTCGAATTCAAGCCAGCCTTGAATGAGTATCTAGAACAGTTGGTGGCGTCTCCAGTCCGATCCTTAGCAGCTGTGATAGCCTTCAACAAAAAATTCTCCAGACTGGTTAGTACATGCGCAACTATAATCGGCATACTGAACCAACACGGGTAGAATCCACATTTTGATTTATTTGATTGGTCTTGCAGGAAAAGACCAAGGAATACGGTCAAGAGCTCTTCGAGAAAGCCGAGTTCTTGAGTCAAAACATAACAAACATTGATGCTACATTGAAGAAACTGGTGTCAACATTCAGCAAACTCTCGAAGAATGGCCTGGAGAAATTAATCAAGAAGAACAAACTAGATGCGGTGGTGGCACCTGATTTTAGTTATGTGTTATCATTTGTTCTTGCAATTGGACAATACCCTGGAATCAGTGTCCCTGCTGGGTATGACAGTGACGGTGTGCCTTTTGGCATTTGCTTCGGTGGACCAAAGGGTTCGGAGCCAAAACTAATTGAGATTGCTTATGGCTTTGAGACAGCTACCAAGGTTAGGAGGCCCCCTGCATTCAAGCCTTGAAAGCTTAGCGAAATCCCATCGAGACTTGTTTTGATGCTAATCAAGTACTTACCAGTTCAATAACAAAACTCTTATTCTGGGCAAACACCTTAATTTTCAAGCTCTAAACACTTGCAAGTTAACGTGCTGCTTAGCTTTGTGAATCTGTGGTTTGGTGTTGGGCTGGGTTTCATTCCCGGCATGGCTCTTCGAAATTGCTAGATGGGCTAGCAGATGGACCCATTGTCTTTTGGAGCTTGCTCCATGACTATGTATAATTGGGTCATCACGCCCACTATATATTATCTTAGATCCACGCTGAATAAAAAATTATGAACTTTGTGGTACATTCTTGGATCATCGAGGCTTTCAAAACATTCTAGACTTGATTCTTAAATGGGTTGAGGATTTTGGATGAGGTCCTTGGCAGTCTTACGCGGGCTTCTGTATATAAATTTTCTTCCCTGTTTTTTATTTTCTATTTGTAGAGAGCCGGAGCCGAAGTTTGCAAAGTTACCTACCAGTAAAAGATTTTGTGCTAGTTTATCTCAATAAAAAGATTGAGAGATGGCTTCCAGAAGTTGATGTGGGATAATAAGCTAGATGCCTTGGTGACTCCTGGTGCAGCTGCTGCTCCTCTCCTTGCAATTGATATGGACATATCGCCCATGGGTGAACCATTAGATGACGGCATTGTGCTATTGTTCCTCTCATCTCCATGGTTTTTTCTTCTTCTTTTTAGATCCTAGCTTTTAACCTGTGTTTTTTTTTCCTCTCTAATTGAGGCTGTTAATGACCGTTTCCTTTAAAGTATGGTGAGCAAATTTCAGAACCCATGTCAACAGATCAATAGATACGGACTGCAGGTGTCTCAAAATCGGCATATGCCATAATATCCGCCCGAGTGCTCTATGAATCTGCCTATTCTGGTCCATGCCATCATGCTTCTTGGTTAAAGGTAAATAGCACTAACCATCTAGGTAGTGGCTCCGTGGTAAGAGTTTGAGACCAAAAGATTTACTTCATATATGGTTTCAGGTTCGAGCCCTGTGATTGCTCATATGATAGCCACTGGAGGCTTACATGGTTGTTAACTTCAAGGCCCGTGGGATTAGTCGAAATACGCGCAAACTAACTCGGACACCCACGTTACACTTAAAAAAAAAAAAAAAGTAAATAGCACTGCGTAAGTATGCTATCCTTGCACAATCATTGCGATGTGACCTAACCTAATGCATGCTCATAATCTGGTAGTGAGGAGACACAATTTGGTCTCAAAATTGGCATAAATTCCATAATATTCGAGTTTGCCAAGATCAAAACCAGTTTTTTCAATGCTACAACTGGTAATGCTATCTGTTTGAGCTTCTTCTTCCTTCTTCTTATTTTTCAAATTAAATGTAACTTGAGCTGCTCCAATTTAATTTGTTGCTCAAAATGTGATTTTTCTTCCAAGGCTAGGAACATAGTTAAATGCCTTGAACCAATACCTATCTCCATCGTTAAAAATGGTAGCATTATTATTTCAAGGTATCAATGACTAACATCTAGCACACAAGTCCTATAAAAATGGGTAGAGGTGTTTTTTATTTTTTATCAATAAATAATTCGAGAGGAATAAATAAGGAAGGATAAAATAGAGAATTAATTGATATTATTATTAAATTTAGTTTAATGAATTGTTGATTTTGAAATTTTTTGTCTTGATTTCTTGTTTAATTTAGATTTAAAATAAAATCATGGGAGAATTTTTTCAATGTCACCTAGACAATTTGGAGAGTTTAAATGTGATCCAAACAACCAATAAAAATATAATTTGACTTTAAAATAAAATAAAATAATCTTTTTTTAAATAATAAGAAGTCGACATATTGGATTGGCTTAACAACTAAATTCACAATCTGGGTGATGGATCCACTTAGTTTAAGAACTTTATTAAAAAAAATTATTTTTGTTTAATTATACGATAATAAAAATAGACACTTATAAAATTAAACCAAATTATGATATATATTTATTTGAAATTACAATAACCTCATATAAAGCAAGTTAAAATAATTTATGAAAACAAATTTAAAATGAAGTAAATATTAAAAGATAAAATTAAGATGAAAAAAAAACCTAAAAAAAAGAAAAATGCAAAAAAAAATCATTTACTTTAGTTTTATATAAACAGTGAAGAAGATGAGTTGATATTCTAACTTTTTTAGATATATTACATAAATTTTTTGAATCGATGTTTTTTTTTCCTTCCCGTTTCATTAAAAGAGAAGGGCTCTTTTCGTACCTCGATAGATTGACATTATCATTGCAAACATTGAGAATGGTAAAAATTACTGGGTCCTAATCCATCCTATATTTTAGTTGGGCTTGAAGATTTGAAGCTGAAAACGAGAACGTGACCGACCTCCAATTCTACTTCCATGAACATGGTCAGTGGCATAAATCCTACAGCTATTAAAGTTGCTCAACCAAGTGAAGCTGACCTATTATGATGGCTGACGATCCATTGACTGAAGGGCCTGATCCAAAACCAAGGCCTCTAGGCCGAGCCTAGGGGATTTATGGGTCAGCTGGGCAGAATGGAGTGGCCTTGATCATGGCGATGGACTTTGCATTCACTGACGGTATCTATAATGGCAGCTGCATTAGCCTCCTTGGCAAGAATTCGGCAGTGAATCCAGCTCGTGAGATGCCAATTGTTGGCGGAACCGGCCTTTTCCGATTAGGACGTGGTTATGCCAATATTGCACAAACTTATTGGCTTGATGTTATCACTGGTGATGCCCTAGTTGGCTACAATGATACAGTAGTTCACTAGATGTTACTTTATTGTTTCAGAAGAGTATAGCCATGCTCTTTTTATCAGCTTGGTTTGCCATGAGTTGTTTACCTACTTTTAGGCTATGACATTTGATGCAGCAGCACCATGCATGTTGATTACAATTAGTGTAGTAATCAGACGATTACAACTTGGTTCATTCTTGGAGTTTGTCTCCCTAATTAACTTGTGAAAATTAGTAATTTTTAATATTCATGAGATCCAACCACTTTTCCTTCCTTCCTTTCCTCTTTCCACGGTATTTGAGGAAGGAATCAAAGTCAGAAAAGTGTATGGCAAGCTGTTGATTGGCGTTACTGCTGTTCTTATTAATTGTAGTTTTTAGAGCATTGGAAGTAAATTAATGCTGCTTTACTTGCTGCCTCGTCATGTGATTTAAACAAAAGCATGGCCATCAATATAATTTAACAGGTTAAGAAAGGATTGCTAATACTGTCCAGAAAAATATTCAACTTGTGATGATCATGATCAAATCTTGCTACTGCACTCAGAACCAGAAACAGCTTAGAGATTAAAACTTGTAACTACTTGGATTGAATAGTCCAGAAAGGTGACCTTGAAAGTTTAATAACTTGTTCCTGACAATCTTTAGGTATATCTCAAAGCTTTGAGTCAGTCTCTTTTGCTCACATTCTTCGCAAAGCTAACAATGTGGCAGATTCTTTGGCAAAACAAGGATTGTCCAGAGAGCCCGAACTTCTTGCTTGGCTCCTGACTGTTTCTGCTCCTCTGTATCTTGTTTTTGGATGTCGGTTGTATTGGGTCGATTTGGGACTATTCAAGTCTTCAGGCTATTTCTACACGAAGCTCTCTCCCTTCTTTCACTGCAGCAATAATCTAGCTTAACGGTAAGTTGACGATGTAGAGCAGTGGAAACAAGCAAAGGTCTGCGATAACCAGTAAAAGGAGTTCTGTACTTGCAGCAAAAAGATTGAACATATCTAATTTCATTCTTTCAAGCAGTCCTTTTATGCCCTGTCACCAGGAATCATAACAAAACAAATGGTAACCATATTTTTACAGCTACTGACTCAAGTTTATCAGCATGCTCTGCATGCACTTTTTCTGCCTGGAAACCTAATTTTAACATAATACAAAATTGACCACAGACAGAACTACACCATAAATGTGGGAGCTCGACAATTCTCCAGTCTTCGTTTCCACTGGCGGCAGTAGCTCGTCGAGGATGAAAGAATGAGTCAGGAGCTTATCAGCAGACCACCTTTCGCAGTGATCTCTCTCAAAGCACCTCCTCAAGAAATCCTTTCCTTTCTCTGGCATATTTTCAGGAATCATTGGTGATTCATTCCCACGGACAAGCTTATTGAATAATTCTTTCGAATCCCAAGTTCCCCAAGCAATCCGTCCTTTGATCATCTCAACAGCAATGCAACCAAGAGACCATATATCCAAAGCCGATGTGATCTCAACAAACTGCACAGACTCAGGAGACATATAGCATGGCGTCCCGCGGTATTGATACATATGCAACAACTTATCCGAATCGTCCTCTCCAGGCTCTCTAGCCAGCCCAAAATCAGCAATCTTAAGATGATGACCCTTTACTCCATGATCTCGACAAGGAAAAACCAGGATGTTTGCAAGTTTAAGATCGCAATGCACATGACCATTATAGTAAATGCAAGATAACCCCTTCAGCAGCATCTGCGTGTATTTCCTGACATGGCTCTCCGGACCCCTACCTCCATAATCTTTCATCAAATTTAGAAGAGAGCCCTTAGGACTCAGGAGCATACTCCAACAAAAGAATGTACTTGAACACCCCTCGTCAACACTCACACAATCTCCATAGCATCCTATAACTTCATTAGAACCAAGAAATCTTCCTAATATCCTTCTCTCCTTCTGAAGACTAAAAAGAGTATTCAAGTTTCGAACTTTTAACTGCAAACAACCCATCTATATCATTAGCATCTGTTGATGTTAATAAACGGTTCAGTACAATCCTTTGCCTAGGTTTTTCAATCCGGCTCATTCCATAGTTAAGAATAATCAAAAGCTAAAAACAAACGAAAGAAGAGATTAAAAAGCAGGTCACTGAAGAAGTGCTTTTCACTCTTCAAAGTGCTTTATAAAGTGATTTCACTCTAAAATACTTTTCAAAGTGTTTTTTACTCGGAAATATATTAAAATAATATTTTTTTTATTTTTTAAAAATTATTTTTGACATCAACACATTAAAATGATTTGAAAACATCAAAAAAATATTAATTTGAAGCAAATAAAAAAATAAAAAATTTTCAATTTTTTTCAAAAACACATTTGAAACACAAAAACAAACAAAAAATAAAAAAGATATAAATAACAAAACATGAATATATATTCCAAAACATTCTCCAGATTTGGAATTGGGGTTAAACCTATTTTTTATTAAAATTTAATTTTTTTGTCTTAATTTAATTTTTTTTATTTTTTAATCGTTTTAATATATTTATATTAAAAATAAATTTTAAAAAATAAAAAAATAAATATTATTTTAATACATTTCTAAATAAAAAAAACACTTTAAAAAATAATTTCTATCATATTCTCAAACACGTTCTAAAACTACCAAGTGAAGTACTGGATCTTTTTTTAGTTTAGATACTCTTTAAAAATCATTGGTGCACATAATTTTTCTATCACTTTATAAATCAAATTAATTATGATCAGCAATAATTTTTATTTTTTAATTTGTTATGCATGTATGAGTAATTTAGATATTAAATAAGATCAATATAAAAAAAATTAAAATTAAAACATGAATTTCTTCAAAAATAAAATTGAACTAATTTTTACAGCAACCAAAATCAGTTAAGTAAAAAGAAATAAATGCAATACAGGAAAGATAGATTTGCATTCAACAACAGTCTTATATTGCTTCAGTTGATAAACTAACTTTATTTTATTAAATCCAAATTTCAAAATAATAATAATTTTTTGGTTATTTGATGATAAAAAAATATATATATTATTCATCCGCAAAGGACATACCCAGTCAACTAAATAATACATTTCGTAAAAACTAAAATGAAAGGTTGTACAGAGGTCCTACCGGGAGTCGAACCCAGGTCGCTGGATTCAAAGTCCAGAGTGCTAACCACTACACCATAGAACCATGGAGTGTTGGTAGGCTCATAAAGCATTATCAAATATTAAATAACCGTATTTATGTGGGGATTGCATTGACATTTTTTTTTTTGTAACAATTAGGCCGAAGACAATCCAAAAAATGGAAAAGATAAATGTGATTGACAGTCGTAGGAGACCTGTATCTAAAGATTATGTGAATATTTAATTTTTTTATTTTAAATTAATATTTTTTTATTTTAAATTAATATTTTTTTATATTTTTAAATTATTTTAATATAATAATATTAAAAATATATATTATTTTAATGTATTTTAAAATTCAACCATTACCACACTTCTACTCTTAAAAGCTTTTCTTCGAAGAGGTAAGGTGGCAGTGTAAAATCTCGTATGTTGAGGCCAAGGTAGCATACGACGACTTGTTAGCTCAGCGGCTTTACGGCTTTGCAAATGGGCAGCAAGAATTGGGAAGTTTTTAAGGTGGTAGTGTAAACTGTAAAGTCTCGTATGTTGAGGCCAAGGGAGCATACAAGAACAAGCTCAGAGGCAGTGGCGCCATTTACAATTTGAGATAATTGTCTATCAGTTCCGTGGCAGGTCCATTCATCACCCTCAAGCCGCTACCTTGGTGTGCTCCTTTTATGCTCTTCGTCTCTCGTTTTTGTGCAGACAGAAGTCGAAATGAAGGCAGGTTCAACAAAATTCACAATGATATTCTCTTCTCACTGATTATACAACAGGTGATTCTAGCATAAACCTACAAACTAGAAACGCAAGAACTATACACAGCAAGCGATCAAGATTGGTACAATGCAGATCTATTTCAACAGCACAAAGTGCTAAAGATTCTAGAACCAGGCATGGTTGAACAAGAAGCAATGATTAGCCCCAGTGGCTTGATAAGAAGAAAAACCACTTTATGAAAATATCTAACAAAGAAATTACAACCACTAATACCAAGCAAAATATTGTTGTAATCTGACAAAAAGAGAAGGGGGGGGAGAGGAACAATAAGTAGCTCAACTTCACTCGCATTCCTTGATGACCATCACAAGATGGCGACATCAAAAGTTTCCTGGCAAGTATAACCTACAATTTTCTTCATTGTCCATATTGCATTTGTTGAGAATAATCAATTAGCTTCTTCAATAGAGGAAAGAGGCTAATCAAAGCAAGTTGAAGCTGTTCTGAGCTATTTACGCGAATACTGATTTGTCCAGCTCCCCTGTTATTTAAATTTGCACGACCAATCAAATTTGTGGATCGTCCTATAGGAATCTGGGATTGTACATTGCAGCCAATAGCGAGATCTCCATGCCAGTCCATGACGGAAAGCCCAAGTGTTGATAATGAACGACCAAGAGGATAATCTTTGTCCCTCAGCTGGACCTCCAGACTGCCACCATAAGCCACATCACCACGACCAGCCATTGCACCACCAGACATTACCATTTGGAGCCGTTTACCAGCAATCAATTTATCCTCGACTTTCACTCCAGCTGATAAGACATCACCCAACAGAGTAACCGATAGACCAGCTGTAGCCTTATTTTTCCTAAAATTACTGAACCGAGTTTCACTTCGAAGAGTATAGGCCAAGTCTTTTCCCACAGTCTGCATATCAAACCCCAGTGAGGTTGCTTTTCCTTCTCCATACTTTAAAGAACTTGCTAATTCCATTTGAACATTGGCATCCTTCTTGTCCTTCGTTACCTGGCCAGAAAACGATATAGGGATTTTGTCTTTAACCACAAACAATCTCTCCACATTTATACCTTCGTAACCAACATCATGGTCCCAACCATGAGTTTCTAGAACTGGCCTCACAAGCCACTGGTTGGAGGTATCGAGGTAACGGTACCTATGAGTGGGATTATCAGAATCAAAGGAAGCAGGTAAGGCTAGATCCGGCATGGGAACAGGAACAGATGCAGCTCCACCTTCTTCCTCTGCATTTTCAGCATACTCGCTGGGCAGGTCCTTAGCAGCTGCAGCCATTTTCTCCATCAACTTCCGTCGCCTTTTATCGTCCTTTAACTGCTTTTTCATGAAAAGTTTCTCTCTGTATTCCAACTCATCAAAATATGCCTTCTTCTGAACTTTAGTAAGCTTTGCAATCTGAGCCTTTGTCAAACTTTTAAATGGTGGCAATTCATCATATTCTGATTCATCCTCGGAATCTGATGACTCATCTAAATCATCATCTAAACCATCCTCATCACCATACTGTTCCTCTGGTAGCTTAACTTGTGGTCTTGACTGGAGAAGCGACGAAAGAAGGAATGGTAAAGGAGGTGCTCTTGCTCGAGTTGCAAAAGGCTTTGCAGGTGTACTATCTTGCAACTTCAAAAGTGCATTTGCCTCGGCGAGAATCTTAGATGCAAATGAGAGCAGCAACAAGTGGGGCTTCCAAACCTGACCGTTTGGCAACACTCTCTGCCCTGCCCTATTAGTTCTACATGCTGAGTGATTCTCAACCAATGAAACAGGATTCATGAGTCGCATATCTCCTGCTGCCAGACGAATTGCTTGTTGGACAGCATGTGAACGCTGAGTGACAAACATGTCATAACTTGAAGCAGTTCCATTGGGACCATCAGGTGGAGCTGAGGCAGCATGAGTCAGGACAACAATTGCATTGAACCATATAGATGGCCCAAATATGTCGGTGATGGTACGCAAGAGAGGCATATCACCAAAATCCCTGCTTTGCATATCCAACCTGTCAAGATACAACACAATATCTGGAGGAGTTTTCTTGATAAAGCACTTGACAGAGTGAAGGATCTTCTCATTCTGGCGCTGGTCAGACCATGAAGGAAGAAGTCCTGGTGTGTCAATGACTCGTACCTTTATCCCCTGAACAGTACCCACAACATCCTGAACCTTTTTTGTACCCAATTGAAAAGCATCGGTGCCAAACTTCACTTCATCAAATATAGAGTTGATAGTGGCACTTTTACCAACACCTGTCTTTCCAAGAACCATAATTGTACAAGAGAAATCAAGGGGTTCCTGCCCAGCAGCCTCAAGATGCTCTGCCATTGCACTGGCACGATCAAAACCAGCAACACGACCACCATTTCTACCTCGCAGCTGCTCAGCTAATCCCAGTCTGTATAAAACCTGTGCAACAACAACATTATGGGGAGTCTGCCCAAGTCTATGTGCAAGCCGCAAAAATTTCACCCTGATCATCTGAAGTTTTTCACGTGTCTCATCAAACTCTTCTGATTCCCCGTTTGTAGGATCTTCAATCTGTTGGGATTGCATATGAGAAACAGTTCCATTAGCACGAAGTTGCGGGGTTGCCCTGGGTGCAGGTTCCAATAGTGGTGCAGCGCGCCCAAGGCCAGCTGGACGAGAAGGTGAGGGGGCTGCACTCAGAGACTTTGCAGATGAAGATGCAATCTCAGGTAAATGCTGAATTTTACGCTCTATATTTGCTGGGGCATTTTTCTTATCCTCCTGACCCTTTTCTGCTGTCTTCTGAGGTGATTCAGTCACAGTAGTGTTTTTGCTGGCTCTGTTGATGTTGTTGTCAGCATGGTGTAATTCAGAACCCTTGTTATCCTCTGATCGCAAAGTAGATGCATGAGCCTGAATCTCCTCATTTCTCTCCATCACAGAATTCTCAGAAGAAGAAGAGGCAAAAACTTCTGGTGCCAGCTTCTCTTCCTCCACAGTCAGTGGGATAGCTGAAGCAGCTTTCAGTTCACTTGTTTTCCCATTTTGGTCTGAATCTATAACAGCTGAAACATCTTTCAAGTTCCCATTGCTACCATCCTGGTTTTCTATGTTTACACCTGCTGAGATGTCCCTGAACTGTTCACTCTTATTTACCTCATTACCAGAATCAAGGCCCACTATTGCACTTTCAAAATTCCCATTTTTCTCAACCTCGTGTTTTATATCTTTTCTTTCCAGATTCTCATCCAATCCTTCACTCTTATCATCTTGAAGATCACCTGATCCGTTAAATAAATCATTGGCCTCCTGATATTCAGCACCCAATTTATCCTCCTTCAGTTCCTCTCTCTTACCATCTTCTGGAAGAATCTCCATGTTCAACTCAATTTCTTGATTGAAATGGGACTCATCCTCACCCTTCAAAGCCTCTGTTCCTCCATTACCAGCAATCTCAGAGACCTCCTCACCTCCACTCATCTCATTGTTCTCTGCTTCCTGAGAAGACTCCTCACCTCCACTCATCTCATTGTTCTCTGCTTCCTGAGAAGACTCATCACCTCCACTCATCTCATTGTTCTCTGCTTCCTGAGAAGACTCTCCATCACTTTTCAGTTCCTTGCTTGAATCAATTCCGCTATTAAAATTGGCCTCATCCTCACTCCTTAAAGCTCTAGTTTCTCCATTACCAGCAATCTCAGAAACCTTCTCACCTCCACTCATCTCATTGTTCCCTGCTTCCTGAGCAGACTCTCCATCACTTTTCAGTTCATTGCTTGACTCAATTCCTCGATTAAAATTGGCCTCATCCTCACTCCTTAAAGCTCGAGTTTCTCCATTAACAGCAATCTCAGAAACTTTCTCACCTCCATTCAATTCATCATTCCCAACTTCCTCAGCAGCCTCTCCATCATCTTTCAATGATCCACTTTTGTCATCCAGATGTTCGGAATCCATTTTTATCAAATTCTGGCCCGTGCCCTCATCCTTATCCTCTGAAATCTTAACAGAATTGTCACTTGTCGCCTGATATTCAATATCCAACTCATCCTCCTCCTTTACCTTCTTCTCATCATCCTTGGGCAGAATCTCCTCAATCAATTCAGTTTCCCGCTTAGAATCCACCTCACCTTCACCCTCAGCCTTCAAAACCTCTGTTCCTCCATTGTCAATAATCTCAGCAACCTCTCCTCCACTCGATTCATTGCTCCCAGCTTCCTTTGCAGTCCCTCCCTCATCAATCTTATCAACACTATCTCCACCCACCAAATCCTCTACCTTCTCTTCACCAACCACTCCACCTAGCTCCTCTGGATTCCCATTATCAGCAGGAACAAAAATCACCTCCTTGAATTTCTCAGTCTCATTTCCTAGATTCAAATTCTCATCGTCAAATGCTGGACTCGACTCACCAATACTCTCAACAAAACCAACTGACTCAACTTTCATTCCCTCCTCCTCCTCCTCCTCCTCCTCCTGCAAGTGCTCATGTGACTCAATTGCCTCCTCAAAAACCTCATCTTCCAAATCTTTCGATTCATCAGACCCCACCACAACTCTCTCCTCCTCTACCTTAACCCCAAAACCCTCATTTCCCACATTGGATTTCTCTTCCACAACAACTCTCTCCACCCCATTTTCCATTTTTTCTTCAAAACCTTGATACACATAAAACCCACAAAATCAAAACACAGAACTCATTTCAATATCATCACAACCAATCACATAACCAACAAAAAGAAACATCATAAAGCTTCCATCTTTTACTCAAAAATCATGACTTTATATAACAACAATCCATACAATATCCAAATTGAAACTTTCAGATCTCAATAAGCAACTTTCACAGGTTTTCATTAGGGCTTTGCACCAAAAAAATGCAATTAAATCAATACAAAATCATAATTAATTAACTAAAACACATAAAAAAATCCTTTTTTTTCTTTTTGCTTACCTTGTTTCCTAGAGAGAGGAAGTGAATGACTTTCAGAGCGAGAGAGAAGGAGAGTTAGTGAACGAATCCTAAATGTAATCTACTGGCTGCAGCTGCTATGGCTTTACCATGTTATATGAATTAAGGAGATAAGAATTTTTTATCGGACGGTGTAGATTTGGAGTTATTGCGTTTTGCTGATCGGACGGTGGAGGAATTTTTGTTGGGTCTGATGGATTGCTTGGATATCATCGTTGAAAGACGCCAAATCTTGCTGACGTGGATTTTCTTGTATAAAATTAGGGTTTAAGTCTAAACCTGGAATGGTCATTAAACTCTTAATTTTCTTAATCATGGTCTTCTACCTTTTTTATCTACTACTCCGGTCCCTGCATGTTGTGCTTCGTCTCTAAAAATTTGTAATAGTGTGTTATTGATTGAATTTTTTATTCTCAATTGATGATTTCTTAAAAAATTCAAGTAGCTCGAAGGTAAGATTTTTTATAATTGATTAATTTTTTAGTTTTAGTAATCTGATTTATTTTTCCTAATCAAAATGGCTGGTGGCTGGTGTCTATTATTTGCAGAAGGTTTCTTTTGGTGAATTTAAGAAATTATTCAATGCTTTAAATAAGTATCTTTTTAGAGAAAAGACAATGATATTTTAAAAAGAGACTCTAAAAATAAATATACAGTAGAGATTCAGAACCTTTTTTTTAAGGATCTAATGGGTTTTTATAGGTCATTATTCTTATCCTTTTATCGAGGGGGTGGCTCAAAAGTTTTTTTTTTCTTGATAGAATTTAACCCTCCTTTTCAAATAGAAAAATATCTCTAACTTTATCAAAGAGGAAAATCTTTGCATGCGTGAGGGCTCAACATTTGACTGAACCTAAGGATGTGATGTTGGGCAGTTCACCAGACATATAAATGCTTAGGCTTAGCGCTTGGCTGAGCCCAATGACGTTGGGTCAACAGTTCACCAAACTCATATATGTTTGGGCTCAATACTAGTCTGGGTAGAAAAGTGTTTCCTTTATAAACCTAATCGTTCTTACCTTTATCTTTTTATTTTATATAATTTTTGAAAAACTACTATGTTAAAAACCCCTAACTATTTTAGTTCTAATCCAATGAAACAAACTCATTAGGTATTTTCCACCACCATCTTCTATCCTTTTCTACTTTAAACCAAAACATGGACCCAAAAGGAGTCAGATTTATCCCTAAAAAAAGGGATATTGCTACCTCTAAAAAGGAGTTCAGGTTCCAACATGAGATTGCGGGAAGTGGTAGGGGGTAGGGGTTCATCTAACTAGGCAACATAACTAGAGAGGGTGATACTCCAACATCAATCTCTAGTAGGGAGGAGAGTAGCTCTCCTCATAGAAGTCCTTCTCCCACCATCACTAGAGATTCCCAAGAGAGAGGGAGGTTACCTCAGACTTCTGAGGATGACGTTCCCAACACTTTAGGTGAGGAGGACATAAAGTTTGTTTCTCGCCTTCAGTTAGGAGAGTACACAACTCAAATGTCTGATTAGGTTAAGCATATCAACCAGAAAACCTTGGGCTATGCCCTAGGGTTATTTTAAGATTACAACATTTTCTTGCATGTACACGATGGTGTGTTCCTTCCTTCTCCAATGATTTATTAGGGAAGTGTTCAAATATAATTAGCTGGGTTTAGGGTAGCTACATCCAAATGGGTGAATGATTATGTCTGTCTTTGATAAGTTTTGTAGGCTTGTCAGAATTAAGCCTACAATCAATGTCTTTAGAAGTTGTTACCATCTGATTGTTGGCACCAGTGGTGGCAATAATGTATATTGGTTATTCACCTTTGCCATAGGCCTAAAGGAGCCATTAAGGGAACTCTTTGTGGAAAGCCTGTGCGTGTTAAAAAATATGGTGGGCCAGTCAATCCTGGAGGTGAAATGTACAAAATATAGGGATGTTCCTATTATTGGAAGGTTCCTTCTCCTGATGTAAACAACAAGCCTCGTCTAAGCTTGGATGAGGAGAAAACATGTGTTGTGCTGGCCTCAACTTCAACAAAGTATGAAGTCAATAGAATAGCCAAAGGATATTATCAAACCATTTTGCAAAGAATGTAACTTTCTTATTCTCTTGTTTCTTTATTAATAAGTTTATTACTAACTTTTTGTTTTTTTATATAAGACAAACAGCTGAAAGAGAATAAGAAACTTCAGCGATGTTTGTAGAAGAAAGTTCAACAAGGAAATCTTCAACTCTTGTCATGGTTAGAAGTAGGGCTGAAGAACATATAAAGGATTACCTCGTCATTGTTGATGAACTCTATGTTCTTGAGGGCTTTGTCCCTAAGAAAACAATGGTGAAAGTCATAACTCCCACAGAAAATGAAGTCGGGGGCGGTCGTACTCCCCCAATTGAGGTTCAAACATATTTGACTTCCCTTGAAGTGATTACAGGTGTTGCTACCCACTTTAGGAGGAAAAAGATTTCCACCTTTGTATAGTTCAATGTTTTAGTCTCGATTGTAAAGGTTCTCTTGGTGGCACCTTTTCTGCCTTAACTTCCAGCTTTATCGGTAGAGGTTGCAGCAGTTAGGCCTTTTACTTGGGTTGTTCCAGTGGAGACTGAGTTCAAAGATGCTTTCACCCACCTTGCTTTTTACCAAGCTCCCTTCAGTTTTTCCACCCTGACCAAGGAAGAGAGGGAGTTTATGGAGGCTATTGTCGGTAGGAGGTCAGTTATTAGAAAGACTAGCATTAAGGTGGTGAAACTACTAGAAAGGATTCTCATCATCCCATCAGACATCATAATAATGTCTGATGAGAGCTACAATCATTATTTGGCTTTAAATGGTCAAATGGCCTTTATTATAAGGAATTTTATATTTCACCTTTTTGTTTAATTCTATGACTATTATTCCTAATATTTGTTATTGAAAAACTTTAATGATATACACTAATTCCATGAGACGTTAGGTGGCTGAGAGAAATCATGTAATGGAGGTCATTGCTATAAACAGGGAAAACCAAACTGCCTTCGAGCAGCTAAAACAAGAAAAAAGTTATTATAGAGGCCGAACTAAAGAGCCTCAATATGGCTTGTGCAACGCTGAAGGAATAAATATAAGGCATTGTTCTTCAGTTGGGCTCCAATGACAAACTATTTCAGGTCATCTATAACCAAGTGGATTCCCTAAAGTAAGAGATCCTTAAGATGAAAATCATTCAAGATGGTCTGAGTATGGAGCTTTTTACTGCCAGGGAAGAACCTAAAATTCTCAGGCTCAGTTGAAGGTTTTGAGGAACTCTCTCAAGGACTTTCATGGATTTTTTAGGGTTTAAGAGCTTTGACTAGAACAGTTGGGAACACGATCTTTCTTGCCATATACAATATGTATTTCTTCAATCAATCAAGGGGGATGCAGGTGGACTTTAGTATTGCATTTCATCTAGTCCCGATGCCTGACTTTACAAATGTGTTCTTTGTCATGACTGTTGTTTCCCGACATGAGAAATATCTAGTTAAAGAGCCTGAGCTAGATATTTAAACCTCATTTCCCCCTATCCTCTTATAAATATTGTACACACCCCTGTTCTTACAGGGTTTATCCATGTAACATTTATCTTTTATTTTATAAAATTTTAATTCCTTTTATTTCTTTGTTTACTCGTGTGTATAGATCTAACGCCTATAATAAACATTCCATGTAGGATTTGAAGCCCTAAGAAAAATCTTTAAAATTTTATATAGGTCCAACACCTATACTTGAAAAAAGTTAAAGGAATTCCCTAAACAATTGGTGCGAGACCAATGCCCACATTATAATTTCCATATAGGGTCCAGAAACCCTAAGAAAATTGTTAAAAAATTTATAGGTCCAACGCACGCACCTAGAAAAACGTTTAGTAAATTTGAACTTTAAACTTTATCTAACCATAATCAAGATTTAGAAGAGATTTACCCATCTGGAATCGAGATGAGATCTTGGTTTCAGGTATATTCCTGTCAATTTAGATGAATTTGTAGTGGATTAATGAACAATCATTAGGTAGGACATGAAGATTAGTGTTGTTGTCCTTATGGTGACCATGTCAATCCCTTACAATATGATTTGTGCAATCGCACCAGGGAGACTGAGTCGATCCCTTTTAAGGTGAATTTTGTAATCGCACTAAAAAGACTGAGTTCATCCTATCCTTGGAAGGTTATGAGGTTGTTGCCCTAGAAAGATAGTGTGTCAATCTCATTATTTGAGATATGTTTAATTGCACTAAGAAGGCTCATGATCCATCATTCCTGGGTAAATTGGGCAATCATACTAGAGATACTGAATCTGTCTCATCCTCAAAAGGTTACGAGGTTGTTGCCCTAAAGAGATGGTGTGTCAATCTCATCATTAGAGATATCTGCAATCGCACTAAGGAGGCTTTAGATTCATCATCTCTAAGGTAAATTATGCAATCACACTAAGAAAAATGAGTTCATATCATCCTTAAAAGGTTGCGAGGTTGTTGCCTTAGAGAGATTGTGTGTCAATATTATCCTTAGAGATATATGTAGCTGCACTATGGAGGCTCCATATCTATCATTTCCAATGTAAATTATACAACCGCAGTAAAAAAACTAAGTTCATCCCATCCTTGAAATGTTGCGAGGTTGTTTTCTTGGAGAGATGAAATCTTAATCCCATCATTGGAGATATATACAAACACACTAGGGAGGCTTTATATTTATTCCTTCTAAGGTAAATAGTGCAATTGCACCGGGGAGATCGAGTTGATTCCTTTCAAGGTAAATTATGCAATTGTACTATAAAGATTAAGTTCATCCCATCCTTGAAAGGTTGTGAGTTTGTTGCTCTAGATATCACTCAAATAAAAAAAGACATTGTCACTGTGAATAATTTAAATTATATATAAGAAACTTACATTCCTAGTCATTGACCATGATATATTTTTTATTGACCTTTAAGATATAATCATCTTGATAATATTTTTGTTGAAATCATGATCTCAGCTATAAAAGATGAGAGAATAGAGTTTCTATGATAGATGTCTTTTGGGTGGTTAACAACCAAACTTCACATGTTTTACAGTTTGAACCAACATTCCACTTATACTTGTTAAAAGCTTTCCAAAATCTTGAGGCTCCAACTAAATTCGTGAAGTTGGCAAATGTTTAGCCAAAACTTGCTCATCTCATTAAGCCCATGGGAAAGTAGAAGAAATTATACTGACTTACAACAATCAAATTGCTACATAGCTTTTCTTAATCATTAAAGAGTTGTTGAAGCTCTAGTGGAGTAGATGTGTCAACAACTATAGGAAGGTTCGTGACACGTCTTGTTCCATGATTTTTTTTATCTACTTTTAATGGTGATTTAGGATGTCAATAAACCAATTATGGAAGAACTATCGATGAATTTTTAATCAGTTTCTCATAGATGACACCACTAATGATGTACAAAAAAATTCAAGTAGCTTGGGGGAAAAGCTTAGATCTTGGATAATCAGTTAATCTTTTTTTTTTTATGGAAATTTGATCTATTCTTCCTAGCCAAGGTGGTTGGTATCTAATACCTACAAAAGGTCTCCTTTAGTGAATTTAAAGACTTTTTTATGCTTAAGGAAGTATCTTTTTTAGAGAAAAAACAATGATATTTTAGAAAGAGACTTTGAAAATAAATATGCAGTAGAGAATGAAGATTCAGAACCTCTTCTTTTGAGGATCTAATGGGTATTTATAGCCTACTCTTCTTACCATTTTTATTGTGGGGATGGCTCAAAAGTTTTTTTTTCCTGATAGCATTTAACCCTTATTTTCAATGAGAAAAATATTTCTAACTTTGTCAAAATAAAGATATCTCTGACTCTATTAAAGAGAAAACATCTCTGACTTTATTAGAAAAGAAATATCTTTGTACATGTTAACCCTCATTTTTAAAGAGAAAAATATCTCTAACTTTGTCAAAATAAAGATATCTCTGACTCTATTAAAGAGAAAACATCTCTGACTTTATTAGAAATATATTTGTACATGTGTGGGCTCAGTGCTTAGCTGAACCTAATAATGTTAGGTCTAGCAGCTCGCGGGGTTCATATATGTCTGGGCTTAGTGCTTGGCTGAGCCAAAGGATGATCGGTTTAGTAGTTCACCAAACCCATATATATTTAGGCTCGGCGCTTGGTGAAGCCTAATGATGCTGGGTCTGGCAATTCGCCAGACCCATATATAGTTGGACTCGGTGCTTAGCTAAGCCCAATGATGTTAGGTTATCACCCAGCCTCTAGTTCCTTTAAATAAGGATCCAAAGAAAATAAAAATAGGAATAAAAAATGTTGATCCATCATCAAGAATAAATAATTTCTACATAAAATACATACTTAAAATGATGCATTTGTAGAATTTTTTTTCTTAGAATTAGTTAAATTTAAATTGATATCATAAAATTTTTTGTTACTAAATTTGGTTTTTTCTCCAATTGTATTATTTGTGTTGATTAAATTTTATTTAAATAGTTAAAAATATTTAAAAATACTTTTATTAGTTATTCAATCATGAATTTGATGAATAATTAGTCCAGAACGTGATGTAAAATATATGAATTAGTAAACATAGAAATAAAGGATTTGATTTGAAAGTGTGAAAAGAGAAAAAGTAACATATGTAGAAGGGTCTAAAATAAAATGAAAAGAAAAACAAGAATAAAAATAAAAATGCTTATGTGACTGTTGGGGGGAGCGAGACGAAGGCATGTCTGGAGATGAATGTATGTTTGTTATTGTGCGTGGCAGTCTTTTTTTTTAAAAAAATTGCTTTATTGTTTTTTAGATTATATTAATGTGCTGATGTAAAAATAAAATTTTAAAAATATATTAATTTTTTTTTGTTTCCCTTATGCCTATTAATCAATATTTTTTTTAATGTTATAAGATTGCTTTGTTAAATCGCGATAATGTTAATTGTATTTATTCTTTAAAAAAATAATAAATGTATTTTGAGAATCTTGAAATGATAATTGTGTATGTTAACATGCACAATAAATTATTAAAATCTACATATTACACAGTGTGGCTCAAATGCTTACCATTAGATTTATGATTTATAAGGGTTATTACCGTGGCTTGTATACAACTTTTTTTATGTGTTCATGATCAAGTATTTGTTGTGTGTTTATGCTAAATAGCTACTTACATCACTGAATGCACTCTATTTGTCAATATAATAAATGTAGATATCATTTATTTATTATTTATTTATATTGTGTTCAAACCGTAAATCAATGTAAATGTAGAAATGAATACAAATTAACAAGATAAACGTATATTTGGATGTATTTAAAACTAAGCTCAAATAGATGTAGAAAAGTACAGGAAAGGATAGTTGAGAAATAGCTTTCTAATGTAATACAAGGGATCAAGATCCAAGAATGGCTGAAAAACAGATAAAGGGAAAGGAAGTGACTCTTTGACGTCAAATATACAAGCAGGCAAAGACAAAAACACCTCGATGTTCATCAATCCAGAATCAAAATGGAAGGCACTTGTCGATGAAAGATCTGGATAGGTTGGTTGGTGGCCCATCTCTCATAAAAGTCACAGGATCATGAAAAGGGGATCGGCTCGAGGCCAATGAGAGAGGAGTATGTATCTAACACATCACATTGTTTGGAATTTGAACTTTTAGGGGTACATAAGCCCAGCTCAAAATCGAGAGGACCATGTTGAGCTGTGGCTCAAAACTAGTACAGATTCAAAGATTATTTTTTAAAAAAAAGTTTATATGGTTGGTGGGTTCTTGATGGCTAAAATGTCCATCATTTTTCACCGACCATTTTATCAAGAATTAGTACTCGAGCCAACATCTCGAAGTTGATCGATCCTCGAATGAGTGGGGATAACATGTCTCTCACCCACCTCAGCATCAACTTTCATAGTTTTGCATGAAAAAAAATAGTGTTAGCTTAATATCTTATATACTTGTGCTATGTTGTATATCAGGTCAAAAAAAATTTAAATATAAAATTTTTTTAGATATTATTAATATTTTTTCTTTAATAGAAAAAAATCTAAATAATATGGGTTTATCCTAATATAATCTGGTTGATTTTGCGAGTCAAAAAACAACTTGGACGGCCATAAAAATATAGTTTGACTAAAAAAAGTTCAAATGGAATTTCTTTTTAATATTGAGATAACAACATATTGGATTGACCTATATCAACCTCGGTTAACATGTCAAATCTGTTATCCGGGTTATGAGACTGATAACTTCATAGAAAACAAATGTTATCCGGGTTATGAGACTGATAACCTCATAGAAAATAAATTATGAAGCTTAGATCCTAACCAATCTAATGTTGAATGATGAAATTGAAGAAAAAAATCAATTAAAAAAAAGACCTAAAAAAGCACTTGGGTTAACTTGTTAAACCTACAACCCAGATCACAAGACCGATATAATATCATAAAAAGCAAATCAAAACAAATTATGACATTCAATACTCAATCAACCCAATATTGAATGATGAGCTTAAAAAATAAATCAATTAAAACAATAATATAAAAAAATAACTCAAGTCAATTCACCAAACTTATAACTTGAAATGAGACTAAGATAACCTCATAGAAAAAAAAATTAAAAAACGACTTGATTTGAACCAGGTTAACCTGCCAATTATATGACTCTGATCATGAGACTAAGATAACCCCACATAGAGTAAATCAAAACAAATTATAAAAAATCAATTCCTAATTGACCTTGTCAGATCCAATGTTGAATAATGAAATTTGTAAAAATTTTAAGTAAAAAATGATACAAAAAATGAGTCAAGTCAACCCGAGTTAACTCGTTAGGCATTATTCTCGAGTCATGAGGTCGGGATAACCTAATAAGAGGCAAACCGGAACAAATCATGAAGTCTAATTCCCAATTAAACACAATATTAAATGATGAAATTGAAAAAATATCAATTAAAAAAAATAAGATAACTGGGTTAACCTGCTAAACCCGCGACTGGGGTCATGAGACATGGACGACCCAGTAAAAAAAATTCAATGTTGAAAGACTCATGAGACAAAAATAACCTCCTAAAAAGAAACTGAAAAAATAATCAGATTTAACTGGGGTTAAAATATCAAAACCTCCAACACTCATCATGAAACCAATATATCCTCGTAGAAAGAAAATAAAAAAATTATGGAACTTAATCCCTAACCAACCCAATATCGAATGATGAAATTAAAAAAAAATCAACTTAAAAATTGACACAAAAAACAACTCGAATCAACTCAAGTTAACCTATTAAGCACTATTCTTGAGTTTTAAAACTGGAATGACCTAATAGAAAGAAAACAAAACAAATTATGAAAATTAATCCCCAATCAACTCAATACTAAAGGATTATTTAGGGAAAAAAAGTTAATTAAATAAAAGAAACAAAACATGAATCAACCGGGTTAACAGGTTAAACCCACGATCCATATCATAAGATTATGATAACTCAATAAAAAAAAATCTAATATTAAAGGATATATATATATTTTTTTAAAAGCATTGATTCAACCCAATATTAAAGAGCAAGATTGAAAAAACAATAATTAAATAAAACCTAAGCCAATTATGTTAACTCGCTAAACTCAAGATCTATGTCATGTGAGCGAGATAACCCAATAAAAAATAAATTAAATACTAAAAGAAAAAAGCATTGATTGAAAAAAAAATTCTAATAAATAATACTTTGTAAGGAAGTACAATAAAAACTTTTTATTTTTTAGTTTTGTTTTTGTTAACATATATCTTAGTTTTGAAAATATAAATTTATTATGATTAACTGCTACACCTATTAGAAAGCTCGAATATAAAATTAAGAGTTTTAGTCATGAGGTTATTATCACTTCCTTTGAGCACCCACCCTAACATGATGCTTTTACTTAGAATTCAAAAAATAAGTTACCAGATAATTTCAAAGGATGACAATAGTATTTATGGGTTGGATTTTTTTAAATATTTATATTTTATTTATTGGATTTTGACTATCTATTATCTGCTATTATTTATTAATTAATAAAAAAGTAGTTAATATATATATATTTGAAGTATGTATATATATTAAATGATAAAATAATATATATTATTAATATATGTGTGTTTTATATTAATATTGAGATATGATGATATATTGCATTAAAAAATCTAAATATTCTACAAATATATTTATATAATATAAATATATATATATTAGGTTAAGTTGGGGTGAATTTTAAATAGATTTTAACAATATCTATATTTTATCCATTATTTATCAAGTCCAAAAAAACATTTATTCATTGAAGTTGGATATAGTCAGTATAGATATATTTCGATTTAAATTGCTATCCCTACCCATTAATAGTGAACATACTTGTATGAAAGAGAGGAGGTAAACATTTTGAATGTTTGGGTATTGAAAATAAAAATAAAAATATGATATATAAGGACACGATTTTAGCTTAATTTCTATGAAATATTATTTAGTTTTACATGTTATCTCACACTTTTACATATAAAAAATAGCGGCCCGGTCCAAGGCTCGGGTTTTGGGTTTTGACCAGGTCGTCCGGGTCAATTCCTATTTTAAAAAAATCAAAACGACGTCGTTTTAGTAAAAAAAAAAAACAAAAGTCAATGAGTTGCAACCGGGTTTTTGACCGGGTTTTGCCGGGTCACCGGGTCAACCCGCCAAGTCATGATTTTTTCTATTTTTTCTTCAACCCGACCCGGTTCCAGCCTCAGGTTGGCTGGGTCCTGGGTCGACCCGCCGGGCCGGGCCGGGTTTCAAAACTATGGATATATAATTGAAAAATTGATGGTTTATCTAAATTTAAAATTACTTTAATGTGCATTAGACGTAGACAACAAGCTTGATGTAAATTATCATAATACTGTTTAAGCATATGTCCACTTAAAAAGGCTTGTTTTTGTAACATATTCAAATAAATACTCATTGAACTACATTAATAAATTTAGCTTATTTATTTATTTCCATGGAAGATTATATTAGAACTGTCCTTATTCCAAATAAAATAAACAAATAACTAGTTGCAAATTGCCAAATTGTGAGAGAGATTGGTTTCCCTCTTCTGTGAAAAACAATGGTAGGACACTAATGGGTCCCCACTCCCCACCAACCAGGACCGCCAGAAAGTCCCCAACCCTCCGCCTTCCGCCTTCCGCCTTCCGCCCACCATCCACCCCTGACCCCACTACACATTTTACTGGACCTAAAGGCCAACCACCACCTCCACCACCACCAATGAAGAGCTACGCATCGTTTGCCCACCCTCACATTGGTTCCCTCTCTCTCCAACGCCCTTCCTCTCTCCTCCACCAAAACTCTACAGTGTCTCAGAACTTCACTCAAATCCCACCACACGTCACATCGCCACAAACCTTCCTTGCATAACCCAACCCTTCGCTAACATCTCCAATCAATCCCTGCTCACACAAGCAGTCTCTTCTCTTCAGATTTTATCATGCAAAGGCATTCATTTGCCTTATACAACAATGTGCAAATTGCAGGTCTCTTGAATTAGGGAAATGGGTTCATATTCATTTGAAACTAATTGGACTAAAAAGACCCAGTTCGTTTGTATACAATAATTTGATCGGATGCATGTACAATGCGGTGATCGTGTTAGTGCTTATAAGTTGTTTGATGAGATGACCGCGAGAAACTTGTACTCTTGAAATAATATGCTTAACTTGTACTCTTGCAATACTATGCTTTCTGGGTATGCTAAATCAGGCATGACAAATCCAGCTAGGAAGTTGTTTGATAAAATGCCTAAGAGAGAAGTTGTTTCCTGGAATACTATGGTTATTGGGTAGGGCAAAGCCGGTTTTTTGGTGAAGGTTTAAGGTTTTATAAGGAGTTAAGGAGATTAGGGATTGGTTATAATGAGTATAGTTTTGCGGGGTTATTGAGTGTTTACGTTAAGTTTTAGGAATTGGTACTTGTTAAACAGGGTCATGGGCCGCTGGATTTTTGTGTAAGATGGTGATTTCAAGCTTGGTTGCTGATGCATACGCAAAATGTGGAGAGATGAGTGATGCGACGAGGTTGTTTGATGGGATGAATGTGAAGGATGTTCTTGCATGGACAACGATGGTTTTGGGGTATGCACAATGCGGAACATGGTGGTGGCTAGGGAATTGTTCGATTTGATGCCTAACAAGAATTCAGTCGCGTGGACGGCTTTGATTTCTGGGTATGTTAGGCATGGTTTGGTGTATAAGGCACCTGAGTTGTTTACAAATATGATGGTGTTAGGCATTAGACGGAATCAATTTACTTTTAGTAGCAGTGTTCGCGCTTGTGCCAGTTTAGCTTCGGTTAAGCTTGGTAAGCAAATTGATGGTTACTTGATAAGAAAAAATTTTAGACCTAATACAATTGTTGTGAGTTCTCTCATTGACATGTATTCCAAATGTGGAAGTTGCGAGGCTGGTTTTTTATCTTATGGGTAATAAGCAAGGTGTTGTCTTGTGGAACCCCATGATTTATGCCTTGGAACAACATGATCACGGTGAAGAAGCTATTCAGATGTTTGATGACATGGTGGGAAATGGATTAAGACCAGATAAGATAACATTGGTTGTCATTCTCAATGCATGCAGGTCTTGTGGAGGATGGGCTCAGGTTACTTGAATCCATGACTGGGGGTAATGGTATTTTTCCCGATCAGGAACATTTTGCTCGCTTGATTGATCTCCTGGGTCAGGCGCGGCATTTTGACAAGTTGATGGGCCAACTTGAGAACATGCACTGCAAGATCAATGAACAGATTTGGAATGCTTTAATTAGCGTTTGTGGAATCCATGGCTGAACAACATATAGAGTTGGAGCCACAGTCCCCTGCAGCTTATATACTGCTATCAAGTGTATATGCTGAGCTTGGGAGATGGGACCTGGTAGAGAAGGTCAGGCAGCTTATGTATGAGAGACATGCAAGAAAGGAGCCAAGCTCCTAGTCGGATAGAGATTGAAAATACAGTGCATGCTTTCACTGCCTCGGATAGGTTACACCGTTTGAAAGAAGTAATATATTCATTCTTGGAACAATTAGTTGGCTGGATGGAAGAGGAAGTTTCATCACCTGTTGCTGAAAGGTAGAAGTTTTTCATCTTTACTTCTGCCAGGCAATATTGACGGGTACCTACATAAGTTGTATTTTTGGTACAATTTTCCCAAACTCGTAACATTTTTTTCTACTCCAATGAGAAGGTCTTCTAGTGTTGAAAGCTGTATTTCTGTTTCACATCTCATAGAATTGAACCCCCACATCGTTACATCTGCGGAATTTCTTTCAGTAATTAGATAGAAAAATCATTGTTTTGAATAACAGCGTATCAAATAAAACTGATACAGAGATAATTGTTTGCAATCGTTTTCCATGTTGTGGTATTTGATTACTTTTGTAACGTACAATTGTTTGTGCTTTGTGGCTATGGAGACTTTTACTGCCTTGATTGAATAAATACATATAGGTTGCAGGTATTTTCTCTTGTGAAACCTCTGATATCACGAAATTTATTATTAGCTCAGCTCAATTCATCAGTCCATCATGAAGTATGTAGAATGTGTTGGGGCTGTTGTTAAGGACTTCAGATACCTGATACGATCCGTATCGAATCATTCATTCTCTTAGCTGCTTCATCAGTCGGGATTTTCTCGATTTTAGATGTTCTTATTGCTTGAGTGAAATCGGCACTGTTTTTCTGTTCTGGCAAGTTCATCAATACTTCATCGATTGATTTTCAAAGGAACTACAGAAGTTAGGTCAGTGGAATTGACTCTGAAGACGGAAGAGGAGGAAGAACAAGTTAGATATTACGCCTAATTATTGTTGTACATAACTTCAAACACTGACCACTTACCTTTCTTGATTTCTTAGAAATACGTCTAAACTATCTTACATTGCGATTGATTTCCATGAAGTCCATTGCCTAGTGATGTCCTCGCTGCAATGCAAGAGTTCTCTTTCATGATGAATGTGTGTGAAATCATGATTTTTGCATTTTATATCCGCAGTAACATGATTCAATGGATGCCAATGAGGTTGTGGTTCGACTGGTACTCATACCCCTACTATCTTAAGAGGGGAGCTTCTTCTTTATAACTAGAAAAAAAAACACATGATTCAATGGATGCTGCCTGCCTTTGGCCCTCGTACTCATGTTCCACATCTCCAATTCAGACACGAGATTATCCATTTTCTACTGAGGTAGGAGGGAGCTTGCGTCTTATGACTGCCTTTGAATCATTGTGGCTTGGTCCCTGGATACTAAATGCACATGGCGGGCCCGATTAAACCTCAATGTTCGAGGTCCACGGAAATTTCTTGCTTATCTATTCGAGTAGAGACATTAATCATCATCTCTTGAGGGCCACTCAAGTCTCGAGATAGACTTTCAAGTCCTTTTTTTTTTAATAATATTCGGGACATCTTTTGTGAGTTTTCATGTATCGAGATTTCGCCCTTCTCTAATCATCTTCTAAGTGAATTGATCGAATGTTAATGCATTTACATAACTTTTCTTAATATATATTGGAATTTAAACGTGAAAGGGTACCATTGGAAGAAATCAACCCTATCCAGTTATCTCAAGGATGCCTTTCAGCTCGTTTACTAGTATCACCATGTGGGCTCGGGAGCTGGTATCTGTTTTATGAGTTTTTTCATGCACAATACATGTTAGTTCTTTTATTCCTTCGTCGACTGTTTCTTTTCTTTTTGCAGTTGTTGTAACTTGTAGGCTGTAGCTATCTGGTTGCTCGATCTCTTTCCAGCCAAGTGTTAACTGGTCCATGAGAAGATAGGGATGGGAAGATACTTAGGTATGGGCATCATTGATGAGGTACAATGCTTACTGGCATCAATGTGAAGAAGTTGCTGGAAAAAAAAAGGTGAAGAAAACAGCTATTGATTGATTAAGAAGACCTTGATCCATGAGTTTTTTTAATGGGGAAGACCTTTATCCAAGATTTTTAATCAAGAGATGGCCCACTCCATCTTTTATAAAGGTCATGGAAGAGGACAATTACCTTGAATCATGGACATGATTAAGTGGTTGAACCACAGTTTGAAAAGTTCATTAGGGTAAATAACCATGTGAAAGGAGCTGTAGTTTCTGCTGCCATGTTGCAGTTTATCAAGGGCAAAACCTTTATTACCATGGTGGATTTGGCACCTGTTTTGCGTAAGGCAGGTGGGCGAAGCTGCACAGAACCAACAAGCCTCAAAATCATGTTGGACGGCCACACATGTGGACCAACCAAGGAAACTTATCTGGATTATAACTCTACACCAATAATGCAAGCAAGGCAACCAACTAAACCAAAAGAAACAAAGCATGTCCTTGTCATAATCAATATTATTGCGGGAAAAAAAGAAAATTCTCTGGAGGGAAGGAAATGGTCTTTCTAATCTGTTTTTATAATCTCAGAAGTATTTACTGTATAGTAATTACTTCCAATTAACGTTACAATGCTGTGTATTAAAACCCACAAACCAACTCTTTTTCTGTGCAATAAAGCCTGCCCACGGCCCACCTACCTACAACCAGAAAAGGCAAGGAAAAGGAAGAACTCAACGTTCTTCTTCTTCTTCTTCCTGACATAAGAAAAAATGGGTTCTCAGGTCTCTAAACAGTTGGAAAAGCGTAAAGCAATCTCAACAGAGAAGAAAGCTCTAGTTGATCTTGAAGGGAACTCTGGAGAAACGTATCCTGGTTCTGATTATCGCCCTTCTGACAGGAAGAATTGGATGGCTGGGCTCAACCCAGAGAAGCTTCACATAAACCAAATTGTATGGCCTGGAACCCATGATTCTGCTACCAACAAGATTGGCATCCCAATGATTACTCGACCTTTCGCTCAATGCCAGTCTTTGTCCATCTACCGTCAGCTTTGTGTAGGCACCAGAGTTCTTGATGTTAGGGTTCAGGAAGATCGTCGCGTCTGCCATGGAATCTTGACAACATATAGTGTTGATGTTGTTATCCAAGAACTCAAGAAATTCTTGTCAGAAACTCAGTCAGAGATCGTAATTCTTGAGATCAGGACGGAGTTTGGTCATGATGATCCTCCAGAATTTGACAAGTACTTGGAAGAACAGCTTGGAGAATATCTGATCCATCAGGATGATAATGTTTTTGGCAAGAGAATTGCAGAATTGTTGCCAAAGAGGGTAATTTGTGTATGGAAGCCAAGGAAATCACCAGCTCCGAAACACGGAAGCCCGCTGTGGAGCGCCGGATATTTGAAAGATAATTGGATTGACACAGATCTGCCATCAACCAAATTTGAAAGTAACATGAAGCATTTAAGTGAGCAACCACCAGTATCGTCAAGGAAATTCTTTTATAGAGTGGAAAATACTGTTACACCACAAGCAGATAATCCAATTGTGTGTGTTAAACCTGTGACAAACCGGATTCATGGATATGCTAGGGTGTTCATAACACAGTGCGTCTCAAAGGGGTGTGCTGATAAGTTGCAGATCTTCTCTACAGATTTTATTGATGAGGATTTTGTTGAAGCATGTGTTGGATTAACACAGGCAAGAGTTGAAGGGAAGGCTTAATTTGTCTAATCTTCCGGAGTTCTTGTTCTCATTTTAGATTATGAGCCAATATCTCATGTGATTAGTTTCTGGGTGGAAGAAATGCTCCATTATCCTTAATGGGGCAGACTGTTCATTTGTCTGTATGTATGCTAAATTATTTGTTTGTGATGTATAAAGGATTTGTATGTTGGTGTTGGAAGATTCTGATTGGCACACATTTGTTTTTGTTCTTTCCAGCATTGCTCTTTTACCTTTAAAACCTGCCTACTTACTGTTGCGATTTGATGAATTCAGCCTTTGATATTGCCCCATCACAGCTTCACATGTGAGGTAGTTTTGCAATGCGTTTTCAAAAAGATTTAAAATTTTAATTTTTAAATTAATATATTTTTGATATTTTTAAATTATTTTGATATTTGGATCTCAAAAATAATTTTTAAAAAATAAAAAAAAATACTATTGACATACTTTTCTGAATAAAAAGCACTTTAAAAAGCAATCACAATCACACTCACAAACACGCATACATGTAAGATGAAAGTACAATTCAATCCTACACTAGCTTCACTGATTAGATTTTGAATTTATTTTTAAGAAGTTGTTAGTTCGAGTATTACAAATTTTAGATTTATATAATCATTAATTTTAAAATTTCGAATTAGTTGATGTATGTGTAAGTTGGTTTGAATATCTATTATTATAAAATAAAAATAAAAATAAAAATTTATCAAATCAAGAAGGAAAACAAGCTATTATAAGTTAATAAGATGATGTTGGTTCACATACCAAGCCGGGTCTTATCTAAGCTCAATTTGCTGAAAAGAGATGGGAAGGCTTTGTTGCTCCACTTGTTATCATCACATGTTCTTATCTAAGCTCAATTTGCTAAAAAGAAAAACTTCTCATGAATAATCCACATCTGGTTGGCCTAAAACCTGAGAAAAAAATTGATTTTATTTTATGAAAATTTATCAGAAAAGACCCTAATTGTTTTAAAAAACCTTCTCCAGAAGGTGGTACATGCTATTGACTTGCACTTCCATGTGCATGTAAACTAATAATATCATTTGAACGAATATTTGATGTATTAAATACATTTGAACAAAACAATTAATAAAAATTATAATTTTTTATACGAATTGATCGACCAATTAAGCTAAAGAATTGATAATGAGACTATTACCCATCCCAACAATAAATTCCCTAACATCTAAATCCAACAACAAAAATATTTTTTATAAGGTTTATTATTTATTTTGTTAATCTCACTTTTAATTTAGTTAATGATTTTAGAGAGTAAAAAAAATTTATAATTTTAACAAAGTTTCACATATATAGAAACTATACCCAAAATTTTATCCCGCTTTAAAAAACTTGTAAAGAACCACAACAACCAAAATCAACAAGTTCTCGTCAAACTCAACAAATTCTCACGTATCATAATCACAAGTAGCTTCAGGAATGAAAAAAAAAATTTACATGCAAAATAAATCTGAAATACTTCAATAATACAATATTCTAATTATTGAAACCCTAAAATATATAAACATAACTCATCTATCTATCTACGTCGTCTACTCGATGATCTGAGCTCATTAATAGCAAGAAACCAACCTAATATTAATAAAATACTCATGATAAATTAAAAGATCAATACATAAAACTCAATGTTTATAACATATATTAATTATAAAAGACTTGATTACTTACGTGATTTTGAATCCGTTGTGCATGTTGCTCGTACTGCATGTATCTAATTGGAGGAACCTACTCGAGATCCGGAATAATGACCCGACGTGTGATACTCATGTACCAAATCAAATACTCCCCATCTCTAATCACAGGATGCATCTCTCTAAATAACACGTTTCTCTGTGCATTCCATTGTGATACATAAGCTTTATGGCAGGTTAACCAGTCGTAATACCCCGATGAGTTATGGCCTGCAAAACATCACTCGTATCAATATCGACTAAAATGTGATATTTATAGCCGAATTATCGCATTACTTGATCTAGGTAATATAGCTCAATCATCTTAAAAAATATTTGCTAGACAACTGATGTTCATATATCCATCCCGCTAATGTAAACAACCAGAGCAACTACCAGTCTTTCGTCCAAATAAAGCATCCACATAACCCGTGGAATATAAGTTTCTTAAATATTAAACAACAATAATTCAGTGAAGTTAATTTCTTTATTTAACAAATATTTCAGAAAATACTTGGATAGCATGTTGCCTATCTAACTCACTTTGATAAAATTCTAACACATGTGTTGGGTTATTTTCAAATATTCTACCAGCACACCACCCAACATTACAAATACATGTAATTTTAATTGCATTTTTAAAAATTACAATTAGACAATACAAATTTGCACTAACATTGCAAAATAACTTTGCAATACCAACGTCCTAGTAGAAGCTGTAATGTAACCATTATAGTTTGGATCATTGACAACAATCTCAGTATTTATAGTCGACCAACATAAAAATGCTCACAAGACTATAACTATTATTAAATAAAAACAAGTTGATTATTTATTGTTAAGGATAAATATTGAATGTTAATACTTATAATCAAATTTTTCGATTCATACCTGAAGAAGTAGCAAACATCTCTTAAGTTGTTTGACCTTCTTCATGTATGCCAGACATAAATGTTTGTACTAGCATACTAAGACAACAGATCTCCAACTATATGTGGAGATGACATCAAAGTCATCCAGAAGAATTAGATAAATTAATGGCACATATCTCACTATAAGACACGTGAATAATACACTGCCAAACAAATACAATATATATGCTCCGACATACCTGCACAACACATTAAAATTATCATAATAATTTACGCAAACTTAAAAAATAATTAACACATTTAAATATCATTCAAATCATAATTTAATTTGTATCTCCGCAAGATATCATCGTCAGCATCATTTGGTGATGTCGTAAATATCTTCTCAATCTATTTAAAATGTGTGTTACCCCTTTTCAATTCAGAAGGAGAGGGTGTCAATCCAAATGATCGTTCGTATAACACAATCCGATTACAAGCGCCAGTAGATGTGATTATTCGTCCATCAACAGGCAGTCCAAGCAAAACCGCCACGTCTTCTGATCGATGTTGAATGAGGACGCTCCACATATATAATACTTTTAATTATAATTAAATTAAATATATATTAAAATTAAATATACTTACAATAATAGCGAATACGTTATTCGATTGATGTCGATCCTCGTAAGATAAAAATGCCGGCGAGCCTGATAAGCATGGATTGTGACTAATGTTCTTCATGATCATAATCATGGTCTCCTTGCTCAATAGTCATTATACCCAGAAATATCATCATCCAAATGAAGAATGCTTAAAAAAATATAGCAATATATCATATCATATTTTGCATATAATTATATTGTCATACATCCATTTTTTATTAGAAAATGTTTTTCAATTATAACCTATGTCATTGCATATGTCACACCTATAATGTGCATGACCTTCTCTTATATCCATCTCGTTGTGCAAACGAGTATAAATTCATCGACCACACACTAACTTCCATCTAGATGAGTCTGCTTCAACTCAAGGTTCATTGTAATCACTCCATTCTAGCTCGTCTGGTAATGGACAGAATGACATGTCATATGCTGATCTGTAACTTTGAATCTCATAATGATCATTAACAAATTGTGTGAAGAAGTCTAAGTGATTCTCAGCACAATATGCAAGAAAATGTGAACATTGACATTAAAATGCATGTTATTTACCACATGTATATGTTCTATCATTCAAACTAATTGCCTGTTTGACTTCTTTTACAACACCCAGTTTAATAGGGGTGTTGACCTAAAATACATGTTGCTCAGAGTCAAATAACATTATAGTATGATCTCTTGATCTATCTCTACTCATTGTCAACTCAATTTGAATTGTTAGGGGCTAAATTTTACCACGTTGAATATAATCATTAGCTTCACGTCTCTGCTTAACTCAATAACTATTACACTTGTAAAATGTTAATTGCACTAGAGCTGAAATAGACAATGCATAAGAATCTTTCAAAACATGATTAAAAGATTCTAAAAGATTAGTTGTCATATTACCATACTGGTGATCGCCATCATAACTTAAAACCTATTTTTCCTTTGGTTCTCATTCAAACCATTCTTTATATGTTGGGTCCAGCTTACAAATTCTTTCATACCATAAATCAAATTTGCATCTTGAAAGCTCGTAACACATCCTTGTCAATTCTTTTTTCATAGTTGGGTCTTTGAATTTATGATTGAAGTTGCTAACAAAATATCTTGTACAATACCAATGGTATCCTATAGGTCCATACCAAACTTCTTCTACACCATTCTTGATGCTTGCATGTCTATATGATATTATACAAATACTTGTTTTATTACCAATAACGTATCTTTATATGCAAAGCAAAAACCATCTCCAATTAAAATAATTTTCTTCATCAATAATTACAAAAGTCAAAGGGAATAACTAATTATTTGCATCTAAAGCAACTGCAATCAATAACTTCTCATCATATCGTCGATAAAAATATGTGTCATCAATACTGATGGGTGGTTTATAGTGTTTGAAACCTTTAATAGAAGATCCAAATTACCAAAAAACTCTTCAAAAACCATTATACTATCATCAAGATTTCCTATGTGCATCCAATCAACAACTGTTCCAGAACTTAATTCATTTAATTGTCAATAACAACCTAGGTGATTTTTCAAAAGACTCCTCATATGAACCAAAAAGATGTCCAATCACCTTTTATTTTGCAACTTATACTTTGTCATATGAAATTTTATACTTGTAATATAATTTTATTTCATCATGTATGCTTGCAACCATCATTGAAAGCTTATTTATCACGATGGTTGATATAACATTAACAATAAAAATTACATCAAGCTGATGGTGGTCTTTTTTGATAAGGGTCGAAACAAATGTGTATTGCCTTTTTAACTTTGCTACCTCAAATGAACTCATCCTTTTATGATACCCCTATATAAATATCATTTACATTCAGGTGCCTGTACACATTATAATTAAACAAATGTAAAGTTCGACTATTGGATTCGATATTGAACTGAATGTGTACTGTGTGTCATCATTTAACTACATTAATCAACTCATTTTTACTACTGAATATTTGTCTAACCTCCAAATTAGACCTTTCTGGCAAACGTATATGAATAAGTATCTAATCATTAGAAACAACAAAACTAAACCCAGAAGCATCTCCAAATTCAGGAACAAGAGGTATGATTTCATCATCAACATCATCATTAACATCATTATCATCAACATTCACCATCACATTCAAGTCTAACGTATCATCATCTTTATTGTCACTAGACTCGGAATAGTCAAATCTATGTTAATCAACAAATGGATTATCAAATATAATATCATTTATCATTTGCAACAAATCATCCAAGAATAAAATATCTTTAGCTCTACTAATTGAATTTGAAGGACTGGCAGAAGTTAGGATGAGACACATAAATTTTGTTCGACTAACCATATATAATACCATTATATTTAAACCACTTTAGATGAAAGAATCAATCATTGTCTTAAAACTACCATTACACACAACCAGTACAAGATAATATTGATGTTCACCAATATGACACCTCAAAGTTATTTCAACATCAATTTCATTTTAGTTCCACCCAAGTCTATAACAAATGGTTTATTTCATTTAAGCACACGACATGCTTAAATTACCATTTAACAACAAATTGCTCTCGTCATTGTATGGGATACTATTGTTCACATCATGAACAATAATGACATTGTAATGATATAAAATAAATATGTTATAAGAGATTTTATAAAAAGAAAAAACAATTTGGATTTTTGATTTTGGTAATTGGATGTAATTTTAACTAAATTGCATTACCCTTACCCTAATTGGCAAACTTCATATCAAATTCAATCAAATTCCCAACAATACACACAAAATCCCTGATTCAACATCTTAACATCAATTAAACGCAACACATAATTAATTGAAATAATTGATTCAATTTATTTTCATGTTCAATTATATCAAATCAACCCTAATTTATGATAATCTTAACTAACTTAATATTAATTCAACAAATCTTAAATTCACCATAAACTCTAAATTCAATCTAAATAATTATTTCATTTCAACCAAACCAAACTAAACATAAATTCATAGCTATGCAGGATATGTACCTTGCTTGCAAAACAAGAAAAAAGGTTGGGGTGGCTGTTGCAACAACAAAGGTAACGATGGATTTTTAACACAAAATATCTAAGAATAAGCTCGATTTTTTATTGTTTTAAAAGAAAAATATAAGTGTTTAATGAGTTTTTTTTTTTAGAAACTAAGAGCATCGATCAGTTTTTTGAGAGAAAGAGACAATGTCTGTGTGTTCTTCGATTTAGAGAGTATAAATTTTAATGGATGTCGCGCTTCATAAATACGACGTCTTAAATTATCACGTTTCAAAAACATGAAATTTAACCATGTTATGCTTTTTAATAGCAATATTTACTAAGCTGTATTTATTTTGTCAAATCCTTTTTAAATGATGTTATTTAACTATATCTTTATGTTTACTATGCTATTTTTTTTATATAAAAAAAAACTTCTTTTTCCTCTCCTGCACCCACGTCTTTCTTTCCTCTACTAATTGATAATAGACCTCTCACTGGAATGCCAAAAAGACAAGCCATCATGTATCACACGGCAATGATATTATCGTTTTTATTTTCTTTTCCTTCCCCGTTTTATTATTTTACTAGTTGCAATGGATAATAATAAGAATCAATTTCACTTGTAAAGCTCAAACCAATATCCTTATGGGAATTGTCAATAAAGAGAATAAACCAAGGCACAGTTGTACAGAGTAAAAAAGAAGAAGCAAAAACCAGCTACGTCCCAACAACTAAACTCGAAGATCTAGCACATAACAAAGTAGTGAAAAGAGAATTTTGCAACAGGACTAAAAAACAAAAGTCAAAGAAATTCAGGGATACAGACACCACAGGAAAATGATGTACATACCAACACCACATTACAACGCAGTAAATGAGCTTGTCAAACATACGGTATACAATTCAGCTGTATGAACCTCTGAACTAGACACGTACAAACTAAAATCCACTGTTTCATGGTGGAAAACTATCAAGACACCATATATAAGATTCAACTTCATCCCATCTCTAAAAACTTGTAGAAGGCTGAATCGGATGCAATTTAGTTGTGAGTGGCCTTTTCCCTACAAAACTTGCATCTCAAAGTTTTCTCCAATTGTTGGATTGTCAATGAGAACACTCCTGTAAAAGAAAGCCCGAGAATTTAATATATCAGTTATGAAAATTTGAAAACAACAATCTTTTGCAGGAGTATTCTCATTGAGAATCCAATAATTTCAGGAAGCATTGACACGAGTTTTGCAAGAGAAAAGGCTGAGTCTTGACTAAATTTTGTGTAATTCAACCATGCACGAGTCTGCAGAGATTTGATCAACTCGCACCTCATATGTTTCACTATTCATCTCAATAGGTTACCGCAATTGCAACTATAAAGATTGGATGCATAATGGTGAATGTTAGTTCTTATTTATCTAGTTCATAAGCCCTCAGGTACTAACTTTCAGAATTAATCATCTTATCTTAAAAATTTCATGGCGGTAACCTATCAAGAAACCATACATGGGGTACTGAGTTCATTGAATCTCCAAATGACTATACATGGCTGAAACAGACCACTTTTAGTTGAGAGTGGCCTTTTCTCTATAAAACTTATGTCTTGGAGTTTCCTCCAATTTCTGGATTATCAATTAGAATACTAGTGCCAAAAACAACACAAGAACTTAACATAAAGTAACACCAATTTAACAAAGTTTGAAAGTAGGATCTGAAGACTAATTTCTGTCATAAATATCAAATTAGTGGGGTTACTCCTAGTATATTTGACAAAAAGACACAAAAGGAGAGGTAGCCTAAAACCTGGGACTGGACCATCTCCATGCTGTAATGATGCTTTCACCAAAAGGGTGCCTGGGATTTGCTGAAACACCTGGCAGGAACACAAGGCAGTCATGTATAAATTTATTAATGTCTGTTCTATTCAAGCCAGGTAAGGAGGTGAGCATACCGAAATGCAAAAAGATAAGTTATTCGAAGGAGGGTGCAAATAACTCGAACTATGGGATGCCTCCAAAGGGTTGCAAGTGGCGGCTCCATTGGGATGCTTTGCCTCGTCCCTCAGGATTGCTTTGCACTGGTCATTTGAGGCAGTGATCTAGTGAAATGAGATAGTACTGCATGTAAGGACACAGAAATATGATAAACAGCATAGACAGAGAACTAAGTAACCCAAGAATCATGGTTCTTACATCAACAACAAATGAAGAGGCATTCAATTTGCAGGATGCACCCCCAAGGCAGAAAAAGGACTCAATAGATTGTAATACATGAAAGGCACTGAATTGCCGTTGAAGACCCTGCTAGGCAGTCAAAATCCACTTGAGATGCATTAGTACAAAACTACCAGATCACATGGTATTAGTATAAATTTTGAAAGTCATGCTGCACTGATTTCTTTTGCAAGCTTGGATAAACAAGTATATCTGGTAGCCAATGCTGCCACTTTTCTTCAGAAAATGGTCCATGCTGTCATCGCACAGCAATGATAGCACCAAAAGAGAAGGAAGGATTCTAGTGTTCAAACTCTAAAACTGTATAAGCAAAGGGACATATGCATCTATATGCAAATTCATACAATGTGCGTGCATGCCTGGACAAGTTCAGACTTTAAGGGGGATAAGAACAACAAGTGTGGCTGACTGAATATATGCCATGAGAAAGATCCATGCCTCCCTGTTGCTTCAGGTATAGTTGGAGTAATGAATAAATAATTTTAGGGACAAATTTACAAGAGAGTTAAATTGAGAGGGACATATCCATACCTCAAGAGTGAAAGATAGGCTATTCTTCTGCACCAGAGGAGATATTATTTTCCTGACAGGAGGCACAAAAGACCAAGCAAGCCCCCACCGACAAGTTTGCCCTTGGACAAATTCAGTGGTCTTTACTATAGTGACTCCAACTTCCCGAAGCTTTGAGGTAAGGAATTTGAGGTTCACTTTCCTTCCAACCATTGAAGTAAACCACCTTCAAACAAAAGATGAGCTAAAGATCAATATTCCAGAACTGAGTACCCAGATGGCCAGACATGTTGGATATCAATAATAGCAAATGTGACAGGAGAGAAAAGTTACCGAAAGGACTCCTTCAACACTACACTATCTTCAATTATACAAGTGATAAAAGCCTTCTCTCCACCAGGGCAAACCATCTCCTCAGGAGTCCCACCACAAGAAGTTTTGGGATTCAGTCCTGCTTCCTCCATGGTCTCAAAAAATGGGGGATTACACATGCAGAAATCAAACTTCTCACCATCTCTGACTACACCAAGAAGTAAAGGTGGTCCAGAATACTTATTCATATCCAATGGAGGATCAAAAGAAGATGAGGGCAAAAGCTTTGCCTCCTCGACCACAGTCGCATTTCCATCCATTTTATTTTCACAATTGACCGACTCTCCACAATTTGAATCTTCAATAGAAATGGTGCCTTGACAATCTGTGACCTTTCTGATTTCAATTAGTTCTGATATATGTTGATTACATTTAACATTTTTCTCTGCCCACTCCACTGCTACATCAGTCACATCTGCAACCAGAATCACCAACATATTATAAAACAAATTATGAGCAACACTGATCCAAAATGACCCAAAGAAAAGCTACCTGACCCGACAAAAGTCCATCCAAGAAGAGAGGCACCAAGTAGAGGGTAAATGCAGTTAGCTCCAGTGCCTATATCAAAACCTCTCACAATATCACCATTGTTGTTATTCTTTGGAATGATATCCGATGACAAAAGATCCTCGATCCAATGAATGTAGTTCGATCTATTTGGCACTGTAGGGCATAACTGGCCATCAGGAATCCACCTATAATGTTCAATTGACAAAAGACATTTAATTTACAAAAACCCAACAAATACAAGTAACCCCATAAACCATAAAAAAAGAAACAACAATGCTACATAAACCGAAGTACTACCAACCTCATAGACCAAACTAACCTTAAAAAACAACCATAACATTCACACACACACACACACAAAAAAAGACTAAGTCTTCATTACTCATTTACAACAAAGTAACATAAAAATGCACCTCGAGAGTTTAACCCCCAGCTCCAAGCAATCTCATAGACCAAAAACATATGAAAAAAACAACATTAAAATTCACAAAAACGTTTCAATCTTTATAGCTGATTAATAACAAAAGAACCTAAAGATTCAAACTTTCACAGTTTTCACTACATGGATCTTGCTTACACTAAACAAAACATCGTTTATATAGTTAAAAGAGTCGAAATGATTGTTACCAGTTGAGGCCATGATCATGGAGAAGCAGGACCCGGGTGAGTTCTCGGGTCGAGTTGTAATCGGTCCAGTCAATTCGAGGTCGACCATCGCGAGAGTAAAAAACAAAAGGCTTGAGAGACGGGTAGAGAGAAGCTAAGACAGAAAAATCAGGTGGGTTATCGGAGTATTTGTTTTTGGGGTGGATGGTGGGTCGTTCGGGTCTCTTTCTCTTGTTTTTCTTGCTTGGCATTGTTTTTTTCTTCTTTTTTTTGAATTCTAGAGAGCAGAGAGAATGGAAGTAGCGAAACCTGAAGTATTTACAGAGAAAGGTGAGGGATAGTTCTTCTCGTCGACGACGTGTCTTTTATGATGGACTGGATTGGTTAAGCTTGGGCTTTGTGCGTTTGGGCTCTTGGTACATCTTGGGCAATTAGCCATGCAAGATGGGCTGATTCTTCTTCCATAAACTGGGGTCCAGGGACTTAAGAGTTTTCTACATGGGCCTTAGGCCTTTTGGTTAAACGCACCCTCCACCCAGAAAAGAGTAGCTTCTAGCTAATGCTGCTCTAGAAATCCAAGGATTCTTGTCAAATGAAAGTGATAGAAAAACTTAAATCAGTTTTACTAGCAATTAATGAAGGTTATATTTCTGAATGGCAAAACTTTTGGGTCTTTTACCAAATTAGCATGATTTTGTAAAAGATATCATGTAATATCACATGATAGACAATGAAAAAATAGCATATTTTCACTCAATCGCTAATAAAAATCATGGTTTTATTAATAAACAGCTAATTAAAATAATGATTATATTATATGTATTAAACAACCGTTAATAACAATGCTAGTTCTTCAATACACGGACGCTAAAATGAATAACGGTTGTATTATCCCAATACAATTTTAGTTTAATTTCAACCCCAAATTTAACATAAAACAAACCTTAAACCACCACAAACTGAAGCAAAAAAAAACATAAATTACCAAATCTTAAACCCATGATTGAAAGTATGATATTTTAACATTATTTTTATTTGTTAATTATAATCTCAAATTAATGCATGTTATTTTTAAACATTGGTTTTATTAATTATTTTTAAAGATAATTGATAATGAAAAGAACGAAACATGACAATGTGTATTTTTTAACTTATAAAAGGATGATTTGAAATTTTAAACAATTTGTTCACATGTTCACCTGTTAATTAACAATTTTAAATCATGTTAATCTAAAATAAGTATGAAAATACATAATATATAAGACAACATTAAAATCAACATGATAATTAGCTAAAACAATATTACAAAAGTAATAATAATAAAAATAACTTTAAATCAAAAAAATAACACAACATAATAATACACTCGAGCCAATTTATGTTTTCTGTGATGATAAGTGGATAGGTCAGCTTCATCAGTAGCACAACCTCCACCTATCTGTATGGTCTTATCCTCTAAGACAATATTATCTAGGCTCAACGTCTCTCATAACATGTCAAGTATAGTACAACATGTCTCGAGCCAAGAAGATACATAATAACGAGTAAGTCCTTCATCATCATCAAGATCATGAAGATCAGCGCAACACCTCGTCCATCATGTAACAAATTATCAACCTAATATAAAGTAAATATGAACTATTGATTCATAAATAAAACGCAACAGCTTTGTCCAAGTCTATAAAAAATTAATAAATACGCACGACATTTTGAATCTAACATACATGTGGCTCGTACTCTATCTCCTCGTACCCCAACTATATAGTGAAATGAATTCAAAATCCTCTCATAGTGGTAGGTAGAACAAGGACATATACGTCTTATTGAGATCCGTGAAAAATATAATGCCAAACATATGAAATATGTATACTCTAGCATAGTTGCACAACAACAAAATAGAAAAAAAAAATAGTAGAAAGACTTGTGGAGATAAAGGCATAATTTTGAACCCGGTCCGGCGGGTCAACCCGGGACCCGGGGCTAGAACTAGGCTGGGTTTAAGAAAAAATAGGGAAAGTCAAAACCCGGGGTGACCTGGCTGACTTGGTTGACCCGATCAAAAATCTGGTTGCAACCCGTTGACTTTTGTTTTTTTTTTTACCAAAACGACGTCGTTTTGATTTTTTAAAAAAAATCAGAATTGACCCTGGAAACCCGGTTAAAACATGAAACTCGGGCTTTGGACCGAGCCGGCTACCAGGCCGGGTTTAAAAACTCTGGATAAAGGGAAGATGATTCTGGTGTTTTTGTGGAGGATTAAAGGTTGTTTTTGGTGATTTAAGGTGATTTTGTTCTAGGTTTTTTTATTTTTAAGGTTTTTCTTTATGCAAGAACGGCGACTATGGAGAATAGAGTGTCGTTTATATATGCATTGTAACCATGATTCTAAATCACATTTTATATATAAAAAAATAAAATTAAGAATCGTGTTTTTCTTTGAACTATACTGTTTTTATCAAAATCTCTTTATGGTAAGTGCCTCAGTTTTTTTTTTACAAAAAAAAACTGGAGAATTTCAGATGCTATAATCTGAAGGCAATGTCCAACACTACAAGACTGCCGGTCTACAACTACAGACCACCAGCTAGGTAGCCATGTTGTGGCCCAAACAAAGAGAAAAGTGTGGCAAATGAACGATGAGATCACAGGATATTTTGGTAGATATTTCGTAGACCCAACCCTCTATTCACCATGCGTGTTTATCAATTGCTTGTCTTCCAAAAAGAAAACAGTAAAGGACACAGCATCAACTAAAGCATACAAGTACAGCATCAAATTACCATCTTCGTTTATCCAAAGTTTCTTGATTTTCATAATAGCTAACCAGTGGCTCCATAAAGTACAGCTAAAAGCGACAATTAATGAGCCAAAACCAGCATTCAAAAGCAAATCCTGCTCTGTTTATTGCTAGTATTCATTATCTATTGGCGATTAAATTTTTCAGCTTCTCAATTTCATTCAACAACATTGTCCCATTCCAGTTCCCGACAAGAAAAAAGGAAAAAGGAAAAAAAGAAATGTCTTATCCTTTAAGATGTTGTGTTCTGCCTTACGTTTTCATTTTTCTGTGGTCCTCTTTAAAGGGATTACACAAGTGTAATGAAACAAGATCATGTCCCTGTCTCTCTTTATCTGGCTAGTAATGGATAAGACAGTAACTTTTACCTGGAGACTCATCCTAGCCAAATACTATTACATGCAATTTCACAAACTATAAGGAGGTGAACTCTAACTTGCTAGCTTTGGCCTTGTTTTATCAACTCCATTAGTGGCAAAGATTTCCATTCCTCTCGTTCAATGCCTGGTTTCGAGTCCTACGTGAGATTAGCGGCAATTCTGCCTCCTAAAATTTTTATTGGCAGAGTTACCTCACTTTTCAGCTTACACTGTTCGGTTTTTATATAAAAAAATTAACTAAACTAAAATTATTATTTTTTAAAATTTAAAATCAAACCCCATTCAAACCGACTAGTTTTTAATTCGATTTGGTTTGGTTTTTATTGTTGAAAAACCAATAAAATCAAGAAGCAAAATTGATTTATGTTGTAAAGGAAAACAGATCTGCATGGTTGTTGTGCTAGGCAGAGCAGGACTCCTTGAAGAGGCAGAAGAGCTAATAAAAAGCATGCCAATAAACCCAGATGCCATTATATAGGGGTCTTTACTCTTTTATTGCTGGGAATACAAAAACATTGAGATGACAAAATGAGCAACGAAGCGTGTGAATGAGTTGGATCCAAATGAGAGCTCAAGTTTTGTACTTCTATCAAACATTTATGCAGCCCATAGTCATTTTGAAGAAGTAATTGAACAAATGTTCTTTTTGAAAGAGAAGCAGATAGACAGAGCCTGGATGTAGTTTGATTGAAGTGAATGACAAAGTTCATGAATTTGTTGTCGAGAGAAAGAAAAGAGTATGATGGAAAAGATAAGGTGCATGAATGAAATTAGAGAGATGAGAGGCAGAGATAAAAGGAGGACTGCGGGGGCATGTTGGTTTAGGTTAGTGTTAGATTATTTATAGTTTCTGTGATGGTTAAACCAGTTCGTTCTGGTTTTTAAATATTTAAAATTGAAATTAAACTGAACTAGAATTTTTTTTGGGGTTTTTAATTGGTTAATTTATTTTTTTTCTTGGTTAATTTTTTTAATTTTCTCAATTTAATCAATTTTTCCAGTATTTTTATCACCACTCTAATGTAATTTTACAGTCCACCTCTTGTCTTGTAGCATATTTAATCCCCACTAAATAACACTTTCCTGCATTGATGGAGTGCATTTTTTGAGGTGCCAGCCCTGAACTAAGAGGAGGAAGTGGGACCAATGAAGAAGGGAAGGCCTATCCATATCAACAGTTAGCTGAGTCAGCTCAGTACAGTATCCTATGGATAAGCATTTCAACACAAGCAAATGCAAATAATAACTGAAAAAACCACTAACCCTGGATGAATTCTCACAGCATCTCTATATAAACAATCACATCCCCTCCCCTTTTATCCATCACAGAACTCCTCTATCCAATACTTTCATGCTTGCAACTCCTACCACTTCATTTCTCCAAATCACCACCACAAAGACACCTTGCTCAAGCCCTTTTAGTGGCGAGTCCTATCCACTTAAACCTAGAGCATCTTTTACTACTGCTTCACAGGCCAAAAAATCACAAGGGAGCGTTGACTCAATGGCTACAACCTCCTCATTCTACGAAGTGCTAGGGCTTCCAATGAGTGCTAGTGGCCATGAAATAAAGGCTGCTTATAGAAGACTAGCAAGAACTTGCCACCCTGATGTTGTGTCCATGAATCAGAAAGAAATGTCATCCACTGAGTTCATTAAAATCCATGCAGCATATTCAACACTGTCAGACCCAGATAAACGCGCAAGTTATGATAGAGATCTTTTTAGAAACAGTAGGCCTTTCGGGTCTTCTTCTATGAGGTCGGCAACAATGGCAGCTGCTTCTGGATATACTAGTAGGAACTGGGAGACTGACCAGTGTTGGTAGTTCTTTTTTTTACGTTTTCAGATTTCCATAGCGCATATAATGTAAGTTATTAAGTTAGCATGAAAATGGGTGTTGAACCCTGAAACTCTGCTCGTATCGTTCTGTAATCAATGCTTTTGATTGAAAACAGAGGAGATAAAACAGGGGAAAAGACAGAGCTAGTTTGTACGTAGTAGAAATGGGCACTTTTTTAGTGTAATTTAATGTGGATGTCAGATTCTTTTGTTACCTTCTGCTTATAATTTGAAATACCATCGCCCTTGTATTTTTCGAAATCTTAATATATTAACGTAAGAAATCCAGATACAATTCCTATACAATTGAGGTAAATGTTTTGTAGTGATTTTTCTACAATCTCTTCAAAATTGCCTAACTGTCGTGTTTATCTTACAATGGATACCAATTTGACTAGAGAACAAGATCCTAACAATTGTAGAGCATACATTCACATTTCAAGAGCCTTGAGGCTATCACAAGTTGACAGTAACAGCATAGTGGATAAGGGGGCAACAAGCAGCAGAACAGAACAAAAAATGTACAGGTTATTAAGGTTATTAGTTCACCATGCATCGGCTGTCTTTCTCCAAAATATTAAATATTAAAATCACGACAATGATCCACCATCTGAAGAAGACATTATTGATAGAGAAAATCATAAATAAATCTATAAGTTGCCAATATGGTCAAGTTGATTGCGAGTGGAACCCTCATAAGATCCATCAGTTAACGAGCCCCACTCGTTCAGAACTCAGTTGATGCCTGGAATCAACCCACAATACCATCTTCTTAAACTTAAAAAAAAATGCATTATCTCTTGATTAAGGAGAGTTAATTAATGGCATGCAAATACATTGATTATTATATACTGGGGAGTGAGAGTAGCACCTCCCAAAAATCATCATAGTTTCCTGTAGTTGATGCGCTCCTTGACTTGGGGAAATTAATACGATTAATCAATAGAAAGCAAATTACTGGTGGATGCATCAACTGTGTATGAACAGTCTACTTCTTACTGTACCAGCTCAGTGAGTTTTGTCCTTAAACATGATGCATCAAGCTCTAGGCATTGGCGGCTTAGAGGTCACATTTACACCAATGGTCAAGAGAAGGCGGTCTGAAATCATCTACATAATGACAGGAGGAGAACTGTCTTTGGTTCCATATACTAATGTCTTGTTACCAAAAACATTTTAATTTTGATTTTAAACTAGTTTTCATCTCTAAAACTCAGGTTTTAAGAGAATTATATAGTTTTTTTTGTGGATTTTCTAACATAAATAATAAGCTCATTAATCGATTAGATTATTGTTTTGAAGTTAGAACAACTATCCAACTATCATGTCTGCCTTCTTTTTGTAAAAAAGCACAATACTTTTTGTTTGAGCCATTGAGATCTTTTTCTTTTCGCCGTAAAGAATTCCACTTTCATCAACCATTATTACTTTTTCTGTTGAAAAAAAAAAGTTGATTGAAACTGTCCATGTACGTTTTACACGTGAAATCACATCGATTTTTAGGTGTTTTTTTTTTTCATTTTATTAGCTTAAAAATAAATTAAAATATTTTTTTATTTTTAATATTAATATATTAAAACAATTAAAGAATATTAAAAAATAATTCTTTTAAAAACAGTATTTTTACTGCAATCAATATTTAATACTTTTGCTGAAGAAAAAAAAAGTTGATTGAAACTGTTCGTGTACGTTTTATACATAAAATCATATGGATATTTATTCTTTTTTGCATTTTATTAGCTTAAAAATAAATCAAAATAATATATTTTTTTATTTTTAATATTAATATATAAAATATTAAAAAAATAATTCTTTTAAAAATAGTATTTTTGCCGCAAAAACAAACAAGTTTTTTAAATAGAATTTAATATTTAATACTTTTTTTTTCTTTATGTCTAAAGAAGGGTTTCGAGATCCAAACCGATAAGAATTATGTGCGTTCATTATATTTCTTTTTAGTGATTAGAGCTAGTTTTTTCACCCAATTCTATCTTAGATAAGCAATTCGTCCCCAAGTATTCTGCATCTGTGAATTTTATAGTATACCCCACTCTATTGAAAGAACGGCTAAAAACTATAATTTCATCGATCCCCATTACAGTCCGAAGCAGTGACCTCTAATAAATTATTGACCCCCTTTTGTCCTGATTCAGACAGATCCTTGCCTGAGTTGTCAAGGAATCCTACAAGGCAACTACTAGTTTCAAAGAGATAACCTTTCAATACCCAAAAAGTCAGGGGAAAAAATAGACTTCTGCACTAACTTGGTGAATATTTGTGCCAAAATTGAAGCCTTATCTATTCCTATAATAACCTTATCTGAAACACAGATTCAATGGTGTTCATGCAACCTAGGTAAACAGGCAGGAATCTTACAGTGTCATTACATTTCAAGCTATGAATCTGAATTGAAATTGATAATGAAACTTCTGTGGCCATCCCTCCTCTCACGTGCTGTGGTGTTCTGCTGCTTGCAAGTGGCCACCAGATAAAGAATCATGGATGCGTACGTGTGAGCTGCGTGTGGAAGATGCTAAGCTTCGAAAAGAACCAATCAACTACATGCTACCATGTATCGATGTATCGATACGCCAGCAACACCTGTCTCAGACTCACCTGACTTGCTTGTATTCAATATATAGTTTGTTACTTGGACTGGTAGTTCAATGATTTATATGGTCGGTTTGCCGATAAATATTCCGAGCAGCTCCTCGTTTATTGTGGGTATGTGGTGTGATTTGGCCTGCCTGAACTTGGCAAGGAAAGGAATTGGTCTTGATTCATGAGAATAATTGATTCAGAATATCCTGATTGGAATTAAAGAGAAAAAAAAACTACTAGACTGTACAGAAATCCTGAAGCGATATCAAGACTTCAGAGGGGATCATGCCCGCCTTATGCAAATCTACAAATCGTGCACGTCTTATGCAAATCAAGAATTCTGGGACCAGAATTCTTTCACACGAATGACAATGCCTCAAGCACATGAGAATTGTTAATGACTATGGAACTGATTGATAATTGATCTAACTAAGAATGTGGAGGAAAAAACAAACTGTAACTTTAGTCTGCAAGACCTGCAAAAGTAGAAGGTTTGTAACAAGAGCCCATTACTGTTAAGCCTGCAATGGTTAGATACTAGCTTCAGCCCTAATATGAAGCCCCAGCCCACCCGCAAGCTACAAACATGATTTCGCAAGAAATTTGAAGTTCTGTTCAGAAATTATTCAATAGAGGAAGCGTCATGGACTGAGCGTCATAAAACACTTCAACGTTTAAGTGGGCACATACAATAAGAATGTTGCGTTAGAAGTTGGGTAATATATTGCAAGTGTCGTAAATAAAGATGATGAAATGAAGGAGATGCTGTGGAGGAGATTATTTTTCTTTTGTTTATATGTGAGTTAATGAGTTTTTTATTTGCTAGGCAAAGAATACACCTGAATCTGACAAATAAGATACACTCAAACATAAACCTAAGCTCAAAAGTGTTACCTAGGGTTCAAGACTATTAAAGCCTAAACCCATCACCTATGTATTCATTAAAGTAGGTTTTTTTGCTAGTCTTTTTGCTTTTCAAAATGCATATGTTTTGAATATATTGTAAACATATATAGAACAAGGTTCCAAAAAATTATAATTATAATTATAATGGCTAGAAACACTAAAATAGATGATGGTTTTATTGTGTATTGCACTATTTTCTACAGTGTGATCTTGGTTTTACCATTTTCACACAAAATAATGGGCTAGTTACAAGGGTAAGATAAATTTTTTCATGAGAAATATTTGTCTTTACCATATTGATTGAGGGCAAATAAATCTTATAGCATTTTATATGTACAATGCAATGACTTAAATACCTTTAAAGATAATCTTTTTAGAGCTAACGTCTAAAGACTTTTCAATCTTTTTACTTTCATAATAAAATGATTTTATTTCCTTAAAATTTTTTGGCATCAAGTGGTATTTTTGTATTTATAAATTGAGGCAAATCATTCTTTTCAAAAAATTAAAAAATATATTAAAAAAAAAAAAAGTGACTGCTGAATGCAACGTCTTCTGGCAATGGAATCTTTATCTCCTCTCTTTTTCTCTCTCTCTCTTCTCCTCGGGATTCACACTGGTTCAACCAAAATTCAAATTTGTCTTCCCATTTATTTTTTCTTTCAATTGTAGTCTTTGTTTTTTAAAATGGTTTTATTTGTTTTGGATTTTTTATTGGTTTTTGTTTTTCAATTTCATCCCTTACCATTTGATTTTTATATTAAATATAGTCCTCATTTTTATTATTATTATATTTTTTTATATATATATCATTTTCTTAATTGATTTTTTTTCAATTTAATCCCTCATCATTTTAGTTCATTTTATTTTTATGTCGGATTTGATCATTATCTTTTTAATTATTATTTTTACTTTAGGTCCTTTTTTGAAATTGATTTTTTTATCATGTCCTTCAATATTGGATTGGTTAATGATTGGGTTTCATGATTTTTTATATGCAGTGATCCTAATCTTATGATCCAGGTCATGAGTATTAAATGTTAGCCCGAGTTGACAATGATATTTTTTTACATTGATTTCATGTCATGATTTTATCGTTCAATATTGAATTAATTAAGGATTGAGCTTCTTTATTTTTTTTATTTGCTTTCTATGAGAATAAATCGACCTCACAACCCGAGTTGTGAATTCAAATTGGCTCAGACCTTTTACATCATTTTATTTTTATGTCATATTTAGTCATCATTTTTTTAATTTCCTTTTCTTTTGATCTTTTTTTGAAATTGATTTTTTTTAATTTAATCCTTTAATGTTTACTTGTTAAGAATTGAGCATCATAATTTTTTTCAATTTAATTTTTTTATGTTTTAAAACATGTTGACAATGCTTCATCATTGTTTTTTTAAATTAAAAAAAAAAATCTAGCTCACAACGAAGCGCATGCCATCATAACAATGCTGAGCATGTTTGGGAATGCGGCTGGCTGTGCATTTTCAAAAAAAAATTTATATTTTTAAATTGTTTTGATATGTTGATATGAAAAATAATTTTTTTTTTTTAAAAAAAAACTATTATTTAGATGCATTTTCAAATAAAAAAAACACTTTAAAAACGAATCAATACTTTAATACAGATGCACTCAAAAACTAAACAGGACAATCACAATCCATATCACAAAGAAAGTGCAAAATAATAAAATAAACGCCAGGTTGAACTCCTATTTTTCAAAAAGACCTTCACCAGCTAACCTCCACTTCAGTTCAGATGCCTCCCCTAAGCACTTGTCTATGAAGCTAGAACCCACGATTTCTTTGGACGCCACATGCCCACGTCTCTTCTGGAGTTCTTGTAATCTTGCTCTTTTATCCACCAATAATGCTTCTAATTTTTTAACATCTTGATCAAGCTCTGAGATCTCTCCATCTATTTTCTGCAGGTTCTCCTTTTCTGCTTTAGCTTGAAGACCATAGTAAGCAAACACAATTCTGTCCAGACGGTCTAAGGCGAACTGTATGTTGAAACCTGCAAAATGCACCATTTTCAAGATCTTCCACCACTTCGACAGTAGTTCTTGGGAAATATCAACAACTCTTGTGGTGCGCATGCTGTTTATTGTCCAGCATAACATAAATCTGAAATAGTCCACTACCGGTGAATTTTGCAAAGTGGGTTTTGCAAGGATAACATCACCTAGTGCCTCCCTTATGTATGCAAAGTCTGACTTCAAAAAATGATCTTCGACCTTGAAAATCGGCCTATCTTCTTTAAATATATCTTTGCCTCCATATAATAAGTTCATAAGAGTAAGAGCCTCATTTGGAAACAGAGAAGCTTGTGATCCCATGCTCTTGGTGGTATCATTCTGAGCCCAGTGTCTTGCAGCCATAGAAATGCTTCGATACAAGTCTGTGTCCTCAATTCTGAAACGACTAATAATTTCATTGCAATCTTCATTCTTTGTTCCACTGCCCCTTCCAGTTTCCTGAGGAGGAAGATAATATTTGCCAATCACCTTCCCAGCCATCTTAGTGATCAAGGACTTCAACTCCACTTCTCCATTATATCCCAATAATGAACGTTTTACCTGACAGCAAAACAAGTAGAGTAAAGGAGAAACACGAAGCCTAGTTCTTGTTTTAATTATGAGTGTGAAGGCACGGATCATGTTTCAATCCCCTCACTCCATCACTCGGACGGAATGACATTTTTTTTTTTCATATAATCACTTCAAGAATTAGATAATTGTCTACAAAAATTGAAGTAAAATGTCAGATATAGAAAATATGGTAGAAAACGTACCTCGGATATTACGCATTTAATCTCAGCAATGTAGGGGCAGCCCTCAGAGCAACAATAAACTGGCAGCCTTGGATCTCTTTTGTTTTCGCACTCATCGCAGTAAAACACATCCACGTCATTTTTGTCTTCGCCGTCCACCGGAGAATAGATAAGCCTGAGTGGATGTGTATGTAATTCACTTTTGAACGGAATGATACACGGTAAGGGACCACATTCAACATGAAGATTGTAATTGCATCGGGCACAACGAAACAGAGGTGATGATGATACGCAATCCTTGCCGCAGGCCTTGCACTTTATACCTTTGAATTCATTGTTGTCGTCAATATCATTGCCTATGATGTTCTCGATAAATGTAAGATTGTGAGGGTGAGCTTGATATGTTATAGTGGAAACCTCCACCGGACATTTAACGTGCACGTTGAATGGTAATGGTAAGCCACCCAGTTTTTTTCTCACTTTCTTCGGTAATTTGGACGGAGTGCGGTAGAATAAGCCATTGCATAAATTATAACAGGAAATGCATCTTGCTTTAGGAAAACATTCTGGAGTCAACTTTAACTCGAGGCCTGGATAATGCGGTTGGAATATCTTTTCAGGAAGAAGGAAGCATTGTTGGTGGAGGAAAAACCTGCATACCCCGGCCCAACGACAGACATAGGCCTTGTCACAACAGCTTTTCTGGCAAGCGACGCAGTGAATTGCTTCATCATCAGTTACATCAACAAGTGTTAGGGGATGCCCGTGCATAGGGTGGTGGTAGAGCTGATCTTGACCTTCAGATTTCATTTTTTCAGGCAATAAAGCGCAGTCGACATCGAGCCTGAAGTTGCAATTGTCGCAGAGGTAGTGGAAGCCACCACGATTCCTCAAACAAGCATTGCAAGTATAAGGATTTCTTTCGGTGCATAGAGCGAGAGAGCAACGGTGATAGAAGTGATCCAAACATTTTGGCAACTTCAATTCAGCACATGATTTGTGAAGATAGAATCTGCAGGGTTCACACTTGTAGAACAGGACCGAGCTAATTATAAATTCCCAACACAAGTAGCAGCATGGGGGGTCATCATTAACATCCTCCAGTTCAGTAGCAACTAGGACTAATGGATGAAGATGGGAAAAATGGATTAGAACATGATCTTCATCTTCTTTTATGACAGGTCTTAGTAAAGCACATTCAACATCTAGATAGATGAGGCACTCATTGCATTTGTAGCCATAGGTGTAGCCATCTATTTTCCTAAAACAGGCGTGGCACTGAAACTGTTCCGGCTCGCCTATCATGTGAGTCTGAAAGATTGAAAGCGTGTGGGGATGAAAAGGATTTGAGAACCATGATGGCAAATTTGCACATAAATCATGGAGGTTTAAATCGCATACGCTGCAACTAAAATAATACGGATCACGACAGTGTTCCTTGCAAGCTTTACATACAGCTAGATTAGCTTCGTCAACCTTCTCGATCAGCTTCAATTGATGCTCACCTCTGAAATGCTCTAGGTACTTGATTCCCTTCATCTCTCTCTATGTGAAATGTTTTGCCTGGCATAAAGAAGTTGTTGTTACTGAAGTTTCTTCTTGTTGAGAGATTAAAAAGAATCTGTCGCCCATTTTTTCTCTCGAGGAAAGTAACTTCTACATTGATGACTAGAATCTCAATTAGCTCGGCCATTTTATTTTATTTTTGAAACAGAAAAGACTTTGGAACAAATTTTTTTTATTTACTGAGACGAATAGTGTTTAATGGGAATTCTTTATTCCATTCTCCCTCTAATAAAGGAGTTTTTCGTAGATTTTAAGGAGTTTTTTCTTTGGCAGGTGCTACCTACTACCACGTTCGTAGGAATAATTCAACTCAACTAGTCACCATCACCTTAAAAATATATCGTGCTGTACTCGTCACAGATTAAGACATCAAATTGTTTTTTAAAACTGAAGATATCAGATTATTGGCTCCAATTTTCTATTTTCTAGAATTCAAATCTTAAAATTAATATATGTACTGGACGAATATGAAAGTTATGATTTAAAAAATTATTTAAGAGTAATGATTGATGCAATATGATTTCTATTATTTAAGAATAATGACTGATAAAATTTTACCAAATCTCTTTTACATGAATTCTTTACATGAATTCATCGAGAATTGTTGTTAAATAATATCTTTTTATATTATTTAATAACTTAAATTATTAGGTTGAAATAGTGTTTTAATATAGTATTAAGATTTTGATTATTAAGTGATCATGAGTTTAAATTTTATTAATTTTTTATTTAATAAAAATTAAATATAAAATAATATAAGCTGTTGGATTATTTTTTAATAGTCATGGGCTGTGGACTGATTCAACAAGAGTTTTACCTGTTCAATAATAAAGTGGGTTCAAAGCTCGTAGGCCCATTTAGCACAATTCTTTTGTTCAAGAGATGAATGGTGAAGTCATATATAATTTGGGACTCTTGGTTTTTGGGCTATCCTCTTTTGAAAACTGAAACACAACTAGGTCTGCAATTTTGTGTATGAAAACCGAGTCAGTCTTTTTGCTTTTAATAATGCATATTTGTTGAATATATTATAAACGTCCAGAAACAGGTTCTGACAAATTTAAAAATAAAAACAAACTTACTTTAATTTTACTCCATTGTTACTCTAAACTTAGTATATGTAAAATAAAATAAAATAAGGATAAAATCATATTTTTATTATTAAAAAAAAGATAATGTAAGTATTAAAAAAAAAAACATTATAAATATATCTTAGAAAAAGATAAATGATGTTATTGAACATTGATTTTTATACTAAGTAATAAGCTAAAGGGTGTGAGGAATTTATTGTTCACATGCATCCAATGCATGTGGATTACAACAGTAATTTACAGTGCATTTCTTTTTTTTTTCCTTTTATTTTTTTTAGTCACTTTTTTTTTTTACTTTTTTTCCCTTTTTCTGTTTTTTTTTCCCCCAAAATTATCTTTGTCAATTTTATTTTTTTAATATTGAGTTGGTTAAAAATTTTGCTTTGTAATTTTTTTCCTTTAAAATATTGTGGATTGCTACGGTGTTTTCCAACATGGTTTTTCTATTTTATTTTTTTATTTTCTAAAATTATATTTGTCGATTTTTTTTTTTAATATTAAGCTAATTGAGAATTTAGTTTTGCAATTTTTTTCTTTAAAACATTGTTGATTGCTACAGTGTTTCTCCACAAGGTTTTTTTATGATTTTCTCCAAAATTATCTTTTTTGATTTTATTTTTTAATATTAAGTTGGTTAAGAATTACAGTTACAATATATGAGTGAAGCACTGTAGCTTTCCTCGTAAATTACTGTGGATTGCTACAATGTTTTTTCCCACATATTTTTTTTATGTTTTTTTCTAAAATTGTCTTTGTCAATTTTATCTTTTTAATATTAAGTTGGTTAAGAATTACAATTACAAGTTAATACAAGTAAGACTAAATCATGTGAAAACACTGTAACTTTTCTCATAAAACACTATAGATTGATACAGTTTTTCCTCACATGGTTTTTTTCTAGTTTCTTTTGTGTTTTCATTTTTTGTAATATTTTTTTCTAAAATTATCTTTGTCGATGTTATTTTTTTAATATTCAGCTAATTAGAATTTAACTTTGTAATAAAGCTTAATCATGTGGGGAAAGCACTATAGTTTTCCTCACAAAATACTATGGATTGCTACAGTGTCTCTCCACATAGTTTTTTTTCTTATGATTTTTTTAAAATTATCTTTGTCTATTTTATTTTTTTAATATTGAGCTGGTTGAGAATTACAGTTATAAGTCATTACAAATAAGGCTAAATCATGTGGGGACGCACTGTAGCTTTCATCACAAAACACTGTGAATTATTCCAGTGTTTCCAACATGGTTTTTTTGTCCCTATTTTTTTTGTGTTTTTTATTTTATTTTATTTTTTCAAAAATTGCCTCTGTCGATTTTATATTTTTAATATTGAGCTGATTGAGAATTTAGCTTTGTAATTTTTTTCTTTAAAACACTATGAATTGCTGCAGTGTCTTCCCACATGATTTTTTTATGATTTTTTCCAAAATTATCTTTGTTGATTTTTTTTTAATATTGAGTTGGTTAAAAATTATAATTACAATAAAACTAAATCATACGGGGAAAGCGTTGTTGTTTTCCTCACAAAACACTATAGATTGCTACAATATTTCTCTAAATGGTTTTTTTTATGATTCTTTCTAAAATTGTTTTTGTCGATTGTATTGAGAAAAACATTGTAGTTTTCCTCACAAAACATTATCAATTGCTACAACGTTTTTTCTCATGGGTTTTTTTTCCTCCCAAAATTATCTTTGTTGATTTTTTTTAATATTAAGTTGGTAGAGAATTTAGCTTGTAATTTTTTTTGCTTTTTATTAACAGAAAAGCTAAATCATGTGGCGAAAGCACTGTATCTTTCCTCACAAAACACTATGGATTGCTACAAATCATTTTGTTCAGTCTCTAAGTTTTTGATTACCATCACAACTTTTTTTTCCGTCATGAAATATTGGCTACATCATACCTTTAGTTTCTATTACTTATCTAGCGCTGGTTCACAATTATAACACTATCAAGTATATTTATTTTATAAGCCCGCAGCAGCGCACGAGCATGTCATCTCGTAATATAACTATTAAACATCAAACTTATGTCACAACATGAATTCCAGGTTCATGATCGGTAACGCAGGAGCAACATCATGGCGGTATCTCACCTGCACTAAGCCTTAAACATACTTATCATAAAATAAATTATACAAATTCATAATGTTTTGTAAACTTTCAAAATATTATTCAAAATCAATAAAAATAAATAATAATCCATAATACTTATTAAAATATCAAAATCTAATCTTTAACTAAAAACAGTGGAGCACTCTAGACTAAAAGAAAAGTTTTGTGGAAGCAAGTAGGGCAAACCGATCAAAAGCGAAGAAGCAGGAACTCTCAATAAAGTCAACTTGCCAACAGAAACTGAGAACCTGAAAATAATATTAAAAAGAAAGGTGAGTTCAACTAACATAGTAGGGGGGATAACATTTAATATATATCTTAGATATTATAAATTGAAAGTCGTACATATATTGATATAAATATATATACATACTAAGCATATTAGTATATGATACTGGAATAAATGTCAGATTAGATAACAAATGAAACCTTAAGGTTTCCATAACAAAGCATCGTGGGATTATTAGTTGCCCACAGGTCAATGTCGCTCTCACCAATTAGGTATACAAATACGATGTGCACAAAGATTAACTATTTTTTGTTAGTATGGAATTTTTGACAAGTCTGATATCAAAACATAACATATATTCACATAATTATCAAAACAACTGAATATCATATTGAATAGAATTTAATTCAACATAATGTGAATACATATTCAAGAAACTGATGATGAGTATTTTGAAATAAATCAACATAGATAGATATTCAAGAATGTCATCCGTACTTATCATATAATCAACATGCATAGTTTATTTATATTAATTACATAAATATTAAAGATTATCTTATTCATCTGAAAAAAACAAAGGTAAAAAACAAATAGACATAGAACTAGAAATCATTGATGATCGCAAGGAGAAACGTCAGCAAAACTTCTAACAAACACAAAAATTACTCGTGACAGATAATATAAAAGATTTCAACTCTAATAGGAAAGATCAAAACATAATTACAAAACCAGAACAGATCCACCCAATCAATCTTGTACATCTCTCAAACTAATCGAACTGAAAAGAACCGATCAAACCTCAGTCCTCAATCAACCGATCGATTGAAATAACCAACCAATCAACTGTCACCACAAGCCAACTGGTCAGTCGATTCATACCAACCGGTCAACCGGCACCATCAAGTCAACCGACTCGCCGGTTCAGCAAACCGGTGATCGGGACTTCAGAATCCTGATATGCCATTCTTCAAAAGTTTTGCAAATCCTTAAATCCAAAAAAATCTAGACTTCATATCAAATGATTTTAAGCCAAACTAGCACCTTAAAACATCAATTAAACCTCTCAAATCATCCGTGTATCAAATCAATATATAAATCATAAAATATGAATATATTTCTTTAATCCATCAACTATCAAATCTCCAATCGAAAAAAAAAAAAAAAACAGAGATACTTACTTGTTTCTTCAAACCTCTTTTAAAACCCAAAAACTTAAGTTTAGAATTGAATTTCTTAGTATTTTTTAGAGAAAAGTCACGATAAAGGAAGGAAAAGAGAAGAGAAAGAAAAATCTTTGGCAAAATTTTTCTTTGGATACATAGGTTAGATTGAATTCTTGAGTTATACTTGGGCTTGGGTATGATGGGCAAAAACATAGATCTTAAAACTTAGATATTGTTATTTTAATTTTTTATGAGTATAGAGTTTTATAAGACATTATAAGTGTCTAACCATTAATAAAATTATTGAATATGATTAAATTTACAAAAATGTCATTTAATATAGAAGGGTTAAGTTTAATTAAAAAAAAAGAATGAGAATCTAAGTATCATTAACTAATAATATGTTTTTTAAAAAATTATGAATTACTTATTTTTTACCATAATTTTATTATTTTCTAACAAATTCATTATTTATTTGTTATTCTAAGGGTTGTTATTTTTTTTCCAACGATTATATATAGTTATTAAAACTGAAATAGCTTCAAGTTAACGTAGCAAGCACCGTCGATGATCATTTTTAAATAAATTAATTTTTATTTATATTTTTAGATAGTTTTGATATAATGATGTTCAAAATAAATTTTAAAAAATAAAAAAATATATATTATTTTAATATATTTTGAATTAAAAAAACACAGGTATGAATAGATGAGATGACGAGATTGATTTGCAATTTGATAAGAATTTTTTTCTTTCCCTATCCATATTTGGTGGTTGGAAATAAGTTAAAACAAGATAAGAGAATGTCTAATTTAACCCTGCAGCGTATTTGCCGAGCATGTTATGATGGTACTCTCGTGTAATCTTCGCACACTGAGACAAAGCGTGTAATTGGGCTGGGCCTTGTACAAGTACTGATGCATGCATCTACGGACCAGCCCATCTAACCCACCGACAAATTAGCTTGCTGAAGCAACTTCGTTGTATGTCCTTGAAGTCGTATTGTTGAGATGGATTGGGCTCTGTTTGGCAGTTAGTACTGTAGCGATGATACTTCGTACTTAGAGTATCCTTTGGAGCATGCACAAGTGTCCTGTTCTGTCGTCTCTGGCTAGGTTGAAATTTTACTGCGATTCTATTCGCGTAACCGTGCTATTTAATGTATTGCATTTTGAAAATGTTTTTTTAAAAATTTTATTTTTTATTTTACTTTAAATTAATATATTTTTTATATTTTCATATATTTTAATCTGCTGAAAAATAATTTTTAAAAATACAAAAAATATTATTTTTAATATATTTTATATAAAATATACTTTAAAAAATAATTATTAACACACGACAGAGTTTACGTGCTGCTATTCTTTAAGGTACAGACATGTAATCAATGCGAAATGCAATTTACAGGGTGGCTTGTGATAGCTAGGTTATGGATCAGTGCTTATCGACAGAAATGTTTCTTGCTTGCACATGAAAATTCAAGCTCTAAGTGAGAGTTGCTATAGTATCGTCGGTGAATATAGTAAACAGGCTTTGAAACGTGGAATTTATTGTGTTTTTAAGGTATTAATTGATCTCATTGTATTTATTATAGGGATAAAATAATAAACTTTTAAAATATAACAAAACCTTAAACTTATAAATATAAATTAAGTTTATTAAGAAGTTCTCTTATATTTCTGGTAAACATAAATAAAAAGTTTATAGAGAAAAATTAAAGAGAGAAAAAGATTATTTCTAATTAATTTCTGTAATCATCAAACTGGTATTTATAAAGAAAATAATATTTTTTTCAAATCAATGCATTTGTAAAGTTTAGAAACACATCTTTTCAGATCAACCAATATATCTATATAATTTAAAAGATAACTCTTTATTCAAATTATTTTGAGCAATTTGATAAGAGATTTCATACATAATTATTAAATTAATTAATTCTAAAAATTTAATTAATTAACTTAAATTAATTAATCCCAAAAATAAAAATAAAAATCATTTATATTATACAATGTTAAATGCAAATGTATCTGTATATCCATCCAAATCTATTGATTTGGTGTTCCTTACATTATAAAATACAACAAAACCTCTTACTTTTCTAATATAAAATAAAATTCTCTTTAACTACCTAATATACAAGCTAAATTTTAACAACATCTACTTAAATAATTTGATTACAAGGATGGGTCATGGTCTGTATCAAATTCTGTCGGGGAATTACCATAGGCAATTAGCTGTCCTCCCCAGTATTGTTTATGACATTGAACTTGATAATTATATGATCAATTGTGAATATGCAACCTCTGCACTCCGCAGAGATTCATATAAAATAAACCAAGTTTATAAGAGCATCCCATGCTCGTATCAATCCAAGTTTTTGGTTAAAGCTGGCAGCTGAAAATTAACAGGAAGGTTCTATAGCAGAACAAGGCGCTGCTTCCCTTTTGTCGTTTCTTCATATGTGAATCCTTTAGACCACATGATGTCAATTATTGGTATTCCAAATGCATAATAATGAAGTTCATGTCTTATGCAACAATCGTCGTCACGTACAATTGTGTATCTGTAGCTTACTGACCTTACTCCAGTCAAGTCCGAGCTCGAGCCTCGAGGTCTTTCAAACCTTTGGATGAGCCAGAAGATAAAGAAAATCTAGGCATGGGTTATGTATTAATACGATTTTGTTTGTGCAATAATTTAGGTCACTGCATGCATGAAGACAGTCTTAGCACTGCGGGATCCACGTTTAAAATCTTTGAACATTGTTAGTGAAAAGAAAGACAGTTGTAAATACAGTCAGGGCCTGAGTAGAATTCAAGGGACACTATCGAATCGGACAAATCTAATTGGTAGAAGATGAAAGGGATCCATCACTGGTGATTTTTAATGGTTTGTCTTAGCTTCTTCGGAATCTTCATTGCAGTTTCCAAAGGATGCTTGTCGGGGACAAGCAGAGAAAAGGTACTGTAGCCTAATTTGGGTATGGTAGGAACTTGGATTTAATTTCCAATCGTTCATGATGCCCTTGGTTTTTTTTTTTTTGTTGATTCAACCAGTGGCCAATTTTCTGTCTCGCTCATGGAATCAAACCTGCAATTTTCTGTCTCCACTTTAGCAATTATAAATCTATTTATAGGTCAAGTAAGGAATTAAACTAAATAAAGAAAAATCTAATCTAATAAGAAAAAGTAATTATGTTAACTTAACCGGTAAACAATCACTCTGTTTTTTTAGAAAAACAAAAAATCTAGCTTTTGCACCATTGACGCCAATTATATAATTAATGATTAGACAACTGAAGCATATGATGGTAGCATACACAGCTTCCTTCTAATACTCGCGACAAGATTCTTGCGATACTGCTTGAATTGTATCCGTACCATGAATTTCTGTTCCTGATATGTAGACACATTAAAGTGAAATTCTGACTTTTTAAATGGGGCATGAATTATTGTCATGATTTCGCTGTTGCTATTTGTGTTGTGTTCGAATAATGTATCAATTAGATCTAGGAATTGGCAACGAACAGCGATTCGCATTTGGTGGATGCCTTTGGCCTACGGATTGCACAGTACTGGACTAGGGTTGTATTAGATTACGTAAAACTGAAACAGATTGCTGAAACATTTGTTGGCTCACTTGTAAAGTCATGCTACATTTTCTTCTTTGGTAATGATGATCGTAGAAATAATGTTTCCATCCATATGTTGATGAAGTGAGGTAGGCTTTTTGATTTTAAGACGTAAACTAAATTTAACTTGTGCTAGCATTAATTGTAGGTCCCAGAAAGACATTAGAATTTTCTGCAGCTTCCAATGAATAACCTTGCTATACAATACAGTGGACATTAATGCAATGATCAATCACATGTTTGCTTCAGGAATATTTCAGCTCTACCTTTACTGTGCAGCCACTGAACCAAAAATCGCTGAAACAATGAAGGTGATCTAGCACACAGCACAGAAGTAGGGAGGGAAAACAGGTTCTGAGCCATCTACTTACGCACGATTTACATGAGTAGCTTAGTTCTGTTCTAATTGATTTTATTAACTCCCTAAAGCCCACAATACTAGTCCTGCTCCAATTCTATCACTATGGTTTGTTTAAATCACTGCACCAGATTCACTGTTCTTTGCAGCAGCAGCAGCAGTGCAAATAGGCACGCCCCAGAAGGTCAAGTTATTGATTCTTGCAAAAACTAGTGTAAATCTTGGACAAAATATACTCTCAATCTTGGCCTGTGAAGGCAGAAATAGAATGTTGGTTAATTGCTCAAGTCGTCTAGAGAAAACAAACCAAAAGGACTCTAATTCAATACTAACTCATACTGCTGCAGTAGTGAAAATTACAAATAATGATACCTAGCTCTAATTCCACTTCCAGAGAGAGTTAAAAGAGCCCGAGAGGCGAGTTTTCAGCGCACAAAAATATCTGGCTCCGGTGAAAAAACTGACACAAACCTGATGATTCCTAGTGAGGCTAAGAATGCAGATATGGATGCAACATTATTCTATAAATATGCATACATTTTGATAACCACTGGTTCACTCCAATGAGTAGTACCGACACCAGACACATTGCATATATAAAGCCCAGCTAGCTCAAATTCAATTACCATAAAACATGAAGATTTTGGATTATGTTTGTGTTGATCTTTGTTCAATTTTATAATGTTATTTTCATGAACATCAATTCATCAGCACACCCATTAATGCCAAGGATTTGAAAGGCCCTGGTGCGGATAACGTTTTCAATACGTTCTTCAAGCATTGGTTAGTTGGAATGGAGTCGTCAGGTTTCTGTATATGGTGAGGTGATTGGACTGGAATTATAAATTACGATGCCCATTATTGAGAATGATCCAAGATGAAAAGTCTTTGGGACTAGTCCTTCAAAATGCCATCATCCTATCCTAATGGGTGAAAGGCCTTAAATTGAATTTTTTTTTTTTGTTTTCTTTCTTACCTATTTATGGTTTGATATTTGTCTTTTGTTTTCAGACCCCTGATTACATTGGCAAAGCTAGATTGTTTGCTAGTTTTTTCATGGCCGAGAAATAAGAAAAGTATATGGATTGAAAAGATGAAAAGTATAAGGATAAGATGGGAAACTACAAGAAAAATCATGAGAGTAATTATTACTTTTAGTTAGACTTTTAGTTATCTAATACTAGGCTTTCTTGTTAATTAAGTTTATTTTCTACATAATCACAATGAAAAGATCCCATTTAATATTATGCTAACAATTACTTTTAAAAATGTTTTTTTTATTAAAATAATATTTTAAAAAAAATTATTATTTTTTACTTCAGAACATCAAAACAATCTAAAAAGAAGTTAATTTTAAAAAAATAAATTCAAAATTTTACAAAAACATTTTACAATCACAAAAATAAAGTATAAGGATTAAAGGGGAAATTACAAGAAAAATCATGAGAATAATTGCTACTTTTGGCCATCTAAGACCAGACTTTTTTATTTATTAAGTTTACTTTCTACAATATCACCATGAAAAGAATATGTTTGATATTGTGCTAATATTTACTTTTTAAAGTGTTTTTTATTTGTAAATTTATCAAAATATTTTTTTTTATTTTTTAAAATTTATTTTTGACATAAGAATATCAAAACAATCTAAAAATACTAAAAAATTAATTTAAAGAAAACAAATTCAAAATTTTACACAAATGTTTTACAACCGTAAAAATAAAGTATAAGGACTAAAGGGGAAATTACAATAAAAATCATAAGAGTAATTGCTACTTTTGGTCATCTAAGATCAGGCTTTCTTGTTAATTAAGTTTAGTCTCTACAGTATCACCATGAAAAGAGCACATTTGATATTGTGGTAACAGTTGCTTTTTAAAATATTTTTTAATTGAAAATGTATCGAAATAATATATTTTTTTAAATTTATTTTTGATATCAGCACATCAAAACGATTAAAAAAATAATAAAAAATTTTAATTTAAATAAAAAAAATTCAAAATTTTATAAAAATATTTTACAATTGCAAAAATAAAGTACAAGGATTATAGGGTAAATTACAAAAAACAAATCATGAGAGTAATTGCTACTTTTGGCCTTCTAATACCAGGCTTTCTTGTTGATTAAGTTTAGTCTCTACAGTATCACCATGAAAATAACATGTTTGATATTGTGCTGGTAGTTACTTTTTAAAGTGTTTTTTGTTTGTAAATGTATCGAAATATTTTTTTTTATTTTTTAAAATTTATTTTTTACATAAGCATATCAAAACAATTTAAAAATACTAAAAAAATTAATTTAAAGAAAACAAATTCAAAATTTTACAAAAACGTTTTACAACCACAAAAATAAAGTATAAAGCTTAAAGGGGAAATTACAAGAAAAATCATAAGAGTAATGGCTACTTTTGGCCATCCAAGACTAGGCTTTCTTGTTGATTAAGTTTACTCTTTACAGTATCACCATGAAAAGAATCTATTTGATATTATGCTAGCAGTTACTTTTTAAAGTGTTTTTTATTTGTAAATATATCAAAATAATTTATTTTTATTTTTTAAAATTTATTTTTGACATCAGCACATCAAAACGATTTAAAAGCACTAAAAAACATTATTTAAAGAAAAAAAATCAAAATTTTACAAAGACATTTTACAATCGCAAAAATAAAGTATAAGGATTAAAGAGAAAATTACAAGAAAAATCATGAAAGTAATTGCTACTTTTGGCCATCTAAAATCAGGCTTTCTTGTTGATTAAGTTTAGTCTCTACAGTATCACCATGAAAAGAACATGTTTGATATTGTGTTGGCATTTACTTTTTAAAGTGTTTTTTGTTTGTAAATGTATCGAAATATTTTTTATATTTTTTAAAATTTATTTTTGACATAAGCATATTAAAACAATCTAAAAATACTAAAAAAACTTAATTTAAAGAAAACAAATTCAAAATTTTACAAAAATGTTTTACAACCGCAAAAATAAAATATAAGGCTTAAAGGGGAAATTATAAGAAAAATCATGAGAGTAATTGCTACTTTTGGCCATTTAAGACCAGGCTTTCTTGTTGATTAAGTTTACTCTCTACAGTATCACCATGAAAAGAGCTCATTTGATATTGTGTTAATAATTGCTTTTTAAAATACTTTTTAATTGGAAATGTATAGAAATAATATTTTTTATTATTTTTTAAAATTTATTTTTGGCATCAGGACATTAAAACAATCTAAAAGTAGTAAAAAAATTATTTAAAGAAAAAAAATTCAAAATTTTACAAAAATATTTTACAATCGTAAAAATAAAGTATAAGGATTATAGGGGAAATTACAAGAAAAATCATTAGAGTAATGGCTACTTTTGGCCTTCTAAGACCTAAGAATAGGCTTTCTTGTTGATTAAGTTTACTCTTTATAGTATCACCATGAAAAGAACTTATTTTATATTATATAGCAATTACTTTTTAATGTGTTTTTTGTTTGTAAATGTATCGAAATAATTTTTTTTATTTTTTAAAATTTATTTTTGACATAAGCCTATCAAAAGAATTTAAAAATACTAAAAAAATTAATTTAAAGAAAACAAATTCAAAATTTTACAAAAATGTTTTACAACTGCAAAAATAAAGTACAAAGATTTAATGGGAAATTACAAGAAAAATCATGAGAGTAATTGCTACTTTTGGCCACCTAAGACCAGACTTTCTTATTGATTAAGTTTACTCTCTACAGTATCACCATGAAAAGAGCTCATTTGATATTGTAGTAATAGTTACTTTTTAAAATACTTTTTAATTGGAAATATATCGAAATAATATATTTTTTATTTTTTAAAATTTACTTTTGACATCAGCACATCAAAACGATTTAAAACCACTAAAAACAATTATTTAAAGAAAACAAATTCAAAATTTTAAAAAGACATTTTACAATGGCAAAAACAAAGTATAAGGATTAAAGGGGAAATTACAAGAAAAATCATGGAGTAATTGCTACTTTTAGCCATCTAAAATCAGGCTTTCTTGTTGATTAAGTTTATTCTCTATAGTATCACCGTGAAAAGAACCTGTTTGATATTATGCTAGCAATTAATTTTTAAAGTGTTTTTTGTTTATAAATGTATTAAAATAATATTATTTTTTTATTTTTTAAAATTTATTTTTAATATCAACACATCAAAATAATCTAAAAATATATATAAAAAAATAATTTAAAGAAAAGAAATTTAAAATTTTTCAAAAATATTTTACAACGGCAAAAATAAAGGGACCCCTGAGTTAAATGTATTGTTTTTTTTATTTTGCAAATTAGAAATTATATTAATTTTAATGTAAACGCTTTGTCTAAAACCCAGCTCTGAATAAACAGACTCTCTGTGTTCCCCAGAAGTATCTTGACTGTTCAATTTTCCAAGGCATATCACCAAAAGAAAGAAAAGAAAAAAATTGCAATTTTTTCTTTAATATTCTTGGAGCGTGGAAACCAAACACGTAACCGACGCGCTTGGTGTATCACTTTCTCATGAACTAAAATTGCTTAATAAAGTTCTGACCAACCAAATTCCCTTCCTATATATAATGCAAGAAAGAATGGTAGCGAGTTCTTTCAATATGGAAGATAGAGAAAATTACGTTTGACCATTACAACTCCTGCCCCCTCTTCCTTTCACAAAACTCACCGGCCACCACCACCAGAACAACCACAATCTAAACCACCACCAGCTAAGGTGGATACAAAGTTATCAGGCATAGAGAACATAAATAGCCGCACAACCAATTGGCTCTTCTCAGGGACACACAAAGGACACAGAAGCAACGCATCAAGACCCTTTTGTCTCCCAACAATTCTCGATTGTGAATTATTTCCTAACAAGCCTCGTTGATTTGAGCTCTACGATTCTAGTCCGCTTGGGCCATGGCGGACATCGTGAAAGAGATCTTGGCAAGGCCAATACAATTAGCAGACCAAGTCACAAAATCAGCAGATGAGGCACAATCTTTCAAACAAGATTGTCTAGAACTCAAAGCCAAAACAGAGAAGCTTGCTGGGCTTTTACGCCAAGCCGCTCGTGCCAGTAATGATCTTTACGAACGTCCAACGAGGCGAATCATAGATGACACCGAACAAGTCCTCGACAAGGCCCTCACTCTTGTTATCAAATGCCGCGCTAGCGGAATTATGAAACGAATGTTCACTATCATCCCTGCTGCCGCATTTCGAAAAATATCGACGCAGCTAGAAAATTCAATAGGAGATGTTTCTTGGCTCTTGCGAGTCTCAGCTCCCGCTGATGATCGCGACGATGAGTATTTAGGCTTGCCTCCTATTGCCGCCAATGAGCCAATTCTGTGTCTCATATGGGAACAAATTGCAATACTTTATACGGGGAGTTTAGAAGACAGATCGGATGCTGCAGCTTCATTGGTTTCCTTGGCTAGAGATAATGACAGGTACGGAAAGTTGATTATAGAGGAAGGTGGGGTTGCACCATTGTTAAAGTTGGCTAAAGATGGCAAAATGGAAGGTCAGGAAAATGCTGCCAGAGCTATTGGGTTATTAGGACGTGATCCGGAAAGCGTCGAACAGATTGTGAATGCTGGGGTTTGCACCGTGTTTGCCAAAATCCTCAAAGAAGGTCACATGAAAGTTCAGGTTGTGGTGGCTTGGGCTGTTTCTGAATTAGCTGCACATCATCCGAAATGCCAAGACCATTTTGCGCAAAACAACACAATTCGATTTCTAGTCAGTCATCTTGCGTTTGAGACTGTCCAAGAACACAGTAAGTACGCAATTGCAAGCAAAAATAAAATGTCGATTCATTCAGTTTTGATGGCTAGTAGTGATACTAGTCCTGATGAAGATGAACCCGCCACAAAAATTCATCATCCAGCGGATAATAAAACTCCTGCTCCCATCCAGATGCACAGTGTGGTGGCCAATACCATGGCAATGAGAAGTCAGACTCTTAGCAATAACAAACCAGCACAAACCCAAACCCAAACCCAAAATCTCTCAACAAATCACCCCAATACTAATCATCCGAACCATGCTAAAGGCAACCACAATATTCCGAAACAACAGCATCATCACCATGTGTCATTGGCCGGGACTAGCATCAAGGGTAGGGAATTTGAAGATCCTGCTACCAAAGCACAAATGAAGGCAATGGCAGCAAGAGCACTTTGGCAACTCGCAAAGGGAAACGTCACCGTATGCCGTACCATCACAGAGTCAAGAGCGCTTTTATGCTTTGCAGTTTTGTTGGAGAAAGGTCATGATGAAGTTCAATCCTATTCAGCAATGGCATTGATGGAAATAACAGCAGTAGCTGAACAAAATTCTGACTTGAGACGCTCCTCGTTCAAGCCCACATCCCCTGCTGCCAGAGCAGTTGTTGATCAGTTACTAAAAGTGGTTGAGAAAGCAGTCTCAGACCTCCTCATACCATGCATCCAAGCTATTGGCAACTTGGCTAGGACATTTAGAGCAACAGAAACCAGGATGATTGGGCCATTGGTGAAGCTATTAGACGAAAAGGAACCTGAGGTTACAATGGAGGCAGCAATTGCCCTGAACAAGTTCGCATCGCCAGACAATTTCCTCTGCGTGAATCACTCCAAGGCTATTATTGCTGAAGGAGGTGCCAAACACCTAATTCAACTTGTTTACTTCGGTGAACAAATGGTTCAAGTTCTCTCTTTGATTCTCCTTTGCTACATTTCATTGCAATGCCCTGACAGTGAGGTTCTTGCGAACGAAGAGGTCCTTATTGTGCTAGAGTGGTCAACAAAGCAGGCTCATTTGTTACAAGAACCTGAAATCGAATCTTTGTTACCGGAAGCAAAGAGTAGATTGGAACTGTATCAATCAAGAGGTTCGAGAGGATTCTATTAACTCAATACCTTCATGCAGCGTGATGAAATTCTTCCATCTTTTTCCTGTTTTTGTTCTTTTTCAGTGTACATAAATTAGCATTACTGTTATCATTAATGTCGTGGTAACTAATTGCTTAGGAAGGTAACAAAAGCTTCTCGCATTCAATTTCAATTGTTAACCAACATCTTCTAATTATCTCCTACCGAGTAGCCTGTTTTTCATCTTGTTCGATGTATACTTGTGGACTGAGCCTTGTCTATAAGCTTCAAATTAAAAAGGAACCCCAGCCTGAGGTCACATATGACATAGCTCCGCTCGAATCTTGTCACCATCATCGCTACTGCAATTATCAAGGACCACCACCACCGATGCTCAGCATCCGCCGCTGCTATTGCGATGGTCCAACCATGAACACATGCGGCCGTGATAGCTGCAATTCTGACTCGGCAACGTGTACTTCCTTTGTCGAGTAATTTGTTGCGAGTAAAGGCATCAGGCTTGCCTGTCCAATTTGAAAATAGGGTCCATATGATTTGTGCATCATGCCAGGCTCAGATGATAACAAATATCACCAGTATTCGTCGGAATCACATATTGTTGTGGTAAGGCTGACATCTTAGCCATTGTCCTTGTTCTGGCTGAAAGAAACTAGTCTCCAATGTTAATGGCATTTTCTGATGGCAAATCTCAAGATTAAACATAGAGGTAACTAATCATGAAGGGTTTATTACAAGCAAATTCAACGGTACGATGTGTCTATGTTGCTAAAAGTAGATCGTTAAAGTTTAATCTGATGATTAATAATATATTGTGACAATGACAATACCTACCTAAATACTCCATGAGATTTGAAGCTACTCAAAACTTTTGCCATTTTAACTAGTTGAATTAAATATTGGAGCTTGAGCTTGAAATGATCATCTTAATTGATAACACAGAACTGTTAGGTAATGAGTCTCTGTTTAGAGGTCTCAAATCCTTGGCCTGGTCATGTCTTGAACTGAGTTTGGTTCTTGCCATAGCCTCAGTTGATGTTTTACCCAAATATTTATTTTAGTAAATTGAATAAAGGAATTAATATGTGCCAGCTATGCATGGTCTTAGGCAATCACTAATGATAAATTTTCTATTTTCAACATAGTAATTTTATCAAATGAATTAGTACATACTAATTTTATATCATCGCACTACATTGCGGTGGGTCAGATTAAAAATTCCTTTAAACTAACAAAAAATATCAAGATCATAAGAAATTATAGAGCATTGTTACTAAACCTAAACCAACATAACAGTCTTAAAACCTCTCAATCTGACTTTTTATCAAGCATGGACTTAAAATCAAATTATATGGGAGTTGTTTTGGTGTGACTTGATTGACTAGACCGATCCAAATACAACTTAGACAACCAATAAAAAAAATCTAATGATAAAATTGAGAAGCAGAAAAGATGAAATTGGAAGGAAAAAAACAAGAGGAAATGAAAAACAAATTGGGGTGTAGTTATCCCATCACTGTTCATATGAATTTTAGTAGTAATTAGCTATTTGATTTACGACATTGCGGGTCATATTTTTTTTGTTCTACAAAAAAAATCTATATGCTAACTTATCCAACGCGTATTTGTACATAAAACAATATAAGTGTAAATCAAGAAACTTAGTCATACATGTAATCAAATAAATTAAGAACTATTTGTATTAAAAAAACCATCAACAATAAATGAAGATGAAAATGGAAAAATCAACAGACATATATAGATCAAGATATTTGACCTTGCAGCACATGTTTTTGAATTGGTTGTGTTGAATGATTTTTTTACCAAAATAGTTTTTTTATTTAATCAAACGATGATAGAAACAAATATACATGAAATTGATTGAATAAAATAAAATGGAAGAAAATATTATGCAAGGTTACACATATTAAAAATATTATATAAAAATAAATATTTTTTATTTATATTAAACATAAGAAAAAAAATCATAGATGAATTGTAATAATCTCTTAAAAACTTAAATACATACAAAGTAATTAGAAAATAATCGTCATTTAAAAGAGATTATATAAACAAAATAAAAGAGAGAAGAGGTATTAATTTAAATATAAATAAAAAAAAATACTTTTGAAAAAATACATATAAAAAAGAATCAAGTAAAATATAATAAATTTAGAAAAAAAAAATATTTTTTTTAAGAAAAGGTCAGGCGTTGTTGGACCTAACAAGCTAGGTCAACCTGCCTGGCCCGTTTAGTATGGGCTTGCGCACCTGGACCCTTAATTTTTTATTGCATATGAGATGGATGACCGCCCTGATTTTTTTGAAAAACAAATAAATTGATATGTTGTTTGATTTTGTCTAGCCATTGTGGTGGTTAAAAAATCAGGGCAAAACCTTCTTTGACCTAAAAATTTATTTTTAACTTATTTCTGACCCAAAAAACCCTAGAAAATAATCTAAATTGAACTCCTCTCATCAAATAAAACCATTTGACACGAATATTGATAGTTTTGATGAATGAAAGCAGTGTCAACAATATCCTTTTCTCTTATCTCTCAAACTAGATACTAAAAAAAAATGAATGAAGTTCTGGACTAAAATTGATTTTTGCTGAAACTTTAAAAATTAAAGAGACCTGATTGTTATAATTAGTAGAGAATGAGGACTAAGATAAACATTTCACACAAAAAATTATAAAACACCACCCATCTTTCTCCTATATTTCACTTTAATTCTTTATCTTTTAATTTTATCTTTTCTTAACAATTTCAGCCAAATTAGCATTCAATTAAACACTTAAAGAGCGAAAATAAAAAGGACAAAAAAAAACTCATGGGCACCATGAATCCACGGTGCCTATAAGTTTTATGTGTCTCTGTCACACTTTTTAGGTTTTTTATTAAAGTCATCCCAGTGTTTTATTTTCCCAAAACTATTGAATTTTTTCCAAAGGTAAGTACTTTTTTCCGGAGAAATAGTGAAAAATGTTCTTTCATCTAAACTAACAGAATAGTCACATAACGGAAATTAAATGGAACAGTAGATTGTGGGCCTGAGAAGACCTGTCGGCCTCCGTTGAATATCTGTGCGGGACTCGATTCTCCTACATCAATATAACGATGAGTGATGAAACTGGGCCGGACAAGAGCCTGAAAGCCACCAAAGAGTAAGCCCACGTAATGATTTAAAAACAGAAATTCCTATCTCAACAACAACCACAACAACTCTCCTTGATTTGTTTTATAGTGACAATAGTTATTTTTAAAAATAATTTTTATTTAATAATATATTAAAATAAATTTATTTTATTTTTTACAATTTATTTTTAATATTAATATATAAAAAAGAACTAAAATCATCGATTAAATTAGTTTAAAAACATTTTTAATTTTTAAACAATTACAGTCAAAACTCCCTTAAAAACCCTCTTAATTTGATTGTCTAAAACACCCTAAAAAAACATTGATGTATAAATTTATCCCTTTTTTTTATTTTCTCGATACTAAATTCATATCTATGGTGTAATTCAACAAAAAAATATTGTGAAAAATCATGGTTCTAAAAAAATCTATCTGCCTATTGGCAATAATATTAAAAAAGACCATCGGTCCTCTATGGGCCCACTGATTTGGGTACATGGCCTCGCCTATTTTAGAAGTTAATAGAGTTTTATCATATAGAAGGGGCTGCATTGTTTTATTAACAAATTAAACGATTAGGTTATTCATCCTAAGAACACATGGTCGGCAGCCACCAGATTAACGGGCCATAGAATACTAATAGGCCGGGCCTAGGCTTAACTCTTGATGGCCCATAAAACTCCCTGCTGACATAATTGCTCAAGATCCGGCCCATGGAGAAATGAAAGGCTTGACGTGGACAAAATTGATGCCTACCCTGGGGACCGCCTCCAATATTTATATTTAAACCCTGATTGGGAGTGTGGTTGTGGTTGTTTTTTAAAGTGATCTTCATGCTGAAATACATTAAAATGTTGTTTTTTTATTTTTTAAAAACTATTTTTGAGATCAGCGCATCAAAACGATCTAAAAAATACAAAAAAAAATTAATTTTTAGCAAAAAAAAATTAATTTTTTTATAAATACAATTTATACCGTGTTCCCAACGTTTTTATCATAGATGTTATTCAAATAATGATCCGACAAAAAAAAAATGAGTTACATTTATAGTTTACATGAACTAAAAGTGATGTAATTTCCTTTTTCCGGTCTTATGCCAAAAATCAATCCTAAATTAAAGATTTTCAAGATCTTTTGAGAAGACATCAAATGAAATTTTCCAACGACTTTATGGTCAATTTCATATTTGGAACCCCTTCCCTTTTTCTTTATGACTTTTCCTTCTCATTCACATGATCAACGGAAAGAATTTTCAATGGATATCCTTAGAGACTAAAATATTTACAATTACAGTTATCACATCATCCAATTTCCGATAATTTAAGAGTCTGATTGGAAAAATTATTTAAATTTAAAAATCTTATTATCTCCATAAAGGTGTGGAATACTTTTGCGTTGTTCAGGAAATGCGTTGATTATTATTTTTTTATTTTGAATAAGCTATAAAATTATAAGTGTTTTTTAATTTCATCCCTTTTAATTTTTAATCTTTCAGATTTGATTTTTATTATTTTGGTTAATATTTTTTATTTTTAATAAGCTATAAAATTACAATTGTTTTTCAATTTTACCCCCCTTTATGTTTTTCTTTTAAATTTAGTCATCATTCTTTCTATTGTTATTTATATTGTTCGGGATTATTTTTTAGTTTTTTTTTTTAATTTCATCATTCATGGCTTTTTTTTCTTTGAAATTTGATCTTCACTCTTTCTATTGCTATCTTTTTTTTCTTTGAAAAATTTTTAAATTATGATTTTATGCTTCAAAATTAAATTAGTTGAGAATTAAGTTTCTTAATTGAACACAGTTCAAGAATTTAATGGGTTGTGAATTTTAGAGATTAGACCGGCTTTAGAAGGTTTGCCCAGGCTGGCTTTTTTTTTTTTTCCTTTTCAAATGCTAATGCTTTTTTTACTTTTTTTTTAGTTTTTTGCTTTATTATTTTCTCACGGGTTGCCTTTTATAAGATTAGTCCTAGGTTTATAATCAAAGTCACCAGTTTCAATGGTTGATATGAGTTGACTTTTGTGCTTTTTTATCATTTTTTAAAATTGATTTATTTCAATTTCATCATTCAACATTTTATTTATTTGAAATTGATCTCCCCACCCTTTTTTTTCTTTCCTTTCAACTGGGTTATCCTCATCAAATGCTCATAATTGCAGAGTTAGCGGGTTAACATGGGTTAACTAAGATCTTTTTGGTTGATATGGGGTTAATCCTGAGTTCATGACCAAAGTCATTGGTTTCAAAGAGTAACACAGATTGACTTTTTTTTGGCTTAAAAATTTAATTATTTCAATTTTTATGGAAATTGGTTTTCATACTTTTTTTTTTTCTATTGGGCTATCCCAATCATTTTTTTATATAATTTTATCATCCATCGGGTTTTTTTTCTATCAAATTTTATCCTCGTTATTTTTATTGGTATCATTTTTCCTTTAACAACTTTTTCATATTGATATTATTTTCATGATTTCATCATTTAAAATTAAATTGGTTGGAAATTAAACTTCTTAATTGAACTTGGTTTAAGGACTTCTTGATTTACATGGTCGCGGGGTTTGCAGGTTAACCCTGGTTGACTCATATTATTTTCCATTGTGTTTTTAAATTAAATTTTTTTTTTTTTTTTTGTCATTCAACATTAAGTTGTTCAATATTTGAGGTTCATGATAGTATTCATTTTTCTTTCGAACTTGGTCACTTGGTATCACGACGGGGTTAGAGACTTTGCATCGTAACCCAGGTGGGCTTGGATCGAGTTTTTCAACCTTTTTAAAATTATATTTTTCTTGATTTTTGTCCTTCAACATTTATTTGCAAAAGATTGAGTTTTACCTTTTATTTTTCATTTTTATTTTTTTAGAGTTATCATTTTATCATTTGATTTCATAGAAATTGATCTTCAAACTTGTTTTTTCATTTTTTTTTTATATGAGATTATCTCAATTTTATGTTCATGGTCGCAAAGTTTGCAAGTTGACCTAGTTTAACTATGGGTTTTGTTTTTGTCATTTTTTTTCTCAATTCCTCCCTTTATCAATGAGTTGTTTCATAATTGAGGTTGGCTCAGATCATTTTTTTCTTTTTTTTCATTATCATTTTTTTCATTTGTTAATTTATTGTTGTTGTATTTTTTTAATCATATTATTTAAATTACAAATTGAAGCAATGACTCGGGTCTCAAATTTTTTTCCTTAAACTCTTTTTTTACATTGAAAATGTTTTTTGTTCAGGCTGCAGCGGAGCGCCCATAAAAATCTACTAGATATACCCAAAAAAAACCCTCTTTCATCATAGAAATAGCATAATAAAAAAATATTATAGTTTTTACTGTAACATGTACTACAATGATGACAAATATGTAATTTTATATTTGATATTTATCACTTTATATTTGGCCTATTTATCACCTCTTTTTTTTCTTATCTTCATTCTCTTGTAATATTTTTTTTTTCCTTTTTTCTCTTTACTGTTTTTTGGAAAAAAAAATATTAATTTTATTCTTTACACTTGGAATATTTATGACTCTACACTTGGCCTATTTATACCATTTTTTTTTATATCTTCATTATTTTTTAATTTTTTTTAGTAATTTTTTCTTTACACTTTTTTTAAAAAAAAACTATACAAAACGAAAAGTAAAAGGTGTTTCAATGTAGCAATAACAATATTATCCTATTTTTCTACTACTTTAAAAATTAATTTAAGATCTAACATCCTTATTAACACCTATGATCTTCACTTTATTATATTATATATAAGTATCGGCTTTTTAATTCATAATTTTACTTTTTACTCAATGTTAAAAAACTTATTAATAATACCTATATATTTATTCTTTTGTATTATAAAAAAATGATCCGTCCCATTACAAGGCGAGTTGAATAAAAGCATCAGAAACGGCTGAAAAAGCAAGTAAACTATCTAGTAGATTTTGTACATTTTGTATCATGAAACCCATAAGTAATTGAATTATTTGTATGCATTAACATACCATTGTAGGATCTTGTCATCATAATCATCGAGTAATTTAAAAAAGTTTATCCAAAACCATCTTATGCATAGAATGTTTCCATTAAACATTTTAGAAGGGAGTACTCCTTTGAATGCACTCTCGCATATAATGACCTTATTTTGGATATCCATGGTAGTAAATGCTCACCCATCTACAGGCAAGCCAAGCAAAATATCAACGTCTTGCAATGTAGGTTTCATCTCATAGATACGAAGGTGAAAAATATGAGTCTCATGTATTAACATGAATTATAGGATAATTGGCACAATAATTAGCCATCCTTGTCAAATGAAAAACAAACATACATTCACATTCCATATGGCCTTTGATTTATGTAGCTCCTGCAAATGTAGAACATAAAGATCAACCGAACCAGGATCCATGTACTGAGAAACTCTACGTGTATATGAAGATGACGCACCTTACATTTATGGCATTCTAACCATGTATACCTATAAAATTAAAAATATAATTAAAAATTAGAAAATAAATAATAGAAACAAACAATTAAAATTAAATTACAAGTAATAATAAATACACATGTAGTTGTCTATCTTATCACATACATTATTTGTATTCAAAAGTTTTTTTTGATATGCCCTATCAGACCACATATGTCATATATATGTTGTGAATGCCCCTCTCTTGCGTCCATCTCATTATGTAATTAAGTTGACTTTTATCAACTCCGGCTATGTTTTAATCTTGAAAGGTTTGAATGTGATAATTATCTAAGTGGCTAAGCAGATATGGGTATATAAATATATTATTATATCCATGCTTCACATTATATGAGTTACTAAGTTTAAACCGTCTACTCGCATATAACTCCATTATGTTCGTTTCATTTTGGACAAACATTCCCATCACATTTCTAAAATCCACATCACATGTAATTGGTATTGAAAAACATTAATGTTCTCAAACAAGACACCTTTAAGTGATGCATATTTCAATATCATTATAATTCAACTCAAATCTTCCATATATAACTTTTTTGATATCTTCAAATAACATGCCTTTAGTACCATTTAAGAATACAATATTTTAGTCAATATAAGTAATACTATTATTTGTATCAGAAACAATAATACCTTTATAAGGACACGACATAAAGAAGTTTGAAGACGTATTTTGTAGAATAAAAATACTTATTTCATCATAAACAAATTATCTCACAATTCAACAAAAAAGATAATTGTTATTACTTTGAGCATAATAATAGCAATAAAAAATAATTAATTAATTGCAAAAATTCAATTACAATAATTTTAGTATTAAAAATATCAATCACAACAATTGAATATTAATTAAAAAGTAAATGATCTCATTGAACAAAATCTTCAACATAAATTTTTTTATGAAAATTCAACGCAAACTCTAGTTGCTATAATTTCGACCATAACTTTATTAATAACATCAATTAATTAAAATCCTATCTAATTGCATTAATTAAAATAAAACTTATATCAATTCAAACAATATAATTAAATATGAAAAATAATCCAATAATCAATTTAACCCTTAATTTCTCTAATTCAAATCTAATTGATTCCATAAACAAGATTAATTGTATTAAAAACACATAATTACAACATTCAAAACCTAAAATTATCTAATTATCAAACACAACACGAATATCTAATTATCAAACACAACACGATACATAATTAAATCAAAATATAAAATTTATCAATTCAATAATAAAACTCATCAAACAAAGAGACAATGCAAATGTTGTACATTGATTTTTTGATGTCTTGATGACAATTCCACTAATTGTGGCGGCTATCAAAGAAAGCTTGGGTTGGCGGTCTACAACAAAAATTTTTTTGTAGAAAGTCTCATGGAAACAAGGAGAAGATAATTCTAGTGTTTTGCTGGAAGATTGGATAGTGTTTTAGATGATTGGAGGCTTGTAGGGTTTTTTATTTTGCAGGAGCGGTGGTCTTGATGAAAGAAAAGGGGATTATACATGCATCATAACTGGGATTCAAAATAGCAGGAATATCAATGTTTTATAATCTTACCATATTTCCCCAAAACTTTTTTAAAATATATAATTCTCTGGTAACTTTCTCACGAATGGCGAATCCTAAACATCAATCCAAATATTAATTTTAATATTTTATAGATTAAATACACCTGCAACCATCTTATCAAGTAAATACTGATCTTATTCTTGCTTCCGTGTCAGTTTGAAATTAGCCTGTTTATTTCTGTGTTTTAAAAGCGTTTTTAATAAAATTTAAATTTTTTTTATTTTTTTATTAACTTCAAATTAATATGTTTTTAGTGTTTTCAAATCATTTTGATGTGCTGATGTTAAAAATAATTTTTAAAAAATAAAAAAATATCATTGACATGTATTTTGACACGAAAAGCTATTTAAAAAATAACCGCAAGCACACTACCAAACAAACTCAAATAGTTGAACTTGAAGGTTTCTTAATCACATTTTATTAGTGCTTAATTACAATCAAAATAAAAGGCAATGCGCCATAATCATTTCACTCTGAAAACCCATCAATAAACTACTTGATGACAGTGCTGGGGCCAGATAGTACACTGCCACTTTAACTTTCCTTTAACCCTTCTTTGAAAAGAACAGAGATGGGAATGGAGAACCCTTTGATTTAATATTATTAATTATTAAATATTTTCTGTGAAAGGGAAAAAGCTGTTTCTGATAGCTTTTTGCTCTTCTGTGGCTCTGTTACCCAGACTGGCTCTCTTAAATAGTACATTTTGACCACTCTCTGTCCTGGTCCTGGACAAGGTTTGAAACTTGCAGCCAAATATCTGCCTCCTCAATTATTCATCACTAGCATAGTTTATGACCACCATTTGGGCTCGTGCTTCGCTGCCGGTACACCGGGAAGCTAATAATTGTATAAAAATACGAGCATTGCTATTTTTACCTCAATGGGATAAAATAAAACGACGATTAAAAACTCAGATTAATTTATTAAATAAAATTAATTAATTACTATAAGTGTTAATAAATAAATAAAAAGTTAGTGTTTTTTTTTCCCTCAACATAAGAGCACAAGAGTAAATTGATCAACCCGTTTAAATAATGTCACAATTCACGCCGTTGTTGTTTTAACATTATTTAACTCTAGCTAAAAAGTAAAACAATGAAATGCTAAGGGGTTAAATGAAAAAAATCAAGAAAATAAAATGAAAAAAATAATATATTATATTGATCAAGATTAATATATAAAATTCAAAACGTGGATATATTCACCAAGATTATAATGAGTTAACCTGTTTGAATAATCTTTCTCTTCTCTTTTCCTTCCTTTATTTTTTTTTATGGATGGGCCTTGTTTGAGTCTTAATTTATCATGAATTAGATTAAATTTAGAAGTAAATTGAAGAGTTGTGAAAAAATTAAAGATGAAATTTAAAAAAATATATCATAGTATATTAGTTTTGGTCAACTTAAATTGATCGACAAAATTTACAGCCCTAGTCATTGACATAATCTCAACTAGGAATAATTTCTTTAAGCTAGATGATTAAAAAAAATGAAATTGTATTTTTTTTTTAATTTTAAGTTAAGTAAAAAATAAAAATGATAACAAAAGGTTAGATTGCATCTTAAAAAAAAAGGAAAATGAATTGAACAAAAAAAAAAAGGGTTTGGCTATTGTGTATTGACTTGTCAAAACTTTGATTTGTGATACGGACCA
>Ga0307517_10000340_pt1 | contig 81058 bp, 86 predicted proteins | sample 23_EM_MG_FD_194515 | JGI IMG/M metagenome (GOLD analysis project Ga0307517, IMG submission 194515) | Populus trichocarpa ectomycorrhiza microbial communities from riparian zone in the Pacific Northwest, United States - 23_EM | ecosystem: Host-associated > Plants > Roots > Unclassified | place...
AAACCCCACGCCTTTTCCCACCCCCCCGGCCCCCCCCCCCCCCCCCCCCCGGATATATTACATGTTCATCCACCCATCCATCCATCCATTTATTCATCTGTTCACTCGACCATCTACCCATCTGACCATTTGTTTCATGGTTCTAGCGTAGCCACCTTTCTTCCTCTTCTTCGCTTTATATCCCTCCTCCGCAACCCGAGCGGCCTTACCAGATTCCATTATGGCAGTTTCCGACTACACCTAAAAGTCCGACTCCTCCTGGAAAAACATTATGAAAGAGATAATAGTGCCATATATCAAGAGACCACCAATAATGGACATAACCATGGCAGGCACAAGGATGATATCGGAGTGCGCCAATAAAACCGGAAGAGCTGTCCCAAAGAACACCAAAAATTAGCGCCCGTAGCACCACCACCACCACTGCCACACCTCTATAGTGGTGGAGGGGGGCGGAGCGTGGAGAACGTACCGATTCCCATAACAACGAGGAAGCCCGTAAGGAACCTGCCAAGGTCGAGTACCCCATTTCCAACTCCGTCGATAAAATCATCAGAGCTAGAGCATCGTGCACAAATGGCGTCCGGGAGCGGCGCTAGAATATATGTGGCGACAACCAGGAGCGGGTAGTAGTTTGCGTAGAGGGCTGAAGAAAGAATAACGAGGAGGAAGCCTATCGCTAGAACCTGTTATCGCATTCTAGTCAGCTTCTGGAGGCATCAGATAGTCGGGAGACCGTAGCAGTTGGTGGGGGAGTAAGGTGCCTACAAAAGACAGTGCGATGATGGTTTTCAAACCAGCCATGGTCGGAGATGGTGGGATGTTTGAGAACGTGTTATTGGTTCGTTCGGAGGGTTGAAGAGCTGACACTTGTGAGAGGACGAGTGCTGATGGCGCTAGAGGGGGTAGAAGTAGAAGTAGCGGTCGGAATAGCTTTAGAGAGTTGAGGGGGAAGGGACTTAGATGAGCTCGGGGCGACGGGGCTGAAGGTGACGCTGTCGTCTTTCCCCGGATGCAACCAGTTAATCGGTGTCGCCAAGACCTTTTTGTTTGATGTTGCGCACTATTCACCATTCACCGTCTTGCGAATAATTTCTAGGCATCCAAATACATACTATGAGCAGACTGCTAGGGCTTTGGCCAGGTCGATAGAATATAGGAATTACGTTGGATACAATTTTTTCAGTAGGAGGCGCTTGGTGTTCATATATGGGGTGTGGGAACACCGTTTAGAATTTTTGCCATGAACAGCTCAAAAATACCGGTACTGGTATGGTATGAACCCTTTTTGTTGCGCGACTAGCTAGAAAAGATAGCCATCCCCCAAAAAACACCAGAATACAAGTAGTGATAACGTCATCAATCATCCCACACCTCAGATCACTTGCAAGCCATAGTCTAACACTCGTCTCGTGGCAAATCCAACCCCATTCATTGAAGACGCCATATTGAAAAGAGCAAAGTGGTAAGAAAAAAGAATAAGACAGCAAAAGCAACCTAACACAATGTATTGCCCAAAGCCTTCTAGAAGAAAAGAAAAATCAAACCTAAAGTACACCAATGACCATTTCCCTATTAGAACAATAAATTTTTACTTGAGTGCAAACCTGTGACCCAAGTAAACCGAGAAAAGTACCGAGGGGTATGATAGAAGATGAGCTAAGGAAGATACAAGCTCACAATTGGTCGTCATCTAAACCAAGGGTAATTTGCTCCCCAGGCTTAAATGCCGGAAGACCGATATATGGACAGCCCGCGCATCTAAAAAGCGAGAAATAAATTAGTTTATCTGTGCCAATTCTGTGATATTATGAAAGGCTAAACACACCTAAATGCATCACCAAGATAACAGCTTCCACAGGAAGAGGCCTTTCCAGCCACAGTGAAGTCAACCTCTGCAAGATCACTAGTAGTGAGCTTAACCCCAGCAGCAGCTTTTTCTTTTGCGGCCGCCAAAGCCTTGTCCGCAGCTTCACGCTTCACTCTATCTTCACCTTCTAGCTCCTCGCGCAACCCACAGGTGCAGTCCTTACAAGCACGTCTACGTTTTCTTGCACCAGGCTTACACTCGGTAGCTGGAGTAAAGTATGTTAGCATTCCACGATTAAAATGATAAGACCAGCAGAAAAGCATACGTTGAATTAGTGTGCCAAGATCGCCTATCTCCAAAAGGGTATCCTCATCAATTAGATCGTTATCGTCCTCTAGGTCGTCATCGCTGAGGACGAAGCCAACACCTTTGATAACGGGCGCTCTGGTGGCGCCGGGTGCAGACTCGGTCTTGGCAGAATTGAGCTCGGCCGAATCTTCAACTCTTTGTTTCCTTCTCAATTTCAATGGAACGGAAGCATTTCCAGAAAACTCTGGCTTGGTCAATATGATGCTTCCGTCGACACCTTTGTCAACCATGAATCCCACAACAAGAAACTGAATGGTATCCCCCCCCGAAAAGGCTTCTTCTTGGATCCTCAGTGTAGCCTTTGGAAGCATTGAGTTGAAGATACTTTGGAGAACATAAGGCTCAAGCTTTTGAGATACGGTAGTAGAGGACGGGTCGGCGAGGATGAGGGCGGATGAATAAGTATTGGTTGGAAGGTTAACGACTCCCAACGAAAGTCTGTCCAACATTTGGACATCCGTCGAGCCCTTGTCGAACGTAGAGAGAGCTTTCTCAAGCAAGTCGGGGTGAGAAGAGATAGAAGGTGGGCATAGAACAAGAGCTTTAGAACTAGTATTCGTAGTTGTGGCGGGTTCAAAATCTGATGCAGTGTCCAAAATAATAGAATGTGGAGTCATTATGGAAAGCGAAGAATGTTGCGAAATTTCTAAGAGGGAAGAGATTGAAAGGAAATTATTTAGAGGGTGGTAATAACTCGTGCTTCCGTGATTTGTGCTCCGGGTGGTGATAGTAGTGGCGATGGGATGGTGGTAGGTGGAAGGAACACCGTGCCTTTGTAGGGCAGAGCGAGTACGGTGGGAGGCTCTGGGGAAGATGGCAGTTCAAAAAAAAACTACCTTACAGCACTCGTAGAATTATTAATCTTATCAATCACACAAAAAGTTTGTCTATCGGAATCACCCCGCCATCGGACAGGCGATAATTTACCCGGCCTTCAGCTTCAACCCCGCGCTGCGGATTTCTACAAAAAAACCAGGGCGAGAATGAGATGGAAAAGTAAGTGACTCGGAGTTTTTATGGTAATATAAATTCAAACAAAGTCCTCGAAGAAGCGAGGGAGATATCCGTGGAAAAGCTTATGTTCCGAGAGAAGTAGAACGCCAAGCAATAATTTCCCACCCCGACAAACCCGAGGCAACTTCAGGTTGATAACAATCAACAGGAGCAACTCCAACACCAACATTCTCTGGCTCAACTCCCCCCCTTCCACCCATCTACCTCCATCTCTCTTTTCAGCTTCTCTCCTTTCTGAGCGGCTTAATCAAAAATGTTCAGAAATAATTATGACAATGATTCTGTTACTTTGTGGGTTTACATGTATTTTTCTAATGTTTTATAGCTAACCTACCCGTAGCTCCCCACAGGGCCGCATCTTCCAAGTTGAATATGCCCTCGAAGCGATAAAACAAGGTTCCGTTGCGGTAGGGCTAGTCAGCAAGACACATGCTGTATTGGTTGCTCTAAAGGTACGGATGAAGTTTGGATGAGGAGGTAAAGCAATACTAATTTGCCTAACAGAGGAATGCCGAAGAGCTCGGAAGTTATCAAAAGAAAATCATCGGTATGTGTTTGTTATCGCCAGCCAAAATCTATATAATCTAACTGTCGCTACTAGGTATCGACACCCACCTCGGAGTAGCTCTGGCTGGGCTTGCACCTGATGCCAGAGTTCTCTCAAACTTCATGCGTCAGCAATCTATGTCCTCCAGACTCCTCTACAACCGCCCTGTCCCTATCTCCCGTGTCGTCAACGCTATTGCCGATAAGGCCCAGGTGAATACTCAGCATTACGGTCGTCGTCCCTATGGTGTTGGGCTACTTGTCGCTGGTGTGGATGAAACCGGTCCTCATCTCTGGGAGTTTCAACCTTCGGGAATGGTGTTAGAGTATAAGGGTGCAGCAATTGGGGCTAGGTCTCAGTCAGCGAGAACATACTTGGAGAGAGCCTTTGAAGAGTTCGTAGACTCGAGTAGGGAAGAGTTAGTCCTCCATGGGCTAAAAGCGTTGAGGGATAGCTTGGCTCAGGACAAGGAGTTGACTATGGCAAATACCAGCGTCTCTGTCGTCGGTATTGGGGAGAACTTCAAGCTGTACGATGGTGATGAGGTGGGCGAGTGGCTGGAGAAGTTGGGGAATGTCCAGAGCAGTAGAGGCGGTAGAACCGGTGAGGAAGCTGCAGAATCTATGGATACCTCCGAATAGATAAAAAAATGAAAAGGTGTCGCTTGTTGGGACACGGCTGTTAATTGATGCCTTTGCTTAATAGCTTCAATACCGTACTAAGTATAAAAGTGACTTTATGCGGGTCCCAATGGGGGTTCCGTCTGCAATTTCACGGGATGTGGATTCACTTGAAAGTTTTCTGAATAGATACAGGCATTTATATTGTGCTTCCTGGCAGAAAGCGCCAAACTCCAACCTTATCAAAACCAGCTCTATCACTAGTAATTTAAAGAAATGATCCTTCACCCTCCTCTACTGGCTCCCCCAGTCCAAGTCCAACCTTCCCAGTGCGGGCTTGTAGCTCTTGAACTTCTCAGCAACTTCCTCGACAGACTTTGCCTCCGAGACGATAGCGCTAAGGCTCTCCGAAATGAATCCCTTCTCGACCGCCATCTTGATCCACTCCAAGAGTCTGTCGTAATACCCATCAAGGTTTAGAATGACAATCGGGCAATCGTGGATGCCAATATGATTCCAGGTGATGATCTCGAAGAGCTCCTCCATTGTTCCAAAACCACCTGGCAATGCAAGAAAAGCATTGGCCTCCTTCCCCATCATAGCTTTGCGGGCATGCATGTCCTGAACCACCGTTCTCTTCCCAAATTCCTTAACCGAATGCGGAACCCCATCTTCCTCCACACCAACGAGAGCCTTAGGGACAATGCCATGGACATTCCCGCCCAAGGAGGTCAAAGAGGAAGCCACAGCGCCCATGAGGCCAACAGTGCCGCCGCCGTAGACCAAAGACCAATCGTTCTTGTGGAATACTTCCCCGAGAGATTTAGCAGTCTCCATGAATAGAGACCCGGTCCCTGGGTTTGAGCCGCAGCTATAGCCATGTTAGTCATCTGACTCTATGGGAAAAGGCTCAGAGATATTATTCGGGAGCAAACTTACAAGACGCAAACAGCAAATTGTTTGTTGGCCTGGCTGTCAGACATGTTGAGTTGAGCTTGATTCGTCGAGTACCGGTAGGAAGAGAGCCTTGCTTTGCAAAATCCTGAGTGGGGAGGGGAAGAGAAAGGAGAAGAAGAAAATAAAAGAGGTGCCCGCGGTCTTTAAATAAGCTTGCCTTCACACTAGCCATCGGGTACCAAAGTGAGAAGTTGAGTTGAGCAAGCGGATACGAGTACATGTATGACACCTATGGTAAAGGCGGAGACTGAGACCAATCCTGTGACAGCAATTGGGGGGTGGAGCAAGCGGTGAACAGGGGTACCGTAAACTAGAGCCAGTTGGCACTTGGTTTTTTTATTTGAAAAATCCCATATTTCGAGTTGCCCTTCCACACAAATTATCTCGTGCACTCAAAGAAATGAGAAATTTCAACTCGGAGCTTAGATTTTTCGAGAGAGAAGAATAGGCACTAAACGACCCAAGAGAAAGGAGTGATAATTGGCTCCATTGAGATATAACCCAGCAAGGAGAGGAATTTCGTCCTTGATATTCTCTATCATTAGGTTCTACTACCGTAAGAACTCGAATAAACGATCCTTGTGCTAGGACGTTGGAGTTGCCTCTCTTGGTAAGGTCTAGGGTTTTTTTTCCTTTTTTTTTGTCTCGAGGGGCAGATTTTTGGTGTGTTTTTTGCCCTTTTCTACTCGAGTAGAGGAGGAAACCTCGGACTACCTAGCACAAAGATCGTTTATTCGAGTTCTTACGGTATGATATTAGAGTGACGGGCGCCCCATCCAGAGGCTGGAATTGGGAACGGAACTGCCCCACCGCAGGCAGTTTATGTCATAATATTATTTCTTACTTTTTCTCCAGCGTTGCCTCTGACACGGCCACCTAGGCTTCAGATTTCTAACTTATAATATAACCTTGGTTTATGCGTGGATGCACTGTCACTAAGAGGTTTCGCAGGCAACCCTACTAATGAGCCCTTACTACCGGTAATTTCCTTAGAATCCCGATAGGAAAGCAGTAAGGAACCAAAAAAATGTGGCTATCACCCGATCGGCAACCCCCTCCGAACTTTCTGCCCCACTGGGACTCTCTAGAACATTGTTCTTAGAGGGGCCGCACATCGCGATATTGTGGCTTGCAGCCAAATCATCTTTGGTGACCCAACCGACCATCGAGCGCCGTGCAATAATGCAACACAAATGACTGCTAAACACTGTCGCTTTTCCTGTTAGGTGATTACTCCTTCCTAGCCTATTGCATCGGAATATCAAGCTCTGCGGACTGGGGTGAACTTCGCAGGTTCGGAGGTTCAATGGGTGCACTATTCGTGCCTATTGCGAAGTCCCACATCTAGCGGGGCCAAGACACATTGTTAAATTGATGAGCCAGAACTACTAATGTTACAGTAAGATTCTACGATATCCTTCTGTCATCTTCCCGTCCATACCAGATCCCCGCTCATGAAGCCGCCTCTGCCCAGCCCAGAACTACCGCTTCCCATTCCGCCTCCACCTCCACCTTTCCCTCCGGCTTTGGGCCTTTTGGCGACCTTACCAGAATCTCTCACGGCCTTGACGATTCGTGCGAGGTCTGTTTCCACAACGCATCCACCTGTGATCATTTCCTCCAGTGTCGCATGTAATGTCTCGAAGTTGAAGATCAAGTCCAGTTCGCAAACATTCTCAAAAAGTTGATCAAGAGCTTGCACAAAGACCTGGATAAGGTCTAACAGGCCCAGAGGTGACTCCAGGGAATCAGATATTATGATAAAGTATAGAGTAGCGTAGTGTCGATAAAGGAGAGTGGTAGGTTCATCTACTGTTGAAGTATTCCATGAGGTCGAGGATGAGGAGCCGGCCAAGAGGGGAGGAAGACTGTGAGCTGGTTAGTTTGATAGGGCAAGGTTAGAGCCTCTGCGGAGCTTACGGCAGGAAATTACAAGCACTCGCGGGCCGGTTTGAGACTAGAGAGAAGATCTGAGAGAGCAGCTGCTGTTGTAGTGAGACGTCCTAGAAGTTTTCATTAGTTTTTGGAGCTCAAGAGGCGGTTGGAATAAACAAACTATCTGTGAATAAAACTTCGTAAGCCGTGGCTGGCCGTTGTTGTTGAAGACCAGCACTGCGTTGATCATCGTTGCGGAGCTGCTTCGGTAGCTATCGAGTTGAACCACGGGAGTTCTGAGGCAAAAAGCCTTATCGAATCTTATCAGTTACATGGGCAGTCTTTGATATCACAGCCCGATATTTGTATCATAGCTAAAAACGATTGCCTTTCTGACTAATAAATCCCTTAATCTACATATGTTGGTTTGTAAGCTCAAGGAAAACGTAAATATTAACATGCTTAGTCTCAAACGGCAGTTGATGTTAACTTAGGGCAAAGCCACAAGCAGTCCCATGAAACCCTAACTTAACCCCACTAAATACGGAGAATCATATCAACACCAAAGAACAATCTGTAACAACCACGACAACTAACCAAACTGACACCGACCTAAACACTCTGTCAACCTCCTGCTTTTGAACGAAATTCCAAAATGGTGAGATTGCACTTCCTATTTTTTTCCTTCTATGATTTGCCTTTGGGGTCGGGTTTTGGAAGAGCGGGCGACTTCCGGATAGAGTGCCTCCGGCGGACGACAAGCGCGAGCGGCCGGACTGGACCGAGGCGCGAATGCACAAGAAAGTGAGCAGCTTTATCTAGAGGATATCTAGTTTAGCTGGGCTCAGGAACTGCGGTGGTGGCTGCAAGAAAGAAATAGGTGGAAACTGGGGACCGACAAGCAAGACAAACGTCTTTTCACCATTTTTTCGCTACACGGGGTCGTCGGGACCGCGCTCCCTCCTAAAAACACAACTCTATCTAAGCTTATCGCCCTTTCTTAAACCGCCGGCCGGAATACCCGCCCCCGAAGAGTTTTCAATGCACGGGAATGCGAGTATTCAATGGCCAAATGCTGACACAATCCGTTCATTTTTCCAGGTCAACGTCCCGAAAACCCGTAAGACCTACTGCAAGGGGAGGACTTGCAGAAAACACACCCAACACAAAGTCACCCAGTACAAGGCTGGAAAGGTATAGAAGCTTCAAGACACCTGGGCCCTTTTGTGGCCTTTCCGGACTCTGCGCTAAATTCTTTTGTCAAAAATGTTAGGCTTCTCTATTCGCTCAGGGAAAGCGTCGTTATGATCGCAAGCAGTCAGGATATGGTGGCCAAACCAAGCCTGTCTTCCACAAAAAGGCAAAAACAACAAAGAAGGTGGTCTTGAGATTGGAGTGTACGGTTTGCAAGACTAAGGCCCAATTGGCCCTGAAGCGATGCAAGCACTTCGAACTTGGGTGCGTTATTCTCGCCCGTTCTACATCTAGATGTTGTTGATACTAATTTCTCCCCCCATTCACAGTGGTGACAAGAAGACCAAGGGTGCCGCGTTGGTTTTCTAAATACAAAATCTCTTTCGGTGTTACATTTTGCTTTTTGTCTCTGGTCTTTCTTCCCTTCGTGGTGCGTCGGTTTGGGCTGGGATTTTGCTATGGATGTGTCCAAAAACTAGCGGTATCATTCCGAAAAACCCGTCGGTTGGGATTGGAATAGATGTTTAGGTCTCAACGTGCTTGTTTTACGGGCGAAAGGCTCGGGCCAGGCCCATCCCATACCTATCACTAAATCTTATTGAAAGCTCAGACAAAACAGCCCATCGTTTCCAGGTCCAATAATAGCCTTCAGTATTAAAAAATTGTGGTTTTATACGAACTCCCACTGAGTCTGGCTGGAGCTTGAATTCCTGCAGTGTCGATAATGATAATTTTCTACCTACTGCTGAAGCAGGGCCTCATAGCCTTACGAAGCTTACTAGGCTATTATGGGTGGACAGAATTGCCACTTATGTCCACAACTTTCTCCTAGCAGCGCAGTATTCTAGATAAGTGATTGTTTGTCTGCGATGGGTTGGTGGCTATCGAGCCTCAATCTAGCTAATTTAGTGAAACCGAGCCACACTGTACCACACAGGTGTGCAAACCTACCAAAGGTAGTTTGTATAATAAGACATTTTACGCAGAGCTATCGTACATGTATCCATAGAAGTTGATTGGCTCCAGTCGGTATTTTCGGGAGATTATGTTTTTCAAGTGATCAGAGCGAGGGGGCTTATCATAACAAAAATTCAGTGCCAGATATAATAACTCAGGGCTGGCAGCAGAAAGCGCACACCTTCAATTATGGATACAACATAGCTATGCCCAGCCAATCAAGTGGCTCTGATCGCCCTGAGCCCCGCCTGTTGTGCCGCGGGGAGTGTGTTACGTGCAGGAAGTAACCTTAGAACGCGAGGCCGCCAAAGCTGCAACTTTTGTACTTGCTCACCTTGTTGTTGTTTACTTCCTTTCCCTGCGCACTCCTTCTCCTCTGCATTCTTTTCTTCTGCGCCCACACCCGCAACCACGACCCAAAACCCAACCGCGATCGCCTGTCCAAGGTCTACTTAACCCTTCGCCTCTTCCCTAGAAGCTCCCTTGCTTAGAGCCGCCATTGCTCTCGACCTCAATCTTCCAGCTCGTTTGACTTGGCTCCGCCTACCCTCCTTGCCATCAACTCAAACAAACACCCATCTGGTCTTTTTCGTTTAGGAGAAACAATTTGAATTTCTCGGAATGGAGAATTACCAGAAAATCGAAAAAATTGGTGAAGGTAGCTCTCTCTCTCCTTTTCCTTCCCTTCGCCTAGCATTATTTTCTTGGACATTTTTGCCTTCTGAAACACTGCACCCCCTTCTGCGATCCCAAACGCAACCCTCTCTATAGGCGCTTTATGAGGATCCCTAATTGACTTGATCCTAACTAGGAACCTACGGGGTTGTTTACAAGGCCAAGGATCTCAAGCACAATAACCGTATCGTTGCATTAAAGAAGATTCGCCTCGAAGCCGAAGATGAGGGTGTCCCATCCACCGCCATTCGCGAAATTTCCCTTTTGAAGGAAATGTCCGATCCCAACATTGTTAAACTTCTCAACATTGTGCATGCCGATGGCCACAAGCTCTACTTAGTCTTTGAGTTTTTAGATCTCGATTTGAAAAAATATATGGAAGCTATTCCATCGGGCATGGGTTTGGGAACCGACATGGTCAAGAGGTTCATGAGCCAGCTGGTCGAAGGCGTGAGATACTGCCATGCGCATAGGATCCTGCATAGGGACTTGAAGCCTCAGAATCTATTGATAGACAAAGAGGGCAACTTGAAACTGGCGGATTTCGGGTTAGCAAGAGCCTTTGGAGTACCTTTGAGGACATATACTCACGAGGTAGGATTGGCCGTCTATGAGTGGCATTTTAAAATATCCCTATAATTTAGGGTCGCGGCTAAAGCATCTCCTTTTTTCGCATCTAGGTCGTCACTCTCTGGTATCGTTCTCCGGAAATTCTGTTGGGTGGGAAACAATATTCTACTGGTGTTGACATGTGGAGCGTGGGCTGCATCTTCGCGGAGATGTGTACCCGCAAAGCGCTCTTCCCTGGCGATTCGGAAATTGACGAAATCTTCAAGATCTTCCAGTAAGAGTTTCTTTACCACGAATTGAGCCTTTTCTATCTTGTTTCCTGGGCTAATCTTGCTGCCCACCGCATTAATAGGCTACTAGGAACCCCAGACGAAGAGACATGGCCTGGTGTCACCAGCTTTCCAGATTTCAAACCTTCCTTCCCTCAATGGGCGAAGGTTGACACCGAAAAAATGGTCCCAGGTCTTGAAGCAGCAGGCATTGATTTGTTAGAAGTACGTTCCCTCATCTCTAGCGTGCTACACACGCTCGTCATACTTCCAATACTTTTCCAGCCAGTTGACAGCTGACACGCGCCAAAACCATTGATAGGCCATGCTTGTGTACGATCCTGCGGGTCGCATATCCGCCAAACAAGCTTGTCACCACGATTACTTCATCGCGGAGGATGGTACCAATTGGAATAATGGGAGGCCAAACAGCCGGTTCCAGGGCCGATAATTTTATCTTATATTTACGTGTTTACTTGTCGGTAGATACGATGGAACGGCCGGGATGATATCAGATTAAAGTAACAAAACCACAGGGATATGATTGGGTGGCGAGTGATTAAACCGACTTCATTAGAAAATTTTCCCTCCTCAATACCTTTTTTCTCTCTCGCGCAATTCATGCTTGCAACAAGGCGTAGCCAGGGAAACACGAACGATTAAGGTTCACCGTATCGATGTGTGCACCAGGGGCGTTTTTTGTTTGTCAGAAAATTGTTCTTAGCGAGGAGCACAATACCCTTACCGGACGGTTATCTCCTATCTCTTCCTTATGACTGTACTTAGTTGGAATCTTTAGACCCGCTCTGTTGTGAATCGTTTGTGCTTCCCCATTTATGTGACCTAAGTATTCGCGTTAGAATGAGGCTGTAGAACTCAGAGACACATCACACAACCGTGTTTCTGTTGTGTGTACCGCCATAGGCCTAGAGAGAAATTGGTACCAAGTATTCAACCCGCGTATAATATTCGTGTTGGCAAACTAAACCCTATTCTCTGAAAATAATAAAACTACGAGTGATAGGTGGTGTCGAGTCATGTTCCAACATCCTATTACCCTACCAGGGCACAACCCCTGCCGGACACAGTCCCAATCCCCACAACCAACAATTTCCGAGGCTCTCAACCACATATATCCACCACCCGCAAAACACAAGCACCCACCGCGATCCGACAACACACCCGACTTACCTCGCTATAGGCAGATCGAAAAGTCGCAACCATGTACTTCATTCTCTCTGGATTGGTCATTTTCGAAATGGGAGGGGAAAATAGCTAATCGCGGGCTACATAGGCTTATTCCTAAGGCCGACCGTAAGAAAATTCACGAGCATATCTTTCGCGGTAAGCTCTCATATCCTCCCGACCAGCCAAAAAACGAGGTTTGCTGATTGCTGGTTTCTAGAGGGAGTTCTCGTCGCAAAGAAGGACTTCAACCTTCCCAAGCATACCGACATTGACACCAAGAACCTCTATGTCCATAATCCCTTCAATTCAACCCTTTCCCGGCCCACCCCCGGTCTACTACCACCAGCATAACTAACGGGTCCCATTTTTGCATTGTTATAGGTCATTAAGGCTTGCCAGTCCCTCACCTCTCGTGGATACCTTAAGACCCAGTTCTCTTGGCAATACTACTACTACACCTTGACCCCCGAAGGTCTCGACTACCTTCGCGAATGGCTCCATCTCCCTGCGGAAATTGTCCCAGCCACCCACGTCAAGCAGAACCGTAGCCATGCACCCCCCAGGGGAATGTTGAGTGGTGATGGCGACAGAAGGCCCGGCGGTGGACGTGGTGGTGAGAGGGGTGACAGAGAGGGTGGATACAGAAGGAGAGATGGTGGTAAAGACGCTCAGACTGGAGACTTCAAGCCTGAATTGTATGCACCTCCGCCGTCCTTATTGTTCTTTCTCGGAGGGAGTTGGGCTTGGAGAAAAAGTTAAAAGGTGCTGACATGTGTGTTTTTAGCCGTGGTGGATTCGGCCGTGGACGTGGAGCAGCCCCCCCGTCAATGTAAATGCTCCTGGCGGTGTTTCTTCTCCTTTTCCCATTTTAGTCTCTCTCCCTTACCTTAATCGGTCTTTCAGTATGTCGCGAGAATTAAAACAATCTTGACAAACCATTCACATACCAAAAAACAGATGCGAACGGACAAGAGACGAAGGGATCCCTTCGAAATCTTTTCTATCATCGTTACCTTTCCTTAGCTCTTATGTGTTGCTAGGTTTTTAAACGGCGTCGGTTAGAGAATTCTCAAAACAAAACAAATAAGTGACACAAATTGTAGTTTCTTTGTTTCCTTTATCAACTCTGCCCATATCGTGCCGCAGTCTATCAGGGAGACATGACCCTTCACCTTCCCTAGTCCCAAAGAAAAGTAACCCGAGTGACCTCCCATGATTACGCATTTGACAAGGATCGCCACACCATCCTACTTTAGTTATCGCAGCAATAAATTGCGCATTTGACTCAAACCGTAACCATCCCTAGACTAGTCACCATACCGCAACCAACCAGCCAACCAACCCCCGAAGCGCGTAGAATACCTGTAGAACAGAAACACAGCGGACCATCAAACAACCCCGTCGGGTAATGATTGATGGATCAATAAGTTGGACAGGAACTAGACTACTCGTAGACTTATCTCACTTGATTCACCCCATGTTGCCGTCCTTTACCGGCGCCCCTACGGTAACTCAATACTCGTACACACCAAGAACGAGCGCTTGTGAATGAATGAATGAATGACGAAGAAGCACGATATCGGAGGAATCCCAAGACAACCCTCCCGCAGCTACCCTATTATTATGACGTCCTAAGTGATGTTTTTTTAATTTTATTTCGGGAAACTGGTTTTTTTTCGGAGGGGGGGTGTACGGTAGTCTATCATGTGGTTTGGTAAAGAGGAATGAGTGACCTAGAGTTGTGTGGTGCTGGTTTTGTATTGTGCTTGTGGTGTATTGTATATAGGTGATACTGCTGGCATGGGGGTGGGCTGGGCTGGGCTGGGGAGTGTGTTGCTGTCCATGGCGGTCATGATGCTGTAGATTGGTGGGTGGGCACTGTAGGTGGTAGAGAGGAGGAGGAAGGTTTGGGGCTTTTTGGTTTCGTGTTGTGATGCTGAGATTGTTCGGTGCTGGTACTCCTACTGTACGGTGCTTGTATATATAGAGTTGTGTATTTTGGGCTTTGGAAATTGATCTCCCCCCCCCTTTTTTTGAGGCACTGGGTACTGTTTACGAACTGACCGGCTTATAAAGAAAGGGGAAGAAGGAAAAAAATGGATACTACAAACTACCATTTTCTTTGTGGGAAGTATAATAGGGTACTTGTATCGTGCAGTAGCAGCTGTCGATGCAGTTTTCTACGCCGAGAGCCCCGAACTTTCCTATTGTGAGTGGCCGGTTTTATAGCGCCAATACCGTAGCATACCCGAGCATAGTACCGTGCCCCGTATGATACGCCGCGCAAGCACAGAAAGGCACAGCGCGGGAAGAAAGGAGGATGTGAGAGTGATGAAGGGGAGTCTTGTCCCTTTTTTTCCTTTTTTCCTTTCCAAACAGCAATAATATAAGACAGACTATGGTAGACTAGCTCAACTTAACTTAACTTTGCCTAACCCCCGAAAAACGCCGCGGGACTATATCGGCTATCGATCCAAGTGATGATTGAAAATTGCGAGGGCAAGAGAAGACATAATTTGGGGTGAAATGAAGTGAAGAAAACGGAAAAAGAAAGAAAAAAACAAGGAAAGGATTTCAGGAGCACCACCGGTAGACCAATACTTGTAAACAGCAAAAATAAGTAAGAGCAGACAAGATAGGCTGTGAAAAAGACGACCATATTCCCCATTTCCCAATGCCGACATCCTCCAACCCCCATACCAATTGACGTCCCCTAGCTTCCTTTCTTCCACATATCCGTCAAGTTGAAGGAAAGTAAAAATAAAGGAGAAGGAGAAGCGGAAGTTCAAAAAGCCCCACGAGTTCTAATAAAAAAAAGACTGCCTAATGAGAAGGAATGGGCACAGCAGGTGCAGCCCCTCCAACAGTCTTCTCTGCCGCCACCGCCGAAGCTTCCTCAGCATCGCCAGCATCCTCCCCTTCAGTCGGGGGCTGTGAGCCCATCGGGCTCTTAGCGTGCAGGAGGGGACTCTCCTTAACGGGAGATCCCGAGTTCCCGCTGGCGCCTGTGGGGGTGCCCGTGGCAGTGTGATGGGGAATATTTTCGGGAAGCGGGTGCTGAGAGCCGATATTTGTAACGCCGACGTCCGAGGCTTTACCGGCTTTTGAGAGGGCGTAGTCGCCCGAGTCGAAGTACTTGCGCTCCTTTTTGTTTTATCCCCCTGTTAGATTGGTGGAATGGAGTAGGACGGCGAGGGAGGAAGGGAAGGAATACCTTAAGCTTATTCTTGAGAATATCCTTCTTGGACGGAAGTTTCCCATATAGTCTAAAGAGCCTCTGCTCCTCTTCACTCAAGGACTGTGAATTGTGGGAAATGCGGGACTTTAGAAAGGTGCAGTCATTCGTTCGCCAGATGGGTCTTGAGTAATGACCCATTGGCGAAGAACAACCTCCCCTCCAGGTTTCCCTCTCTTATCGTTAGTTTTTGATCATGTTTCTGGTAAAATAATGCGGAATAGCCTAAAGCGGGGAGAGAAGGTAGCGGGTCGGGTAAATTTTCTTTTTTCTTTTCTTTTCTTTCTTTATTTCTTCTTTCTTCCTTCTTCCCCTTCGCGGGATGATCCAATGCGGGGAGGTGGGGTAATTCGAAAGAGATAGACCACTCACGCTGATATCCACCTTCTGCTTCTGATGAGGATTCATTGTCATTTTGATTTGTGAGGCAGGAGAGTTGAAAGGTTGAGAGCTAGTTGCGGGTGGATGATTATGAAGAGGGAGAGACTCCCGTTGGGTTTGATTGTTAGTTGGTTGCTCGTTGCTCTGATGTGAAAGGGTTGGTGTGGTGAGCGAGTGGAATGTGGGATGTGGGATGAAGCGAAGGAATTCGGGAGCGTTTTTAGGGAAGCCGAAGGGTCGGTGAAGCGTAGCCTCGCCGTTGTTGGTGAAAGGGCAGGGCAAGGTCGGTCAGCAGGGGCGAAAAAGATGGAATGCAAAAAACTCGGACGTGCAGTGGAAGGAGGGAAGGGTAAAGATGAATGGGAAGGAAGGAAGGAAGGAAGGAAGGAAGCTGGCCCAATCCCTTCTTATTTTTATTTGGTGATTTTAGAGACTTTTTTTTCCTTCTTTCTTTCGCCCTTCTATGGAGGGTAATTAATGGATCCAAGGAACATAGAATAGTTAAACTTCCTTGTCTCGTTACCTCACCTACCTGCGAATGGCTCGAGATGAAGTAATTATCTAGGATGGTGCTATCAAAGTACTCGTGCAGTATCACTCCACCACCCACCCAACATATATATATTTACAGTCCTATTGACAATCTACCGGTATTCTTTACCATCATATAAGTCCGGCGTTCTAAACGGAGGCACTCGAAAGATGAATAAGTTATCCAAATTGAGAAGTCCATCTGCGGTTTAGTTTCTATTGCAGATGACGGGTACTATAGCTGACTGGGTCCCTTATAAAGGTGCGCGTGGTCAGCTTCTTTCCTTCCTAGCCAACTGCGCTCAACCGTCCTCCTAATCTATGATGTTGCTCCTGTGCATGGGGTCAAATTGACGAAGTAAGGAATTGTCGCGGACAGCCTATCGTTTCGTGTTTTCAAGATTAAAAGAACGGAAAAAGGCGGGGGCAATTTTGGTATTTCTAGGAAATCGACAGAACACGTAGGTCAATGCTAACTCTCGAACGTACTGTACCCCCCACCCCCGGAGTTATCTAGATCTGTTAGAGTAGCATGACCTCGATCGGTGGTGCTGGCGGTGGGTCGATTAATCCTGCGTACGGCTGGGAATGGTCATATAATCAGGTAATACTTATTTTCGATACAGGTTCTCGAGTGGAGTGCTGGTAAATTGCTGTGGAACGGTGCAATGCTTGCGTGAACCAGGTGGTCAGGACCGAGAAATGTGCCGTAGCCTAAGGCCACGATAACTATGAAGATTCGAAAAAAGATACAGACCCTCCGAGGTGGGGAAACGGTTATCGTAGGCCCTCTCCAAAACTTCATTGAGGCAACAAAGGACGCTGGCACCCCGCACGTCGTCGCTGCGACTGAAACCATCCCATCTCTCCCCTCCACTCACGTTCCAGCCTCCATGAAGCCACCGTAATACCCCCGCACTGCTCCAATCATACAACTACTCATCTGCTCGCGGGGAAAAATGCAGCCTTCTGCTTTAAACCGTCTACGCTCGACTCTCTCCTTCTTCAAACTCCATAATGTCCTTCACCCTCAGCTCCCTTTAACGCCCCTTGAGCGCAACCGACTATTAGGACTCGTTAAAGACTCATTTCGTCAACAACTCAACTCGGTCCCTACTCCACCAACTGACTCACATGTTGGAAGCCTCCTCGTGACACTTCCGTTCTCAACCTCGTTAGATGGAAGTAAAGGCCTAGAAAGGATCCATGAAGACCCTATCGGAGTCTTTGAGCAGCAGGTTTTGACCGGCAGGGCCACATTGGGGCTCGCTGGGCTCTGTTTGAATAAGTATGTTGAGGGAATAAAGGCGGAGCGATGGAGAGTAGGCGAGGAGAGTGCGCTCGGCAGGGTTCTTGAAGGACTTCAGAAGAGTGGGTTAGTGACTAAGATAAACGCGATCACAAATTCACCTATCACACGACCCATCGTTGAGACGCTTGTGGCTGAAGGGAGAGAGACGAAGATCATGGATCTGTTAAGCACAGCAAAAATTTCCGACAAAGAGAAGTTTGAGATTTTGCAGTTTGGAATTGTGGCCATGGAAGCAAAGGCCGGGGTTGGCAAGGCCGTCGAAATGTTTGAGAGATCGCTATGTACTTTTGGAAACAAAAAGTATCAATACGGCGAATTCCAACCTGTTGGACTACAGCTTTGTCGGAAGGTCAAAGATGATGAGTCGAACAAGCAACTGTTGGAGAAGTTGGTGTCCAGCGCCGAGCTCTGGGCGAAGTCGCCATTCATGGAAGCGGCAATCCACCTACGATTCGGAAGAAGGACCGATACCGCTATCAATTATTTCCTCAGTCTAGACAAGGACGGGAGTGAGTTTTGGGGGAGTAAAAACGAAAAATGGTATCATAAGACCGCGAAAATGGGGTTAGAACTCGGGATGGTCTGTATTGAGGGGGAGAATTGGGAGCATGCGGCCACCATCACGGATATTATCCGCCGGAGGTTCTGCGGGCGAGTCGCCGGCCTTTTCGCACATGAGCTAGGAGTGCGAGATGATGGGACGGCCCGAGATGTGCTACAGAAGGCTTTAGAGAAGGTCAGAATGAGGGGTGAGTTATTGTCGAAAGAGAGGAGTGTTGGCGATATGCTTAACCGCTGGGCGGCTGCATGAGCGCCAGGAATTCTCCTTTCCAACTTTCTTTTTTTATTTTTAATACTCCTTTTATTTATTTCTGTCTACTCGGGTACCTTTTGGTTCAGAGCATTATGGGTACCGGTATGTCATGCCAGGGGCAAGGGCATTTAACATCGTGTTGGGGATGGGTCGGCGTTTATGGGTTTTGTACTCGCATGGTTTTTGCACATCATTGTTTCTTTTTTTTTTCCCTCTTTTTTCTGATATTACCGGTATCCAGTTTCACCCTAACTCATGACAAATTCGCAGTGGGCACGGCGCCCATACTTCCAGAATACCATACCGGTACATAGCCGTGTGCTCAGATGCAAGGAATGGGTTACTTGAAAGTCCCAGATTATGATATCATAAGTTAGGCCATGTTGGTCGATACTTGCCCGCCCAACCTATGAAATAACTCTCGTTCCGGCAAAGCGCAGCACACAAAAGTGTACCCGTATGTACCGCACGAGTATGGTAGGATATTAAAAACCATCGTGTAGCTCTCCGGGTCCTAGTATCGACCTGAACAATATGCAAAAAAACAAAACCCTCTCAACACAAACTACCGTAGGGTGTAATTTAACCGTGCCAGACACCCTGTATGCCTGAGAGGAAAGTTCTGATTTCGAATTCCCCAAGGCCAGCCGCCGAAATAAGGTTATGCCATTTTTCAGGCTCACCGTGCGACAGAAAGATCCGGAGAAAGCTCTCGGTGCGGTAATCCCGTAATAGGCAGAGCCGGCTTTACTGCAGGGCCTTCGCCCCATTCGCATGAAAGCCGCTGGGAGAAGAATTTGGCATGCTATTGATGGGACTTACGTGGAAGTGATGATTGTAGCTCCCCCGCAAACAAATAAAGTTGCTGCTGGGACTTCAGCTGGTGGCGGTGTTGAGGTCAGTGTCTCCGCCATCATCATACAGTACTGTGCTGTACCGTCACTCGAGCACTATGCAGTATTCAAGCCACCGGTACAAGGTCAGCTACAGTCAACCGCCCGGAACTGAGGCTTACTGCAAAGCGGATTGTCTGTTAACCCCGCTGTAGCTACTGGTACCGGTACCTGTATTTGACTTTCATTATCACTTTCAACTCCGCCCCTCACCCTCACCTTGCCTTTATTACACAACCATATTCTTGGAAGGAAAGGCTCCAACCAGTGGCTGTCGGACTTTTTCACTCGCGCAGTGGGAAAAGAAGAAAAAAAGGGAAAAAGATCGCAAAACCCCCTAATAGGAGAAAAAAGTAAATAAAAAAAGCAAGATGGTATCATACTGGTTTTTTGAGAAACGCTCAAAGGGCTGGCCTTGCATGGATTCGATGCAAACAGAGACAATCAGACAGACGTGTCAGGCCCTTTCCATCCAGTCGATACTGTTTGTTGTCACACCTCAGCCTCTTTCACAATACCGGTATGCAGAATAGTATACAAAAGTTGATCCTAGAAGCTGCCCACTGAACTGCACTATGGTACATTTACATTTACATTTCCACCTTGTCCGAGAGCCCTTTCATTTCACTCTTCATATGATTGCGTCGTATGTGTGTGTGTATGTACTCGCTCGGAATTGGCAGCAGTGGGTAGTTAATAAGGGGGGGTTGCTCGAGGATGGAAAACCGGAGGGAGATGTCTCTATTGTGTAGTCTAGTATCTAACGGGTTGTTTTAATGAAGAGTTATGGAAGTATCTAGCCGTATGATGGTCTGGCAGACTAGAATTGAAGAAAACTATTGTTTTTCGTCCTGCCCCACTTGTTCCTTTTTATATTTTTTTATATTTTTCTTCTTTGCTTTGTGAGACTCCTACAATGGGAGCGAGTCCGAGAGGCGGAGGCAGGAGAAGAAGCATCAGCAGCATCAGCATCAGCGAAAATTAAAGCTTCTGATACGAGTTTGGAGTTGTGAATTGCAGAAAGAGAAACAAGCAGTTGCAGGCTAACATTTAGGGGAGCGAACGAGAAAAAAGCCCACGACGACAAGAGAGTTGATCCATCAATCAGTACTCGACAATACATACTACATTACAGGTTAACATCAGGCATCAGAGGAAGGAGAAGAACAAGAAGCACAAGAAGAGGATAATCTACCATGCTCGCTTCTCGCTCGTCATCCCACTTGGAACAGGGCCATGGCCGGTTCCTGCCTGGTCCTGTTTCTAGTCATGGCCGTGGCGGCGGCGGCGGCGGCGGTGGTGGCCCTTTGAATTTCTTCGCTTCCTATTCAAACCCCTACGAGGGCTCATCCTCATATCCTCACCCTCATCCTCCTTCATCGCCTATTCATACCACTCACTCGCACAAGCACAAGTACACGCACCCTCACCCTCACCCTCACCCTCACCCTCACTCTCCCTCACCAGGTTCTAGTCAACCAACATCCCCTTGCTTGGACAACTTTTCCACAACCGCCTGGCTTGGACCTGTTGCCGAGGACGAGGAAGTCCCTGTTTCTGGGTTGCATCACCACCATCGCCCTTCCCGTACCCGCCTTAAAGACCACCACCACCCCTCCCCCACCCCACCCCTCCGCCTCGCCAGCACCACTCCCAAACGTGCACCGCCCTCGCTTCCATTCTCACCAACCAATACAAATCTCGACGACTTCACCTTAAAACCCATCGCATCCGTGCCGGAATCTTTAAACTCCTGGTTCCAGCGTAGAAAATCAGAAGAGCTGGAGCTGGTACAGAAGAGAAGGTTCCGACCTAAAATGTCACCACCGCAGCAACAACAACCACCGCCAGTGGATCCTCAACAGTACTGGGGCTACCTAATATCATCGGAGCATCCCACTCAGCCTACACCTTTATTCCGAAGTTTACTACTTTCGATTGCGGATTATATTGTAGGTCCTTCATTATTATTATTGTTGCTATTGTTGTTGTTATTACTATTATCATTCTTTTCTGGAGGAGGGGTTACAAAGAAAAATTCAGCTACTGCGCATGTTTTCTCCTTCCGTTTGCCAAACTGACGATTTTGGCCTGTGTGAACCGTAGATCGATTACCTGGAGCCGAGAGACATTCATTGCCTTACACCTGAAAAGATCTCTGGGTTCTACCGATTAGTCGGCGGTGATTTAGACGGTAATACAATCGCTCCCACCACCAGAGCCCTAAGTATTGGTGGCTAACCATTGGAGGTTCACAGAGCTCTTTCTTGGAACTCCTCCCGAGAAGTTATCGGGCATTTACACGACGCTAGGTTGTAATCACACCTTACAACCGATACCCGACGATGATTTTGTTCCACCGTCGATTCCCGCACTCACCCCTCGAGGGTTCGCGATATGGCAGACTATTCAGCTACTACTAGATCCAGAGGAGCACGTCCCGTACCTACAGGAAGCCGTGAGAAAGTTTCAGTTGGCTAATCCTGAGACGGGAGAACCGTTTCCCAAGAGTATTCCGGGTGGAGCTTTCCCTTCCAAGCCAGACCAGGAGACGGTGAAATGGCACGATGCTATGTTTGAGAAGAAGTCACTGGCTGAAAGTGCTACCGCTGCTGCTGCTATGCCCGTACCTGGAGCTATGTCCGGGGGTATCCCGGGAGGGATGCCCGGAGCCATGCCGCCGGGGGATCCAGCTTGGAATGACTACCATCATGGCAACTTGCACCAGCAGTATACATCTTCGTCAGGTAGGCCGAAGCGAAAGAGTAAGAAGAGTCGGAGTAGGCACAGGGCTACAGTAGAGGAAGTGGTGGATGAAGGATTGTATGGCAGAGCACCACCAATAATCTCTCCAGCGGACCCGTACACTACACACCACCATGGACACCGAGCACACACTCACCATGCCGAGCCCTTCAACTCAGACACGGAAAATCACCACCACCATGGCTCCCGCAGCCACAGCCAACGGAGGAGAGAATACCCGGTCTCATACGTGAGCCAGAACGGCCTCGTAACGCCAGTAGTTCCAGTCTACCCCAATGGCACGGCAACGCTAATGCCCGAAAATATCCACCTGCAGCCGGAAGAACTCTCACCAACTCTCGCATACGGACGCACGGCCCACTATGCCTCCCCACCAATAGCAGTCGATCCTACATCCTCCTGTTCCTCCTCGTACTCGGACTTGCACAACTCTAATTCCTCCCCATACCACCACTCCTCCACCCCATCCCCACATCACCATTCCTCCCACCACCCCCATTCGGCGACAGCTCCAACACGCCGTTCCCCATCCCCACTCTGCCCGGAACCACACCTGCGTAAGTCTGCCTCGGCGTACTACTACACCTCCCACCCCCCCGCACCCGCACCCCCCTCGCGCTCTCGTTCCGGCGGCAGCAGTCGCGGCCGCCGCCACTCACATGTAGTATTGGATGATTCGGACAGCCCCGAAGAGTGGGTTCTCCAGAGCGAGAGGATGAGGGAAGAGGGCGAGGAGGAGAGGCGCAGGCGGAAGGGTGATCACGCGCGTAGGAGGGAGCTTGAGCGCGAGATTGAGAGGGATCGTAGCGATCCTTGGGAGGGGTATGAGATGAAGGGTAGGAGCACAGGGAGTGGAAGTGGCGGGAGGTTTAGGGGTCGAACTTATATTCATTCGACTTCGGGCTATTATTAGTTTTTTTTTGGGGGGGGGGTTTTTTCTTTGCTCTTTTTTTGGAATTGGTTTGGGGAGACCACGATATCATGATTGAATTTGGGTTTGGGTTTCGGATCAACCAAGACGGTATTGAATTTTCACTTTGTCATTATTTGTTCTTTCTTTCTTTCCTTTTGTTTTCTACTTCTCCGGCTTGATGGGATTGGATGGAATGGTTGTTATGCTTAGCATGGGTGGGGGGGGAACGGCTCATTTTTTCATTTTTGTTTGTGTTGCGGCATGTTGCTAGTCTACGATCGATCAACATAATCTATCGCTAATCATATTCTGTCACTCGGGCTTTTTGTCTTCTCCAATCTCTACCAACTTCATCTATGAAACTTTTGCCAACATATTATCAGCGCGCCGACCAACAAACCTTTTAAGTCTAAGTGATGACAACAATTAATCAAGTCATATCCTCAAACCCGCCCACCGCCTCACTAGCCTTTTCTAACCCCCGTTCTGCCCGCTCCTTCTTGACTTCCTCCACCAAGTCCCTCCACTCCTCTTCCTTCGCTCTACGTTCATTAGACATTCCAGCGATCCTCCTATTTTTGCGCTTCTCCCTGCGCACTTCGCGTACAACTTTTTGCTCAGCCTTCCCACTCCAAGCTTCATTCCTCCCCCTTTTCCCCTTCCCCTTCCCCTTCCCCTCACCATCCTTCCCCTTCTCGGTAATCTTTGCAAGCCTCGCAATCTCCCGCTTCCTATCCATATACCCGACCGAGCCCCTCTCCACCCCCTCCACCCCCAATTCTACACTCACCCCCTTGAGCTCGGGCATCCTTGGCATCCACAGAATGGCGAAAGCCTCTGCGAGCCCCTTCCAGTCCAGCTCCTGCACGCGAAAGATACTGCCCGTGGCGTGCTTGCTGTAAGCGCGAACGTGGCTGACGGTTGCTCTCAGCGCTTTGTCGTGGAGGGCTTTATCGGCCGCTGTTTTTTCCCTGAGGTTCTCTATTATGGATTTCGTTCTGCTTGATAGTTCCAGCGGCGAGGGGAGGGAGGGGAAGGGCGTGACGGGGGTTTTTCTTATAGACAGGAAGGAGATGTACTCCTCCTCGCGCCCCGGCGACAGGAATAGGATTGCGCGACCACGGCGGCCGGCGCGTGCGGCGCGCCCGCAGCGGTGGAGGAAGACCTTTGGGTCGGTTGGTGGGTCAAGTTGCAGGACTAGGTCCACCTCGGGGATGTCTAGCCCGCGCGCGGCGAGGTCGGTGGCCAGGAGGATGGTGGGGGCCGTGGAGGTTAGGAAGGCGGTGAAGTTTCGTTTTCGCTGCGGGGGGGATTGGTGGCCGTGGAGGGGGAGTAGGGTGTATTCATTGGGGATAAAGAGGGGAAAGAGGGTTATGTGTAGGTCTACACTTGCACAGGTTTGGAGGTAGATTATCGATTTTTGGGGTCGAGGGATGGCGGTGGTGAGGATGTGTTGGATATGTGGGTAGCGGGAGGGGGGGGTTGCTATTATGTAGTTGTTTTCCAGACTGCCGCACCATTAGCCATCCCACTTTCGCGGAAAGTGGAAGAGTAGAAGAAGAAGGATAAAGTGTACCTAACAGGAACCCTCTTCTCAACCTCCCTCTCCTTAACCTTGACAACAACCTTAACCGGATTCCTAAGCCCACTCCTAACCAACCCCCCAACCACAGCCTCCGTAACACTAGCACTGAAAAGCCCAGTCCTCCGCTGCTTCGGCAAACGGGCCATAATCCTAGCGAGCACCTCCAAAAACCCCAAATCCAGCAACCGATCCGCCTCATCGAGCACAAGCATCTCAAACGTCTCCCCCGAAACAGCCACATACCGACTCCCCAGCAACTCCTCCAACCTGCCCGGCGTGCCCACCAGGATGTCTGGACCATCCCGCAGGAAGGCCTGCAGGTCGCTCCGGGCGTCGCCCTCCCCGCCACGCAACAACTGCGCTCCCAATCCTGTCTCCGAGGGAGAAGGTTGGAACTGCAGTAGGGAGGACAGGACGGAGAAGATCTGCCCGGCCAATTCCCTCGTCGGGGCGATGACTATCCCGCCAATGTGGTGTTTCCGCCGCTCAGCGTTGGACAGACGTTGGATGAGCGGGAGGAGGTAGGAGAGGGTTTTCCCGCTACCGGTTACCGCCTCGACGACTACGTCTTTGTTTCCGAGGAAGAGGGGGATCGTGCTCGCTTGGACGGGCGTCATGCGCTCGAAGGAGAGGGTTTGTAACGCTGTGTGGAGCCATGGGGATAGTGGTGGGGTTAGGGATGCCCAGGATTGGGGGTCGTTGGTTGGGGGGCTTGATGTGGCGGGCTCTGATGGCGATGATGGTGATGATGGTGGTGGTGGTAATGGTAATGGCAATGCTGGGGCGGAGGTTGTTGTTATTGCTGAGGGGGCGTGCTTTTTGGACTTCTTTTTGGACGGCATGGTTGGTTTTGCGGTGGGTATGGATAGATAACTTAGATGGATCACGGATGGAAACGGTATGATGTCTTTTTTTTCGTTTGAATATCGGCTTGGCGGTAGGGGGGTAGGCTTATCGATAACCCCGTATAATAATATTTATTATCGATAAGAACCCCACTACCGGTATGGAAATTTTTATGCCCAACAAGGCGTGGGTTCACAATGGGAATTTATTTATTCGAGGTCCACAAGTGATAGTTGTACAGGTGTTAAAAACGATTATACACGTTACAATCTATAACAAACACCAATTCAGGGACCTGAGCAACCATATAGCTATTTTGTATCAGAAACAGCAGATGTACAGGAGCTAAACCACAGACCTCCGGTCCACCTCCGCCTCATACAAATTTCCTTCCCTGCCTTTTATCCCGAGCTCCCCTCCAACCGTCCATGAACCATCCCGCAAAAACGCCAACCTAAACAGAACCAGTGAAAGTAATGCAGAAAAAGGTAGCCCAGGTGATCAATCAATCATTCCTGAAAAGAACGCTGATGCTTTCTCCGTGGTGGACTCGTCGAATTGCCTATTCTTCCATCAGCACCTAACGCCCCCAAGCATGATATGTCGAGTGGATTGGCGGAGAGAAAAAGGAAAAGAACAAACCTCAGCAAAAACCTCACCAACGTCCAAGACCACCAACTTATCACACAACCTCTTGTGTTGGTCTTGGGGCACGCTATTCGTAGTGATAACTTTATCGAGAGCCGAAGCATTGATTCTATCGATAGCGTCTCCAGAGAAGACGCCATGAGTGACCAGGGCATACACTCTAGTCGCACCACCTTTGCCCTTAAGCAGCTTAGCTGCTCTAGTGATAGTGTTGCTAGTGTCTGCCATATCGTCCACGAGGATAGCGACTTTGCCGGTAATATCACCGACAAGCATCATCGTAGCGTTCTGGCGGTCCGTGATACGTGTGGGGCGGCGCTCCTGCGAGACATTTAGATCTTGCTCATGCGCCAAAGGTGTGAGGGGCAATGGAGATCCTATAACATAAGGAAAAGGGTTATTCTGAACCTTGTGGATCAATGCAAACTCCATCCCTAGAGCGTCCGCGATGGCCGTGGCACGCTTTGCACCGCCAGCATCGGGAGATACGATAACTGCGTTTTGATAGTCGGGGATGTTGTGCTTGATATACCTCTGCAGCAGTGGTCTTCCGTAGAGATTGTCAACGGGGATGTCGAAGAAGCCCTGGTACTGCGGGTCGTGGAGATCCATTGTTATGATGTGATCTGCTCCAGCGCAAGTCAGGAGGTCGGCTACCAAGGTTCCAGCCTGGGCAACCCATTGCTTATAACCGGTTCCCTTGGGCGGGATCCATTCGTTAGTAGTATTCACCGACGAAGATACACTAGGGGAGCTATGACCGTGCTGATGGTGGCTCTGATGGTGCTGGTGATGGTGATTATAGCGTCCCTTGGTAGTATCGCTACTGATAGACTCTGCAGTATTGGTCCTCCGAAGGGGTGTGGGCGGGTGGGACTTTCCCCTATCCACCCCATTGACACCGCCATCCGCACCCCTCTCCAACGCAATCCTGCTAAGTTCCCTCTCCAAACCGCCATGCGAGACGCCCAACCCGGGAGAGTCCATAGGGCCGGGCGTGCCCGGCCTGCTCTCGAAGGTAAAATCATTCTTCCCACCATTGAAGGCAGGCGCCTTGCTCAATGGTGCTCCAGTTTTATTGTAGGGAATATCCGACTGCCGACTGTAGGGGAAGTGAGGGAGCACAGCAGTGACACGCTTCGCAGACGCCGTCTTGCACGCCGATATGGTGATGAACAGCTCGACTAGGTGATCGTTCACCCTTCCACAACCGGACTGAATGACAAAAACGTCTTTTCCACGGACAGAATCTTGGATCTCGACACGGGTTTCGCCAACCGCAAACTTGGAGAGGGTGATGCGGCCGTTGGGTATACCAAGGAGGTGACAGACAGTGTTGACAAGGTCAGGGTGGGAAGAGCCCCCAAGGACGACAATGTTGCGAACCATGATGCTAGTGTCTCGTGGAGGAAAGGACAGCGTTTGCAGAACTTTCAGATGTGTTCAAGTAGAGACTAAAGCAAATACTAGCGAGAACCAGTCGAACTGGAGACAGGATTTGCTAGGGAAGGAATTATAGAATTCCCGTTTGGCTTGAATAACTAGAGTGGGAAAAGAGGTGTGATCCGAGGTGTGAAGGTGAAGGGCATCTATTGTTTTAAGGAATTTTTTTTCTTTTTCTTTTCTTTTTCCTTCCTTCCCTCGTGGGCTGACTCTATGCAACCAATATGCGCCAAGACCGTTACTGTATCTCACACCAACACCAATCGACGATTAAAACGCTTAAGAATAAATGAAATGACCACCACCAAGTCAGCTGCATCCGAGACTGTTGGGACCTGAAAGTTCCCCTTCTCAGTGTCTTTGTTTCACAGGCTTACTGTTGGTCTTGGTATCTCACTTTAGAGCCTCATTACAGCAGATGCTCTGATATCAGATGACCCATATCTAACCATAAAAATCATTGGATTTATGAATTACTCCGTAGCAAAAAAAAAAAAAAAAAAAAAAAAAGAGACGGTTGTTAAATTTACATTTTTTGCAATCCTACACTGCACGGGAAACCGGGCAAAGAGAAAGAACAAAACAACGAAAGACGTCCCCTCCACAAAACTCGTCCACAACCACTTTTGACATCAAGCAACGACTAACCCCCATACTATCTACCAATCGCCATCATCTTCATCATCTGCCCACAAAGTTAGCCTAAAATCATACTACCAGAATACACAGAGAAAACTTACCACTTTGATTTGATACCCTCCCCTTCCTCTTATTTAGCTCTGCTTGTAATGCCTCCATCGGGTTAACGGCCTTTGGTTTAGCCGCGGGAGCCGGCGATGGTGTACCGCCAGTAGCAGGGCCCTTAGGAGTCTTCTTGAGGGCATTTATTCCTCCCGCACCACGAATACTAGCTAATAGATCTCCTCTGCCACCCTCAACTGGTAACGGGGGAGCAGCTCCACCTGGTGCACCATCAGACCTTCCAGGAAGCGGCGGAGGTGGTGGTGGGGGCGCACCTCCTCCAAACCCTGGGGGCGGTGGAGGTGGAGGCGCCGGGGGGGCGCTCCCGCCAAACCCTGGAAGGGGCGGAGGGGGAGGAGCAGATGTACCAAAGCTTGGCAATGGGGGTGGGGGCGGAGCTGAGGTATTGAAGCCGGCGGGCGGTGGAGGCGGAGGCGGAGCAGATGTGCCAAAGCCAGGCATTGGAGGTGGCGGTGGTGGAGGAGCTCCACTAAAGCCGGACATTGAGGGAGATGGAGGTGGGGGCGGGGCACTTGGGAGTCCTGGCACCGGAGGGGCTGGTGCTTGTGGTAGGGGCGGGGGTGGTGGCATATCTGTACATCCGGTGGTAGTTAGTAACCATCCAACACAATCAATGCACTACAAAAGTGTACAAACCTCGCGCCGGCGGTGCCGGCAGTTCTACAGCCGGTCTTGGAGGTGGAGGTGGGCCGGGATACTGCACCCTCGAAGGCAGACCAGGAGGCGGCCCTCTACTGGGTGTTGGTGGGGGCCGATTGATTTGTGCCTGGAGAGGGGGTGGAACCCCAAACCTAGGCGGGGATGGGTGTGAATCTTCCAGCGGTGTCTTTGGGGGCAGCGGGGGAGCACTCGGCGGGGGAGGAGCCGGAGCGTGTCTTGGAGGAACAGAATTGGCATAGACTCCGGCGTTTGGCAATGGAGGAGGCACCTTGAAGGGTTGTTGTGGGGGCGGAGGAGGGGGTTGAGGGGGGGAAGGTTCTCGCGGCACGGGAGGCGGAGGAGGAGCGGGCGTTACTGGCGGGGGTTGAGGGGATCTTGATGGAGGATGAGGAGGAGAATGGGATCCTCCTTGGACAACGGCATGGGATTTCCTAGTGGGTGGAGGCGGCGGAGGTGGTCCTCTTTTGGAGATTGTTGAACTTCCAGTAACTTGAGGACTCAAAGACCCATTTCTTGACATTGACGGCGGTCCAGGCGGCGGCGGAGGTGGAGGAGCCTTGGGTCGCCTATTCCCCCCAATCCTCGGCGAACTCGGGGACTCTGTCTCGTGCATCACACCATTCCCGTTCGTATAACCAGCCCGCTCCTGTTCCTGCTTTCTGTTCTTTTCCTTCTCGTCGATATAGCTCTTTATGAAATCCTCATTCTCCCTGAGCACATCCTCGGTAATTCCCATTCCCATCAACTCCCTGAGAAGCTCCTGGAATTCGGGATCGGGATTGTCCAGTGAATAACGACCACTTGCCGCACCATTTGTGTTTGGCGAACTCCTATTATTCGAGGGTGGCGGCGGTGGCGGTGGGGGCGAAGCTGGAGGTGGGGCAGTAGGTATCGAGGCAGGAGTCGAATGGTGCTGGAGCATGTGAGGGACAGGTATACCAAGGTGACCGCCAGAGCCCGAAAACGAGCGATGACCCTTTGACTTGGCATGCTTATCTCTGGCTTCAACCTTCTTGAAAAACCCAGCAGCCTCCTTCTCATCGGCAAAAGAGAAACCAGCCATGCATTCCTCGAGTTCAAAGGTGTGGAAAAATGTCCTATCCTGGTTGTACTTGAACCCTTCGTAGAGCTCTTGATCCCATACTACACCCCTGTTACTCTTTTTTTTTTTTTTCGTAAAGAGTCAGCTCCACACACTTGAGAATAAAAGGGATCAGTGATAAGCTTCCGACGTACAGTGACATCGACAATCTTGAAGAAAAAGGTATGTCCGACCAGATCCTCGGCCAGGACCACGGCACCACTTATACCGGTAAAGGTCCATTTGCGTTGGTCCGGGTAGCTGACATAGAGTCTTGCGACGGCAACTGTGATGATGTTATTCGAAGGACTTGGGACGGCACGTTTGACGACAACCTTGTCATCCTTGTTGAGTATGGAAGGCATGTCAAGAATGAGGTTTGTCGACGACGACAACGGCCGAAGTTGATCTAAAGTGGTGGTAAATCAGAGCAAACTTAAGGTTAATACTCCTTGCCGTTAAATAATGCGGTGGGTTGTTGTTGTGATGGTGGTGGTGGTGGTGGTGGTGGTGGTGGTGGTCGTGAAGAGGTGATAAAGTATATATTTTTTCCCTCGCTGATTGAGGGGGGGAAAGAAGCGAGCGACGACGGACACAGGGAGAGAGGGGAGAAGGGCAGAGAGGGATAGAGGGGGAGAGGGAAAGGGAGAGGCTGTCGTTTGGAGGTTACCACCCTAAGCGGAGAAGGAGAGGGGAGAGAGAGGTATCATACTATACAATAAGTTACGCAGCTTCATAGAAAAAAGATGACGACCAAACACGACTATCATAGTAAAGTAAAAGGGCAACAGCCAAATTCCAAGGTGAGCCTAGGGCCCGTCACCTGCGGCTGAGTCGAGAATCCCCCAATATTTATTCCACAATAGTCCAAGGTATTCTCCATAAAAAAAGGCACTGTGAAGACTGCCAGTGCAGTAGGGGGAAATAGCACAATACCATTGTAATATTCCAAATCACCCATTCCTCGCTCGCCACCGCTGACACGGAGCATGCCTGCCAGTGCCACCCTCGCTAATACCCCCGAGAGTGACCAATGAAATGACACGAGCGCTCCGCGGTGGGCGAAGCACGAGGAAGTCACCAGCCACTCGGATATATGCATTATTTGGGATATCATGCATACGGGATTTCATATGAAAGCTTCTCTCTTATTACTCATCCCATTTGAGGCCTGAAAGGTATCGTAATCTTTTCGCTGTGTCTCTCCCGACTCACGTAATCCAGGGGCCGGAATCCTAGATGTTCCAGAAATTGTTCCGCTTTTTGTAATGCTGGGAAAAACTCGCTAAATCCAACCCTACCAAATCACCAAACTGCAATAGGCTTAGCACGGCGGGTCAATAAGGCATCAACGAATACCAGTTAATGAGGCCTAGCAAGCTATAGTGCGGAAAAGTATTCCTCCACAGGCCGTTTCGTCTCGGGCCGCAAAGGCCCGATCGCTGCAGTGGATTCAACGAGTTTTTACTGTACTATATTGGTACCCGAGCACTCCTTCTAACCCCAGAAGTTTGAGAAAACTCTGTTCGAATCCTCTGCTGGCTGTTGTTGGCTTGCGTCATGGACATCACTCGAAAAATACGCGGCCATTGAAGTGGATGGATTGCATTACCGTACCAACATGCTACCGGTAGTGTGCCGTACTAGCTTGTTTCTACTTTTAGTCCCATATAACCACTTTGATCCTATCGTACGGTAGCGAATTTAGCAACAGCACTGGCCTGCCGTGGCTTTCATTCCACCACAACCACCACCTATTAAACCGGTGAACAAGGAAACAAACAGGCTTTTCGCAAAGGAACCTCTACCGACAGTCTACCCGGCTAGGTGGAAAAACGCAAATATCGACAAAGGAACGAAACCTATTTTCGACTATCCAACCATTCCAGTCTGATGCTCACAGCCCTTCTATGAGCTTCCAACTCTTCCACCTTTGCCAGCTGCATTACTGCACCGCCAACGTTTCTCAACCCTTGCTCTGTCAATTCCGAGCTTGTTAGGTGCTTAACGTAGGTCGCGAGATTGACGCCGCTGTATTGTCTTGCGTAGCCGTATGTTGCTGTACTCAAGTCAACTCAGGTCACTTGCGCAGCAGGGGGGGAGGGGAAACATACGCAAAGAGTGATTAACACCAGCGCTATAATCACCAACAGATTCTGGAGTCCAGTGACCGATGAACACACTTCCGGCGTGTTGCACCAAGTCAACCGCCTTTGAAGCGTCCTTGATCTGGAGAATCAAGTGCTCGGGGGCATATTGGTTACTAAGTTCAATCGCCTCCTCGATAGTATCTGTTTGAAGCGTGACCGAGTGGCTGATTGAGCCGCGAACAATGTCCACCCTGGGAAGTGCTAGAGCTTGCCTTTCTAATTCTTCCTCGATAGCGATAAGTTGTTCCTCGGTTAATCCGACGGCTATCAGTATAACCTGGGAATCAACACCGTGCTCAGCTTGCGATAGTAGATCTGAGGCAACGAATGCTGGGTTGGCCTCTACGTCTGCGACAACGAGAACCTCGGATGGTCCGGCAGGCATGTCAATACTGACACCTGCACTCGTGTCGTTGCTCACAAACATTTTCCCGGCAGTTACAAATTGGTTTCCTGGACCGAGAATCTTGTCGACCTTGGGAACTGTTTCTGTTCCGTATGCGAGTGCTGCAACGGCCTGGGCGCCTCCTGCAAGGACGATGGCTTCTGCACCGACCTTGTGAGCCACATAGACGATTTCTGGAGTCACACTTCCATCTTTTCTCGGCGGTGATGCGAAAATTATTCTCTTGCAACCTGCGACTAGTGCCGGAACACCGAGCATCAATGCTGTAGAAGGAAGCACGGCTGTGCCTCCTGGGATGTAGAGACCCACCCGCTCAATGGGACGGACGAAACGGGAACATTTGACTCCTGGCATTGTTTCAACAACCAAAGCGCCCGTTTCCTTTTGGCCTTCGTGGAACTTCCTGATGTTCTCAAAGGAGAGGTCGATAGCATCAATTGTCTCCTGAGGAAGCTGCATGAGCTCTGGTGGGAATGGTGCGCTCAACACTGCTGACTTCAGACCAACAGCCTTGTCAAACTTCGCAGCATATTCAACCAATGCAGCGTCTCCTCTCTTCTTGACAGACTCGATGATAGGAGTGACTATCCCCATAATATCGCTAGTTCTTTGCGCGGGCCGTTTGAGGACCTCGTCGAGTGCTTTGGGGGTAGAAGTTTTCGGGTTGAATCTTGCCATCTTTATCCTTTCATTGGCCTTTACGCTAGGTGGCTCTGTTGCAGGCCTGATGGGCCCGGGGACGAGTTTAACGCCCTCCTTCCCAATCTCTTCAGAGGAGGTTTGGGCAGCGCCTTTTCCAGCCCATTTCTCCTTCGCATCACCCTTCCTTCGAGTGACTTTCAAGCTCTTAGCATCGAGGTTTCTCTCGATATCTTGAAAGCTAACACCTGCTCCTGTGCATTTGGTAAGTGCAAAGTAAATAAGATCTGCTGCTTCAAACGCAATCTCCTCCTTAGTCTTTGCCTGGCAAAGCTCATCAGCCTCCTCCATAATCTTTGCTTGAAGAAGGTTCTCATCCGAAAAGAGGCGGGCGGTATATGATCCAGCAGGCGCGGACTCCCTTCTCGACACTAGGGTCTTTTGTAAATGGGAGATTCCTCTGTATTCACCAAAGCAGGTAGCAGTCTCGAGGTGACAGAAGCCTGGGGGTCTGGTCAGCCAGGGTCTAGTTTAATGCACCTGCAGTAATGGCTCACCTTTACCCTTCTGCCTCACAACAAACCTCAAGCAATCGCCATCACAATCTAGGTCGATTCTCACAAGCTCTTGCACAGCACCACTAGTAGCGCCCTTATACCACAGTCCCCTCTTCCTGCTCTGGTAAACCCCTCTGCCAGTCTTCAAACTCTCTTTCACGCTCTCGGGGGAAGAGTACACCAGCCCAAGGGCAATCCCAGCTTCGTCCGTAACCAGCGTAGAAATAAGCTTATCCTGGCGATCTGAGCTGACGGCTGCAAGAATTATATCCCCAATGGATAACTTTGACGGCTCCTTCTCCAAATCAACTGTTAATTCAGCAGCAGCAACAATCGGAGTAGCAGCGAGTTTCCCGATAGCCTCCACATCTTCCAACGAGGGCGTGTATCCGAACGAAACGAAAACGGGAGGTCTATCACTGGACCCATACTCATTTAGCCAACCAATGGCAAAGTCCAAGTCGACAACCTCATGTGCGTAGATACCAACGGAGGTATCCGAAAGAGCCTCGATAGCCTTCCCATCCCTCTGATAAGGAGGGTCGAGTATCAGAGCTAAGCGTGAATCCTCGACCCCGGGCTGTAATGCTCGCAATTGGTCGTATGTGACAAACACCCTCGACGCACCAGCATCGAGCAACGAGCAGATATCATCCGAGGAAGGAAGGGCGGCAACATTGACCGAGACCGAGAAGCGGTGGAAGTTCTTGGGAATGAGTGTCAAGGCCGTATCCAGAGTCTCCGGACTAACTGTTATTAAGATGTGACCGACAAATGATAGCGTAGGGGTAAGCTCGAAATCCGAAAGCGAATTAAGCGAAGCAACCAATGGGACAGACATCCTCGCTGAGACTAAAAGGGCAGTTGTGAAAACTGCGCGCAGGATTCGCTATTGTTCGTGGGTGCTTTGTCAATCTTTGTCTAGTTTTGGCGGGGCAGGCAGAAGCGATAGTGGGGCCTGGTCGTAGGGATATAAATTACCCGTTATCGGCGAAATCAACATACTGTTCCTATGTCAATCACGATCCCCCCCCCTTCTTAACTCTAAGCTCTCTCTCAAACCCTATAAGCTCTCTCCAGCCCTGCCATACTCTTTCCCAAGTTCCTAGCCCCCAACTCGAACAAGCAACGAAATGGCTGAACCCAACGGGGTCACGGCGGACACGGACCCAGCTCCAAATCCTCAACAATCCACGAATAACGAAACCGCGGCAGCATCACAGCCTCCCAACACCCAAGGGGAGACGAAACCCTCAGACAACACAAACGGCAACATGGAAGCTCCCGAGTCAAGGAAGCCTCGGGATGCGCGCATCATTCATCTGATTCTTTCCTCCTTGGGCGTAACCTCCTACCAAGAACGTGTCCCGCTAATGCTCATGGACTTCGCGTACCGTTAGTGGCAATTTCAATCCCCTATGCTAATTATCATCATCATTCCGAATTTGCTAACGCTCGTTATTCCTATTGGTTTGGTTCAGGCTATACATCCTCGGTCCTTCAAGATGCGCTTCTATTCTCTGATGCAATCAATGGCACGGCCAACACCGGCGGCACCAATCCCCCTGCTACAATCACTATCCAAGATCTTCGAATGTCGGTCGCTTCTCGCATAAACCATCAGTTCAACACTTCGTTGCCAAAGGAGTTCCTGCTAGAGATCGCTCAGGAACGGAATAAGGTTGCGCTGCCTACTGTCGGCAAGGAATTCGGTGTTAGGCTCCCCCCCGAGAAGTACTGCCTCACTGGCATCAATTGGGATTTATCAGCGACCCGCGAGGAATGGATGGATGAGTCGGATGAGGAACCCGAGCCGGAAATGCCTCGCCTTGGGTTCTCGGGCGGTGCGATAGCTGATGGGCCTGGAGAGGGGATGGAATTGGACGATGTGTTTGGTAGTAGTGGACAGGATGGTGATGCTGGGGACAGTCTTATGGCAGATGCTTAAGATCTGGAGGAGAGGGGAGGGATGTGTTTGATATGTTTTGGCGGTCCGGGTCTGTTATACATAAAGCGGCGTTTCAGGGACATTTCCTTAGTGTAAATCGATTAGTTGTACTCGAGTACAAGTAGAACGGCGACTACCACTGCAGAATAATCTGCACCTTAGTGAAGTAACGAACATGTGCAATGCCAATTGCATAGCCAACTCCCCCCATACCGCTCCTAATATACACCCCTCTAAATACACATAATTACACAAGTTCCAGAGAAAAAATGAAGTGGAAAAAAAACGCCAATTCCCAATTCCCAATTACCTCCCCCTTCTTCCTCCACCCCACCCATCCATTCTAAACCCCAACAGACTTCCCCCCCCATCCTCCTCCTCCGTGCGCTCACGCCCCTCAAGAGCCCCCCTCCACCCGCACCGAAGAATCACCTCCACTCTCCATCCTCCTCCTCTCCAACCTCCTCCGAAACCACTCCTCCCGCGCAATGTCATGATTCTCCTGCGTCGCGTGGGAAACCATACAACTGTTCATCCCCTTCCGCTCAGCACGACACGCCCACGTCGCGGATACGGTACGATTCCGAGCGCAATCCGCGAATTCTAGTTGGAAGTCAGTTACCGTAGTTAGCTTACCAGGGCAGGAAAATAGTGTGTGTGTGTGGGGGGGGAGGTAAAACGTTTTATTTCTTCCGCGCAGAGGCTGCGGACGCGGGCGTAGTAGAGGTCTCGTACTTGGCCTTCTTGGTAGGCGGAGAGGGGGAGGGGGTTTTTTGAGGGAGCGGGGGTTCTGGTGGTGGTGGTGGGTTGGGTTGTCGTGGTCATGGTATTTTAGAAGGGCGGGATTTGGTTTTTTATTTTTTATTTGTCTGTGTGGTCTTTGTTGGAGGTTTCGAGTGGATTGTGGTGGATTGGAAGTGAAGGGATGAGGTGGGGGATGTATTTTTGGGGAGGGATGATAGAGGTGGTTTGGGATATCATGGCGGCGTCGTTTGTGGCTGGTGGTGGTTGTGGTGGGCTTCTCATGACGATTTAAACGGTCACGTGATTAGTCGTCGGCATGCCTGTGCCAGATATAGGTAAAGCCCCCGAGAGGATTTGAGGATTTGATACCCACTGTTTACTAGGGAGAGCTCCCCCATTATACAAGCATTTGGGAATAGGAAGATTGGATTACCCCAAACCGCCCTGTCCTCACTTCAAAAGGTTTGGAGGGTGATGTGCTCCTCACGAGTTGTCACTCGTATGTATTATTTTTTGCGAAGCTCTTCTCGACTCCACTGGACGGCAAGCAATAGAACAATGGATTCTTCAGATTATAGGGCACCTGGAGTTGGGCAGGTGGGGTAGAGGCGCCGGTATCGCCGTTTGCCTTAGTAATTACAGTGCAATCCTCTCCCCCACCACTATCACAGTCACCACCGCTCTCAATGGTTTATACTAAGGAAGAGAAATACGAGCAAGACTTGTTCCAAAAGAAAACCCGTCCCTATAGAGATCTTCGAACGAAAACGGAAAAAAACCGCCAAAAGAAGAGAAAAATAGCCCAGGGAAATTCGTAACCTGAGCAGCTCAAGCCTCTCAGTCCACATCCATCCCGTCGCCCCCGGAGATGGCTTGTTTTCTCTTCGCAGCCTTGACCGGGATCTTAACCTTGACCATCTCCTCTTCAGCCTCAGCTTCCGAGTCATCGAGAGCCATGCTCTCCTCCGCCTCAGCTTCTGCAGCGGCCTCTGCAGCGGTCCTCATCTCCTTCGGCAGCAAGTGCTGGTTCTCCTCCACGAGCTTCTTGTTCGCCTCGCGCTCCCGCTGCTTATTACCAGCCATGCGGTTCTTGTAGAAGACCCTCTCACGACGGGCCTTGATCTCCTCTACGCGTTGCATGGCGTTGAGGGTCTTTGCCACGAGGTCGCGGGAGTAGCGAGTCGGGACATGTCGGCGGGCAGCAAAAGTTAGAGTTGTGTCGACGACCATTTCTTTCCCGGCAGCTTTACGGAAGGACTTTGTCCATTTGAGTTTGCGGGGGTTACCTGGGAGGAGGATGAGGTTTTGTTAGATTTGGAGGACAAAAAATGGAGGTAAAAAGTCTCTTTTGGTAGTGGGGGGATGGATGGATGGGAAAAACCAACGTTTCATCTTGAAGTTCTTATGACATTTACTCCTGCAAAAGCGGAATTCTTTTGCATCGTTGCGGACAAACATTATCCCGTGGCCTGGGTATATGGGCCCGCTGCTGTAAATCCATTGAGTTTATCGTCAGCACAATTCTCGATCAATCATCAACGTATAGCGAAATTATAGGAAAAGAAACCTTATCAAATGAAACAAGAATTCAACGTAAAGGAAGACAAATGCACATACCAAAAATGGCACTGGAAAATCCTCATCTCGAACCACCAGTGTTACTGCCCTCGTCAAAGAATTATTTTAAAAGGATGGCAAATTCGGCGGCCGGCGACAAGATAGGTCGGTGGTTTCTTGCAGTGGGTGAAAGACTTAAAGATCAGTGGTAGCACTCAACAACTCTACTCGAGTTTGATTGAAAAAAATCAAGGTCATATATCTTGGCGCCAAGACATAGAATCCTCTTCCTCTCGAGAGTTCAAACCTCCGACATCTTTTGAAAACCTACCACGCATTACCACCAAACCTCCCCGCCAAACTTCTAGCAACAATGTCTACCCCAATCATAGTCGGCATTGGAATCGCTGGCGCAGGTATATTACACCCTCCCCACCTCAGTTCTCAAACCTAACCCCCGCTAACACACCCCCACAGCCATCGCCGTAAGCCCTCACTTGCACCCCACCAACTTCTCACCCCAACGGCAAAACTAACCCCACCCACTCCCTAGGCTCGCATCGGCCTCCAAGCCCTCAAACGTTACAAAGCTCTGGGCGGCAGCGGCGCCGCATTCGGAAGAAGCCACTACAAGGGCGGCTTCGAGGCACACATGAATAGACGAGAGGCATCTCTGATTCTGCAATTGGGGTATCCCCCCCGCCTTCCTTTCAGTATTTAACACACTGACGGTATACCTAGTGAGAGGTCCATTACTAAGCAAAACATTCGCAAGCGGCATCGCGAGATGATGTTGTTGAATCATCCTGATCGTGGGGGAAGTCCCTATCTTGCTGGGAAGATTAATGAGGCGAAGGAGTTTTTGGAGAAACATGGTTGAGGTAGGGGGAGGGGGCATGGGGCACTGTGTAAATTAGCGGTATGGAGGGGGGGGGGGGTTATCAGGTGAAGTAGATTTATTTGGGAGGCGTCTCTGGATCATTATTGAAGTTTGGGTTGGGATGCGGTCATAGAATTGGTATATAATCTTCACTCAGTATGGGATTTTGTTTTTCGTGAGTGTGCTGTTTTGGGCCGATAGTGGTCTACGGTGTTGGGATCCGTTGCGTTTATCTGTGAATGTGCGTGGGTGATGCTCAGGGGGGGCATCCTGGTAGGGGGCTTCGATATCCGGGTGTCTGGTGCTATATCTACATCTATTGCGAGCGATAGCTCCTAGGATGTTCATGATTGAAGCTGTGATGTTTCGGGTAGATGTGCAACAGTTTGTGAACACTACCTAGACCACCCTCTTAAAGCGGCTCTTTCTTGTCCTTGGGAATCAGTTTGGCTCGGATGTGTTAAAAAGCGTTTCTTGCCTCCGCCCTGGCTTCACTCGTGGCTGCCCAAATTTGGCACTTTAATTGGCGGGGATTCCTCTAAGGATTTTCATCATACAAAATCACTCACCTTTCCTAGTACATGTTCAACAAAACCAACCTCATTAAACGAAAGCAAACCCATGGGTATCACGTGTGGCTATCATATAGAGTCTATCATCCCCCTCTAACATACCTCCTCAACACCCCCCTCACCGCCTCCTCCTCCCTTTCATTCCCAACCCTCCACGCCCTAACCTCCTCCCACTCCCCCCGCCCAATCCTCTCTTCCCCCCTCATAACCTCCCAATTCGGACTATGCCCACTCTTCAACCACTTGAAGTCGTCCACCTGATCCCACAAGTTCTTGACACTCCCCCATTCCCCACCAGCGTCCACATCCAGCGGAGCAAACCTGGCATCTGAACAGTCCTCAATAATAGGCCTCGACGAGCAGAGCAGGTACACGTCGACGTTTTTAGCATCGTGCATGCGAAACTGCTGGCATGCGACGAGTATCGTTGTGTTTCTCAGCGAAGTAAGATGTACAGGTCCGTTTATGGCACCGGAGAGGAAGAGCAGGGCGTTGGTGACGTTTTTGACGGCGGCGCTGGAGAAGAGTGATGTTTTGGTGGTTGGGAGTAGGATAAAGCTAGTGGAGATGTCGGATAGCAAGAGGGAGGAGGTAGAAGAGATGAGGGAAGGGGGTTGTGTGTGACTTATGTATCTCCCGGAGAGGTTAGATATTATCAAGTTATCTACTTTTAGTTGGTCGGAGGTGGGTGTCGATGCTGTTTGGGGGGTTTGGGGTGAGGAGATGGAGGAGGACTTCACGGCTCCACCTATGGTAGCTGCGGTGTCTTTGCCTTTACTCTTGAACGAGAATTTCTGCTTTGGAGTAATGGCTTTTCGAATTTCCGATAGTTTGTCTGAGAGGCCGCGGATTTGCTAACACACCAAGCCCAAAGTTAGTCCATGAGACCCCCGGCCCGAGACCCCCGGCCCGAGAGCCAGTGGTAGTGGTTGAAAATAGTCACGAACCTCAGAGTAGGACCGCTGATCGTAAGCCGGAAGATACGACGATGCGTCTTTAACCACACCCGACAGTGTTGATATGGCAGCCAGACATCGATCGATTGCTTCCGGACGCTCCACCGGACCTACACTGGGTAGCAGCTCGATTTGCGCTTCGAGAGCTAGGTAGACCACCTCACCTAGTTAGCTGGGCCGTGAAAAAGGCGGAAATTGGGATTGGAAGAGGGGTATTATAAGCACCGGCATGAGATTCATGAAACCTTGTATAGAAGTTCTGTTTAGTGTTCGTCTCGACGTCCATTGGATTGGGTTGAAAATTGGGGGCAAATGTGCGGGTAGCCTCTGTGCTACCCATTGCGGGGCAATATGCATGGGATGGAGGGGCTCACCTTGGCGCACAGTGAAGTGCTGCAGGGAGGCTCTGGAGGGTAACAAAAAAAGTTGCTCTCAGCTTCCCTGTAAGTTACTCGTATATAGTAGAAACTCAAGCACTAACTGCGCTAGCATGATAATAACTCTGACCAAAGCTCTTCAATAATCCTCCTCCACCTTCCTCTAAGACACCTTCACAACCTCGATGTCACTCCTATCAACCTCCTTCCGGCGCCTCGCCCGGGGCGCAATTCCGAAACTGACACCAAAAACAATTACCAGATCCTTCATTCCAACCCCTCCACTCAAGGACTACTACACCCCAACACCCTTCGTTCACGAATCCGTCGGTGGGGGATGGCACTCCTGTACTTCACCCCCCCTCCTCCCCTCCTTCCTCCCCTTCCGCGCACTAACCCGGTTTATCCAGATGATATATTCTCCCGCCTCCTCAAAGAGCGCATAATCTGCCTCAACGGCCCCGTGCACGATGGCATCAGCGCAGTAGTAGTCGCTCAGCTCCTCTTCCTCGAAGCCGAGAACCCCGAGAAGCAAATAAACCTCTACATTAACTCTCCGGGAGGCAGCGTGACGGCCGGGTTGGCGATTTATGACACGATGAATTACATCCAAGCTCCCGTTTCGACGATTTGCGTTGGACAGGCGGCATCCATGGGCTCATTGTTGCTGTGCGGTGGGGCGAAGGGGAAGAGGTATGCACTTCCGCATGCTAGTATCATGGTTCATCAGCCGAGTGGGTGGTCCTCCTTCTTGCGGGGTGAAGGAAGTTGGTAGGAAGGCGCTAATTAGTTGCAGGTGGCGGATATACTGGACAGGCTAGGTGAGAAGGGGAATTGAGCCTCTTTTTTATTATTTCCTTATTCTCTTTCGTTTTTCATTATTTCGTCCTTTCATTCTATGGAATTGAAAGAAAGGCTGATCACTAAGGGGAATAGTGATATCGCGATCCACGCAAAGGAGATCCTCCGAGTCCGGGAACGACTGAATATAGTATACCAAAAGCACCTTACCAAACCCCATACACTTGAGCAGATTGGTAAGAAACCTGCTCCATAATCGCTACCTTTGAATGCTGATAGGGCCCTCGCTTGTAGAAAAAATCATGGAACGAGACCTCTTCATGGGCGCTGAGGAAGCGAAAGAAATGGGCCTGGTAGATGAAATCTTAGTCGCCCGGAAGAAAGCCCTGGAAGCTCCCTCAAAGTAGACAATTTCAGACGAAACCCCCTCCAGCTGCCCCTGCTGTACATAAATAAGCCATCACCTACTACTATAGCTGTATAGTACAATCACTAGTATAGATTTTATTTATTTATTTATTTATTTTAAAAAATTAAAAAAAATAAGTAAATAAAAGGGAAAAGATTATTACCGTGACAGGGTATCCAGTATAGTACAAATGACCATGGCCATGATCGTCACCATCCGCTTTAATCGACACCGTAACCTGATTACAAAAGAAACCCCAGTACAGCAGAAGAAACCAATGGGATGAAGTGGCTGTCGTTATACAAGAAGCCTACCGCGCATTTTTTAACCTTTTTTTTTTTTGCTTCCCCACACCTCGCACTCACTCACCAACACATCGCAAAGAACCTAGGTGTGCGCATATATGTATATGTGCGATCAAGGTGTGTTAGGCATGTTAGCAGAAGCCGCAAGGCACAGGTTCTTGCGGGTGAACTGGACTTTGTAGACAGACGACTTTTTGGTATAGAATACTTGGAGGTGGTCGGGTCTAAATCAAGCGTTCACTCATTAGTCTAACATATCTAAAGAGGGATTAGTGGGTGCTCACGTAGCAACAATCTCCGTCCTTTTACGTTTATTAGATGCACCGGCCGCAGAGGTACCATCAGCCTTTGTGGCTCCATCCCCACTGGAGAGTGCCCCACTACCACCGGCGGCGGCAGTAGCACCGACACCCTCAGGAGCTTCAGCCGTGGGAGCACCGGTCCCGTACGCAGCGTCCCAGCAACGAACGGTGTTGTCCGCGCCGCCACTGAGCAGGATTGTGCCCTCCATTGAGAAGGTTAATGAGTAGATACTGGTCTTGCCATGGCCTCTCATCGTCTTCAGGCGCTTCCCACTGGCAATGTCCCAGAGCATGATAGTGCTATCGAGTCCTGCGGAGGCGAGCCACTTCCCATCGGGACTGACAGCCAAAGCCATAACGGGGCCGGTGTGCCCGGTGAACAGGCGGACGGCGTTTCCTGTCTGGACGTCCCACATGCGGATAGTCTTGTCGGTGGATCCGGTAAAGACGTATGCGGAATTGGGATGAAAGACGACAGTGTCCAGGTCGTCCAGGTGGCCGGCGAAGATACGGAGCGGGTAGATGTGATCACAGCTCCAGAGCCTGGCTGTGTGGTCGTGGCTGGCGGTGGCAAAGTAGTGTCCGTATGGGCCAAAGCGCACGTCCCAGACTGGGCTGTCGTGGCCTTTGTACGAGACTAGGGCTGTGTACGTGTCTAGGGACCAAAGGCGGACTGACTTGTCTTCAGAACAGGAGAGGAGGTACTTCTTATCCGGTGAGATGGAAACCCCGTAGACAGGCCCCGAATGCCCGATCAAGCGTCTAGTCTTAGGAGCGACGGGGAGGTTTTCACCTGGGATGATAGATTCTAGGGGTGCGCCTTTTATCGAGAATACCCGAACATATGATTCTGCGAAGCCACCTGCCGCGATCGTGCCATCTTCTGAGAAGTCGACACATTGGAGACTAAGCGATAGCATACTGTTAGCGCAAATATCCAATTCAGGTGGATTTGGGGGCCTACCCATCGTCAGTGTTATGAAATGTATACATGAGCACGGACGGAAGGGCTGGTGCCGGAGCGCCAGACAGCTTCATTCTGTCCCTATTCTCCTTTACTACTCTAACCTCCCTCTCAATGTCAACTCCGGTATATGGTGGCAAGGGGATATGGTCCCTCATGGGGCTGTCTTCGCTTTCCTCCCTCTTTATTTTTTTTTGGAATTCGTCCAGCAGGCTAACACTGAGGTCGCCCCCTGCGGCATCCCCTACCCCCATAGCATCTTCATCCCTCAATTCATCTTCTACGTCAGCCATAAAGTCTGTGGTCATGGGCAAGGGCCCAAGTTTAACCGTTGGGAGTGCAGCCCCGGATTCTGAACGTCCGGAAGTATGGCCGGTGATCCCCTCATTCTCGCCTAGAATTCCTTCTTCCTCTCCGAACATAGTGGGGCGCCCTGAAGTGGTTCTCATCTCGACATGCTCGTTGATGATCCTAAGCACAACCCCTCCACCATTATCCTCAGTCTCCTCCAGAAAGTGGATCAAGAGATTGGACGTCGTCTTGGAGAAGTTGACTTTGTATTTGTTCTCGCGGTACAATCTGGCCAAGTGGTCCTCGTCGATATGTTGCGGGAGGGAGATGGCCCTGAGCTTCATTAAATCGACAGCATGGGCAGCGGCATGTTCGACGGAATGTTCCTCGAAGAACCTCTGGCTAGGCTTCATGTAGCCCTCCTTGACAAGCTGTAGGAACAAATGAACGAAAACCGGGAACAAAAGCCTGCGCAACTCTGGCTTTTCGAGCCGTCAGTATTCAGCCTTCTTGTAACCCTTGAGAAAACCTGCGCGCAAAGAGGAGGTGAGCAAGAGCAAACATACTTTGTAAATATCCAGCGAATTCTCAATCCAGCCCTTCAAATGAGCTGTCAAGCATCAATGCGGTCAGTGAGTGCGATTTCAGTTGGGGGAAGTGAACCGGTGGGATGACTTACTGTATGCCTTCTCGTACTTAACGTCTGGCTGATCGTCCAGATTGGATAAGATAGGCCTCCCCTCGTGATCTGTATGTGCTGATTCCACACGAAGCATAGCTTCAGTCTTTGCGTAGCCTTTCTTGCTAAGATATTCTATTACAATTTGATTGAGTGCTTGTGGGGAACCGGCCGCATGAGCCCCTGCGCCTGGAGCAGCGGAAGTTGCCTGAGACGCCATTGCGATTAAAATGGCTAAGCGGTACCCGCTGCGAATTAATATATAGGGAGTAGCAGTACAGGAGGGGTTGTTGAATGTTGTTGGTAAATGGCTGTGGTGTTGAAGCTTGTGTTGTTAGGTGGGTCGCTACGGAGCTCGAGAGGAATGGCTGGGCAGCCTGTGAATTAGCACGTGAGTTAGGGTAGATTTGATAGATTTGGTGTTCCTACTAACAATCCTTGCCATTTGCGGTTACACTCATCTAGGGCTCTGCTATGATAGCCCATGGATCGATGAGACAGGCAGATTCCGTTCCTTCCGTATACGGTCCCTCCATGCTGTGGCTCAGTGGCTTTGCCTAACAAAAAATCATGAAATATCGAGCCCTTATTGGTAGAAAGCTGTTGAGCCACAGAATAGAGTTACCGTATACGAAGGAATGGAATCTGCGTGTCTCATCGGTTGAAGAGATACAAGATCCGGCAACAAGGTACAAGTATGGATCAGTTATTTAAGGCTAACTCGCCAGATGTACTCGTACTGTACTCGAGTACCGCAAAATTTGGTGAGACTGGAAATGGCGCTAACGCGAAGGATCGGCGTGTGGCGTAATTTTGAGGGGGTGGCAGGGCAAGCGAATATAAAAAAGAGAGCAAAAGATAGTTAGATGGCTGATTCATCCCGGTTAATTTTCAGTATTTATCATAACTTGATGGCCCATTGGTTCAAATCCCTATTTACTAGTCCAAAATCTCCAGTATTGGTAGTTGTTGTCACAAGAAGGTTGGGTGACTCCTTGATGAGGCTGAGTATCCGCAAAGCCATGTTGGTGGCAACTCGCTTTTCTATCTACTTTGGTAATAGCGCCATTTCCAGTTTAACCAAATTTTGCGGTACTCGGGTATGGTACAAGTAGAAAAGGAAGGATTAGGAGGGCTGATCGATTAGGAGGAGTGGAAAAGTGGGGGTGTTGCAGGATTCCATTAATCTTGGGCAGTTGCACTAGATGACTGTCCATGTATGATATCTATATATTTTATCAAGCTGTACTCGAATAGGGCAATCATGAAGCCAAAGGAGGAGGGGGGATAAGGTGTTTTGGGTAGTCCTTCTGAGAGACATAATAGATTTCACTACCTACAAGCGCTAGCAATTTTGTCACGATACAAGTATGAATGGTTGAGTGCTACTCGCAAGATACACGGTTGTCACGGGAAAAGGCTTGGCATAGATCACCAGATAGTACTTTTGGATAAGCATCTACAGTACATATAAGAAACCCAGGAAAGCAACCCAATATCCATTTTTTGTTTGTTTGTTCACAGACGGCGACCACGTCTACCACCCTTGCGACGAGTAGAGTCGGAAGGTGTGGGGGTGACATCCTCGATACGGCCAATACGCATACCTGACAAAGCATTAACGATATGAGTCAAACTAGGGGTCAGCGAGAGTAAAGACATACCGGCACGAGCAAGGGCACGGAGGGCAGACTGGGCACCAGGGCCGGGAGTCTTGGTTCCGTTACCTAAAAAACGAAACGGTCAACATTTCCATCCCCAAGAGCGTTTCCATCAAGCAGTCTTAGCTAACCTCCAGTAGCACGAATCTTGATGTGCAAAGCGGTAACGCCAACCTCCTTGCAACGGGCCGCAACATCCTGAGCAGCCAACATAGCAGCGTATGGCGAAGATTCGTCGCGATCGGCCTTAACCTTCATTCCTCCAGTGACACGGACTATGGTTTCCCGTCCGCTGGAAGAAGAAAAGATCAAAGGATCAATGAAGCGTCAGCCTCTACCCCTTGTCATATCTTTCTTCTTGTGTATATATAATAATATATATATATATATACATATGCCCTCAGAATTCATGATTGATTGGTTGAGACACACCTGAGATCGGTAACGTGGACGAAAGTATCATTGAAAGAAGCGAAGATACGGGCGACACCGAAGACAAGTTCGCCTATTTTCTTGCGAAAAAGGACCTGAAATTAGCCATCACCAATTCCCCCCCCCTTACCTAGTCTGATTGATTCCTCGGGGTGAAAATCTCATAGGAAGGGAAATTGTGCACTGACCATCACGAATTTGGGGTCCCAGAGAGATATTTTCTTCCTTGCGTTCGACTTTCTTTCCTTTTGGAGCCATGGCAATCGTTTGGTTTGTCGGTGGTTTGGGATATTGGCGATGTCGTTGGTGCTAGTGGAGTTGCTGGATCAATTCGTAGGCCTTGGTGAGAAGTTGCCAAAGTTCGGAGCGAAGTGAAGTGTGGGCAGTTGAGACTTGGCATAAATGAAAAGAAGCAGTCACAGCAGAAACGGTGATCCAATCTATGATACAAGATAAGATCGTCTGCCTTCCTCGCATTGGGATGATTGACACAGGTGGATCATGCTGACACTTACACGTTCATAGCGTAACCCCGGGACTGGTACCCTCATGCCAGACAGAGGAAATCTACGGAGGTGCATAGCCTACGACACAAGGAGATCCGTATTATAATCCCAAGCTCAGATCTAGGCAATTGGATAATGGGTCACAGGTTATCACAAGGTAAAAGGCCTAGATTTCAAGTAGGATAGCACGAAAAATCACGTTTTCTAAAAAAAAAAGAAGAAAAAAGCCCAACTATTTTCACAAGCGAAAACAAGGGAATAAGACCAATAGACTAACGACCTCAACTCTCATTACCTCCATAATCCTTGTCCAGGCCAGATGAACCCCAAAAGAAGAAAGAACCGGTTCCAGAAAAACATGCGATAAGATACCTTATTCGTTTCCCTCCTTTGCATGTTTGCAGACCCACCGCGCCACACAGTTGTACAAAAAAGATTACATTTCCCATTCTGCTTCAGCCGTATGATGGCCCACACAGACTTTTGACATTCCAAGCAGACATCTCGTCCCCATTGCCAGAGCGCTTTATTAGCACTTGACGTCCGTGGAAGCTTTGGAGTTCATCAACAAGGCAACGATCAAACCGTACAATCCCAAGACTTCAGCGAAAATCAGGATCAAGATCATTCCGACAAAGAGTCTCGGCTGCTGAGCAGTACCGCGGACACCAGCATCACCGACAATACCGATGGCAAATCCTGAAAACAGGTTAGAAACCAAGATGGGGAGCGTTCTGGTGGGTAGGGGTCTTACCTGCTGCCAAACCGGCAAGCCCGACAGAAAGACCAGCGCCAAGCTGTAAAAACCCAGTGTACAGGGGGAGAATCTGATGGAGACCTGATGATACCAGGACGGAGACGACGAGACCATAAATGCCAATGATACCAGCCATAATAACAGGTATAATGTCTATGACATGCGCGTTAGTGATTGTGTCGTACAACGAACATTTATGCCAGCTCCCGTGCCAGAGCATGGTCCGCCACGAGCTCGAGAACAAGTTTAGACACCAGATAGACGTACTCTTGACGATCAAGTCAGGCCTCAAAACACCCATAGCAGAGATACCGACACCGGATTTCGCAGTTCCATAACTAGCACCAAAACAGGTAAAAACGATGGCGGCAGTACACCCCATGGCACCGAAAAAAGGCTATCATCGCGTTAGTACAACATACTCGATGTCGCCATATTTAAGTCTTTCGCGTCTAGTATACGTACTGCGTAGACAGGACTAAAAGTAACGAGAAACGTTAGCAACCGTTCCCCTTAAAACCTGTAATGAACGATTTCATATCGCAATTATCTGCCTGGTCCCCATGCTTTATGTTCGGGCCACACAGTTCACCGGCCCAACACGAACTACGTAGTTGGACGCTGGCCATGAAAGGGGCAGGCGAAGGTGGAGAAATCGTGACAACGGAGAGGCTTACCAAAGTTCAGTAGTCATTGTATTAGTTAGTTTTTTTCGGAATAAGAAAGTGTGGAAATCTGGAAGGTTGAATGGAAGTGTGAGTAGGTGGTTGATTTTGAAGGCAAGCGTTCGATGGAGGATGAAAAGATGCTTGCTTGTGTTTTCCGGGGGGTTTGGTGAGTGGTGGCTGAAAGTTTGAGGATAGAAGAGATGGCAGATGACGAAGTCCGTGTCCTTAGCAACAATATGCACAAAATATATAGAAAGGCTCTGAACCACAGTTAAACATCATCCAGGAGAACTTTGTATAGTAGTTTATCCGCTAATGCATACCTTTGATACATGTTATCCCCAAGGGTCATGAAAGGGTGGGTTAGGGTTGAATTGACATCTCCCAAGGAAAAAAGATCACTGGAGCCGCAACCCACTTCCTACTCTATCCCCAAAGGCTTCAACATCCACCATCCGAAATTCCACCAACCACCAGCGAAATAAAGGGCGAGCACCCGAGCAAGGAACCCTTTATCTCTCACTTCCCCACTATCGCATCACTACTACACCCACTTTAGAAGTATCACTTTTTTCACTACAATTCTAAAATGGCCGCTGTCAACCCTAAAGGTACCTTCTCCCACCAACATCCATATGAGAACAACCTCTGCTAACAAATATTCGCTTATGGTATAGCTTTTCCTCTCGCTGATGAAGCCCTCACCCAGACGATCCTCGATATCGTCCAGCAAGCATCTCACTACCGCCAGTTGAAAAAGGGAGCGAACGAAGGTTTGTCAACCCAATACCTCTCTTGTCTCAGACTCTTTGGCTAAGCATTATTTACAGCGACCAAAACTCTCAACCGAGGTATCTCCGAATTCATTGTACTCGCAGCCGATACTGCCCCTTTAGAGATTCTCCTCCATCTTCCCCTCCTTTGTGAGGACAAGAACGTCCCCTACGTCTTTGTGCCTTCCAAGATTGCGCTCGGGCGTGCTTGTGGCGTTTCCAGGTCCGTCATCTCGGCCAGTGTCACTTCAAACGAGGCTTCGGAATTGCAGGGCCAGATCAGAGCTGCCAAAGAAAAGATTGAGAGGCTACTCATTTAAGATGCCTAGCTAGGCATGGTTCAAGTAGTATGGCTGTGACTGGATAGAAGGGGTTTCACTTGTATCATGAAAATTAATTTTTACTGTTCTAGTCCGACCACACTGAACCTTCGGGTAGTATGTTAATCGTGAATGCTCCACATGTTGGCCTGCCGACAAGCCTCCGGATTCCCCCACCTGCAAAACCCAACCCTATGCATAACAGCTTGATGCCTCTTGCTCGAGAGCGCGCATACGGATTGAGGCGGCAGCTCATAGTCCACCCCACCTCAATTGATCAACTCTCGGTACTAAAAGGTTCGAGGTTCAAACTATAGCATCACTTAAATTCGAAATTATTATGCGATGTATAACCTTACACAGAGATATAGCCTGACCCACTATGTATTGTTCTTGTTATGTTTCTATCTAAGACCAATCCACCGATCCCATCCGATACTGAAAACAGCCTTACATAGCAGCACCAGAGATGAAAAACCACTTGTCGATGGTAGGATCAATAGGAGCAGGAAGCAGATTGTCTCCCTGCGGGATGGGAGGGATCTTGTTTGGGTCGACACGGCCGGGAGAATTGGCAACAGTCAAATTGGCACTACAAATTTTGTCAGTGCAAGCTTTCGAAGAAAAAATAATCTACGGGAGGAGGCCCTACAGAGATATGCTGTTAGGGTCGCTCTGGCCACTAATGAGTTCTTCCCATGCCCCACTGCATTCACGGATGACATCGGTGGCATATCTGGTTCCGGCATGTCAGAAAGGTTTCACAGAGGGGAACCGCGATGGATATTGCTCACTTTTTGTTCTTGCATTCGCCAGAGAATGCAAATTGGTTCTCAGGCTTTCCATCCGGGATTTTGTAGATGCGGAACCACTCGTTGGTGGCCCTCAAGAGGCCAGGAAGATGGCGCTCGACATCCTCAATATCTAAACAATGAAATTATTACCAGCCACCGTTGAACGCGGAAGTGAGACCAAACCATTGAGTTTAGGGGCCAAAGGATCCTGGATATCAATGACAATAACCTTCCAATCGGTCTCCTCTTCATCCAAAAGAGCCATAACACCCAATACCTTGACCTGCTTAACCTGGCCAGTGTATCCTACAGTCTCACCAATCTCACAGACATCCAACGGATCGTTGTCACCCTTGGCCTTAGTCTCGGGGTGGGTAACATTAGGGTCCTCCCAAGTCTGGGGGAAAGCGCCATAATTCCAGAGGTATCCCTTGTGTGGGAAGCAGTTGCGGACGAATCTTATCCTTCCTTTCTTAACATCTTGCTTGATCGGGTTGAGGAGTTCCTCCTTGCAAATCTAGTCATTCAAAAAGCGTTAGAGATGCTTCCGGTAACAGCTCGTGTATATACCTCAAGCTTTCCGTTGGTCCAGCGAGGGATCTCGACAATCATATTGAGGATGGTCTTCTGCTCACTAATTGGGAGAGAGTTAATACCGGGCAAAAACCCCTCACTGAGACACTAAAAAACGGGTACTTACTTTGCGTAGAGAGGGATATCATGGAATGGAGAAATTGGAACACCATCCCTCTCGATGTACACCCTGTGCTCTGAATCCCAAAATCCCAAAATCAGCAAAGATAACCATTTTGGAATCTAGAAGATCACTAACCCAAAGTGTTGGGCTGCCCTATCTTCCTCACGGTGTAAGACATCTTCTCAGAGGATGTGGAGAGATGTCGAGCGATCTAAGAATAACCAAAAGTTATTCGTCTGAAGCCAAATAAACTCGAGCCATTGAAGGAGGGTAGGGGATCATAAACATACTAATGCACTTCTTGACGACAGTTTGGGTAACAGAACAGAAATCGGGTGGGATGTGGGTTGTAGGGGGTGAAGGAAGAGAGAAGTGGAGAGCATGCGGGGTAGTAACATGGAGATAACATATATACTCAAGCACAAACCCAAGAAAGGACGGCGCGTGTGGACAGACTGAGGGATATTTTTGCCTTGGCACAATAGTGACAAATGCAGACGGAATTGCAATTTCAATGGCACATAAATAGAAATCTAGGTCCCAGGGGAAACCTACAAGGTACGTATTGTCACACTTTGCTTTTTCCCTTCCCTTCTTCCTTTTTTTCGTTTGTTTCCACAGACTCCTGATATCTTTGCTTAGTAAACACTGATAAGGGCTTGCCCTGGACCCCACTTCGACGTTACAGCAGGAGAAAGTGATAGCTCATGATACAATAGATATCAATTTGACCAAGGAAGGAAGTGCGACAGGTTCACGAGATGCACCAACCTTACTAGTAGGATGCATTATAATACACTACCGTACAGCATTTATTCTGCTCAAAGATATTACATAGGGAGGCTTTGCGCAAGGAGCTCAACAGCCCCTCCCAAAAGGCGCTGGAAGCAAGCTTGTCTTAAAAAGTTCAGTAAGACCTGGCACCAAGGTTCCGTCGCACAGCCCATGAAACGACTTCCGTGCAAAGACTCTCTATCATACCGACATATTTATTGATCAAGAAACGTTTTCCGATTATACCGTCATCGACATAGGATAACAATATTATGTACAATTACAAGCCGCAGCAGCCTCAGGGCGTGGAAATACGTAGCATCACATCACGCACCTCCCTTCCCAACTCTTCTCCTTATCTGCCTCTTTCTGGCAATTATCCTCGCGGCTTTTGGTGCCACCTTATCCTTTTTAACCTTCTTGTTGGAATCCTCCTCTCTCACATCTTTTGCCTCTTCCTCCCTCTTCCGCTTTCCATTGCTAAATCCCCTTCCTCCCCCTCGAGCCTTCGCTGCTGCTGCGCCTTTGGCAGCGAACTGCTTCCTTTTCTCTTTTGTAGATTCCAGAGGCTTAGCTTTCCCTTCGGCGACTAGCCTTGACCTTTCCCTAGCTTTCTCCTCCTTTTCCTTCCGCCTCGCCACAACCTGTGCATTCTCGATCGCAAATTCGACGATCAACCTTTTCTTCTTCTCTTCGGTTATGGGGGGTGGAACGGTTCCTTTTCCCTTCTCTTTAGTAGTTCTTGTCTTCTTTCCGGTCCCCCCTTCTACTAGCGCCGCAGTCCCACCGACCTCATGTCCATTCAACCAGCGTAGCCCCATAAGCGCCCAGCGATGTGAGGAATACTCAATAAACCCATATCCTCTACTCCGACCCGTTCCGGCCTTCTCTTCCACAACCTTTGCTTGCCGAACAATTCCCTTGCCCTGCGCCTTTCTTCGTCTCTCTGCTTCGCGATCATCATCCCCACCACGCACCAATTCTTCTTTTGACAACTGTTTTCGTTTACCAGCCTTGACATCTGCGGCAAATCCCACAGCAGCCTCTCTAGCAAGCTGTTTCAAGTCCTTTGCCGTAATAGATCTGGGTAAATTGCGGATAGAAAGTCGTGTGAGTGATAAATGGAGCATGGGGTTTGACTGAAGGAGAGTTTTGCGTTGCTTCAAGGACGCTTCGCGGAGAAGTCTCTCGCTATTGGAAAGTCGTTGGAATGCGGGGGAGGACGCTGGAATAGTTCCTTCTTGTATGAGAAATAGTCGACGTTTGTCACCCTGTGCTTTATCTCTTCGTGCTAGGCCAGCCTCTTGAAGCTTCGCAGCTTCGGTCTTATTCACGGCCCGCGTAAGCTGGATAATCCGGCTGCCGATTGTGTACCTTCCGCTAAGATCGTCTCCTTCGTTTTGTAGTAGAGACTTGCCCTTTGTAGTTTGGAATTGTTGGCGGGGAGCATCAGCTAGACTCCTATCACAATCCTCTTTATTGAAGAAGCAGACAAAGCCGGTTCCCCGAGGGCGCTCAGTAGCATGGTCCATTACGATTCTTGCGTAGCGGACAGGACCAAAGTTCGATTCGAAATGCTTATGGAGAGTTTCATCGTCGGTCGAAAAGGGGAGATTACGGATAAAGACAGTAAGTGATTTTTCTTCTTCCTCAGAATAAAGTTTCTTCTGTGTGCTGTTTTCTTCATCTTCGTCGTCGCCAAAGTCCTCAATATCCGAACCTTCATCGGATGATGCGTCAGATGCGTTGTCCATGCTCTCAGCATCGTCGTCACCAATAACACCAACCCCGCCGTCCTCCTCATCATCATCTTCAACCTTTACAGCCACCTCCTCATTATCCTTCTCCTCTCCGTCCTCGCCAATATCCATATCCACGGTCCCCTTCTTCTGCTCCCACTCACCCTTCTCCACCGCCCAATCTACCGCGACCGTCCTTCCATCAATCTCCATCCCATTGGTCTTCTCAATGGCATTCTCAGCATTCTTGTATCCCTTCATGGTGACAAATGCAAACCCACTCATGGGACCGCTAGGCTTATTACCCTTCCTAGGAATAATGACATCCCGAACCTTCCCATAGCTCTGAAAAATCTTGACCAGATCCTCCGGCTTCTTGACACTCCACGGCAGATTTCTGACAATCAATCTAGGCGCCCGCTTCTTGACGTCCTCTCCGTCTACCGTCTTCCCCTTCTTCACTTCCCCTTCACCAAGAGCAGTCTCGCGATGCCGCTTCTCGGCAATCTCGACCCTCAATTTCCTGCCTTCGAGGTCGGCGCCATTAAGTTGTTTGACGGCCTTCTGAGCGTCCTCGGCGTCGAGGAATGTGACGAAACCGAAACCGCGCGACTTTTTAGTAACGGGGTCGGCAACGACGGTCGCATGTTTTAACGGGGCGATGAAGGAGAAGTGGGTCGATAGGGATTCAGTAGTCGTTGTGTATGGGAGAGAACGGACGAAAACGGTGCGTCGCCTGAATGTATCGTCCTCAGCGTCATCTTGAGACTTTGACTTTTTCTTCCTCTCGGGAATGCTGTCCCGCTCCAACTCTTCCACTTCACTATCGTTGGAGGAGCGATTGCCTCCGTTGTCGATTTTTGCGCGTTTGGCCATTTTTTAGGCTGTTGCTGAGTGAACTTTTTTCCCAAAAAAAATTGAAGCCATGTAGGAGGGGTGTGTTTTTGCCGGGTAACCTAAGATTCATGGAAAGGGCCTTGGCAGTCACCACCATGGAACTCGACTCTGACCCTAAAGCTCCGACTAGAAGCAACACTAAAGCAACCTAGATGACAGTATGCACGATCACCGATGTAAGAAACCCCCTTCCCTATAGGTATTCATCGCCTACTTCTAGCTTTAATCTAACAAGACACATCTATAGCTCACTCCCTCCTCCAGCAACTCCCGCTCACCGTTTCCCCGTTCATTCACCTTCCCACCGCCGTAACCCTACCATACTCATATCAGACACTCCCGCTATCCCTACCCCCACCATCCACCGCCCCTCCGCCAGGCAGCCCTCAAGGCGGATATGTCGTTTCACCATCTGGAGGCTTCTCGACGACCCCCGCCGCCATAATAAGCTCTTGCCAATCACTGATAACACATATTCGGTCTCAGCAGAAGGCGAAAGAGCAGGCAATAAAGGTTTGGGAGAAAAGTATCGAGGATAGAGAACTGATGGAGAAAAGAAGAGTTGCTCCCGGTTATCTAGACACCGAACTACGGATATTGGAACCTACGAGATCCACTCCCGCCCCTGCTCTGATTCCGGCTCCCGCGGCCGCTCACCCGGTTCAAGATGGTGCTAGTGGTGGAGGGGAGGAACTTGATAGGGTTTTCGGTAGATTAGGGGTTCAATAAATCGCTATTCCAAGATTATACTTTGGGACCCTAACACCCTATCATAATTGTCTTGTTGAAAGAGAGCAAGGTGACTGTCCGTTAAACTACAGGCTTGAGAGCAAACATCGGGAGGCAGACCCGCAATGTCATTTATATACATCAAATACCAATAGAAATATCTCTCAATAAAACAGACCTCCATTGTAGGCACCCTGCTTAGTTTTGAGTAGGTTCGGGAAGGCGCACATGGTAGTCTAGTTCATATCCCATAATTAGTTAAAAGGCCCCACAACTGCTGAGGTGTAAGCTATTCATACCTGAAGCACAAGATATGTATCTGACCCATGGCAAACTAGGGTACTGCAACTTGGGCTCAATGATCTTAAGATACCGGACCTGGATACCTGACGTAGTGAAGTAAGGAATTTCGAACTTCACGCTGATAGGCCTCTTCTTTCTCTCAGGCTCAGCTTCCTTGACACTAGGTAGACCTAGCTCAGCTCTCATCAGAAACTCCTTTCCGCCTCCGAACTGCTTGATCTTCCAAACAATCGCTGACTTCTCAGGCGCGTAGTGTACGCTTCCGATGTTTGTTCTGAATCGAGGCGAGTCTGCATCGTCAGGGACTGGGACAATAATTTCTACATTGTTTGCAGTAGAGCGTCGCTTGAATTGTGCCTTGGCCTTTGGAACATTAGTTGCTAATCCAAACCATAATGAGTGAAGAACCCATCACATACCTTGAGCATATATTCGATCCTCGACCCAGAGTGGCTCTCAACCATACACTCTACCCAGATTAAGGGTTTCACCTGAGTATTCAACCGGTAACTCATCAATTCAAACTCGCCATCGGGGGGAATGAAGCTGATTGTTCTGTCGTTTTCAAACCGCGACAACCGCACACATTGGTGAAATTTGACGTCCTCCATCTCGATAGCTTTCCCTCTTGTGGTTCTACCAGTACTCTCAAACATGACCTTATCGTTGAGACCCAGCCTCAGCTCTGGCATGCCGGAGAGATAACACTTCATCTTGATAGCGCCAAGAATCTCAGACCGCAAGACGTTTCCATTACTGTTAACGAGAAGATTAAGCGATTCAATGACGTCCAGAAAGACTTCGTTTTTGCGATAGCGGATGCCCTCGGATCTCCAACTAACGGCATTTGTGACAGCTATAGGTGGGCGGGCTTGAATCTCCAGCTTGTGGGACTCTTGGGTAATGTATCTATAACGGTTAGCCAGAGAAACATCCTCGTAATTCAGCCCCAAGCGGAGACAAACTCTTGAAGAATCTTAGTTTCGGTAGTCTGTGGGTACCCAAAGTCCATCATCTCGTCGAGAAGCTCGTAGATAATAACAAAGTTGTCCCGAATACTCTCCTCCTCAAGCTCCTTGAAGTATTCCGTGAATACTTCCACTATTCGGTGAAGGAATAGCAAGATCTCAGTGGCATTAGAGTTTCGTTTTGTAAGAGCAAGTACATAGAGGTTATTGTGTCGGATATAGAGATACTAATTTCTCTTTTTGTTCAGCTGTGCTATGGTAGAGCAGGTAGGAGACTGGAGGCAAACCAACGTTAATACCTTCATGCGAGAAGCATGGCGGGACTGCCGAACTCTCCTCCTCGGCTTCAAGTAGAAGAATAGGAAACTTCTCGACGGCTGACATAGGGATGTCCCCTCGATAGTTGCGGGCCAGTAATGTCTTAACAGTAGATGCGTCAGCTTTCGGGAACACGGTTCCTTCGCTATCTGGGAATAGAGCCCACCTTGCCCTTGAGATCAAGGAAAAAAACTGCCGAAGCCATTGTAAGGATATAATTGGCGTCGAGCTTATTATCGGTATTATGTTCTGTTACCGCACTAAAGCAGGCGTTGGTAAAGTTATCAACAAGGAAACTTTTCGGTGGTGGGGGGCAAAGTGGCAAGAGGCAGACCCTCGCACCTACCGTAGTCTACCGCACTACCGCATCAGTTCAAAGGGGAGGTGCATGTGGCTCAGCTCACCAACGCAGGGACGCTCGACGAGCCACACCCCTATCGATCTTGGCACAGGCTTGCTTGGGAGAATCCCGTAGTCACAAGTTTCCTACGAGCCAGATCATTTCTATCAACTTTGTACGAAAACCATTCTACTACCGTAAGGACTCGAATAATCGAACCATGTGCTAGGGCGTTGGAGTTACCTCTCTTAGTATGGTCTGGTGTTCTCTTTCGTTTTCCCTCTATCTCGGGCAGATATTTGGTGTGTTTTTACCCTTTTTCCAGAGGAGGAAGTTTCGGTCTATGATACATAGCACATGGCCCGATTGTTCGAGTTTTTACGGTATGATATAATATGATATCATAGAATGGCTATGATAACAACCCAAAAGTGATTTTTGTCACTCGCCTGGCACCTGTATCATGAATAGCCTCTCAAGCCCGTGAAAATATTCCGGTTACCCGGCCTACCCCACCCAGCGTGACGCTTTTCCAAGTGATTGGGCAGGGCAAACCCTCTTATCCCGACACATCCCACACAGCAACCCACTTTCTCAGAAGAAAGTTTACAATTTCCCCACCACCGATAAAGCACAACGTCCACAACCAACGGCAGCAATCAACAGTCGGTCTAACATCTGCTACCATGGCGTAAGTCCTTTCCGTATCTTTTCCGCTAGTGGAAAATCCAGCTGCAATCAAGGGAGATAGTTGGGTTTTTATGATAGAAGCTGATATCCCGAATATAGGTCTGCTCAATCCCAAACAATCTCCAAGCGCCGCAAGTTCGTCGCCGATGGTGTTTTCTATGCAGAGCTGAACGAGTTCTTCACTCGCGAATTGGCTGAAGAGGGTTATTCCGGCGTTGAAGTCCGCGTCACCCCTACCGTCACCGATATCAGTACGTCTTACCTTCAATCCAAGCTCAACGGAGCTAGGAAAAGCAAGTTGAGGGATATTCTACCAACATTAACTCTCTTTTAGTCATTCGTGCTACCCACACCCAGGAAGTTCTTGGAGAGCAGGGTCGTCGCATCCGCGAACTCACGTCGCTTATCCAAAAGCGTTTCAAGTTCCCCGAGAATTCTGTCTCCCTGTATGCCGCCAAGGTCCAGAACCGCGGTCTTTGTGCTGTTGCCCAGTGCGAATCCCTCCGATACAAGCTCCTCAACGGTCTTGCTGTTCGCAGAGCTTGCTATGGTGTTTTGAGGTTTATCATGGAATCAGGTGCCAAGGGTTGCGAGGTTGTTGTGTCTGGAAAGCTTAGAGCTGCTAGAGCTAAGAGCATGAAGTTCACTGTGAGTCCACTTCCGCACACCGCCAGAACCAATATAGGTGGATTATTGCGTAATCTAGAACCTGACAAAATCTCCACCGACAGGACGGATTCATGATTCACTCTGGTCAGCCCGCCCGCGACTTCATTGACTCTGCTACTCGCCACGTTCTTCTCCGCCAGGGCGTGCTCGGTATCAAGGTCAAGATCATGCGTGGAAGTGACCCCGATGGAAAGAGTGGACCCCAAAAGTCTCTTCCCGACACCGTTACCGTTATCGAGCCCAAAGAAGAGGCACCGATTGGGCAACCTTCATCGCAAGACTACGTAAGTTCCCCTCAAGCACCCGGATTAATTTGTACAACCAAAATCTAACCACTTTATGCGTCTCTATAGGGCCCTAAGGCTGAAGCTGCGCGCGCGGCCGCCACTCAGGCACAGGAGACTGCTATCGTTGAGCAAACTAGTGTTGAACCGGTCGTTGAGGATGTTCCTGAATATCCCCCTGAATATACCGCTCCTCCTCCTCCTCCCCCTGCCGACGATCTAGGCGGGTGGTAAAGCAGGGATCAACGAAAATAATTTCAGCCAAATAAATTTCTCGTTTCTCCTGCCATCTGAGACTACTCGAGGCCAGGTCGTTCTTCAAAAATTGCTTTTAAATGGGTGTTTCTGGGATGGGAATGTTCTTTTGTATGTGATGTAAAAAACAGCAAAAAACGGTCCACAAATCTTGAAATTCAAGCTGTAAATAAGTGAAATCGATCGCCTCGTACCCACAGTCCATCTCGTATCATGAACCATCACTCGAAATTGGCCGACTGCCGAGCTAAAGGCTTGGCTCCAACAGCTAAGCCGGAGTCTCAACGTGTCCTCGGGGAACAAACGCGGGCAGCCGTTATGAGGGAAATCACCGAATATTTTGTTCACGAACCAGACATATCCTTTTACTCTTCTGACTACCCATGTTTACCGACTCTCTACATAACGCCACTAGAAAATGACGCAAAAAATCACCACTGGGTGGTTTATCTCCCTCTTCACCATTGTCGGCGCATGTCTCGGACTGATTTGGACTGTATTCGTTGGCGATGGCGAGCCCCTGATCGCATCTCTAGGCTTCAGCGGCATCGCATTTTCAGCTTCGTACTGTCTAATTGTCTGGCTTGGTGACTCCTTCAAGAGAGTTGGGTTGAAGGGGAAAGATAAATCAAAAGCGGACCGGAGAGAGCTGTATGGCCCCTCCATGTTATGGGCTGGGAGGCGGACTTTGCTAAGATTCTTGGGAATAGGCCAGAGACTATGGGTGCTGTTTGCGCAGTCGTTTACCTCATGTGCATGATCGTATTCTTGCCGTTCGCTTTTTACGAATATTTTGTCACCTTGACGAGTGGTGGTGGGAATAGGGATGCGACGGTTGAGGGAGTGGAAACTGGGAGGTTATTGCATAAGTTTCCTCATAATAAGGTTACTTTACTTTGCCCGAGTGTTAGGGATTGTTTCTGACATACTTGGACTGGTAGTTGGGCGAATATCTTTCAGCAATTCTTTCTCTCCAGAGCATGGTGATATTAGGGGTCGCCGACGATCTCTTCGACATTCGGTGGCGCCACAAGCTTTTTCTTCCGGTCATCGCTGCGATTCCAATGTTAATGGTTTACTACGTAGATTTCGGCGTCACCAATATTGTTGTTCCTACTAGCCTCCAGGAGTACCTCGGAACAACTCTCCTAGATCTCTCTTGGGGATATTATCTTTACATGGCGGCTATAGCTATCTTCTGCCCGAATTCGATCAACATCTTAGCTGGTATTAACGGGATTGAGGTTTCCCAATCTATTGTAATTGGATCTTTCATCGCTATCAACGATTTGCTATACATCTCCGTCGAGGGTCATCCAGCTACAGATTCACATCTGTTCTCGCTCTATTTCCTCTTGCCATTCATAGGTGTTTCTTTGGCCTTGTGGTGGCACAATTGGTACCCTTCTAAAGTATTCGTGGGTGATACCTACTGTTACTTCGCCGGAATGACATTCGCCGTGGTTGGCATCCTGGGTCACTTTTCTAAGACACTCCTACTCCTATTCATCCCACAGGTCTTCAATTTCATATACTCGGCTCCGCAATTGTTCCGGTTGGTGCCTTGCCCCCGCCACCGCCTGCCGAGGTTCAACGCAAGGTCCGGCTTGATGGAGCCCTCTCGGGCACCTTTTGAGGAACCACCCAAGTGGTACATCGCTTTCGTTCTGAATATACTGGAGAAGTTACGGTTGGTCCAGGTTTGGAGGAACAAGGAAGGTGTGATCATGGAGTGTTCGAATCTCACTTTGGTCAACCTCTGGATCATAACATTTGGCCCTATGAGAGAAGATAAAGCTACAATGGGACTCATGGGGTTGCAAATCGCCTGCTCGATAATTGGCCTCTTAGTCAGACATAAAGCTGCGTTATTAGTATTTCCTCATGATAATTTAAGCATATGATCAGTTATAATAGGTGGGTTTTTTTCTTGCGCTTGTATTATTTGTGTCTTTTTTCTTCTTTAGAGTTAGTATATACCTCTGGGTTTTAGACGGGGAATATAATGGGGCCTCTCAAGCGAGCCGAAAAAATATAGGAGAAGGTCCGTATGGTCACGCTTTCCTTCATATCAAACAATTATTCTCTATCTATTCCCCCTCCTGTACGCCGGGCGAGACAAGTTGGCTGCCATACCTCGCCCATAGCCATACACAAGAAACAAAAGGCCACATTAAGGACTGTCATATCCATCCCATGTCAGTAATCTCTTTTCCGCGTCCCGACCACCCCCCAGGCTCCTCCGAAGAAATCCCCAGAGTCCACAGTCACTTTAATTTTTCTTCTTCCCCTGTCCAGCAGCAGCCTTAGCCTTAGCTGCTTTCTTCCTGCCACTCCGGATCATAACCACGCTCAAGAAACTCCCCACAACCGCAATCCCGACCAGAATCAGAATGACAGGTATCCGAATCGCCCACACGCGCGGTGGGAATAGGTCGTGGAGTGGGTGACCGTCGTCCACGAAGGGCTATCCCAAAGGCATCAGCGGAAAAGGGAGTGGAGTGGGGGGTGGGGGGTGGGAAGAGAGTAGAGTACCATGAACAGGGTCCAGATACTATAGTAAAGGAACACGATGGATGCGACCATTAGCATCATGACGCCTGTGAGCTTTGCAAGCTGGATTTTCACCTCATGTTAGGGCTATAATTTCGGGGGAGAGGAGCTAGGACACACCATGGTTCTTGGAAATAGGGAAAAAGGAACGGAAGGGGTTTGTGTCTTTAATTTTTTTGTGGAGGGGGGTTTCCTTGTGAAAGAAAGGAGTGGAGTTGTGGTTTTTGGTGACTGACGGCTCTGTTGAAAGTCGGAGCATGCTCTTTTGTCAGGGGCTGCGGCTCTGGGGCTAGAATACCTGGCCTTTTGTTACTTGGCAGTCATGTGGTCTCACTCGGTTTTGTTGATAAAAGATTTGGGTTCTGGATGCTGTATGTATGATACCGCGATGAAAAGAATCTTTTGGGAATGCTTAAATTCGTACCGGGGTCGATTCTCCAAGCTTCATGCGGATTTCACCGCCTGTGTAGCAACTTCATTTCTGCCGGGAGGGTCTGGAGTGGAATAGCCCTAACCCATAGCTCACAAACGCGACTTCAACTAATTTACGCGACGGCGCGTCGTCCACGGATTTCCCAGAAGGATTGTCACTCAATTCCACATTCCCCCCCTCTCACCACTACAAACCTACGATATTCTATATAGAGTGGATCCAACATGTTCCGGCAAGAGCCAGTGAAACGTGTGCGAGCGATCGACGCAAAAAAACACTGGTCGGGAGTGGACTTTAAGCAATTATTTTACCCGCACCGCCTGAACTTCTACAATACCCCTCCCACGACAGAAGTCACTCTAGATGAGTTCGAGCAATGGGCTATTGACAGGTTAAGAGGTCAGTCGCTTTCATGCCTGAACTTCCCCTTATAGTTTAGCAACCCAGCTAGTATGGTGGAAGACTGACTTACCTGGGATAACACACAGTCCTTGGAGAAATCGAATCTTGCCTCTACCGGAATATGACCCCAGCAGAGCTCGATGTTGCCACGAAAGGGCTCCGTCAGAAGCTTCTCCCGCTCTCGGCGAACTCCGCACAAGGGGATTCCAAGCCCCAGGACGGCAGACCCTCAAAAAGCCAGGAAGAGCGACGGAAAGACCACTACTCACATTACATCCTCCGATTAGCGTTCGCACGGTCAGAAGACCTACGGAAGAGGTTCCTGGCAGCAGAGACGATCCTTTTTAGGTTGCGGTATAACAGCGATGATTCTCAAGAGCGGCAAGCGTTTATTTGGAGTTTGGGATTTGATTGGGAATTTTTGTCAGCTGAAGAGAAGGCGGGCATGCGGGGGGACTTGCTTGCAGGGGCGGGGGTGAAGAGTAATGAAGCTGATGCGGTTTTTGAGGCTGGGTTTTTCAAGGTTGATTGGGAGAGGGTGTGTGATCTTGTCGATCAGAGGAAGGTGCTTTTGCGTGGGGGGAAGGCATATGTACCGGAGTTCCAGCAGTCTTCACTAGTGATTGCGGAGTTCACAGCGAGGTTGGAGAAGGCGCTTGAGGTATCTTCATTTCTTCCTGCCCTAAGTCCTTTTCTTGCTATGTAAGAAATAGATCACTGACGATATCAATACAGCTCACCGCCCGAGCCCTCCCAAGGCTCGACGAAGATGACCGTCTCATCCCCATCCTAAACCACCTCTCCAACGGCTTCGCAGCACCAGAATACAACACCAGCATGACCGCCACAACTCTCAACGGCGCTAGCTTAACCGCAGCCGTAGTCGACGATCTAGTCCAGTACTTTCCCATGTGCGCGCGGCAACTGCACACCACCCTCCGCCGAGAAAAGAAGCTCCTGCACAACGGCCGTCTCCAATACGGCCTCTTCCTAAAAGGCGTAGGCCTAAGCGTCGACGAAGCCCTCATCTTCTGGCGCAAATCCTTCTCCCTCATAGACGATGATGAGTTCCAGAAAAAATACCGTTACAACGTCCGCCACGCCTACGGTCTCGAGGGCACACGAAGGAACTATAAACCCATGTCCTGTCAGCAGATCATAATGGAGAGGCGCCCAACCGCGGGTCAAATCCATGGATGCCCTTACCGGGAGATGGCGATCGACAATCTAGTCGTAGGACTGGGCACTATGGGTATCAGCGATAAGGATGTTATCAGGCACGTCCGCGAAGATGTCGAAGCCAAGAAGTTCCATGTTGCTTGCAGTCGCGTGTTCGAACACATACATGCCAAGGAGCTCAAGCGGGAGAAGGAAGCTAGTGGCATGCCGGTGGGGCTTACGGAGAATATTATTCATCCGAATGAATACTTTACTCGCAGTTTTATGCTTAAGAATCCTGGGAGTATGGAGGGCGCTACTACTGCTGCCCCCGATGCCAGTGGCGGGAATGAGCAAAGTATGGAGACGGACTGACTGATTGATTGATTAATATAGGTTTTCTCATTTATTTTTCCTCCTTTGATCACTACCATATTGTTATATTATGACACTTGTATTCTCGCTGTTCCTTACCATGTTATACACACCGGCACAATACCGGTACGTGTAGTTTCTCCATCCCAACCATATCACATCACATCACATCACTCAACAACAACAACCCTTAAAAGTAAAAATAAAAGGATAAAAGTGCACTTTCCCTCCCCCCCTTTCCCACAAATTCTCACAAACAATCACTCACCCGCCGAAACTCCAACTTCCCTCCCGCTCCAAGACCCATTAATAGTAGTCCAATCCCGAGTGATCACCCATGAATATCGGGAGACGATGGAGGTCGCGATTGGTTAGTTCCAGGCGGGTTCATTCTTCGATCGGGGGGCGATTCACTGATTTTGCACGGCATGTCCATACTCTGCTGTACACGCTTGTTGAGTTTGTTGGGCTGGCTGGCTGGCTGGCTGGCTCGCTGGGACGGGATGGGACGAGATGGGTACCGTACTCGAGCACGAGTGCTCTCTCCTGTCCGGAAGAATAGGGGGAGGAGGTAGTCTATATTTTGTAAATAAATTTGTTATTGGTGCTCGGATAAGGTACGCATAGATTTATTTTTTAACTATGGCGTTTCGTTTGATCCTTGTTTTGTTTTTTTGGTTCCTTCTGGTTCTGGGACGGTTTGCGAGCCGTGCCGGGATATGGTGGTGGTGGTGGTGGTGGTGAAGGGAGGTAAGGGAGGTAAGGGAGGTGGGTTATGCAAATTGTATGGCCGTTTTTTCCCTTTTCTTTTCTTTTTCCTCATGCGATCGAGGGGTTCTTGTGTGGTATGGTGGTGTGGGCGCTTCTTGTTCTGTGAGTTACCGTACGGGTCGGGACATTGCGATTGATTGATTGATTGATTGATGGCCGGTGCGAGGGTTCTATTTAGGCTTCTGGGTGACACAGGATCTCAACCGGGTATTATAGGTGGAGCTTTTATGCATTAATAACAGAACTACACTTCAGGCACAGATTTCTTTCAGCAGGATGTTTGGGGGCGTCACAGGGTCTCCTATCGTTCAGTGAAACGAGATTTATTCGGTGGGGGAATTATGATTAAATATCTAACACATGTAATTCGGCGACGGATCTCAGGTCAGGTCATGAAAATTTGCGCTCCCCCCTCGTGTATGCGGAATAGAAAGGAAAGATAACAGTGAGACTAAGGAATGCCAGGAGTTTACCGGTGGCAGGTTCCCCAGTCGACCTGGCACCAATTGCTGATTTTTTGTCAGCAAGATTGATTTGGGAGCCAAGAGTGGAGAGAACTTACGCAGCGCCGCAGAAATCGGTACCGGTTCCACAGAAGTTTGCTAATTGATCGTCAGTATCTTGTGTGCCGGCAGTGGTGGTAAGGGTGCTGAAAGTACTTACATCCCGAACAACACAAGCTACCCCCACACTTCTTGTTCACGATGGGGCCACAATTCTCCGCAGCGCCAGCGGTGCCGTGCGGTGCTGGGGGAGGAGCTGGAACCGGGCGCTGGTCACAAGCACCGTAGCCAGGCTGACACCCGGAACCACAGTAGTCGGATTGAGCTTGCTCCTATATCGAATTTGCAATCAGCTCCGCACATATACTAGATGTAGGGCGGCTCTATCTTACCCCATTCTTAGGCCCACAGTGACCATTGCGAGACTATTCCAGTAAATTTATCAGCGAGTGAGACATTATGAGGGCAAACAAGCATGAGCATACACAGCAACGGTAATAAAATCCGCCAGGGCCGGCACCGGGGCACGTAACACCGCCAGAGCCCGCACCACATACATCGATCGACGGGACCGTAGAAGGGAAGGATCCGGTGGCCGTTGTGGTTGTGGTGGTACCACCACCGCCGCCACCTGTACCCTAATTTTTCCAAGATCCAATTAGAAGAGTTTAGAGGTATTAGAGGCATGAAGATTCCTTACAGCGCACGAGGAACCGGCACCACTATATGCCTTTTGGCAATTGGCGGGGTTGCAATGGGCGGCACTAGTATCACACCTAAACCTTTTGTTTAGCAATCATAGAAGAAAAAAGAGCGGGGGGGCAGGCGGTGACGGGGATGCGGGGAAAGGTCGGGCATTAGGAACAGGGAAACAAACCATCCGTATTGACTGCAGCACTTTCCAGCAGCACAGATCTGATTTGCGTAGCTGGGACCACAGTTTTGAGCGAAGGCGGAGGTCACTAGACCAAATACAAGGAAGAGCGAAAGACGAGTCATGATGAAGGGTAGAGGGGTTCGCAAATGAAGACCTGGAAAATAGGTCTGTATTGGACCTAGAATTGAGAGGGAATGATGGGTTGTGAGGGGTAGGAGAGGAAGGGGTGAGGTGAGGTGAAGGGGTGGGAAGGAGTAAAAATTGAGGGGGAGGAGGAGGAGTCTAAATAGCAGTACTCAGAGTGATGGCTAGCAATACTCGTACAGCGTTTAAAGGGTTATCATTGGAGCACGATCATGGCTTGATCTTGGCTAGCTGAAAACTACGGTTTGGATTGACTGCTCGTACTCTGCGGTACTGGTATCGTACTAGTGCCTGTAGCTAAAGGAGTTTTACACATGGAGAAAAAATAATAGTAGGCCGGATGCTTGAGGGAAATGGAATTGAGGGAATCCTGGTGCAAGACACAAACTTGTAACACGGTGTTGCGGAGTCTAGCATCTTAGTCTAGAAAAACGCAAGTTTGGGTTATCTGGGCTGAGAAACTACTGTACTCCTTGGCTAGCCCCTGCCTTCTATTCCACGATGGCTAAGTAAATGGCTTACAGAGTTTGGTCCTCCTCTAGCTTTCAACCAAACTTGGTTCCTTGATTTGTGGATCCTGTACGAATATTAGTGCAATTCGGTCTCCACAATTGGCTTTTATCATCAGGAGAGGCTCTAGAACAGACGATAATCCACAGGATCTCGGCTGAAGACTAAACTCTGAGGCATATGTCATATCCTCTGCATTTCCAGTATTGCACTCTCATCTGGTAATAAGTGTCTGGAGGCAAGGTAATCGTCACACAACCGCCCAACCAGGGGAAAAAAAGCCTCGTCTTATTTTCAGATGCTTCACGCCAGAGACAAGCAGTGTGTGGTAGTGTATAGGGCTTCTCGCCTATAATATCCGCTAATAGCGATAGGTTTCTCGCCTCACAGTCCAACACCGGTATCCCCTAATCCCCCTCGAACTACCCTTACTCTCTTTTCCTTGGTTTGGGGAGACTCGCTTTGGTTGTCGTGAAGAAGTCAGTTGTCTCAAAGCGGCAGATCTAGACACAACAGGCGACTCTCGGGTCTACAAATTTTAATAGACACGAATCGAGGCACTCCTATGACAATCCCCGAAAAGCATCTGCACTGATGATTGGAGGTGTGCGCCCGGAGAAGTTGTGTTCGGTTACTAGATTTACCGCAAGCCATACGGTACAATCCGTGCACAATCTAGTTACTGATAGTACAGCGTAGTTCGTGTCCGTAGGGCGGGGTACTCGAGTGGGGGGGGGGGGGGTAATCGGTAGACACCAAGGTATTGGTCAAACTGGGATAGATACCGCTTTTCTAGCAAATAAAAAATAGTAAAATCTTCACGGGATTTCTTCACTTTTGCTACCGTACCAATACCCTTTGGCTGCATATTGGAAACGACCATTCCCAATGTCCACCTGCCAGCCCCGGCATCCGGGTACTTGTGATGTCGGACCTTTTTCAAGGGGGGTTGCTGTTGCATATCGCAGGGATTTGACCCTTTTCCTCTTCGATCTGGGTGGTATACTGGCGGTTCTTTTTGGTGCTTGTGAGGGCAAGATGAACAAACCATCGAGAGAGGTCCAGGAAGGTAGGATTCCATTCACTCGCTCAGTGCAAAAGTTGCTGGAAATGTGGAGATTGGGCTTGGCACTTTTCAGCAGGCGCCCCCCTCAATTAGCGCCAAGCCAAAGTCCACAAATCTGGAAACTTTTGCAACGAGCAAGTAACGAGTACGTTCCAAACTTTCTATTGAACGCCATCCTGTGCTGTGGATGGGCTGCCGACGTTCGCCTTCCAACGCCGGTTTTGCCAAAGTACGATACATGTTACGGGGATCAGGGGCGAGAACGCTGTTAAATGGCTTATAACAGAGGGATAGTCGGTCATATGACTTGGGAAACCAAACTTCGCCTCATCTACGAGTACGGATGTTTCGGGTATCAATCTCTCTTGAGGGTTCCAATGCTTTTAATTTTAATTTTATTCTGTCTGCAAGTATACATCGACTAGATACAGGAAATAGCTGTCGTATATTGCCAACATATATCGCAATCATGAGAATCTGGTCAGGTACCGTAAGGACTCGTATCGCTATCAGACATCTAATATCTGCTTTTAGAAACAAGACACCTCGGGAAGGAACAATGGTTACTTGACACGGATTCGAGCTGCGCTTTGCTTAGGGGGCCACCAGCACAGGGGTATAGCTCTAACCTGACGGCAGGGAGCTCTTTCCTGCATTACTTGGGATTGTGTGGTTCGGAAGCTGCGCTAGGGGGAGCGGAAAAGAAAAGAAGCTTGGGCAAAAATATTGGAACCGGGACGTACTTGTATGATACGGCACGCTTCGGATCGAACGCTTCGGATCGCACCGCAAACATTATTTCGTTCTTGGATTCAGTCTGTGCTATGGTAACACTCGATCGTGTTACCTACCGGTATGCTGCTCTGGTGATACAAGTACAAGCTCATTTCATGTCCCTAGCCTCTTATGTCGAATCTTCTGGACTTTCAATAATTAATATGCCTTTCTTTAAGTCTCCATGAGTTTCATCCCTATACGGTGGGTACGTTACATTATCATACCAGTATCTGGTGAGGCACGTCCAGTATCGGGCCGTTCACGACCTTTATATGCCAAAGAGGCAATAGACACGGTTCCGTACAGGTACTTGAAAGTCTGTGATATTACCCCTTCAGAGCTATTCTGTCAGCACTATACCGGTTGGAAAGCATTTGTATGATACAACTGCTCGTACCTGATGTACTTTCTTCATAAGAAGAGAAGTTTTTACAGTCCGGCTTCTTGACCTGGTACTTACCCGACTAAGGGGCGTCGTGTACCTGTATTTTGGTCGGAAACCTGAAAGTGGACTTCGTGGTTGAAAAATCCAACAGTAAGCTGTTGGTTTGGAGAACCTCGAACCGGCGTCGTAGTAACTGTGCCAGTGTGAACTAGGAGGTTTTCTGAGATACGGTAGAGTTTATAGCTTGGTGGGAAATTACTGTATCGGGCGCACAAGGAGGTTTTCTTAGGTGGGCAGGGTAAAAGTACGTAGGGAGCAGTTCTCGCACAGGGCAGGGACTACCTTCTGGTTAACTGCCCTTGCCTTTTACGAAAACATCTCTCCTGCCACTTGGACAAGTACTGTCGGAGATGTTTTCACACAAGACAAGGGCGGTTAACTAGCAAAATAGCCCCTGTCTTGTACGAAAACATCTCTCTGGGCACTTGAATTCACAACTAATTACCCCTCGACAACAACATCTCAGATACTGTAGCAGCTCTTTTCTCTCTCTCTCAATGGGTTTAGCTTCACTTCCTTGCTTCTGTGGCAGTTGTGTTGCACTGTGTTTGGTCAAGTCAATTTTCGTGCTTTCTATTTTCCGATATGTCGCACGGGACACAGGGTATTTTTCACACTAATGCAGAGCATGGCGAACACACACCACCTCATAAGGTCCTGAGAATACGGTACCCTCCGCACTGGCACTGTGCTCGAATGATTGGTACGAGTACTCGAGTACTTGCGCGGGACCTTGGAGCCGCCTTTACTGGTTATGTCTGCCTCTCTTCCTCCTTTTTGTCTTCAGCTGGGGCTGAGGTGGTCAGTTTTCGCAGCGTTTTGGAGCCCCTATGCCAGAAGGGGGATTTTGGACGTATTGAACCATTGGCACAAGTACCTTACCTGGGAGACGTTTTTCCTGCGGACAGGGATTATGTTGCCAGTGAACTATCCCTGTCTTTGCACTTGTCCAAAAACATCGTCCTAAGTGCCTGTACTAACGGTAAGTTCCTGCGGTACCAGTGCTGTTGTCGTGAAAGTGCGTCACTAAGGGGATCCAGCGCAAGAAAAATAAAATAAAAAATGCCACGCGAGAGTCTATCATACTTGTATCAGTTGGGTATAGTTCCGGAAGCCTACGGCAGAGTTGGGACCACTTTTCTCACGGGGGGGTGCGACAGTTTCGGATGTAACCATTCCCGTAATGCTCAGTCTCAGCGGCAAAATAGCTATTAATGATGACCAGATGTGTGCCTTAATATGTTAAAAGAGTGATTCTCAACATGTAACTTGCTAAATAATGTAGGTTAACATAAATTAAAATCAAGCTTGTAGATTGCTATCTCATGGATTCTATTTTAAATCGATTCAACTTCATCCTTTAACGGATTTGATTTTTTAACGGATTTGATTTCGGGGAGTATATTTTTAACATGCAGATAATATATCTCCACTAAGCCTGGGCACAAGAAGAAAAATGGTCACGTCGTCCGGAATTGTGGCCCAGGTGCGCTCAATCGAGATCAGTCGGGGACTAGCTACAGGTATTTCAGGTGATGAGTTTGGGGTTTTCGAAGGCTCAGTATTTTGCCCGCAATGAATGAGATTCTCCTCCATTGCGCACATCACTGCTGGGTCTCTGGAGGGGCGGTAAATATTCTACTTGGAGGAATGGTGCTTGTATTGTAGTTGTGGAGAAATTTTTATCGCAATAACTGGGGGCTTAGGCAACTTTGTGCGGAGATAATGTATCATACTCGTATACGGGCGGGGGACTAGGGGATCGGGGGAGGGGCTGGCGAGACTGTGCGAGGAATCAAGGAGGGTGTGAAGGGGTTTGGGGGGAAGGGGGCTTAGCAGATATCGGAAAGGCTGGATGCTGATGGGGCTTTGAGGTGTTGCTCGCTTGAAGTGACATGTTAATGATGTTAGCCGTCGTTTTGGGGAATGACTTGTAACCGATTTTGGCGACCAGTGCCCCGGTGCCCTGTTGTTCAGTCTGGTAAAACTTTAGGGAGTGTTGGAAATCGTACTTGCGCTCTTGCGTCCTCAGTAGTCACGAGTGACACCTCGTGACTGCCTGCCTCACGCAACCTGTTTGTACAGTACACCTAGTGCTCGACTCCCCCTTTCCCGCCTCTTTTATCTCCTCCCCTCCTTCTCTTCGTTCATACTTCTCGGTTTGGTCTCTTTGCAATTACCGTACTCAACAGGCGATACAAGCCACTTGCTCGCTTTGATTACCTCTCCCACCTTACTCTCTCGTGACTCTACTCAACAAGGAGAAACAGTAGTACTAGCAGACAACCAAGTTTCTACCAAATCCTATCATTTTTAATATGTGTGATTTGTTTATGATTCTATTTTCGGGTTTTTAATGACCCCTTCAAGTTATATATGGGCTCCTGAAAATTATCATTCAAAAAGCCCGAAATAATTTCTTCTTTTAGTTTTGTTTTGGTGTTGTGAGGTCTGAATAAGATCTGTAGATCTGAAATCATGAGTGATCGCTTGGTGCGACTGCTCTATGTTAACACGATCACCTAAACTGTAGTGATATTCTATGTAACTAGCTGGGGCCTAGGGTTCGGTAGAGGATAGGTGTTAGGGCTGGTGTAGTGCTGAGCACTCCGGGCCGATAGCTTAGAAGGGAGCACGGAGAGTGGGAGAAACTCAACCAATTACCATCATCCTTCGATTCCAACTTCCCCGTTCATTCCTATCATAAACTCCCAACAGATTGGGGCTCCTAAACATTGTCCCGCCCCCTCAAAGATCCCTAGCCCTTTCCACCATGCGCGAGCGGGATAAAATCCTCTAGCAGAACCTAAGAGGGGGATGCACCGATGTTTCTCTTGTAGATTTCTGGAGCTATCAAAATATGCTTGACGGGGGGGAAGCTCGGGGTGAAGTGATTCCCCCAAAGCGGGATCAACCTGCCTGGTTGGTAATTGTACGGTTTCTGCCGGCTCAAGAGGGGGATATAGTGGGTGTTGTGCTCGTATTGCCAACCAGCCCACACATGCATTATATTACCTGTGCTCGTTGGGGGGGCTTAGTATGGCGTAGTGGCATAGGATCATGAGGCAATTGCCCAAGGAAAACTCAGCTCCTTTGCGCGGTGTCTTGCGGCTTGTTGGGGTCACCAGCGGTTTGGGCGGAGAAAAGTTAATGGTATTGTCAGCCACTTTTCCATATTGCTGTAAAGAGTTGTTTGGGCTTTGGCTTGTATCATGTTTTGGTAGCTTACAGTACTGGTACTTGACACTTTACAATGTATCATACCCGGGTGCCGGGATGCCAAGATGTCCCAACTTATACCTGAACGCTCCAATCTTGGCGCCAATTCATCTGAATACTTTATGGATCCCCAAGTAGAGATACCTTGTTAGGGATTTGATAGTGGATATCCTCTTCGGCTTGAACAGTTGATTATGGCCAATAAGCTCTACCACCGCCTATAAAGTGATGGATATGGTTTGATTATGCCCTGCTTCTATTGGAAATATTATAGTAGAAATCCTTTTTGTATGGGCTGTCTGCGGGGAAGTAGGGGTGATTTTTCGTGATCTCATGGCGCCGCACGCAGTGATGATACAATTTTTTCCTCTTGTTTTCTCGTGACAAACAACAACACTCTCTTCCTATAAAGCTTTCGTGCCTGAAGCCCAGGCGCATTCTACAGTACTTCTGACAACTAAACAATACTCCAATAGTTCATGTATGACCAGTCGTTCACAACTATATGCGCATCACTAAATCGGTCATGGACAGAAACCAAACAGGCTAAGGTCGCCCTCCTGTCGGGTTTCCACCCTCTTTTTTTTTAAAAAAAAAAAGAAGAAGGGCCCACACAAGCCACATCAGAGTACGCATTTTAGCCGCAATAGGCGACCACATTGGCCTCGGACAGGGCAACAGAGAGCTACAAATGGCTCGTAACTTTTTCTGCTACCGCTGGATGGCTATAAAGGCCATTTTGCATCACTTAAGATCCCCGTTTCCTACTGGCTACTTGATTATTTGCACTTTATCTGGTTCGCTGGGTCAGTGCCGTGGTAGCCGGAGTTGGTGCTTGCTAGGGAAACGACGCGCGTCGTTTTGGGAGGTTTATGTGCTATCTGGGGTCATAAAACCCCTTGTGCCCCGAATGTTCGAGGAGTTCGTTCGTGAAAATTTCGGCGCTCTGGATGTTTGTCGTAACAATTCGGTACCAAGACCTTTTCCTTTCCTCCTTGTACTCATGGGGAGCTGGGTAGGTGTGCAACTATGGGCAGGTATTGCTGTGCCGATAGGGAACGATACCGGCGGTGCTTCTCTGATCAGTTCCTCCTGCCTTCAGATATCGGCGTCTATAGTGTGGTACACGTTCGTGGCCTGAGAGAGAGAAGTGTTGAAAGTGGTTCAAGGGCATTTGGTGGAATGTTGCCCTTTCAACGGTATTGGCACCGGGCCCGCAGTTCGCTGGAATGATTGGACTCACCAAGGGGGCTAATGGTTAGCTGGCTTTCCCCACCTGTTAGTTGTTTGCTTAATTCACACACTGAACTTTTGGCAGGTAATCGCTGGGATAAATTCCTGAGGAGTACAAGTACCGGTGCCTTGCCTTGCCAACTCTTAAATAGCCCCCCCCCCCCCGAGGCTTGAGGAGGTGGAGGAGGAGGAGGAAGCCTGGCAGGGGCTTTCGCTGAGAGGGTGAAAAACCCGTACACATTTTTTAGGTGTTAGGGCTTGCTAAAAATCGAACGTACTTTTGCCCCCTAGAATATGTTTGGCTTGCAGATAAGAGAGTCTCGTCTCTCGAATCTCGACCTTTATTTGGGACCTTGAACGAGGAATACACCTGGGTACCGTATTAACTTGAGTAAGAGAGCGGTGTACGAGTACTATGTAGTCAAGAATTACCTACCTTGGAAAAGGGGTGAAACTGACAGCAAGACAAGGGAGGTGAAAAAACAAAAAAATGCCAGACCTTACCAGAGGGAGTAACTCCAACGACATATCATAGCACACCGCTCTCTTATTCACGCGACGCCGATTTAGGGACCCGTGTGGCTCGGTGGGGCTTCTGCCCTTCTTCCCTCTTTGATTTTCATCTGGATTGTTACATCATCCTAAATGGTTAGTGGTGAGTGAAGCATCGACCCTGGTGATATTGGCAACTGTACTGTTTACGATATCCTCGATGCTAGCATAGGGTATCCGCGCTACTGTAAGCGCTTGACATGATCGGCTTGGTGTTGGGTGTTGCGTCCGGTACAGTACCATGCAAGTGGGGCGCAGAGAAGGTTTCACTGTTCCGCCATGCCTTTTCCGTCATGCGCCAAGCCCGAGATAAGGGACATATGATATCACTCAGGCTTATCGACTCATAGCCTACGGCCAGGCCACGAATTTTTGAGTCGGTTATGGAGGTCTATGTTGATATTGCCTATCGATCAAGTTAATAGTATTCTTGAATTCCAAGCTCCTAGATTCTCTTTTGTTTTTCGGGGGAGGGGGTGGGACTTGGAAGAAATCGTCCAGAACGTTGCTGTTCCCACCTGATTTTGTGCGGCGGCGGCGTCGCAGAAGAATTTTGTCTAGGTAGTGTCTGCCGTGCGATTGAGATGGAGGCCTAACATTTGGTGGTTGAATCGTAGCGCATGATTGGATAGTGACGTGCTAATTTTGGATCCATTGAGAGGGCTCGGTATGATGTCTGGGGTCGCTTCATTCAAAATCCCATACTAGTGCAGTTCCAAAGTGGTAGAGAGCCAAGGGATTTTCGGCCTTGCCTAGGGGTCAGTAATACTCGGGTAGGGCCGAACAAATCGGACAACTATTTCTGCCGATCCCATGAGAATCTCTATGGAGACAAGGGTTATATTTTCTAATTCTCACCTCCCTACCGGAGTGCATGAACCAAAGGGCAATACGCTTCTGGCCCACATTACTCGTTTCGTAAGGATCGAAAGGCGAAATCACTTGTAGGGGAACTAGAAGATTGTTTTTTTTAAAACCGGCCGGGTTCATTTTATATTTTAAGACAAGATACAAGAGTGAGAACATCCAAGATACCACAACCCCCCTTCCATGCACTAAGAAATAGCCAAGAGGAAACATAACTCAAGGAGAACAATTAAGAAATTGACGATAGAGAAACTCATCCACTCTCGTGATCATTGATGACAGCCGTGAGAACATATTCATCACCTTCATTTGATCATAGAGGTCCCGGTAACTGAGTATTGAAGTATAAAACCCTGCGGCTAAGTTAGTTTCTCCCCTTCTTTCTTGTATTTTCTTGGGTTACTTACGTCGCTTATTTCGTGCACCTTCTCCAGCTCACACCATAGGCGGCGTAGTACTTGTTCTTGACCGTGGTATCAATAACTTGGGTGGAGATTGAACCAGATGATTTCGCATCATTGCTGGAAAGGGAGAGCATGGTATTGACGTTCAAGGTGGTGGAAGCACCGCATGGTGACCACACCCACAACTGAGTGGCAAGAGTATCGGTGAAGGTGTAGGTTTTGGAGTATGGTCCGTAGAAGGTACTCCTCAAGGTCGCCCTTCCGTCGATACCAGCGAACCAATACATGGACTGCTGGTTGGCTGTGATTCCTTTCTGGAGATCAGCATAACCTGTGTAGTCGATCTTGTACAGGGTGTATTGGTAGCCTTGGGGGTAGTTGATCTTGAAGTTGAGGTTGCAGTTCTTGTTCTTTTCGGCGAAGGGGACGCCGGGGCCGATGTTTGCCTGATATTCATCGAATATGACAGTGACTGTCTGGAGGTCTTGGGAGTGACTGACTGCGGCAGTTCCCGCCTTGCAACCGCTACCGCCGTACTTCACATCTGTGATGGAAACATCCTTGCCGTCTGGCTTATCATCGGGAGTGGGTGCTGCGACGCTGAGGGCGGCGAAGAAGCCGAGAACGAGAGCAGAGATGGAGTACTTCATAGCGAAGGTTTTAAGAAGAAGGTATGAGTTATGATCTTGGAGTGAGTGTCCGAAGGAGAACAGCGAGTGTCTTGAAAGATTGCTGGAAGGAGGTAGTGGATCTGGAGATTGGATGGCTCGGTGAAGAGTGAAGAGGAGAGACTGAGGGGGGGAATTGACCCTCTATATATATACGGACGGGGCGGCCGCTGGCACCTACTTCGTGAGAGTAAGGCTACATAGGAATTGGCATTCTGGAGGAACACGAGGGTTCTGTTCGGGGCTGAGCCTCTGTCCATTTTGGTCATTCCACTTTAGTCGGGGAGTCAAAGGCGATGAGAGCTGGCCTCGATTGCTTTCCCTCATGAGCTATCGTCACACATTCACAACATTGGCTATTGGCCATTCAGCCGATTACCCCTTTGAGTCGTGAATCCTTCAGCAAGACTTATTTCGCGTGATACCCTCCTTTTCGTCTGTTAGCCAATGGCGGTATGACCAGCCCCATCGTGGATGTGTCTCAGTGGCCTCAAAACCTTAACTCAGACGCACAGTTTTTTGGAGTCGATTGATGGGCTGTGCAAAGGAATGACATCGTGAAATGATAGGTTTATTTTTGGACGACCTAACCTCAAGTTTTCTACCCTTTGTTTCTTTCTTTTTTTTTTCCTGCCCTCCCTTGCCATTTTACCTCAAGTGCGATATTTAGAATTTGCGAAGGTCAGGGGTGCGGCTTTCTTTTGCACTTTACTAGCCTTTCCTTCCCCCAGCGAGCGGTTTGGCTCCACGAAGGCATTGTGGAGTTTTGGACACCTCAGAATTGGGATGTGATCTGACTAGGGGGCATGCATCGAATCCCTTTGATATTGCATATTTCTATTGGGCTCACAAGGTTGAGTAGTGAGGTTGGAACGATGCGGTGTTGTGCATTCATGGATGTACGTGTGTATTGTACTGTACGGTGTATTGTACTGGACGGTGCTGTGCTGTACCAGCGAAGTAATTTCCATGTAGTGAGAAGCGTATGAGGGTTTGTGGTGACTTTGGTATACTCTCTCCTTCCTACTCCTCGTACTACATGCTTGCGGGGCTATAAATGGAGTACGGTGTTACTGGGTGACAAAAATACCCCGCCGAGCGTCTTGGAAATTTTTAATCGAAGAGAGAAAGGTGGAAGGGGATCTTGGTCGGCATCCAACGGGAATACCGGCGCAGTATGCTACCACATCACCACTCATTTGCTAGCAGTGATGAAGGCGCTAAATGCTAGCACTCTCTGGCTGAGCTGTGATATGAGCAGTCCCTACTTGGGTGGCTTTCAGCCCTGGAATTGAGTTTGCTCTGGCGTCACCCGGAGATCCCTATTACCAACCAACGGATATCGTTGGCGTACCACTCACTTGTACTGTAGAGAGCACCGCAAGGACCTGAATAATTGAACCTCGCTCTAGGTCGTTGGAGTCGCCTTTGCTGAGAAGGTCTGCCACTTTTTTTGATTGCTTGTCTTAAGCCAGGTGGTGAGGGTCAGTTTTCGCAGCGCTTTCGCCCCCTACCAGTCCCCAAGAGAGAGAGAGAGCATTTTGGGCTTCTTAACGCGAGGTTCAACTATTCGGTTTCCTACAGCATTGCCTAAAACCAAGTGAGACATGTCTAGGGGTATTTGCTAGCAACAATGGCTCGCAAGAATGTGGCATCCAAGTATGGAATAGAGATCCGTGGCACTGTGAATGTTACTTGCCCGAGTCTTTCACATCATTACATGCCTTGTACTTCTGTACCACCCAAACCACCAATAAACCAAATCCCTCCCTTCAATTCTTCCTTCCGGTGTTGTATAGTGATGTACTTACCGTGTGATACTCGCCTACATCATAGATGGATGGAGGGATAACTAAACAATATATTCTACAATCGTGTCGAGGAAAACTGTTCCAGTCGAACCACAGCTTGGTCGGTGTATATAATATTATGGAGAAATTCCTGTGAAACTAGTTCCTTCCATACGTTCTTAGTCCAATCCTGCCATAGTGATGCAGACTTGTGCAGCTTAACCTTCAACAAAAGGTATTACAAAATTCAATGCGCAGCTCACTTTATCGATACCTCACCAGCGAGCTTTTCCCAAAATGGTTGTTCAGCATAAGCACTATTTCGCTTAAGAAGGTACATCTGATTAACCTCGACAGCCCAGCACTGTAGTGATACAAGGTTGGAGATTACAAGGGATCGGCATTTCACCTTGATTCCACGGCCTTCACCCAACCAACGAACCAATAGCCACCCATCCAAAACTCCAGCCGCATCTACCCATCCACCCCCTCCATCCAGCGAAGAAAACAGCACTTTTTGAGAGAGTGAATACCTCGCCCCTCCACCACCCCCAAGAAAGCGGCAACCCGAAAGTGGTAACCATTGAGCACGTTATCCCAGATGCATTCCTCCCCCACCAATATCTCTTCAATTTATGCTTGAGCTAAAAATATAACGGTGATGATTGTTTGTTTGTCATCCAGCAACTAGGGCAACGGCCGAATTCTTACTCGCTCTTGGTGAGCGCATCGTACGATGGGCGATGGACGATACGTTTTATTTTTATTTTTTATTTTTGATCTCTCTACCGGTTATACGTTGGAGAGGTTAGTTACTGCTCGGCCCCAGCAGTCGGCATAAGACGGTGTCATCGCGTGAAAGCCGGAGGGTACCGGTAATAGACAAGAGGAAGAGACCAGGAACGTCCAGAATTTCCCCCTTTGGAAAGCTGTGCTGTAAGGGGGAGAAGAAAGATGGGGTTGTCTACTTGGGTAAGGATTTTCAGCCCTCAGCTGTGCGAGACAGGCAAAAAAGAAAGACAAAAAAAAAGAAAATGCGAAGAGAAAAAAAAAGGAAATACAGGACGGACCCTGCCAGGAGAGGCAACTCGAACTTTCCCATTCATCACGAGATTCTCAATCCTTCTAGTTTTATTTTACTTCTACTCGAGTAGAGTACTTCATCCAATGGTACCGGCAGTTTATAACGGCAGGCTCCGCTACCCCCCGTCCTCCCCGGTGCCCGGAGTTTTGGGCTTGGGTGGAGTTGTGTGGTCCGTTTGTGCTGTGTGAGTAAGGCGTGCTGGCCACGATTTTGGCTAATATCGCATGTTTTCCTTTCCTTTTTCTTCTTCTTCTCTGATTGGTCGTATTGCATGTAGGGGTATGAAAGGGGGAATGATTAACCTGTGTGCGGGTAGGGTCACATATGGCAAAAAGCTTGGTTATGTCGTGGGCGCAAGCACAGGACTGGATTCGTATCCTCTAGTTTTTGTGCAGTTATGTACGGTTACCAAGCCCGGACGGTTTTTCTTTTCCGTTATGGTAGTTGCCAAGGGAAAACAACATGTCCCATCGGGCACCGGGCTGTCCGGTTATCGTGGACGTGTGGCTGGTTGGTTGGGTACCACCGGTATGATACGAGACAGAAATGTTGACTCAGGGTTGCACCGTGAGTTACACACAACACACAGGAGAGAGTATTGGCATTGTGCAACGTTACAGCCTGGATGCGAGTGAGTGTAGAGTACTCGAGTACAGATGTGAACTTGCACGGGAACTATTAACATATGTTACTCTAATCCCTCTATGAAGTCCCAGCTCAGGCATTCCAGGGGGGGGCTGGAAGCCACTATTTTTATTTATTTTTCCTTTTCAAAAGGAGGAAGACCAAAGGGAGGGAACTAGCAAGTGCACATTACCGAATGTCTCCCAATCCTTCCTACACTTCTCGCACCATGTGTCTTTCTGCACAAAACCGAACCCTAGTCTCTTTACCAGCAGAGAATGAAAGCGAAAGAGCGAGCAAAAAAGGGAAAGAAAAAAAACAAAAAAACACCGGTTACTCGGCAAACTTCGTGGCCGCAAGGTGCCTCTGCTCGTATGTATGTACTCGAGTACTAGCACAGTAATCGAGTACTCGAGGGTGTATGCATGAGGACCTATCGAATGCGCTCATTAATCAATCTATTGGCTCACCAGTTTATGCGAAGGGTTTAGCAGATCAAGCGCTGTTGGGTCCAAAAGCAAAGCAAAAAAGTTCAGGTGGGGTTCGAGAAAGTCTACTAGTATCATAATACTTTGGATACGACCGCAATCAATTAACTTAACCTATGATAGTCCTTGATCCTATCTCATTCTGCCCCCACACTCTGTTGCCATGCCATTTCATGCCAACCATCAACCATCAAGCACAACCACCGCAGTAAGACAAAAACGGTACGCTACGGTAATTCGTTAATCCGCACTCCTTCAGCCAATCATGCCCGGTAGGAGAACGGTACCGGGAAAAAAAGCAAAGAGACTGTGGGAGTGGGATGGAGGAAAAAAAGGCTCTTGACGGAAGTGATGTTTATTGTGGAGGAGGCTGTGCCCCCTCGCACTCGCTTTATCACCACCACCAACACTTTGCCTTGGTCTTGGCCTTTCTCGCTCTTTCTAGTGGGACTAAGCTACGATAACTTTAAATAACAACAGCGCAAGGGCCATAAAAGGCAAAATAAAGTTTTCTGGGGAGGGGAAGGGCGAGGCTTCGGTGATCACCATTTACCGAGGAGTTTATTTTCTAATGGTGTGTGTCTGTCTGTGGTATTATCGTGGCACAGTTTATTGTAGAACGTACCGGCTGAGTTCGCGCCTGTACTCTGCGCTAGCCAAGGCAGAGGAGGAGGAGGGAGGAGGGAGTGAGCTCGAGCAAACAAGGAAGCAACTTTATAATTAGCAGTTGAGCGATCAGTTAGCTCTAGTACGAGTACCTGGTTTCTTTGGAGCACAAGGCACGTGTTCCCTGGTCCAATGGCTTAGGATGAAAATGATACTGGATGAGTGGTTGTCAGCGACGCCTTTGGCTTCCAATTGTTCTTTCCTTTCCTTTCTCTCACTGGGAAATCTCGATTTGTTTTTTTGTGGCTCCTTCCAGGAAATTGAGTTAGTTACGTGGGAGCGATTTCAGCCCGTTAGTAGGGGGGGGGGGGGGGGGGGGGGGGGGGGGGGGGGGGGGGGGGGGGGGGGGGGGGGGGGGGGGGGGGGGGGGGGGGGGGGGGGGGGGGGGGGGGGGGGGGGGGGGGGGGGGGGGGGGGGGGGGGG
>Ga0307517_10000341_pt1 | contig 80891 bp, 74 predicted proteins | sample 23_EM_MG_FD_194515 | JGI IMG/M metagenome (GOLD analysis project Ga0307517, IMG submission 194515) | Populus trichocarpa ectomycorrhiza microbial communities from riparian zone in the Pacific Northwest, United States - 23_EM | ecosystem: Host-associated > Plants > Roots > Unclassified | place...
TCAGTGAGGTAGCCTGTCTTCTGGGGAGGCATTGTGGTTGAGGGGTGGTTGATCGGAGAGGTGGGGTTTTTTGAGGTGTCGCTTGGTAACCACCGATCGGACGGATACTTTTGCCCTAGTACTTTATAAAGAGCCGGCCCAGTCAGCTAGGCGTGAAGCTAAGCCATATCTTGGCACTACACTTCCGACCGGGAGGTTACCCGACAGGGTAACACTATACGCATATCACTACCATATTAGGAAATGACCTACTGCTTAATAAACCACACTGACCATACCAATAGTATGGATAACCCACCTCGTCTTCGCCTGGAGCCACAGGAGGGGGGCGGGTTGGAGCCACAAGGTGTAAGGGTGCGCATCGGCACACCGAACTCGTCCACTTTCCCAACGTTTGCACCATACCCACCGACTACAGACACCGCATAGAGCTTGAAATATCCCATGAAACAGGGTCTACTCGAGTACTCCCTCAAGCGTACGAAGGCTTAACTTTTTACTACGAGTCTAGCTTGGCAGGTAAGTTTGCACCATCCTTCAGCTAGCCAAACTCTACTCGTACTCCGCTATTCCATGGGTGATAATAATTTAGCAGAGCCCATCACAGGCTGGAACTCCGCATGCGCAATTATGGGGTGCAGAAGCATAATGTGTGTGACCCCGGTCTCATGACTTCTAGAACGTTAGGCTTGGATAGTTGTTTCACATGTGAATGCCTCTCTTCCTCTCCCTCTCCCCCTCTGCCCGTATTCAGCTATGAGAGTGATTTACAGTAATCTTTGCCCCCCGTGGTTCGCTGTGATGCCACGCTACAGTATTTGGTAGATGCAGCACAGTAGATCCCGTTTATCATAAATCAAATTTCCAGAACAACTCCCTTATCACATGAAAGAGAATACGAGGTGCCAAAAAAAAAAGGGCTGGGAAACTAAATATACGATACTCGAGTACTTGCAACCATGTCACGCACCTCTCCGGAAAAATCATTTCCCCGCACTTATGCACTCGCACATATTGCATGCACGCAAAATCCATAACCTAATGAGAACAACAAACCTGGCCATCTCCACAAAGTGATCGTGATTCTCCAACGGGTCCTCGTTCTTTAGTCGCAAACTTTCGAGATTTCCTTGCTTTTCCCCCCCCAGCGTTCGTTCACTAGCTTGAAAACGCCAACTAGAGTTCGGGGTTTTAGCTCTCCCCCCTCCCCCCCAACTCCTGAAGGCTTGGGGTCAGGAGGGTGCCGAGTTTTTCGAGCTAGCAAACAATAGAAAGCAGGAATGAAATTGAAGTTGCGACAGCCATGATGATAACCATAATGAGAATCGCAATTACCCCGCCAACCAACCCCCGCAGTGTGGTGCTAGGGGCGATATGGGAGATGTGTAACCCCCGTGGCCACAAAACGGCTTGCGCGCAAATGTTCAGCTCATCATGATTCTCAACCTCAAAACGGTCTTATTGGCTGCCTTCTACCAATTAAAAAGAGTCGGAGCGGGGGGGAAGGGGGTTACAGACTTCCCCTCCATGGATTCTAGCACCGTATCTCTGCCCCTGCCAAGACTGGCGATACCGAGGTATCTTTTGTGTCCTTGTGGTTCTACCTCACTGATTTTCGGATTAAGTTAGACTGGCAAGTGAAGGGATCGGCGGGATTGTATCATGCGGATTCGATTACTCGGTCCGAGCGCCCAAGTTCTTGGTCAAGTGCGGTTTCGTTGCGAATCAGAAACTGGGGTCAGAGATTTGTTTTTTTTTCTTTCCCCATCTTGTGGGTAAAAGGAGGGGCAATTTTTGCTTTCTTTTTTTCTTTTTTTTCCTCTTGACTCGTAGCATGTGAAGAAGATTCCATCCTCCCAAATATGGCGCTCGAGGAGCAGTACTCGAGTAGGTAGTCTAGTTTCCGAGCGGAACTAGAGGGAAAAAAAGTAAATAGAATCAGGTAAATTATTTGCATGTGAATGTGAGCTTCCACCTTCGCCGATGGCCGAGTGAGCACTCATGATATTTAAGTTTACCGCTTCCGCAAGCTAAATTCTCCTAAGAGCGAGAACGAAACCGAGCGGGGGCGCGATAGTGACGGTGTGTCAACTCGAGGTTCTTCCATATCCCACTGAAGTGGAAGTATATACGTATTTCCTGCATAGGGGAATGGCCTCCCGGGCGGGCTAGGTGGCTATCGGTGGTTATACAAGGTCCAGTGCTATGTTGTATGCCCTATGCGCGATTATTTGTTGGACTCGGGCACAGAGAGAGAGCTGTCGCATAAATTTGTTGGTAAAACTACTCGTAGCTAGGTATTCTGTAGAAACTATAAAGGACGCTATGATCAGCTATAGGTGCCCAAGGGGTTTTAGGGGGGGACGGTGGTTATCGTACGGATTGGGGGGTGTTAGCGTCTGCCTGGCCATTCCGGATATAGGAATCTGGATGGGGAGGCTGGCGGTGAAGGACCGCATTAAATTCCTGCATGTCGGGGGAATGAATATTTGGGATGAAGAGTTCGCTGTCAATGAACTAGCGAGTCGAGTACCGAGCGCGACATAGGGAATTATAGTAACCACCTGCCTTCAGAAATCCGGAGGGTTTGTTGCGAGCCTTTCAGGCTATGAGGCCCGATTCCTGAGCAGACCTTGCTGGCATCATTCATGGGGTTCTCCTTGATCTCAGGATTGAAAGGGATTCCACCTGGGGTAACATGGAGGGAAACAGATACCAACGGTGGCACGGGCCTCATCAACGCTCTCTCTGCGGGCTATCTAAAACCTGTTAGTCAGCTCAGGAGTCTGACCACCCTGGATATGTCAGGAAATTCTGATCCTATCCTCCTCTTCCACCGTTTTAGTGTGTTTCTAGGATAGCTCATGAACAATGGGGAAGCTCTAGGGAAACAAGTGCCCTATTGGTCAGATGTTCGTACCTTTGAAGTGGTTGCTGCGATTGAAGGTGTGGAATGAAGAAGGGGGGGCATAAGACCCACAAGACTGGAGTGAGTGCGCCTCATCTAAAGGAGAAAGACATCATAGCTCAATTCCGCATTACTAAAAAAAGACATGAGTAATGTCCACGCCGACTACTGGGGCTCACAACACACGAAAACACTGCGTACTCGTCACTTATTGGAACCAATAGATTCATGGTGCCAAGGTATCCGCCCCACGTATACTGTAGTAAATCAAGTTCAGTATCGGAATATTGCTACCTATGTCAGCTATACCGACAAAAGTTCTCTAGCTGTTTCCTTGGATGAATAATCCGCGAGTGCAGGTGGTGGAGTTGCATCTTACCTCTTAGTCTTTCCAGGGAAGGTGTGTTCTCAATGGCTTGTATTTCTAGCAATTTATGGAACTTTCCATGCTGAGACCTCGGCCTCAACTGCTTGGATTTTGCTCGCTGGGATGTGGCAGATTGTGACTGGTGTTGTCACTGAGGTTGGGGTGTTAGAATTCAGACAATCCTTGGGTGGGGGTAGAATTGTCTCCTCTTGCAATGGGTGGTGATAATGTGGGTGCAGTGTTGTGCTTTTTCGTTGTGGGATTTCCAATTTTCCCTATGGCGTGTAAGTTACCGTAGTTCGCCCTTTTTTTGCCGCTCTAGTTTTATTCTTAGAATCTCTACTCTTGGGTCTGGGGGAGGGTCACTTGGAAGCGCAGGATTCTCCTGAGGGGACGTCTCTCGAATCTGTCCTTAATGATTAGTTAGAGCTCACGCTTAATGAACGATACATCTGCGCAATCCCACATTCTCGGCCAACCTATGATCTAGAGCGACGAGATAGGTCTTTCCAGGAATGATCCTGCCAATGATCATTCCACCATAATTCGGCTCACTTAACCCTTTCCCCAAGAGAGTTTTCGCTACCCCTCTCATAAACAAACCCAACCTTTATCAAGGAAAAGAAAAAAGGAATCCCACCAATCCATTGCTGGTTGGCAGGGTAGCGACAGAAGGGAGTTTGAGACATTAAGTCTTCACAAGTCAGAAATTTTTGAGCGCTGCTGGAGTGCCCAGCGCTAAAGTGAGCCTGAGACAGCCAAAAGGCATCCTTAGGGCCTCCTTAACTAACGAGAATCATCAGCAGTGTCATGGAAAGAGCAGTTGGGCTCATCTGGGGTGTGGATACCAGTCAAAGGTCAATGGTTGTCTCCAATGTGCATAGCAGGATCGTATTGGTGTTTATAATTTTCAACACATCTGGTCGCCAACCCTGGAGAAATTCCTCAATCTTTGGATTTGTTTCGACACCCCCGGAAGACATTCCTCCTCTTCCAACCGGTGTGATGTCCCCGGAAGGGAGTTCGGGATTCGAGGATCTGGCGGCATAAGTCAGAACTATATTTTATGGGGGCGACCGGAGCAGGTCTTCAGAGGGAGTTAGTACGATTTGAACAAGGCGATAAAGTAAAGGTTGTGGGGGGCCGAATAAGAGATTCGTTATTCGGGAAACGCAAAATGTAAACCTCCGGAGCTGGTTCTCTGGTCAAATTAGCTTTAGCACCACAACAATAACGAATCCAATCCAGGGTCCACTCCATGCCGGTGTTCCACCTGCTCTACGATATCTACTTAGTCTCTCAGTACTTACATAACTCGACACAAGTTTACTCCCGACACTTAGGAGGATTCGCACTTTCTTCAACCCATTCAAGGCCGTGTGGTAGCCGACATAGCCTACTACGGTGCCCCGTACTGAAGTATCACCCGGAGTAGCCAATGGTAAACAACTCAGCGAGTGACCGCCCATGAAGCCAAGGGCTCCCTCTGCAACAATACCGAATACCATCCAGTGATTTATCAAATTTTAGTATCCATACCTCTCTCCACTTCCTTTCCCAAGTAAGGTGAAAGTGGATATGCCCTCTGCTCTCTGTTTCCTAAGTCAGGATGGGTCGTAATATCTGGTCTCAGGGCAAAAAAAACCAATAAGCTCGATGGCAGAAGGGTAATCTGCCAGGGCTTAGTTATTTTTTTCCGTCAGCGTTTGCTACATCTGCCCCATAGCGGGGAGTCAGCTTGGTAGCCTGCCTCTAAATTTTGTGGCTACCGGCCATTCCTCGCGGTCGGGCTCCCGAGATTTCATGACTATCATGTCCTGGCCTCCCAAGATTTTGAAAGCAAGAATGCGGACCCCCGGAGTTACTCTAGCTTCCGCCTCTGTGCCAAAGATGCCCTTGGGCTTACCGGGAGTTATACCGGAAAAAGAATGGTCAGAATCTTAGTGTTATTCGACCTCACGGGTAAAGCGCCTCGACCACGGGACATTGCTTTTCCCAATGTTAGGATCAGTGTTGCATTTTCAACCTCACCATCCCACTGACTCCAAACTACAGAACTCAGTGCAGTCCACATCAGACAGGCATCCATAATAGACACTGTTTATGGTTAGCCATAGCGAGATACCTCGTTTGAAACTTGCTTTCAATACCCTCTGTTCAACATTGGTTGTCTCATATTCAAACGCCATCTTCCTCCCAGCTGTGCAAAACAGGCCAAAACGCCACAGGCCCCGTTAGGCATGCTCCAAATACCATAGTATTTCCACTTTTGTGGCATATTTCCTATGGTGTTTCTATAATCAATCGGGGCCATGTTCAGCAGAGGCAAATACCATGGTATCAGTGAAAATGAAAAAAATTGGCCCCGCCCGGCAGGCACAATTTAGAAAAATTGGTGCTCGGCAACATCATAAATTCTTCCGGAATCTTATCTGGTTAGTTAATACCTTGCACCTGGCCTAAACCTCACCTGTTGATATTTCCGTCAACCCTCAGTCAACTAACTGACCCTATGCTTTCTTCATATTACCATACTATGAATAGATAAAAAAATTTATCCCCATAAACGTCGATATGCCAAACATTTCACAAATATATTTAGTTTGCGCTTTATCATATGATACCCTGTGGTACATGAGGGAAAAAAATCACAATTTTAAATTATCACAATATTTTTAAAAGAAAATCACAGCTTTTGTAGCCACCGCGCAGTGCCCCAATTTGGATAGATTTAAATCATGAAAAAATACAATAAAAGAGAAAAATCGCAAATTTTCTTGCTTGTCCTCTGTACTTTTTTAATCTAGTGCTTTCTAAAATGGCGTTGTAGTTTAGGGCAAACGGAGAAAAGTAAAGATTCTAGTCTTGAATAGCAGGGCACAAGGGGCCGTTATAAAGTTATGGAACATTTATTCAAAGTTATTGAGAGCCAGATATATGCGCCTTCCGGTTCCAGTCAGCAGGTTCATGCCCTCTGTGATGCTTAGGGCTCTGTGAGAAATCAGATAGTATTCCGACCTTATGAGATTGCCTGAGAATCAAAAAAATACTGTCTAAAATACTAGGACTGCCAAACACACTTATTTTCAAAAATACCATAGTATGGTTCAAGAAGCCTATAGTGTGCACCAAACATTGTGCTCGAACAAGTGCTACTTGCGAGTTTTAAAATAACTGCGCATTAGCTAGGAATTGAACGTAAGTACCATTTGTCGAACGCCAAAGCGTCCCCCGTTTCAAAATGCTTGGTGCACAACTACAGACTTCTTGAACCATATTTTCACTTTAGCTTATAACCCATTTTCAAGAATACCATAGTATTTCCAGAATGGTACATAACAAACACGCCCTTAGCTATAAAATAACCATTCCCAACACCCACCGCACATCAAGCACGACCACTACACAATCAACCACAAATTCCAGAAACCAGATATCAAACGCAGTACCAACACCATGCCTCAACAGAATATCCACAGTTCTACCTCAACCTACTTTGCCGCCGCCACCACAGGGTATCCTCTCCCGGAGATTAACACCCCGAAACCTCAAACCCACGAGTGCCTCGGGCGCTATTGGCAATGCTGCAATTGCGGATCCCAGAATTACAAGGCTGATCGGGAATGCCCCACTTGTTATAAGATGAGGTGTGGGAGCTGTACCAACATCAGCTAATTTACCATAGAGCGCTTTTCTAGAGAACCGTGGTTATCCTGCAGGGGGAGTGGAAAGAGGAGGACGATTTAGTGATGGGTGTACTGTGTACTCATTTTCCACTATGAGTATACATACTCGAGCATGTATTTTTACGTCAGAATTAAGCTATCATAGCTTTCTTTCCCCTTCCTTTATCATCTAGCTGAATAATAAAAACCTAATATCTTATCTATAACTTCCCTCTACCGCACACCGCCGGCCAAAAGTCAGCCTGGGGAATGCACCAACTGAGTTTATACCCACATTATTAAAATTTAACCAATGAAATCGGGGAGTTGAGGACTCTCGAGTAGTTGTCCTCCAAGTCAGTCAGGCTAGGGTCCCATAAGGCCCTAGGAGGGTCTCCCTTTCGAAGTTTTATATATGATAGGACATATTTGCGTTGTCGAGTAAGAGGCGAGCAGTCAGGTTGACAAGTAATTGTTAGACTACTCTAATCGCCGCAATTCAAGAATCTCCCAATACCAAAATGAATCTGCCAGACAGTTCGCACGACTGATTTGGCGAGGGAGACCAAAGCAAACAACCCTCCATTAGACAGCATCCATGGTTGAATCATGGCCTCTTCCCCTAGAGTACTACATCTCTAGCTACCCTAAACCCTGAAAAAAGAGCACCAACCCTCCCCCAATAGCGAGGCTGGCCCCACAAAAGCAAATCTCATCTTCCCTCTGTTAGGATGCGGTTTGATTTCTTTCCTCCCTGTTCTTGGGATGGGTTTGGGTTGCCAGCAGCTTTCTAACTAAACAAATTCCTTCAGTAGAAGCCGAAATGAGTATACTAGTACACCGATGTTTCCCTTAGCATAGATGCCCAAAGATAGTAGGCACGATGGAGGGGAATCTCACTAATACCCAAGCCAGCAAAGAACCAGTCTACCGGGCATTGAACTCCGACTCCTTTAACGTTTAGGGGGCGTTTGGCACAACGGCAAATCACGATTCGCGCCAAACACTCCCTTAAGTTAGTTAAGAGCATGCCTAAGAGGATACAGCCCGCGATTGAGGCCGGGGGACGGTGTACCAGGCATTGATTTCTACCAATCCAATTACTGCTTTTTTATCACCACCGTTGTATCATAGTCACCTCAGCACGAAAGTCCAGAGTCCAGAACCCGAGTGCGCCCTCATGACCGCGCACAGACAGTGATGTCTGTCTCGCCAAGCCAAACCAAAAACCATTGAAACCCAGATGTGCTGACCCCTTCATCTCTCATACCAACCCACCACTAACCTACCAGGACAATGTTCGAAGAGCCCCAAACAAAACGGTAACCTCTCCTTCGTCTCCAACTCTGATCCACTATCTCTTAATTACTACACCGCTAACAAGCAATTGATCAACAGAATCCGTCGCGAAGACCTCTACTCCCCGCCCGAATCCCCCACTTCCACCGCCGGGTCCCGCCACTCACCACCACCACAGCAATCCTACCACCGCCTTGACTTACAATTCGAAGAAGTCGTTCATCCAATAACTGCCCCAGTCACACCTGCGCCCACGGAAGTAAATCCTGGCGATGCCTCTACCCCCAGGAACGACGAGTTCTCCTTCCCACTATTCAGCAGCACCACTACCACCATCCGGCTCCGCTCACCAACCCCACCTCCAGACCCTTATGCCCTCGCGCTAAAATCCCAATCCCGGCCGATAGGCTACTACATCCCAACCACTGCGCAACTCGCGCATTTAAAAGCCCGCGCAGCAGAGGTAGCCATCAGTGGGGAGAGTGTGCGCGCCTGCTCCCGTTCACTAAAGTACGCGGCTACAGGACGAGTACTGTTCGGTGAGGAGGTCGCTGGGGAAAAGAGGGGGAGGAAGCGACCAGGGAAGAAGAGGAGGATACACTTGCGGAAGATCTCGGCCAAGGAGAAGGTGTTGGAAGAGGCGAGGAGGAAGAGTATTGCAGGGTTGGAGAAGTATAAGGGGCTTACACCCGAGCAGCGGGAGGAAGTTGCGAAGGCAGAGAGGGCGAGGAAGAATCGGGAGAAGAAGATTAGGGAGAGAGATAAGAAGCGCGCTCTACGAGAGATGGAGAATGGGGGGGAGTGAAGGGAGATGATAAAGAAGGGTTTAGATTAAGTTAAACTACCGGTAACTTCTACAGTGACCTCGTGTGACTACCTAGCGTCTACTTAGGTAAATGCTCAAGTATAGGCTTAGCCTCCTCCGACTTCCAAAACTCCCCTGACGGAAAGCCAAACTTCGCAAAAGCACTCTCCTTCATCTCGACAGAGTAGCCCGGGTTCGTAGGAGTAACATAATAGCCCTCCTTAATAACACTCGGGTGCAAGAAGTGTTCATGCAGGTGATCCACATACTCCAACAACGACAGTTTCCCACTAACAACCACATAGTCAATCGTGCTCAAGTGCTGCGTATACTCGGGAAGCCCCACGCCTCCGGAGTGCGGGACGATAGGAACGCCGAATTTTTTCGCCATGAGCAGAACCGCCAAAACCTCATTCACACCGCCCATCCTGCATGCGTCGATTTGGCAAACGTCAATTGCTTGGGCTTGCAGGAGCTGCTTGAAAATCACACGGTTTTGACACATCTCGCCGGTGGCGACGCCGATGGCGTGGGGTTTTAGGGCTTTTCGGATCGCGGCGTGGCCTAGGATGTCGTCCGGGGAGGTGGGCTCTTCGATAAACCTAGATCCGTTAGTATCATGCATTGATCTGTACAAAGGCAGGAGGGTATCCACCAAGGCTTGAATTCTGCGAGTCGGTCCATGTGGCTAATTGCCTCCGGAACGGACCAGACCTAGAAACAGTCAGTTTTGATTTCTTTATCGACAGACTACGGGGGGACAATCCTGGTTCGCATCGACCATGAGGACGTTTCCCTTATCATATCCAATAACGTCACGGGCGATTCTTAGCCTCCTCCTATCCTCTTCCACGCTTCCTCCAACCTTAATCTTGAAATGTTTATATCCCTGCGCCAAGGTCTCATGCAGTAGACTCCTCATCTTATCCTCGCTGTATCCCAACCACCCTACTCCAAAGTTAGCCCGAAGCCCAATAGACTCGGCGAAAGGAGCATACCAGCAGAAGTAGTATACGCCGGCACCGCCCTATCCTTCAAAGCATCTTGGATCCTCCCTTCTTTCCCGCTCTCCCCCTCTCTCAACATGTCAACGGCCTCTTCAGGCGTAATCGCATCAGTAATGTACCTAAAATCAATACACCTAACAAACTCCTCAGGCGACATATCCGCCACCAATCTCCACAACGGCTTTCCAACCTCTTTGGACCAGAGATCCCAAAGCGCATTCACGACAGCGCCCAGGGCAAGGTGAATAACTCCCTTCTCAGGCCCGATCCAGCGCAACTGCGGATCGGATACCAGCCACCGCCACGTCTTGCCCATGTCCGCTGTCAGGCTCCCTAGCGAGCGATTGGCAATGCGCTGGGCCACTTGCTCGATCGCACGACAGACAATGTCGTTTCCGCGGCCGATGGTGAAGGTCATCCCGTGGCCGCTGTGGGCTCCGTCGGTTTTGAGGATGCAGTAGGCGGCTGAGTAGTCGACCGCTTCGTTCATGGCATCAGAGCCAGTTTTGTCGAGGGATGTCTGGAGGGTTTAGTTAATTGGCTTTTTCCCCCTTCTTCTAGGAATTATGGGATATGAAGGAGGGGAAACTAACCGGAAAGCGGACATCGCGAGATTCGTAGCCAATTATTTGCACCATTTTACAAGTAGCGATTGATGGTGAGGTCGCTCGCTGGTTGTCGCTGTTTTATTGTTCCAGGACGGTTATTCTCTACTGGGCTATTATAAGTCTCCCACCCAGAGGGGCTACAACACCACCCCCACCAGGGTAAATGCCAATTATTTAAATCTCGGTCCACTCCTTCCGGGGAGCGCACACCCGAGAATGTGCACACCCCATCCCGCTTTGGGCTTCGGAGGAACTGCCCCGAGCACAATGACGTGTGAAGGATATGTGTGCCAGGTATGGCGCAAATCATCTAAAGCGTGTATCATACCAGCAGTGTTGCAAAATGTAATGCCTTATATAATCGGGGTCAAGGTACCTAATTATAACAAAATAATTTGTGAAGGTCTATCGTTCAAGTCTTGTAGTGACTTAGGTTTCTGAGTTCCTGTTTGTACGAAGGTACAGCACCTAAGTTTTGAATATTTTACTAGCAGGGGTGTTACGCTAGCAGGGGCCAAGGCAGCAAATCGGGTATAAGGACAGCGAATTGGGTATAGTGGTTACCCAATTCACCTCCTCATCCCTGTTAGTCGAACATCCCCTGCTAGTAAAATATTCAAAACTTAGGCGCTGTACCTTCGTACGCTTCTGGTCTTCCTTTACACTGTTTTCCCCCATTATTCAGGCGTGAGAGTAAAATAGGCTGAAATGATCAAGGGAAAAAAGGCAAAAAAAAAAGCAGCTCTCATAAGATTTGAACCGTAGACCTCCAAAAATCAGTTTATTATTATTAACCACCCTGACCCTGATTATATAAGGCATTTCCATTTTGCAACGCCGCTGGTATATACCGGTACACGCTTTAGATGATTTGCACTATAATTAAAGCAGTCTCGTTTGTTGTACCGTGCCATCCAGCTGGGGGTTTTCCTTTTCTCTTACATGCATGGCAAGAGGTGGACACAACCCCAGACTATCATTACGGAAATGCTATGATACGACGGAAGCGGATGCTCACAAATCAGCTAAAGGTTTATCAGTTAAACGGAACACTACAATTATTTTTGGACGCAGTCAAAGCCTTAAACATTAATTATTTAGTAATTTTAATCGCATTTAACCTGTTGTAAAATAGCTTGATTGAAGAAAAGTAATCCGCCAACCACCGACCAGCCTGCGAGAAAGGAGCACTACGGACTTAGCAGTCACACCGGACAACCTGTCCTATCATAGAGAACACATCTCTAACATGACGCACTAGTGACATCCCATCTCGGTAAACTATCCGTATACAAAAAGAATCAGATATGGCCATCCACCCGCAAAGCCACATTTTCCAACATAACCTAAATTGTTTCTGCAGAATGACATCTCATGGCCCAGACACGTGCCGATCCACAAAGCCGTCGGGCTTCCCGCTCGGATCTAGATATCCGAGGAGCCCATTCGAGATGGCTCCAATACCAGGAACCGGTCGTCCAAGGGTGTATGGCTGGGGAAGCAGGGTTCATGGAGACCCTCGCCCGCGTGGGTGGAGACCGCAGTGGACATGTCCCGGCGGACAGATTATGATAGCTGAGTGCTCACAATTCCGGCATCTTGGTTCTCACCCGCTTCCACCTACCCCCACCTGTTAGATCCCCAGTGGCCGCTATAGATCTGGCGGGTGATTTTCCGTGATTGCATTTGTGCTCCACTCAGATGCAGCTCCATCCGTTGCCTCTTTAGCCCGATTGGACACCACCCGTCATACATTTGGTATATGATATATCACAACTTTTAGGCTACCGTCTGTGACTTTATGCTAGGCCTAAATCACTTCCTGACAGACGCCTCCCAGCCTCCGATCTCAAGTCTCTCGACTTTTGCCATAACCTCGCTCTCCATGTCAGAGACATACTTGTCCAGCTTACCTCTAATCTCCCTCCCAAGAGGGTCGCCCTCCGCGGATACTATCCGCAATGCGAGAAGCGCAGCGTTTGTTGAATTGTTGATCGCTACAGTAGCTAAGTTACTGGGACCCCTCTCTATCGTGGGTATTAGCAAGGAGCGATAAAGAACAAGAAAATATTACTGACTAGCATCTGAACGATACTGTGCAAACTGTCTACGCCATCTAGGGTGCTTCCTTTGGCCGGAACCCCGATTACAGGAAGAGTAACCATGGCGGCGGCCATCCCAGGGAGATGCGCAGCTCCCCCTGCACTGGCAATGATAGCCTTTAGACCGCGGACTCTCGCATTTTTTGCGAAGGTGGCCATCCTGTCTGGGGTTCGGTGCGCAGAGACGACGGTAACCTCAAACTCAACTCCGAACTTCTTGAGTCTCGGCACCAGCCTTCATCACCGGAAGATCAGAGTCTGAGTCCATGATAATCGAGATAATAGGATTCGTAGATGAGGGGGCTTTGGGGGGATACGAGTAAGCAGTAGCAAAGGACGCCTTGGCCTGTTCAGCTAGACTCATCTTGTCTGCATCTGCTGCATTAATAAGTGGTTGGATCTGATTCTCAGCTTCTGCCATCAACCCTGCCACAACAGTAATGTGCCCCATATTTCGGACCTTTTTAGCCTCGCCCTTTCCATACTGGTGGACGGTCGCTCCTTTAACCTCTAGAGCTTTGCGGGCAACAGTCTTGTTGGAGGGGCCAACAAGGTTGAGCATTATGGCATGTGTTGAAGGTGTAGCTAGCGAGGTTGATTGGGCAGGGAGGGGTAGATCAAGAATAGCACGAAGGTGGGCTTCATACCGCGAAGTGGGACATGCTTCGATGGTGTAGTGGCCCGAGTTATGCGGCCGGGGGGCGAGCTAATTGACGAGAAGTTCCCCTGGCCCCCCATGTCAATACGAGCTTTGCCCCAAACGGCAGCCTACCATCCTCCAACAAGAACATCTCGACGCCAAAGACACCGGCACCCCAAAGGCTCCCTACAGCCTTCTCCGCAAGTTCTCTTGCTTTCTCCCCAATCACTGCCGAGACTGCTGCTGGTGCGTATGCAAGTTTGCAAATGTTCTCTTCGTGGACCGCCTCTACGGTTGGATGGCTCCTGACCACCATGACTGCAAGCTCTTTGGAAAACGATGCCCATTTCTCAGCATATAGTAGTCCGTCCTTCAATACCTCTAATGCAGGTGGGATTGACTCAGGGTCAGAGACCACATAGTTTCCTCGTCCATCGTAGGCCAGCGTTCGTGATTTGAGCATGTAAGGATAACCAAAATTTCGGCCGATATTCTCCAAATGAGCCGAAGTGTTTGATTCGACTAATAAGGATTCAGCAGTGCTACACCGCTGGAAGCTAGATGAGAGTTCTGCACATTTTGTCCTGAATGGTGCGGATTGTCTTCCATGAAGGTTGAACCTAGGTGTCGTATGAGACCGAATGAGTGATGATACCCAATTGTTTTGTTTTTTTATCATTTCTCCGCAGAGTGGGTGCTAGGTGATTTACCTCTACTTTGGAAGATGCTTCTAGTTCCTCCAGAACCTCGGTGTCTGCATGTTCAATCTCAACAGTTAAAACGTCACATTCCTCAGCCAGCTTCAGAATAGCTTTAGGGCCGGAAAATGAGCCGTCTATATGTGCGCGGAGAGCGTTGATTTGCTTTGCGGGTGATTTGGGGGCATCTAAGACAATTTTTTAGAGGTTGAGGCGGTGAGCTGCTTCAACGAGCATTCGACCAAGCTGTGCAATATGTTAGCTACCGGTTAATTCGGTGATAAAGGAGGAGAAATATTATAAACAACCTGGCCATCCCCGAGAATCCCAACAATGCGTGAATCCATTATGCGAGGCGTGATTGGCGATGCCTATTTGTTGGGTATGCAGGTAGTGGTAAGGGAGTCGGTGAAACGTGGCCGAAGGTGGGGTTCGACCATTTTTATTTAGGCCCTGTTCTGCGCGTCACAATATAAAAATATGCCATATTTCTGAAAACAGCATACTTCTTTATAGAGAGCAAAAGACGAATAAAAACAAATTTTAAATCATAGAGAGATAGCTTCCCAAGGTAAAAGAAGGATATTTATTATTTTTATTATTTTTATTATTTTTATTATTTTTATTTTCATATTTCTTTCTTTGCCAACCCCACTCCCATTCGCTTCTGCTACCCGCCGATCGCCAACCTTTAAGGTCTAGAGTCGGATTCTACCACCTCGTAGCAGGATTGTTAAACCCCACAGCCCTATTGATGAGGGCTAAGTTCTTCAATCTCCCAGTTCCCATAGCGCAGGAGGTTTTTAATTCTCCTGCCCTACATGACGGATCGTTCAATAATAACTGATTTCCAGCATGGATTGAACTCCTGGGCTCCCGCTAAGTGCACAGGAGTGTTAACCACTGCGCCAGCTAGGTATTTCATAAAAGGTAAACTTGGGAACTAATATTTATCCTACTGGAAGCCCAATTTCGGGATTTTAATGGGTGGGTAGTGTGTCTCTTCCCAAGTTGCTGGTAGATTTCAACGGAGGTGTTTCTTACTCCTTAGGTGTTCAATGAGAGATTCTCAGTGGTTTAAAACAGAATCAGTGCTTTGCGCGCTTGTTACTCTAGTACGATACGGCTAGCAAAGCCCCACTCGAGACCTCAAGCCTCCCTACTTGCTCCCATGTGTTATCTCACTATAGTCTTCTGCTCGTTCTAGTGTTTTGTGGAGGTTTTTTTTCCTTCCCTTTTCTCTTCCTCCTCTTTCTTGCTTGCATTCCACCCGGCTTTCTAGGGATGCCTCATTTCTGCCGCGCGCGGGGGGTTCGCTCCCAGCAAGCAAGTAAGCATTGTGGTATAAATTAGATCGTATTTTGAGATAGAACATTTAGATACGACGTACAGTACATATTAGAAACCCCCTTTACTTCCCAGTTCAATGAGGAATGAAGGCAACCAGAGAAAGAACGGTCTCTCAGGCAGAAGGAAAAACAAAAGAGGGGGAAAGCACCTTCTTATATAGGCTTTTCAAAGGAGGCTGAATCCTATGATCGGGAGCACGTATGCCCATGAGAAAACCCACGAATTTACTGGCATATGGACGTCATCCTCCTAGGAAACGAGTTTCAGGTCGGGAGATTTGGGTGTGGATGGGGAAGGGTGGTAAAACCAGAGTTGCGACAGGTAGTCTACCTATTGAGAGCTCTTCACTCTCTGGAGGGGGTCAGTAGGAGGGCTCTCAGATCTCGTGCTCCATTTTCTCACCCAGCCGTAGATTCAAATATATACTCAAGCGACCTCAGTCTCAGATCCGCTTTCAAAGAATTCCTCACTATTCAAGAGATCCTAATGCTAAAACATAAACCCGGGCCTCCAGATCGTGATTCCCATCAACTCCTTAGCCCATCCCGTCCATTTATAAAACACAATCTGGACCACAATCTTGTTGTTGGTTTCCAAGACCAACCGGACACCCGAGGAGAAAAAAGAAGACCCAAAACCGCCAGCCAACAAGCACTGCTACCATAAGTTCGATATAAAAACGAGCTCGTTGTGTGGCTGTGACTTTGGTGGAGACGAAGTCCCAAAGAATAGATAGTAAAGTGTGGCAGTTTAATTGGTCTTTTAGGCCCGCGCCCGCCCGGTGTTTTTCTCTGTGTGCGATTAATTCCGGGCACCATGCTGGATCTTCAAGTCAATCACGCCCTATCACCCGGGCCCTAGGGGTCGGGGAAAGATCGGGGCCAATATACAGTTTTCCAGCAGACTGCACATCAAGTCCAGCTTCAGGTCTCAAAGGAGAACAGACAGCTAGCTAGCAATAGAAACTCCTAGGTGAAACGTTATCCGTCGGCACCTTACCTTAAGGCTCTAATTTACGGTGGGAGGCTGCCGGTTTTTTTACCATATTGTGACCCGCCGCACCTTCCGACCACCCTAATACCCTGAAATTTAGTCATAAGATTCACAGGCGATAGGTGTCTAGGGTGGTAAGAGAGAGTTGCACTCAAGACAGAGAAACCCCATTAGGGACAAAAATAAAAGATTGTTGATGGGGAGAAGGGAGTGAGGAACGGGAAAGCAGTTGTTCTTTCATAGGGTTTGAGGCCAGTAGAATAATACAAGAAAATTATCATAATAAAGATAGAAAATACCATGAAACTACCCCCTGCAGTGTTCATAGTGCCGAATTTCCCTACATAGTACTAAAGAGGCACTAGTGAAATTAGCGTATTCCACTGATTGGCAGATTCAACCCCATAGAGGTGTAAAGCTATCACATGACTCTGCATGTTGGCTGGTAAACATCAATCGGTGCATTACCTTACAGCTAAGGCTAACATCACCCTCATATCAAGTTTAGTGGTCCTGTTGATGGTAAAAATATCTGCATCATACCTTGACCTGAAATGTTTTTGATACCGGTGTCACTCGATTGACATATCTAGAAAAGTGGGAAGCTAGTTTTCTAGTTGGTGTTTTAGCGCGATGTAGTAAATCTCATATATTTCGTAACATACAGGAAGCATCCCTATCCAGATGTAGGGAAATTCGGCACTACCAACATAGTAGGGGATAGCGTAAATTATAAACCGAGTAGGTAGAGTTCAGCAAAAATTCCAACATGCCGTCTAAACGGAGCAAAATAGCGGGCCTTACCCCTAATGAGCGGGGAACATTGAAGGTGGGTTTTGGTAAACAAGAAAACGAGAACAGGGGAATTATACCTGACAAGTGTAAGGGCCGTTTGGCTCGCATGACTTGAGATAGCCCTGATTGGGCATCACGATGTGTAAACAGCCTTCTGCCAAACGCACCTGCAATTTTCAAACCCCATAATCACAATTTGGGGTTAACTTTATGAGGAAATAATTGCACCTTCAAACCACATTTCCCAAACCACAACCCGGAGACACCACCAGGCCAAGCGGCAGAGAATAGATAGTCCCAGGATTTATTATATTTTGATATAAGCAACCACTACCATTATTATTGTTCCCTCATTGGAACTGATCACTTCATTTAGCTCATATTTCTGCGCCACCAACGCTCAAGGACGCTAATAAAGTCGGGCAATCATTCAACTTAGAAATTTCACTCGATGCCAAAATAGGTCTATGATAAGAGGTGGATCGTGCCAGGAAACAAAAACAATAGTTAGTATCACAAAGCAATTACTACTCTACTCAAGGGAATATATGGGCAATGAGGGCAATATAGTAGAGCCCACAATGGGGTGAGCCCTAGAAGATAGCCACCCCAGGATAATAAAATCTTCACCATGAATTTTACTTGGGCTAGCGGAATAGAAGAAACGAATCTCCAACAGAGGTATTACTCCGAAACAGTAAAAAGCCAGAAGACAATCTTGCCCTGTTTTTCTGAAGACAATCATATGAAATCACTCCTCCAGTTCCAGAACCACCCAAAGGGCTTCCTAAGTTAACCGGCCCCAATTATCAAAGAAACGGAGAAAATAAAAGAAAACAAGGGATACTCAATGCTAGACCGCCGCACTGGAACTATGAAGGTGAAGCAACCATCCAGCGGCAGACTTTAGAGCTCAGAGTCGGTGCAAGCCAGAGAGTGCGCCGCCAAGTCACCCGGAAAAGTTTCGAACATCGTCATATTGCTTTGATAGGAAACTGCCCTACAAGACCCCCACATTCGACCTACTCAAATATTGGAGTTGATCTTCACTCATCGCGGATACCTGTAACCTGTAATGTTACACTACATAGAACAAGTGCACATTCAGCCAGCTCACATCGATATTTCAAACATCAGCAGCATCGAAAAATCCTCAAACATGATTCCCATTTGCAGTTGAGATTCAAACTCCCAATTGTGAATCAAGATCCAGCTCTCATTATGCAAGCCACACATCACAATCTATCACTCACGGGCATATGCGATGCCATCCCGACAAAAAAGCGCCTCCCTACATCCCCCGCCAGCGAATTCACTGGATCCCATACTACTCAAGTAGCCATCTGCCCCAGAGCCTACACTCCAACACCCAACAAAGTCCGTCAAAGCCCCTGCTCTGCATCTCCGAGACATCAACCCCGCTTTACACGCCTCCCGCTGCATACCGGGCAAGCCGATTAAGCAGAGTTTAAATCATCACTCCTCTCGCTCCACTCTATACTATCCACTCAGGCAAGAGGGTTCGTCATATCATCGTATTCCGCCGACACCCCCACAACGGCTGCCACCAACGACACTCACCGCAGGACATAAACTCTGGAAACCAATGAGCTTCCCGGTGTGGGGGTATTGTAAACTGACGGCTTCCCTGATACAGCACCTCGGTTAGGTAGCATCTGCAAGCCTCACGCCGCTCGTTCGCCCGTCACTCCTTAGGCGAAAGTTCACCTTAACGTTGGCTTGATTGGCGAATTCATCACGTTTTTCTGGCTGGCTGGATGGCCGACCGGCCCACCGCCTAGTCTACAGTGTTGCTAAACCACTACAACAGCTTAGAAACGATCCTAGGTTTCGTCCTGATTCTGTCCACCGTGAGCGCATTTTCTGCGTAGAGCCTCGGGTCGCTCTGGCAGTCTGTTATCCTTTACTTCTTTTCTTTTTCTTGAAGGAACCCACAGAGAGCTGTGCGCATCGCGCTTATTCTGTTAGGACATGAAACCGGTTAGTTCCTGACATCAGAATCTCAGAAAGACATAGCCGACTTACAGTACAGTGCTCTCCACCTTCACCGTAGATAGTGATGTATGAAATCCTGTCTGATATCCCGGGAATGGTAGGAAATGAGTTATTTGGGAGTTGGCTGTACCATTCATTCACCAGTCGCCATGCCCTGACTGCTCTAAGTGAGGAGCAATCAGAGCCCAATACGCTGTACCGCACTGTATTGCGCAATATTATATAATGTAACGAAACGACCTATTGAGCACATTCCCCCTCGCGGCAGATGAAGAGGAAAAAGGCTTTCTCTTCCTCTCTCTGCAAATGAGACATAAACACGCGCAAGCCCAACGGCGGTCGGAATACCGACCGGCCCCTCTGTCTCCGGTGGATCCCCCCTCCTCCGCCCCTGATGGCCCCCCGTGGAGCGGAGGGAAGAGAGGAGAGAGGAGGGGGGGGGAAGGACCCGCAATTACTCTCCGGCAAACTCTCCATCAAAGCCGACGGCAGATCAGGCTTCGGCCCGTCCGGGTATGGCGGAACGAACCGGGCAAGATTCCCTGAACGAATCCGCCAGACAAACAAGCCAGCCAGCCAGATTAGAGTGTTAACCAGGTACACGGTCCGGATGACTAGCAACTGTAAGCACTTGTGGGGAGTACCATAATTTGCCCTGTCCCCTTCTTCCTCCCCCTTCCATTCCTAATCCTGGAATCGAAGTTCTAGAATGTTGCACTTGACTTGATCCGCACCTATTCGCCAATCACGATTGATCGCCGTCAGGAAACATCTGCCAAGCCCGCCCATGTACCGTACACGAGTACAGCCAGGACTATTAACGCCAGTCCCAGTTCATTGCTGAAGATGCGATGGCCTGATGAAACTCTCGTCATCTTCCGAAACGAGGCGAAAACGAGAACGAGCGAGACGAAAGAAGAAGAAAAAAATAAAAGGCTTTTCAACTGCGATTTAAAAAAATTTAAAAAATCCCCTTCTCAACCCCCTTCTAGAACAATACTAGTATCCCCGATCCGCCCCATTCCCAGCAACGGAGGAAGGATGCCCCACCAGGATAAACCACAGCGGACTTACCAATCTATGTAATCCAAGAACGCGATTAGCTGAGTATTCTGCAGAGTCAGGGCTGGCGATAATTCAGAGGATCAAAAACCAGAGATTAAAAAAAACATCCGATAATGAGAACCGGGGGGAAACCCGATGACGATACACTACAGCATCATCTTACAATCACTCGAACCCCCAGTGTCTCGTAAACTGGGGCTGTGGTCTCAGAGTATGGTATTTCTTTGAAATTTCCACCACGTTTACTGAATGTATACGTGTTGCCATCATCCTATTGTTACCTATCAAAAAACAACTGAAAGACCACAGGGAGTAACAAGAAAGACTTCTCGGTACTTGTGAGCCATAGGTTTAATCCACTCCTGTGGCGGCTCCATGAAATCCCTTGTTTTCCGGAGCTCTAGGATAGATGATGACGGGTTGACCGAAACCTCTTACTGAAGCAGTTTCTGGGCCAGGATTCACCATAAAGATTCTTGCCTATAGTCTTGGTCAGTTGACAAATTCTATAGATGTTTCCCCCGTTGCTATGGGACTTGCTCAGTTACTTTTGATAGGTGACCACGGTATATATCATCTTACAACGGGATATCGTATTTTTTTTCTCCAAGGGTGTATCTGGATCGGAGGGCCCCGAGAACCTCTAAAAGAGATGAAATGAAAAGGAAAAAAGCAAGTCAAAACTAGTGTTAAGTTACGGGAACAATATACAAGAGAAAAAGGGAGAGAGAGGAAAAAGTAAAAATCGAAAGAATCAAGGACCTGGTGTAGGGAAAATGAGAATCATGAAGTGACCTTGCTTTTTCACCCTCCCTCTCTTTTCTCCTGTTGAGTCATGTTTTTTTTTCTGTTGTTGCTAGGCTATTGCTGTGTTTGTCCGTGTGATCCTGTACGGTACATATAGATTACATAGTAGTGTACACGGGTTAGCCATATAACACAGTTTGTGATATATTGTGACGGGTTTCGTCGAATCAGAATGGCAGGAATGCGCTCCACAGAAGAAAAACGTAACTAAAGTAGAGACTACTTCCACGGAACAATCAAGATAGTCACGATACAAGAAGGATATCAAGGATAGATCAGACGGCACCAACACCGCTAGTGTACAAGATTTGATAATGGATGCTTGGAACAGCCGTTAGGGGAAATGTGGGGGGAAGCAAAGAAGTTATTAAAATCCCCACGTCAAGATTACGAGCCCTCCGGAGATGCCACACCGGTGCAAACTTTGGTAAAGTATTGGAATGCGGACCGCGCGGGACGGCCGCCCAAAGTAGAGTACAAAGCGGGGGCGGGGGAAGCAGAGACTGGGGTGGGAGAGCAAGAATGTCCGTCTACAGTCATACATGGCCTTGAAACAGTGCTACACCTCGTAGAGCCTGGGATTCCACACTAGCGTTCCGCCCAGTCGGGTTATGAAAGGAATCCCTAATACTGACAAGACAGTCAAGATCTGTGGATGACAGAAACCCCCATGTGGGATGATGATGATTTTCAAGCCTCGCCATCCTCAAATAACGTGCCCGGAAAATGGCAAGGAGCCCCAGGAATTTGACTCGAGTGTTAAAAAGGACAAAAGTTAAGGATAGTGGCGGTGAACCACGATAGAAAAATAAAAATAAACTAGGAGATCACCGGTAGCATATCTCCAATTATCACTCGCAACATCCGACATTGACTAAGGGAAATTCATACCCTACCTCCTCCTAATCATCCTCCCCGTCAGGTGAACCAAAGGCATTAACCTTAGGATAAGGCAATTGGTCAATTGCTGGAAATAGAGCTCACATCGTCCCAGAGCGATCATATTCCCGCCAATTAAGGATATCTCGGCAAGCCTTCGGTGCGAGAGACTTTGGAGACTTTCTCACAATCCAGGCCGACCACGCGTCGACTTGCCTCGGACTACCCCACAAAGTCCTGAACTAGCAATCGGGGTCAAGAAAAAATTCTGAGGCCCTTGCACGAGAATTGAACAAAACTACTTCCCTACAGCACGTACTCCGAGATGTGGGTCCGTTACCCTTCTCTCTTCCAAAAAAAAAAAAAGCGACCCGTCGCAAGAAAAGCAACAGTGACGTGATGTTTAAGAAAACTTCGCCAAAGAGAAGAATTCTTCACAGGGTCCGAGCTTTGGACCAGAGCATGGCTTCGTGGTACTCGAGTACAGGAGGTGACTGTTGGGAGGACCTTAACATGAGGCAAATGAGGCTCTGGGACCAACCAGATCCCTAGGATCTGACTTGGGATGTGAAGTGGCAAAGCGCCCAATAACCCCCCTATCTGAACTAATTCCATCAATACAAAAAGCACGTGGGCTTGTTTCGCCTTTTTTTTGCTTGTGATTCTTGTCAAAGTCCTTGATCCCTCACCTCGTATGATCCAGTACAGCCACCGTGCGGCAATTCCGATACCCTTACCAGCTACTATAACAGAAATCTAACATTCCATCCATTTAGCCTAAATATGTCAGCCAAGTGCTACATTTAGTAAGTTGTGTTTCCTATCATCAATTAAACATCTTCCCTACAACCCCCGACGTCGGACAACTCATGACACCGAATACCGCCGCCTGTGACCAAGTTCCGCCCGAAATTCTGTACCAGTAAATGAGCAACTAGGCAAGGGGGGGGGGGGTATTTCACCAACGGAAATTTTCGCAAGCCCATAACTTAGAGGGGATAAACTAATCCCGGGATCAGATCAATCAGCCTTTATCTCTAGTCAATTGGTGCCTTATCGATCCGGGTGAGACGGTTCACGGTGGAATTAGTGGCAGACTCTAGCAAAATTCTCCATAATTTACTGCCCCCGGTGTGATGGCCTAACACTGGTTTTGTTTCTTCTTCTTTCCTTACATACCTTTTTTCCCTTTTCCTTCTGTTATGACGCGGCTTAAACTCAAGTAAGGTTACCCAAAGTTCCTCGTTTGTCTGCCACGCGCGGTAACTTGCATTCACCCCGATCCCGTTTGTAATGCTACTCCGTCCCCAATTTGTTATATCAGATTTCCCGCCCGCTCACCATTGGAAGCGTCATAGGGGAGCACTCGCAGGATTTTCACTTGCGCCCTTTTTTTTTTCCCCTTTTGTAGCTCCCGCGGCGGGGAGGGGGCGCCTGGCAAGGGATACGAGGAAGACAGTACCAACAACATAAGATCTTGCCTATTTGCTTTCCCCGTTGCGCGTTCAGCCCGCCCGATAGGTCATAAGCCGGATCAAGCTCAAAAACATACAATAAGCTGACAGATAAGCAAACGCCGTGTGCGGGAAGCACAAGTGGATACCGCTCACAACATTCTCGAGAAGAAGTGGGAGAGGGAAGAAAAAAAATTGGTCCGTGAGTTGATTTTTGTTGGTTGATTCAAGTTGGGACATACCACGTCCGCACCTGTGGCATCCCTCATCACAAGTGTTGGACCGGCTGTATCACTTAGTGTAATAAGTTATCATGTAAGGTAACTCCGGTGCCGTATAGACCCCGTGCTTTGTGGCGAGTATCCACTTGTATGCGCAGGGCCTTTGGAAAACAGATTACGCACTACCAATTGTCGAGAGACGGCACCGAGGTCTCATGACTGTTTTGCCCTACCAGAAAATATTTGTTCTTTCAAACGAAGCTTGGGTTGACGAGTGGAGTCTTAGATGATACCCGCCATTGCTCGGCCGATCCATCGGCCTTGTTGTCTGACGCTCCCTTTGGCTCAAGTGACAGCAGATGACCCCTCAACAGTGGTAACGACTCGGAAGGAATTATTCTAACCAGGGATCAACATAGCCTGCCCACCGCACTGGAAGCAAGTATCTCCAACAACCGACCAGCAGCAAGCAACATTTCAACAATTTGGGAGAGGATGCGCCTTTTCCGAAATACCGCACCGGTAATCTGCTTGCTCGTTGTAAAAAGCATCCGGAAATCTTGGCACTATTGAGGCCAAGGAAACGCCAAGATGCCCAGATGCTCTTGGAATGCGCAGGCATGTTGCTAGATGGGATTTAGGAAAGGAAAAAAAGGCTCAGTCTACCAAGATTTTTAGTTCTTTCTCTTCTGCTTAATAGATTGCGGTAGCTCAATTTACTCGCTAATTCGTAAAGTATTCGGAAATGGAAGTGCCAAAATCCCTGAATTTGGATGTAAAACACTAGTCCTTAGTATTTTTTATGTCTAGATGCTTCAAGGGTTGACTAGTGGTGGCTACATATAATTCCACAGCACTCATAGAGTGCCAGACTTCCACGAAGAGCAAATAGCTCCTCTAGTTTCGGCATTGATTCCGATTACCCGGACTCGTGCGTAGACTGTTGTACTGAACCATGGGAACCAGTATCACATTCATAGGCGATGTGATTAGTTGAGTGCATATGAGATATCAGAACGGTATGAGCGATAGTAGACATTGCCCCCCCCTCTCTATCGCCTACTCCCAACTCCAGGAACCACTATCTACTGTGGTCTCCCTGGACGATTGCGAGGCAGTGGGTCACAAATCCGGAATTAGCCATGCATACGGTATTCTGGATCGAGGCCCACTCCTCATGCAAGGAGTGGAAATAAAGAGGATAATTTACAACTTCCGGGTACGATAGGTCTCACCCTCGGCCCCCGGCAAGTTGCCCTGGCCTGATGCAAGGCTACGGGAACGGGAGGGCAGTGCAATGGAGGAGGCAATCGTCAAAAGGTTTCCTGGATACCTACCTGCCTGTTTGCGGACCTGTCGACGACGCCTAACATGCTTAAGGGCGGGGCACCGCAGTATCTCCATCTTGCAAAAGTCTAGACCACCCCGCGCCCCCAGTTCCAGTTTCTGGCTCCCATCGCCGGGAACAGCGAAAAAAAAAAAATATCCTACCGGGTGATTCCCTTTCACTTTTCCATTGCTCTAGGCTATAACTCCATCAAGTCCTTCGTAGTGGCTGCGGGGGGGCATCGCTGCTGTGTCACACGGGAGCCGTTGCCAAGTAGTCAAAGTGGATGAGGAACCCTGTTCAGCCAATCCAGGCAAACAAGCGAAAGAAAGAAGCTTAGCATTGCTGCAAGGGTGATGGGCTGAGACCTCCGCCAACCCAGACTTGTCCTACCCCACGACTCCTTCCAATCCCGGAAAAAGAAAAAGAAACATGCCCTAGATAACAAAAGAGGCATACCGGTACATCTTCCCGACCTAAATAGTCTCATTACGTGTTTCATCATGACAAGATTACCACCACAGTAAATCCTTTGCGAGTGAGATGGGGTGTTTTGTGGTAATTGAACCCTTCTAGAAGGATTACAACCGATTCCAGCCGAAGAATCGAAAGAATGCTCCGAAATGACAATACCTAATAAGTCCGCTCACAGGGGAGAATCCCAGATCCTTCAGCAGAGGGCACCGGAGATGCACTCACTCGTTTGTGTTCGGTGAGAAAGCCCGTAGCCCAGCATCCGCCACTCTACATTCCAACGCTAAGAGCATAGCCGGTAGGGAAGTGGGGGAAAGGGCCGGTGCAAGTGCTTGCATACGATACCGCATCCAGCATTGAATACGAAAGAGAGGGATGAAGAGGAAAAGGTTAAAAAGAAAAGACAATAAAAATAAAATATCGAGGGAGGTACAAGGGCACACAAAGCTGAACCGGTTAGAATAACAACTTTTCCGTTGGCAAATTCAGCCAGGAGTGATCTCCGAGTTCTATCGGCGGAATTTGGTTCGTTCTCGGGGGACGGTAAGACAGCCTACTGCACAATACCCGTAGGATGGTCGAAGCGTGCCTTCTCGGAGGAGAGAACTTGTACAAGGCAAGAAGTGCCCGAGAACAGGGATCAAAGACATCCGGTCTGGTGAGGAAGAAAAAAAAAGAAATCTGTGGCTATCTGAGCGCCAACACAAAATATACCAACCAACCAAGCCAACTAAACCCGATAACATTATCGCGGAACGAATCCGAATCGCAGTCTTGGGATGGATGTGAAGTGATGTTCAAGACAAAGTCTTATTCTCCGGAGTCCCCCTAAAGGGGAGGCTCAGATCTTGCTATTCCGGGACTTACGCCCCAACGCCCATCTTGGGAGGATCAAACATTGGACGGCAACAACTCAGCAACAAGCAACAGAAAAGAGCCTAACCACGGTCATCACATCTCACTCGTGGCGGGAATACAAGACGTAGCGCAGCACAGTCCTCTTCTGTTGTTGGAATGCTGTGTCCCTCACTCCACCCACCCACCCGTCATCTTCTCAAGTGCCCCCTCCAACGCCCCGCACCGGATGCGGAGGATGTAGAGATAAATCCCTGCAGCAATCTCTTGACTCCCACACACTCTCGGCCAATAATCGCTGCTCCTCCCCTGCCCAACCAGCATCGATTGATGGCCGAAACAGTCACCATGGTCATTTAAACAAGTGAGTAAGAAAAATAAAAATAAAAAAAGACAAGTGAGAACCGAGCGAGTAGTCAGCTGTTGGGGGATTCTTTTCCCAGGGTCCCTGCCAGAACCTATCAGTTTGTAGTTATCAGATAGAGTGCGGTAGCTGCCTCCCCCCTCTGGACCACTCAATTCTAAATAAGCCCGCAAGTATGATACAACAGATTGCGAGCCTCTTCCTCCTACGGGCGCAGCTCAAGCACCTGAGATGAATTAGACGTGTGTGCGTGTTGTGTGTGCGCAGTCCGTGCGCGTGTTGGGCTTTTGGGTTGTGGGCCCGTAACTTAATATTGAGTTACCCGCATCGATACTCGAGCGATCAAGCGGGTTGGAGAAGTGCGGGTGCAATTATGGTCACACCTCTTGAAAATGATTGGCCCGTTTTCTGCGACAAACCAATCAATAGAATGCGGGCTCAAAAGAGCATGACAATAATTTACAAAAGTAACTAATCAGCGCATCAGTCATATGTTGAGGATCTATCAGCACGGTATAGCGGTATGATACTCGAGTTCCGTTGCTATCTCCGAGTATCTCGTTTGAAGTATCCGGGCATTTTTGAGGCCTCATTGGAAACTGTGATTTTGGTCTGAAGTTATGCACGGAAAATTTGCCATGCAAATTTCTGATCCTTGTGCTGGGACTAGTGCTAGAGTTGCCTCATGTCTGGTTGGGATAAGGGGATAAAGTATTGGGACAACCACAAGCAGTCGTCTGTGTGTAATTACTTTATTCGGAGAACAAAGATCCAGTTGGGCGTTTCTGTGAGCTTTTGATCCAGATCCTACACACCTAAGCAGTGTCTGGCAAAATCTACACCCTTTCTGGGGGTTTGCGTGATCCCGCCACTGATTCACTTCCGCACAAAATCCCCTTTATGTCCTAATACCCCCCTCCCTCCTCCGGGCTTGTACTCGGGGGTAGGTAAAAGTCGGGCGCGCCCCATATACGGTAACTATGGTTCTCCACCATACAAACCCGTTTTCTTGGCACATTTTGTAAGGGCAGCAAAAGTCGGGCGCACCCCCAGAATAGGAAATAAACCCAGAGATTTCGTGCTACCGCGCCATACTTACCCCTAATACCAAGTACTCCCTGCGTCCTGTATCAATCGGACGAGTGACCGGGCCTGCGGCCGAAAAAAGCTCCTCGCAACAATTACAGGTCCATTCCCTGCTCGTGGGACCTCCCGAAACCTTCTAGAAGCCACCGTATCTTCTCAGACCCGAGTCCGAACAACGCCACCCACTTTTGAAAACCCTTAACCATAAAGGCAGAATCCAGGAAGCGGTCGGACGACCACACCCTCTCCACCAACAGACCTCCCTTGTTGTCGTCGCCGGGAACCCGGGTACTCCCTGGGTATCGTTTCAAGGCCTAACTTTGGTCCTTCTGTCATGTATTTTTTTTCTTTTTTCTCTCGCTTTCCGTACGGTAGCGTTGGAGCGATCGGGAGGGGCAACCTTGAGCAGTTGGATGAGACGAGGGATTGGACGCTGCGTGTGAGCGGAGTTGGTCGGCCGTTTAGCTTACTGGAGAGGGGCAAGGAGACAAAATGAGTCTGAGGGCGGAGGAGGGGAATCCCGGTAAACCATGCTGGTCGATGATCGCGGGAGGGCTGCTCGTGGAAAACTGGGATGGTGGTTATTGACAATGTTGCGTTGCAACGAACTTGCTGATTCTTCCTCGCTCTCGCTAACAAGAAAGGTTGTTGGCGTTATTGTCCCGTGCTATAATAAATTAATCTGATAAGGGGAAAGGCTTCTCCGTGAGTTACTTGTTAGCGCCAAGGCAATTCGGGCTTCCGCCGAGAAGGAAGGAAGACCGTTTGAGCTCAGGGCAATAAGAGGAGCAAACTGATTCGGTATGGCTTAAGGTTATTGTTTTGAATTCTTATTATGATGTAAAGCGCTCATTATTGTGGTCACGCTAGCATACAGTGGTTGCATATGCTCTCGGGGCTTGTGTCTATCACTCTCATCTTCGTCAAGATCGAAGGAAAGAATCGCCTCAGACTGCTGTGAATAACACCATCGCCAATACCGTATTCGAAACGACGGCGCCACCTCGGTTATGCCCCGTCACTCGCCCCTCTAACTTATGTATAGTAACAAGCATCTGGCTGAATTTCAGTCTTTCTTTCTCTATTGGCCCGTGGGCGGGGCAAGGGAACCTTCCATAATATTCAAGAGTATTCTCTTTTATCTCTCAAGCAATGTGCAGAGATGATGGAGTATGGTAACACCACAGGATACCTGTAACTTACCACAAGCACAGTGACTCTTCGGAGAATTCCCCAGGACCCGTTTTGTGGGAAGCGACTCTCAAGATACCGGGATTTCTTCAAGAAAAGCACACTTTTTGCCCGATACTGTAACCTTTTTATGTATTGATTGTACTAGTACAGCTCATGACAGTGTCCAGGTCATCAGGTTTAATGAGCAAGATTACTTAGAAAGCCATCCTTGGTCTCCGGCCGAGTTTCATCATTTGGAGGACGGTGTAAACTGGTCCTCTGCAGAGCAGCCAGAGGGGTTCGGGGCCCTGTTAAGCCAAGATTACGAATGGTAGTGTTCTTCATGTCAATTCCCTGCCAAACCCCACTATGCTCACGACAAAGTGCAAATCACCGTTTCTATGGATATTTGGTTTATGAGTAGGAGCCAACAAGAGCCAAAGACTGTTGGTGAGGTAAATTTATCCCTCACCAGACATTGTTGATCATCATGGTCTGATAGCGGCCACCATGCTTGTGGTCGTGTAATCATGACGCCCATCGATATCGCTCTACGCTTCGATCCATGGATATAACCAGTGCACATTTGAGCCACCTCGTTGGCACCAGCCTCCGTAGCCTTCGAGAGGTATGGGATAGCTAATTCCTCCGCAATTTTAGTTTCTATAGTTTTATGCTTCGTAACCATGATCAGCAACATTATCATAATCGTTTGGATCTCTGCCAAGGCTGTGGATGCCGATAGGTTGACTTCGCTCCTTCTGGCACTTGTGGGCAAAATAGGCCTGTGGGTCGACCTATGAAGAAGAGAGCCGTCGAGTGATCGTATCTTAACTCAGAGGACCGGTGGATGGGGGTCGCATGCTGTGAATCCGACGCGATGCGAGTCTGCCTTAGATTGTCGGCTGAGGGACCTGGACATGCTGGTGCCATGATTGTTAATACCGGATGCTCTGCGCGCTGCTCCTGGAGTGGTGGGGTTGAATCGACTTTCTCACTTTTCAACCGGGGAGGGTGGCCGAGCCTCACGCCTTTTTTTGTCTTACCCCTAAACTGAAATTATTTGCGAGATTCGGAACTTACCGACAGCCACGTTCTCAGATTTACTATGTGAAATCTTAAATATACTGGGTGTGACTGAGCAGAGAGAGGACTGAGAACCTTATTTCTCAGATAAGGCAGAAAACCACCCTTGACTTTCTGGACTCTGGATGGCTTTGGACCGCTTTTGGTCATCCCCCCGCCCCGCCCCCGGTCGTTCCGCTCTCAGGCTTTCCCCTCTCCCTCCGCCCAGGGGAACCGATGAATAGTACAGTAAATTATTTAATCCGCCGGGCCAAAAAAAGGGAAACCAAATTCCAATACAATCATTACTTTTATTCTGGTCAGTCAGTTCTCTTTTCCCAGTTAATTCGAAGAATAGGGCGGCGGTATGCAACTATGTAAAAGCAAAACTGGTCCTTGAGAAAACTTCGCAAGGCACTTGATAACCCAGTTGGGGGTTGGGGTTGGTGGATCACAAAAGCCCCTGACCTTACATGCTTATGTAATCAAGCGGTCTGACGGACCCGGCAGTAAACTTCAAAATTTAATTATGGTAGTATACCAACCAATTAGCCCAAGACGTACTTCACCAAGGTTGCTCTTAATGCATTGACATGACAAACAGAGCCAGAAGGAGATCTTACGATTCTCTGAGCTTTTATCAGCTACCGATGTAGTGCCCTAACTTGCCGCCCAGCGGGCACGGCAATGGATATTGCTGTACTTTAGCCTACTTTGCTGTGGGTACCGAAACTCGTCCAAGGTATATACAAAACTCCCCTACAGCTTTACCGGTGCGGCATTAGGTGCCTGCACATGTACCTAAAGCGGCGGAGTGCTGTGTATGAAAGGGAAAGAAAGAATAGCATCGTTTCATGCATATATATTTTTGCACGGGATTGAATTTTTTTTGTACATGGTAATTTATGTCCAGTGCAGCTGTCTCTAGTAGAGTATAGAAATGTGATCCCAATTGTAACGAGGTACTGCAGAAAGAGGAATTGTTCCGGCAAGACTATGTCTCCGTAACTTACCTCCCTCCCTCCCCCCATTCTACTGTTGCCAATTGAATTTGATAGCCCCAGGACCTAAAGTCCCGTTTACTTGAAGCAGCAGTGCGTGAAGCACCGCATTGGCTTTGGCCGGAATCAATGTGAAATATGAGTGGTAGGAAGCCAAACCAACCCTGGAAGGCTATCAAAGCTCAGGGTCATCACCCGTCGTCAGCTGGCAGATCACCATCAGATGCAAACTCGGGAAAGTGCAAAAAAAAAATAACAATTCTGGCGAAAGATTTATTATGGGAGGGGGGCGGCGGTCACGCCCCGTGCCGGACTATCACTATCACTTAATCGCAAAATTTGGGGAGACAAAAAAGGTAAGGAAGGGTAGCTAACGAATTTTGCACATGTTAGGGCTAATGTATGGTAGTCTCTCTTTATTCATTCATCTAGCATTGATTGTGTAGGATATTATCTCGCACTTTAGCTCCCCCCCTCCCTGAGCTCCGGAAAATTAAAAGATGATACCGGTAAGTTCGGAGATCGGGTGAGTTGAGGGCTGATGAATAGTAGGAGGAGATAAAGGAATGTGAGAAAAGAGAAAGTGTATGGAGCCCGGGATGTGGCTGCGAGGATATTTTATATAGAGCATAGCACGCGGCCCCCAGCGATATTAGTTCCGAAAAAATGTTTCTGATACCGCTGTGCGCACAGACGTTTTCCAAATCCAAAAAATGGTGCTCTTTTTTCCTTTTTTTCCTTTCAAACTTGGAAAGCAGGTTTTTGGGACTCACGTTCCTTGTAGAATTGCCTATATCAGGTATAGCTTCTACTTCCTCACTTTCAAAAAGCGAGGATTTCAGGAGGGTTCGTGATGCAATCAATCAATCAGTTCAAGTCAAATATAGTAATACGGAAGAACCGCACAGCGCGATATCCATTGCTCTTATTCAGGAAACCGGAAGGTTGAAAGTGGAAGCTCTGCGTATTCGCACCATACCAGCACAGGATGGCACTGCACAATTGCAGTTCTCGGGACATGGCATTTCATAGGATTATATTCACTTTTTCCAAAAAAGATGTGAATTTTTGACCCGCCATGCATCAATTCTGATCAATTCCCGTACTGAAATTATGGTTGGGTTTTCGCCTTTTTTAAAATTTGTTTTCACCTTCTGTCTGCGGGGATTCGGCCCCACATGCAAAAAGCGTAACCTTTGCTTGGCTGGACCTTGGTGGGCTGGGTTCAACCTAGCCGAATGATAATCTTGATTCTGCGTGGGCGTGTAAGGCTGGGGGCAGAAGGAGGGGTAAAGAAAGTCTCTCTCTTTTTTTTCTCTTTTCAAGGCCCTTTTCGAAGGGAAGGAAAACGGATCATCGAACGCTGGTTTCCGAGTTACAGTTACTCTAAGGGCTGGCCGATTCCTCAGTTACTCAAAGGATCATCTATATATTTAAGCCAGGGGGGGGGGGATCGTTCCATGGGAGGAAATTCCGTACGATTTTGGATTGCAGTGGCCTCCTTGCATGGCGGGACCGTTGCTACCCGGAATATTACAGTGTTATGTTCCGTGGTGCCCTGCAAGGTCTGCTCGATTACCGTACTCGCGTTTTCTTCCTTCCTTGTTCTACGGAGCTACTATTATCCTCTTGTGTTTCTGGCCTCGCTCTTCGGTTATGTTTCCGGGGGTGCTGACGCACTTGCAGATCTAATTTCTGAATTTCCCGGCATGGTTGATCAATACTGTTCGTTGCCAGAGGACGGAGTCGAAACATTCCTTTCCCCAAACCATGCAACGGGGAACGTTCATGCAGCTGGATGCCCGCCATGGAGGATAGTCAACATCAATCGCTATCGTCATGTTCCCCCACTAGCCCCACCACCAACATAACTCACACGCTTCACAAACTATCACTCTCCGGACAAAATGATTGTAATAGGAATAGGTTCGTTCGAATGGGACGAATTCAATTGAGCAGCAGGAGGGGCAGAAGGAGGGGGAGGGGAAGGTTACGTAACTCCCTCAGAATTCATGTGATTTTTTTAGGCGTCAAAAAAAAAAAGGAAAAAAAGAGGAAGAAAAAAGAGGCTTTTTGGGACCCTTAAACGGCAGCAGCTGCGCTAGTACCGTAGTATGATGCTGAAGTACCCATCGAGCATCAACATCATCAGCATCATCCCGCAGATTTGCTACAGCAAGATTCTCATGTACTAGTAGATACGCCTGCCCACACACACAGACACACACATACTTCGTGCGGCGGGACTCCCGTCTTCGGTGCGCGGCGTAGGTTGTCGTCTGTCCGCAAAGTTTCTAGGGCGGTCTGCGCGGAATCTTGTTGAGCGCTTACGTGCAACCCCTCGTCTTCCCCCCCCCGCGCACTTTCTACATGGTGATATCTCGGGAAAGCGAACTACCCGCACTCTGCGTGAACTCACAGGTGAAGAGCCAAAGAAGAGTAAGGTACTCGAGTACATACATGACATCACTTTTTCACTTTTTCACTTTTTTCTTTTTTTCTTCACTATTTTCCTTTTCCTTTGGGAGTTGGTTGCTGGATTGCGTTAATGAATGGATGCCTACAGAGCATGGTATGATATGGCAGGGTCGTAAGTTGACTTGGTACTAGCGAGTGAGGATACTCACTCCTCTTTATTGATCCACTATCCCACTACGTATGCAAACCCCGCGACAATAAATTTAGTTAACTAGCTAACTACTGTTGCTGGATACGAGTCATGACAGGCATTAGACCAGCCATAGGCGGGGAAACCCATATGCTATACCACCACCACTATTAGCTGGCCAACGATGAAGGAGAGGAAGAGGACGAGAGAAAAAAAGCAAAAGCTAGGCGATAAGGAAGAAGGTAAAAAAATACAATTGGGAAGCTAAATGAAGTCAAGATAGATAGAGGGGTGTAATGTGGTCAAAGAAACAGGTTTCAAGTGGGTTAGTCAGTCTGGTGAGTAGATAGATAGATTATTTAGGGAGTAAGTAGGTGAATGAGAAAAAAGAAGGAAACGTTGTTTCTAGCAGTTCAGTCGAGCCACGTGTGTGTGGCTTTCAACTTTAAAATATCCGGTGGACTATCTTTGACCCCGCGGTCATTTAGTCCTCCCCCCCACGGGGCGGTGAAGGGTCGAATACGATGTAATGGATGTGATACGGGGGGTTGTGAGGGCCTATCATGAATCAGTTAACTAGGAGACTCCCAGATTTTAGCTGGATAGCCGAGTAGTAAACCTAGCGGGCTAGTGAGTAGGGATTTAAGGTCTATAGTCGCCATAAAACAGATGGGTTAAAAAAGGACAGCAGCAACCAAAATAAAGACAAGAAGGAAGACAGGAAAAAACTCTTTGTTGGAGTGATATTGACCCCACCACAGGTCAGGTCTAATCACAGCCGAAAAAATACTGTGTAATGCGTAATGCGTAATGCGTAATGAAAGATGGAGAAAAGGACAAAATTGGCGAAGAAAAATAAAGTACAGTACTTGAGTACTTCCCCCACCCCCAAGGACAGAAAAAAAGAGAGATCTAGGAAGAAAGGGACCCAACACTGCATCTGCTCCCACTGAATGTGACGAAAGGGTCTCAGATCAAAAAAAAAAAGGAAAGAGAAGTAAGTATTCTGCCCTCATATCATAGTGGACGAAGAATGAGAAAAATAAAAAGTAATTATCATGCTTTGGACGGGGATTTCGGTGTTGTTGCTGAGGCCGACGATGATGTTCCTAAGGTGAAGTCAATGCCCCCCTCAATTCACTCACACAATTCGTTCACCGCCACCGACGCAGCAACAAGAAAAATATCACTGTCCATGATCTCTACAGATTCATCCCGCCGGGGGCTTCCAACAAAAGAGAAGGGAAAAAAAGAGAGCACCTGGGGGGCGAGGAACATGTTCTTTGGCCTCAACTTTGAGGTTTTAATTTACTGTGCTTGTTTTAACTGTGATATTATAGTTCGCGGACAGCATTCCCGGAGTGAAAATATTCTCGGCCCTCCCGTACAATGTTCCTGGCTGGGCAATATCGTGTTCTACTAATGTATTAGTAAGTAAACAGGGTTTACTCTTGGCGGCCGCTACCAGATTTGCGGCGCCAAGCATGTCTTCCCGTACTCTGTGAGTTGAAGGTGAAAAGTTGTTGATCGAAAGTCTAACCATGCGGCCTTCTTGAGAGATAGAGGGTTGATTGCCCGTAATGGAAACTCAGTGATTCCGGGTGTCTTTTAATTCCGCTCACTGGTGGTGCCATTCAGGCTGCGCTGTTGGCAGATGTTGAAAGGGGGGGGGGGGAGAAGCAGCCGGATACCGTTAGAGACCTCGTCTTGCTGGCGAGTAGTTTGGTAGGTAGGCAGGGAATAGTGTGCTAGTGGTGATGATTGCGGTCTTGCGCAGACCACAATAACATAACTAACTTGTTACCGGAGCTATTCTTCTCCGCTGACCAGCAAGGGGTACCCGGAGGGGACGTCGGATTAGAGACAAACCGGTGGAGAGTGAATACATCTCAGCGTTTTGGGAAACCCGGCCGACCGTGCTTGTGATTGTTCTGAGTGGGTTTGGAGCAGCCTGAGCGGTTTCAAAGCTCGGCTTTTACGCTCGGGATATTTCCGACGGGTGGCATCAAAGGGGGGTGGTGAAGGATGAGGAGGGATGGCGGTTTAAGTTAACTCGGCCTTCACGACCGCCGATGTGGACTTTTATAAGTGAGAGAGGGAGGTCCCTGCAGGGCACGGAGGGGGAGGAGAAAAGGAGAGCTCAATCAACTTCCTGAGATGCATTGGGTCCAGTATCAGCATTTATTTTGATTGGGGTTGCTTACACGGGGCCTACTTTTCGTGGTTTAGTTGGACGGAACAGATACAAGTAGATCGCAGGAGCTAAGCTACGGATACAACTGAAGTACCGTCTAGTAGCTGGATGAAAGAAGGTAAGCAGCGTTGGAGGGATCCCTTATAATCCGGGAGTAATTAATTGCTCCCGCGAAAAGAGAACCACAGAACTTTCCATATTACAATCTAGATCTGCCAATAAGCTTGCACATGCAAGTTCTCTTCTATTGAACCGGAGGTGGAGTGTGCGGCGGCGGAGAAGGGTGGGAAGGGTGAATCGAGGGTTTACTGTACTGTACTGCAAACGACGGGGACAAGAAAATAAACATTTGCTCGCGCTTACGATAGAAAGGAATATATAATAATCCACTAGTGGGCAAAAAAGTAGCGCAGATAGGTACTGCACTAGTAGACTAGCTGGGCAGTGACAAGTACCAGCTCGGCTGGTCATTATTTACTATTTGTACGACAACCCTCAAGTTGCAAGCCTCAAATTTCCAAAGAGTACAAAATAGTTTTTTCATCAAAGAAAAAAGTGGCTGTCAAAGTCAGGCGGGAGGGGAGAGGAGGGAGGAAAAATTCTATAGAGGGACATATCTCGAGTACTACAGCCATCCTATACAAGTATCATGGATGGGGGGGGTGTTGTTCTGTGTGGTACCGCGGGCCGGAAAGCACTATTCACCATTTTCCCGTTCCTTCCCTGAGTTTTTTGGACTCACGTTATAATTAATACTCATTGCGTCCGCAGTATTGTGCCCTACGAGTACGACTAACATGGAGGAATCTCATGCTTATTGGCAAAATTGGGCCGTGCACGTAGGCACCAGGATCTTCCTTCCTCTAAGTGCACAAGGGTGAGAGACATAACTTATAACTTAAGGTAAAAGTTATTGAGGTGTTACTCTACGCTATGTAAACTCGTCTGGGCTTGCTCCCCCCTCCTCCCTCCCCACTCCACCTTCCCACCTCCCCAACCCCTACTTACTACTCGAGTACATTGGAAGGATTTTTCCATACAGTATCACCAATGGAAGCTTTACCTCTCTCTATGTGAGAAAGAGCCAAACCTAGCGATGTGCCTTGGCTATGAGCAGGTCCAGGGGTCGGGGCTCTCTCCATCTAGCGTCCACTATCGACTCCACATGCGTGGCCAGCTGTTTCATCAACTTCATACGGGTGGTTCTTTTTTTCTTCTTCTTCTTCCTTCCCCCATCCATATCCAGACTCTAGCTCATGGCTCGTTCCCCTCACCTTTCTCTTTATTACTATTCCTTCATCCTTTGAATTTATCATGGGTCCACCACCACCAACCATTTTATGGACCATCAGCATCTGGGACATATCGAGGTATATATTGCTTCATCTCCTCCTCCTCCTCCCGTCCCCATTTCTCCAGTCATCTACTATCCCACTACACAAGATCACTTGACCCGCCTCTTCCTCCAGAGTCTTATAAGGACCTCATCACCCGCTCATACATTACATTCTTCGAATCGGGAGTCTTCAATTGCGATACCCTGGCATCCTTCTTCCTTGCTATATATACTACAATAACTGCGGCCTGCGACCTGTTACTTACTCGACCTGATTCCTCTGATTGCGTCTCTATATACTCTTTTCTTTCTTCTTTCCTCACTCCCACATCGTCGCAATGGCCACACCAATAGCGCCCTATCTACCAACAGGAGTCCACGTCGTGATAGTAGGCGCAGGCTTTGGCGGATTAACAGCGAGTATCGAAGCCAGACTAAAGGGGCACACAGTATCAGTACTAGAGAAGGCCCCAAGGTGGGAGCAGCACGGCGACATTATTAGTATAAGTGAGCTTAAACTCCTCTGCCCCCTTCTTCGCCCCAGCTCCACGAACTGGAGAGAAGAAGGAAAAAGCGAGGGAATCCTGATTAATGACGGTCTACGGATGAACAGGTCAAAATGCCGGAAGAGTACTCTCTCGCTGGGACCCAGCCTGGGTCAGCGACAAGTTGCGCAAAATCTGCATGAACCACAAATCCTTTATGATCAACACGCACAAAGGCGAATTCATCTTTGAACAGCCAATCGTGGCCCCGGACCCCGAACGACCAACGTACAACGGACACCGGGCGGAGATTCACAGGGTTCTCTTGGACTATGCTGAGCACCTGGGTGTGCGCTTCTATATGGGTAAGCGAGTAACGGCGTATAAGGAGGACCCCAAGTTGGGCAAGGCCTGGGTCGAGTGCGACGATGGCGAGACCTTCGTCGGAGACGTGGTCGTCGCCGCGGACGGCGTCAGGAGCAGAGCTAGGAAGTTGGCGCTTGGCTTGGACGATAAGGTCGAGCCCACCGGATATGCGGTATATCGTTCTTGGTTCAATGTCGAGGAGCATGGGATCCTGGACGACCCGCTTACTAGGGAATTCGCGGAGCGGGGAGACACGCATACGGGTTGGCTGGGACCAGATGTTCATTTGCTTGTGGCTACGTGTAAAGGGGGGCGAGAGCTGTCGTGGGTTTGCACACACAAGGTATGGTTTTCCTCTGGAAGATTAGAATTCCTTTTTTGGAAACTGTTATGCGTTGTGTGTTGTGTGTGTGGTGCGCTGACGATGAGACGGTTAGGACGACGGAGACATTGACGAATCGTGGTCCTATCCCGGACGCGTGGAAGATGTTCTAAAACTTCTGGAAGGCTGGGACCCGAGATGTAGGGCAATCGTAAGCACACAGACATAAAATCACATGTTGGCTCTCGTTCACCCAAACTAACCGCCAACCTGCGATAGATTGCCAAAACCCCTTCACTAGTCGACTGGAAACTTGTACATCGGGAGCCCCTCTCAACGTGGATTACTCCAGGCGGTCGCATATGCTTGATTGGAGATGCCGCTCACCCATTTCTACCGACTTCCATACAGGGCTGTTCTCAGGCGATTGAGGATGGCGTAGCCCTGGCCACGCTCCTCTCCCTAACCCACACGGACAAGCAGATCCCGGACGCGCAGAAGATCCCCTCGGCGCTCAAGATCTACGAGCGACTGCGCTACGATCGCGTTAAGTCTGCGCAGAAGAAGGGAGAGGAGGTGCGCGACATGTGGCACAAGGCGGACTGGGAGAAGGTTAGGTTGAATCCGGGGAGTATCAAGTTGCCGCGCGAGGACTGGCTGCTCAAACACGACTGCGAGAAGTTTGTGCGGAGGATGTATAAGAGGGCACTCGCGGAGCTTGACGGCGGGGAGAAGATTCCGATTACTAGTCTTGCAGCGAGTCGTGAGAGCGATGAGTTCCTGATCGAGATGCCGCCTACGCCCGTAGCGACTCCCAAGTACGAGGTTGAAGATCCGCTGGATACCAGTACAAGCAGATAGCCGGATGGGTGATCATGATCGCAGCAACAACGGCAAATGGCGACAACGAACAACGAAAAATGCATTTCCATGGTTTGGGACGGACCCTTAGAAATTTCTCTTTCTTTCTTTTTCGCCCTTTCCTTTGTTTTTATTTACACTTTTCTCTCTTCACTCGTTTTTTGCATTTCTTTCCCGGGGTTTCTTGTCTTGCCCTGTCCTGCAACGGTCTGACTTTCCTCTCTAGCAAAGGTCCGGCCTGGCCTTGCCTTGCCTTGCAACTTTCCTTTTTTCCTTTTAAAAGCATTTTCCTTACTAGAATAGATGGAACAGGATGGCAATTGGTGGGGGCGGGGGGAACATATCATACGGTAGACGGATGAACTTACAGTATTAGAATCGGAACTGGGAAACTGGGTGTTGGCGTTTTTCATATTCATTCCTAGAATTATCATACCTACATACAACATACATACATACATGCATACAATAGCTGGTTCTGTGCTCCTGTATATTAGTTGGTTAGTTTGCTTGCGCTCTTTCATTTTCCTTTTCACGTGGGATGTTGTGTTTCTTAGAGGGGTGTTTATTGCATGTGTATGTTTTTTTATTTTAAACTTGCTCTCAACAGACTTTGCATGGATTACAGTATAGATTTCTTGATTTGTTTTTTGTTATAACCTTTGCTTCCATTTTCGTTTGCAAGCCGGTCCGCGGCGGTGCGATCTGGGGTCATATCTTGGATTGTTAGAGCTGAACGTAGGGAACGTTCTATTATGATACGAAGTGACTTGTCATACTTGAGTTTTCGGAGTGAGAGGTATCGTTATCACGGGCTCTTTTTTTAAGCTTCATGTGGTGATTTGTATTATAGGTATGATATATTATATAAGCACAAGAACATGCCCATTCGTCCAAGCGCACACTCCCACTTCGCAGATGGTGTCGGACCGCATCTTGCTTACTGCCAACAGGCTCAACTGCTTTCTCAACAAGCTGTCGTACGGGGGCAGGTGAAAGTGCATCACTGGTACAGTGCTCTACAGTAGACGACTCGTTAACTAGTTCATAAGGGACGGGGAGGGCTGATATCTACGGTACCATAATATTATTATGATATATATTTCGTAAAGTACCACTAGTTCTTTTTCGTTATTACTATCAACGTACCTTACCATACTATCGTATTATGATACCTACCTACCTATTTACCTACGGGTCTCTGATATATTTGCATATTTATTTATTTTTATAAAAACAAAAGAAAAAAGAAAAAAGCATCTTATGATATAACAGTTTACAGTCCTGTAGTGCCCCTCCTCGAACTCCTATCAACTTTGCTGTGATGCTTTACTGCACTACACTTGATCCACCCCTGTGGGGCGGTGGACTAGATCTGACCGCACGCGGAGGCTATTACATCACAACACGCGATCTGGATAATGGTGTCTTCTTTTGTCCTGTGCGTAGATGTGTATTGCACGGTACACTGCGGTCTAATCAACCGACCAAGCGAGTGAGCGAGCGAGGGGTAGGGGGGGAGGAAGCAGGTGCAAGGGAAGTGGAAAAAAGAGATGGAAAGAACGCGAAAGAAGTAAGGCGAGCGAGGGTCTAAAGCCACAAGCGAGAAACTCTGGAAAAGTCACGGATAAAGTAAGGAATCCCTAAGGATTCATTCATTCATTAATCCATTCAATGCTCATAATACCTGCCTGCGGCGCTCGTTGTCTAACCCCCACCACGGCCTATCTTTATGTTGATATGCATCATTGAAACAGTCTTCAACTTTATCATTGCTTTGATCCAGGCAAAAATTTTACGTACTAACTTGAGGTAGCATTATACCTATCGCGGCCCCTTGGAGCAGCTCTTCTTAGATGCGCATCATGTTATCATGAGTCTCTTGGGGTTCTTGCTTGCTCGGCCGAGAAGCGGAGCTGACTCTCGGCTTCTCTCAGCTGGCTCTGTTTGCAGAAGTCGTTTATGGATACGCTATCGTTACAATGCCGTTCTCGTGCTCGGTGCGGGTCTCTTCTTCGAAAACGGGGCCCGTTCTGCTGGAGAAACCGGGTTCTCGTGCTCCGTCGGACCTTTGTGCTTACAGTTTCGCGATGATCCCATCTCGGACCTTGATGATGCACTGTACCACCTTGGGCTCTTGCTTTTTTTGTTTTTTTTTCGCTCTCAGTGCGCTTTTACGCATTCCGTCCCTCCACTCCCGGGTTACCTTTTTCTATTTTGTTTTTGCGTATGGTACCTTGCTTATTCCCGGGTATAACAAATGCTGCGAGCAGTTGGGAGCTGCGGTTGCGTACGCCCCCTACCAGAGGATAAGCTATAGCTGAGTCCAACTATTGAGTCACATGTGATCTAAGAATCACCATCAATCCTCCTGTTTCCGGCCCTATGGGGCTTAAATCGTTGAACTGTACGGTATCGGTATCTTTACGCACAATACATAACTTGGGAACTATCAGTAGATTTGGGTTCCTACTGCCTCTGCCGGCATGTTTAACAAGCTGTATGAGACAGTACTCGTACAACAGCGTGGGATGGTTAAGGCTAGCTTGTACTGGCAGAACTCTACAAGACAGTAGATCTTCTCTGATTACAACCAGCCGATCGACGTATCTCACTAACCTTCAATATAAGTACCTCTTCACCGCGGTTACTTGGCCCTGTATTACTTATGGAAAGGGTCTGTTTTCAGGTATCGACTGGCGAATTTACCTCAGGCCTGAGAAAAAAAAAAGCAAGACATTGACGGCCAATTCTCGGGGGGTTTGTGGCAGCCGATGCCGACTATATAGTACAGTGCTATAGTACTAGTGCTCTGCGTGAGGCATTGCTGATCTTTGAATTACTCGTATTGGAAGATGAGTCTGGGAAAATGAGAAGCATAAGGGCGATATGAGACGGGGAAAATATTATCGAAGAAAGAAAGGGTAAATCCCGGTCACCTGGTCCGAAATCCCGGGGGGTAGGGCGGAATGACAAGGAACTCCGGAAAATTATTTGACGAGTCGGACGAACTGCAGTGGAGTGGGCTGCCGGCACCACCACCAAGGAAACCCACAGATTTATGTATCCAGCCTTCATCCGTATGACGGCAAGCAGGCTACGAGAGCAGGAGGAAAATCCAGAGAGATTCCTGGTTTGGCGCTCACAGCAAGGTGCGGACAGACATGGAGAAACGTGGACATATCTTATCCCTGGAGGAGGCAAGCTTCTTCCCCCGTATTTCCCTCACTTTTTGGAAATTGCATTTTCCCAACGCCGCATTTTTGCACTTTACCCTTGTTTCAAGATTTAGCCAGGCTTGACAAGAAGATGGCTTCCGCTGATGATGCAATGGATGTAGAGCACCCCATCACCACCTAGCTTGCTGAACCCTGGTAAGGGCATCAGGAAAATACTGGAGGATGCAGACATCTGGTGTGCAGCTCAAGAACACGTTCATGGGCCAGCCTGCGGCTATTGGCCGTGTCAGGGCTGATGCCGCTGCGACTAAGATTGATACTTATGGCTGGGATAATTTCACTGGCCCAGAATTTACAGCGACGTCTGTGGTTTTAGAAATAACCAAGCAGCTCCGGGTTCTGTCGGCTATACCTAGCGCAGAACCTAGATTAACCCTTGGTAGCGGGTATATTGTTATTACCTCTGCATACGTCTTGTCTGTTTTCTAAGAATTAGCGGTGAGGTGAGAAGGGAGGGTGGGAGCTTTGCCAAACCCACTAATTCTTAGAAAACAGACAAGACGTATGTAGAGAGGCAATAATAATATACCTGCTACCAAGGGTTGATCCTGCTACATTAGCCAAAAATAAAGGCAAGGCTAGGAGTATGTCCAAGCCTCGCTGGCTCCTATTACACAAGGTAGCCAAAGCAGCAGGCAAAATGAATGTGCCTATAAACCTTGAGAGGAAGAACAAAGGACCAAAGAACCAGATGATGGCTTATATGATGAAAAGAGTGCTTCTTACTACCGGGATAGTTAAGTTACAACCCATTCTATCTTTGCCAATATGGCTTCCGGGTCTTCGCTGACGAAGCGGCATGGTTGGTAAAGCATCGAGGAAACGCCTATTGGATGTAGGGCTAGGGGCCAAGTGATAGGCGATTGTATCATAGTTGGTCTGGTTCCCTGAGGGAAGGGCTAGTGGAGTGACGGCCCTGGGAGGCCATAGAACACATGGGAAGGTCCTTCGGATTTATGCAAAGTTAGGGAAAGTTAAATTCTTCCAGATCGGAGATAAAAGTATGATATACCTTCTCTTATTTTCCTTCGGCGTCCCCTATAGGTAGTAGCGGCTCCACGCCGTTGCTTCCTTCTTCACCTGCCCATCCCGAGTGCTCGTGCAGTTCCCCACCCAATTCAAAAAATTCACCCCTCATCCTCTTCCCGCTTCTTCTCCTTTTTCCTTCTAACCGCGCCCAACTCTCACCCCGCCACCTGATCAATAGCTCTGTCCACTAAGCCCCTACCTTCCTTCTCCTTCTCCGCCAACCGCCCTCCGCCAAAAGACCCACTCAGGATCCTCCATCTCCGGCCTCCTGACCCCAGGAACGCATACCCTTCGCACGGATTTGCAAGCCAGTAAAACCAAACGAACACTACCTTAAATTCAGCGCGCGAGTTCTGTGCCTCTACGTGCCCGCCAGGTGTTCAAAATTTGCTCTTCGCTAATTCCTTGTTCAGCCCTCTCCTCGCGGAGGCAATTGCCACGAGCTATAATAGTGTAGAGGCGCTTCCGGAGGACCTCAAGTCTGGGGGGCGCTTTTCTTGGCTGTAGGAGAGGTGCGTACTTGGTCTATCGATGCTTCCCCGGAAGCCAGGGCGAGGGAACATTGTGGGATAGAGGGGAATAAAAAGAGATTGCCCCCCTGCAGTTCTAGAGACTAACTTACAGGATTGTATCATATTTGGAACTAGAGTGTTTCGGGGTTTACGCCTCCAGATGGGATACAAGATGGGATTAAACTCACAGCAGATGACTACTCCAGCAGGTGTGGGTGCGCTGTTAAAGGGGTTAAGCATGCCATCTTACCTGATGAGGGGCGTGAAGACCTGAGAGGGGTTGTGGGATTCTTTATGGAGATTCCCTTGCGAGATTAGCTGAAGGTGGTGGGAGCGAGGGCGAGGGTGAGGATGAAGGTGGGAACCAGTATGGTTTTCTGGAGGTTTCTGGGCATGAGGTGTGTTGTGCTGGGGTTTGTCCACTGGGCGGGGTGGCCGGTGCGCCGTATCCCCTGTAGTGTTGATAGTGCCGAATTTCCCTACATCACGCTAAAATACAAACTAAAAAACTAGCTTCCCAATTTTCTTAATAATATTATGTCAATGAAGTGATATCAAAAGCGCTTCAGGTCAAGTTATGATGCAGATCTTTTTCCATCAACAAGAGCACTAAACCTAATATGAGAGTAATGTTAGCCACGTGATAGCTTTACACCTACAGGAGGTTGAATCTACCAATCAAATTAATACGCTAATTTCATTAGTGCCTCTTTAGCACGATTTAGGGAAATTTGGCACAATCAACACTGCAGGGGATACTCGCCCGTCTTTGCTATGAATACCTCCTTGAGTTGAATATTTGGTGAAATATCAGCTGGTGGAGGTATTCTTGGCAAAGACCAGTAGAATTTCAAGGTCAGAATAAGTACAATCGCAGGGTTTATAAATGTAATGGCATAATAGCAGTGGGAAGTTTTCTGAGATATCACTACGGCTCTATCAATACGATATGTGAACTCTGCTAGTGATACTTACTAGAGTGTAAGTTAGATACTTGCTAGGGGGCACAAAGATCCATAACAGTAGTGCTTCCACTGGCACAACTGCAATTATCCCTCCCTTTAGGTATGATACTAATCCACCACTAGTTTAGCTGCACTCTCCTTTAGAGGTTCTTCACCATCGCCCAAGCTCATCTCCCCCATGAGCTGATCAAGTATAAGTTCAAGGCTAAGCCCAGCCTGTAGCAGGCAATGCCTGACTGTAACATGTGTACATGTTCCGGTAACGGTACACAGGAGCGGGCCGTGCAGGATCTCTTATGTTTAGTTGATTTATATTTGGTTTATTTGATTTGATTTCAGCTCCGCCACTGTCTCTGAGTCAGATAGGCTATGCTATTGTATTGCTATGTTTAGTTTGCTTTGCTGGAAGTTTATATTTAGAATTCCGGGTATGGAATGGTCATGTAGCACTGGTGGAGGCTGAGCTATGTTTCTTTCTTTGGTCTTGCAGGATTACAGGATTCCAGTATGTGTGCAGCTACTGGTAATGATCGTGATTGCAGGAAGGCTATCGCTCTTGGGTTTTGTATTTAAACCAGTCTCCTGGCTAGCAGGAGACAGCAGACTTCGACAGACCTTCAGTCTAAGAATACACTTGGTTGAACGGCAATCCCTGAGTCCCTGAGTTCAATTTGTCCTTCAACTATTATCCTTCTAGCTACCGGTCCCTTGAAGCCTCCCTTAGCACCAGCGCTAGCAGGTCTATCACCGGCCCTATTGTATTTTCGTTAGACAGGAATAAACCTGTTACACTGACCCACCCCAGGGAAGCCCAACTAAGCCATCCTCTACCTAACCCAAACCTCAAACCCCAGATCCCCCTTCCCATGAAATCAAAAAAGAAAGAAAAAAGATGAGCGTATGGGGAATCGAACCCGGGCCGATGACAACATAACCCCGTACCCCTTCAAGTCGATCGGCCTGGCCGGATACGGAATTAGATGTTACTGGGAGCAAACCATTACACTATACACCCCTTATATCTACTCATCTTTGTTTCGATATATGAATCGAAGACAATTTCGCAACACTAACTGGGAGAGATGAGTGCTCTATCATAGCTGTCAGAAGTCCTAACATTATAAGGTATAACTATAACGATATTACTAGGATGTGAACTTTCCTAATAATACTTGCTAGGAGGGTGGAAATCCGTAATAGTACTGTTTGCACAGCTGCAGCTATCATGATCTCTCCACTTTAAGCCTCAATACGCCAGCCACTAGCTTAGCTATGCTCTCCTTCAGTGGTTCCTGCAGACTAGTATAAATTGTATTATAAATATTGTCTGTTAGGAATCTTAACCTTTTAGTGGTCCATTTAGTAGCAGGCTGGTTTAATGCCTCTTCATGAGGTTTTTGGAAATTCAGAAACCTTTGTTTAATGCTGATATATTTCACCTTAGCATTTGAGTTGACCAACTGGTAAAGGGAATCACCTGGAGGGGACTGGTGTGTGTTGTAAGTGTGTGGTAAATTAAAGGTAACTTCTTTCCTTCCCAAAGTTCTTATCCCCTGCTGTCAGGAGATTTACCACCCATTGGAAGCCCAATTCAAGTTTCCCAAGCTACTCCACCCAAGAGCGGGAGGAGGCTACTAGTAGGGAACTGACAGTCTTGGAATTAGTACCTATGTCTTTACCTCCAAGATGGTCTGAAAGGGAGGCGATTGTTGGCACCGTTAGTCACTAACACTGGCTAAGAAATAACTTCATCCCCTGCAGTGTTGATGGTGCCGAATTTGCCTATATCACTCTAAAATGCAAACTAAAAAGCCAGCCCCCCACTTTTCTTAATATGTCAATCGAGCAATATCAAAAGCACTTCTGGTCAAGTTATGATGCAGATCCGTTTCCATCAACATGAGCACCAAACCTAATATGAGAGTAATGTTAGCCAGAGCTGTGAGGTAATGCACTGGTTAATATTTACTAGCCAACATCCAGAGTCATGTGATAGCTTTACACCTAGACGAGGTTGAATCTACCAATCGAATTAATACGCTAATTTCACTTGTGTCTCTTTAGCACGATGTAGGGAAATTCGTCACTACCAACACTGCAGGGGATAGAAATTACCTACTTCCGGAGATGAGGGGTATGCAGCCCTTCGAATGGGTTAACCGGGTCGGGATATGGAGGGCCCGACTAGACCCAAGCATAAAAGAAAAGAAGGAATAGTCAGGAAAAAACATACCCCTGTATTAATGTTACATTGTGATGGTACAGGATTGATGACAATGGATGGGGACGGATGTAGCGAGTGATCAGATGTGATGGACTAAAGAATCATGATCGCCTGACAACCTACGGTTCAAATTTGACCGGGAGGATTGCCAATAGTGAGTTGGCCAGATTGTTCCTAGATCAAGAGTGATGCGAGGAAGATATCATCTTTTTGGCTCCTAAGAATACCCGCGCTCTATCCCCAGGCCCCGCCAGAAGAGATAACAGAGTAATAATCCAGGCTGAAAGTATTGGGTACCCTTTCTGTCGGCAATTTTCTCGCCCCTAGCTGGAACGAAATTTATATATTTGTGGATTGAAATTTAAGCGTAGCTAATGAAGGACAGATTGCGTGACTAGCTAAAGTGTGTTTTCAATGCTCGTTTTAGGTCCACTGTTGGAGCAATATCGCTCATACTCGTCCTTCTCAGGCCCCCGTACTTCCAAGGCCTACCTAGGCTCAAAAATTATCCATATAGCCGAAGGCCCAGGAGGGAGCTGGGTGTTCGCGGGATAGCTGAAGGGCTAGAGGGAAACACTACCCGTATCAGAGTATCTGAACACCCCATGGTTCTTGTATCCTTGTGTGTCCTTGTATAAAAGAAAAAAAGGATATGCACCTGGGGCAAGAGGGATAATAACAGGTATGTAGAGTACTCGGAAAAAGAATTGTTCTCAAGATGAAGTTAGCTTATAATATCTGACTTGTCAAACTTTGGGAATGAGTGATGATCCAAGACTACAAATTGCTATCATGCTGAGCCTACTTTTTCACCCCGACTCTGACCAGCTTCCCCTTTCGCCTTTCTACCATGGTAATGTTAAATACAGTTTTAGTATTCTGCGTATCATACCCAGACAATTGTTTCCATGGGTAATAGCAAGAAGGACGCTCCGAAAAAGTGCTAAAATTCAGAAACAAAAGTAGAAATATTAGGTGGGTTGATTTGGATAGTCCTAGGTTGGCCTATCCCGGTTTGACATAATTCATGGAGGCTCAAGCTCGAACCCAACCTAACGAAAACCCCGAGTTAACCTAACAAAGGCTAGACCAGACCCATGGGGAGGGTTGTAGCCATGGGCTTGGGGGAGATTGGAAAGGAGGTGGTAAGGGGCACCGGGAGGTGTGTCGGGCGCGAGAGAGATAGGGCTGAGAGGGGGAGGTGGGATGAGAGTCGGGGCAGAAGGGAGGTGACTTGATGGAGGAGGCTGATGAGGGATTGGAGTGATGGCGGTGAATCAGACGAACTAGTGGCGAAAGAAAAGAGGGGAAACCAGCACTCTCCAGATGACCTGTTCATGGTAGTTGGCGTGGGCCCAACTCGTCCCTCAATGGCTCCCGATACGAAAATCCACAAGAAGACAAGGCGCAACTGTCTGCTCTCCCCCGCTGCTGGCTGATATAGAATGGTAGGGCAATAAGGCGACGAGCTTGGGGTCGTGTATTTGAGCTCGGCTTGGTCATTGGCTACGGCTTCACCCACAAAACATCCCACTCACCAATGATCCCATATTCCTGCTCTTCTAATCCTTGATTCCCAATATGGAAGTTTGTATCTTGCATGATCAAATAGCCCCGGGTTTCTGAAGTGCCCTGTTTACGGACCTGATATTCTGTGTTTTGGCTTTTGTTCCTTGCAATTACTCCACCTGCAACAGTAATCGGCAGTCGAGGTCCTGCTGGAATCCTTGTTGGGCATTGTGGCCGTAACAAGACCATAACAGCGAGTACAGCCATCGCACCACACCCAGTAACAGAGGCGGACGACCTAAAATGAAAGGTGGATTATCGTGGGCTCAAGGTGGGCGATATCAATCGGGAAGGCGCGCGGGGCAATTGGGTAGCCCATGCGCCAATCTTTACTGGCGCTACGACAACGATGTGTAGTGGCTGTGGTGCTTGAGCCTTCCCACAGTTAGCCTCCTATGTTATGAATTGGGGGTGCTTGTATATTCAATATGTACCTCTATTCTTAACCGGGGGTCCTGCCAGGCAGGAGTTACAGCAGTGGCTAAATCAAGGCGGGAAACAACCCCGCTTTTATTACAAGAATCAGAATACAAAAAGACGCTTCGACAGGGTTGGGCTCATCGTCACTACCAAATCCTACGACAGTAGAACATGCCCATGGAAAGAAGCCTAGCTGGCAGAGCGGTAAACCAACCGCGGAAGAAAATATCCCTGAATGCGCAGTCCTACGACGCTCTCTTTTCCTTCGTACAAACAAACATAGATGCAAGCAACATCCTGCTTGTCTATTTATTAGTAATGGTCCTAGAATGTAGAATCCATTGGGTTAAGGCGCCCAGTGTCGTGACAAAACCCGCAGCACAGCCCGTAAAAGTCAAACCCAATCAGCTAGCAGTTATCAAATTGCACCCTCGAGCAAGCACCCGCCATTACAAGCAGTACAATCAAAATCTCTCCGAAACCCCACCCGCCTGCTCAACAGGCTCTATGCGATAGAACCCCACCCACCTCCCAAGTATCACGGAAAGTATCAGTCCTCCCTCTCAGCAACGAGGGTCTGGCGCCCTCTCCGAACCCTCTCCCCAAGATCCAAATCCCCAACTTTCCTATTAACCGCACTGAGGAACTCCCCCTTCCCACCAAGTTTCGAGCTCCGCATACGAGCATTTTCTTCAGCTTCGAGGTCGGCCTTCTCCGTGATTGCCAATTCTGCCAGACGTTTCGCCCTGTCAGCGTTCATTTGTGAGGCGTTGGCAACCATTTCCGCGATCGCGAGCCTCTGCGCGCGCAGGGCGCCGGGGTCGTCTGCTAGGGGCCGTGTCGGCTCTGGATCACGGTGGCAAGAGGGAGGAGACCTGCGGTCGGGGGGAAGATACGAAACACGGCGGTGAGGGGAAGAGGGGCGGCGGGGAGAATGACGACGAGGGGGGGGGCTTCGGGAGCGGGACAGAGAGCGGTCACCGGATAAGGACGTTCTGCGGCGCCGGTAGTGGTGCCTTCTGTCCCTGTCCCTGTCCCTATCCCTACGGCTGATCCTCTCACCGTCGTCGTCTCGTCGGCTTCTGTTTTCGTCGCGCCTATGTCTATCGCTGCCCCGTTTGTGTCTATCGTCACGACTTCTCCTCTCATCATCGCCCCGTCTGTGTCTATCGTCACGACTTCTCTTCTCATCGTCATGCTTGCTCCTATGCCTCCCATCACCCCTGTCTCTCTCCCTCTTCTTATCCTTATCCCCAGACCTCCCGCCAACAGCCTCCTTTAACTGTCTCCTCCTTGCAGGGTCCTTCATAAATGCCTCATACGCCGCCTGCTCCTGCCTCTTAATGGCCAACAATGGGTCTTCACGAACCTTGCTCGCAATATCTTTAACATTAGCTATGCCCGTCAACCCTGCCGCCACATCTGGACCCGCCGCCGGTCCAGCACCAACACCGACGCCAGCATCCTTCTTCAAGACATCCATATCTCCCCCTTTCAATAGTGAATCGATCCTGCGCTTCCCAAGCAAATATCCCTCCATCTCTTCGGTAGTCCTATCCATTCCCTGTGAAGGGCCAGAGTACAAAAAGTCCACCCGGTCAACAGCCTGTTTGCCACCAGCGGCGGCCTGTAACTGCCGGAGCTCCTGGAGCTGGCGTTCCTCCTCGCGTTCCTTGCGCCATTGGTCGATGCGCTTGCGCTCCTCTAGGGCCTTTTTCTCCTCCTGCCAAACGCGCTCTTGGTTCTTCAGGAGGTGGGGATGCCAGGATTTTTTGAGATTAAGATCCTGCGGGGGGTTAGCGTTTGCTTCGTCAGGGGGGGGGAGCGCAAATAGTAGGGGAACTTACACCACCCATCTTGTCTGACTTTCACCTCTTAAATGCCGTAGGATATGAGGATGTCTTAATGTAGAGGTGTGAGAGCTCTGAGTTTAAAGGGTGCTATCGGTGCTTGCGTGCAAGTCTCAAGTGTTGAGGCTAGTGGCGTGGCTACTTGTGTTGGGGGAAACCGGTGGCGATAGGGTACTCGAGTACAAAGCCGGAGCCGCACGCCAAAACCTCACAGCCTACTCACACGAGTCTTTGCCAAGAGAGTGCCACCACCAAATATTCGGCTCACTGAGGCATCCTTAGCAAATACCCTAAGCGCAGCGAGTGCATTTTTTCTTCCACCAAGAAATATTATGATAGAACAGGAATCCAAAGCCCAGTGCAGACGCACGCGTACCGTAAATTCTGGGTAAACTCGACCCGCCGCCATGCTTCTTAAGGCAGCCACTATTCCTCTCAAAGACTAACCCCGTGGCGAATTCGCTCTTCCGGGGATTGTAACTGCCATACCGGGAATGGTGGCGGGTCGAGTTTACCCAGAATCTACGGTACTCAGGCTGCCAGTATTACAAATAACACCTGTTTATGCCAACCTTAGCCCGTTCATTTCCGACGAGTGACATTGAGTGTATCGAGCCTTTGGAGCATGAAGGGGCAACATATGATAGAGTCGGCAAATATTGGAAAACCATGGAATTGCAATAGTTGAATCATAACTGACATAGTGCTAAGTTATCACTCATCTCTAACCTAACCATAGTATCATCGTATTCGTCCAGTAGCCGTACATTACAACCTGCATAACCCATCTATGCTCATCGAGCTATCTACACACCCATCCTCCAGTCCAGTATACAGTATACAGTAAAAGCATTAATAAGTCTTCCCCACAAAAGATATATAGAGCGAAACCCAAAATTAAAACACCACCTGTGCCCCAACTCCACAAAGAAATAGTTCATCATGTCAGGTCATCCATCTATTGATTTCCTCCAAGGCAATTTCCAACCCTTCCATCCTCCAACCCTCCAGTAATATACCGGTATTCCAGCCACAACAAAGGCGACTACCACAAGTGTCTGCAGCGGGCTGCTAAACACCCCTCGGGATACCAGGAACAGGCTAACGCAACAGAAAATTATAGGAGTGGTTATCCAAGTCCTGTATGGCCTCTCAAGGCCCGGCTCCTTAACGCGCAGAACTATTAGGCCGAGAACAGTAAGGAAATAGAAAGTATATCCCGCTACTCCATAGAACGTGAGTAGTGTTCCAAATTCACCAACGGTAATGTAAAGTGTTGTGAGAAAGGAATTCAGCAGCATAGCATATATCGGAGTTTTGTTCCAAGAATGGACACTTGATTCACCATTGGGGGCACCGCGTCCAAAAATTGAAAGGATGCGTTCCAGGACCGATTTTTTATTAGTACCCGGAGGGCGTCGGCCAGGCTCGTTGCCCCCGCCACGGAACCCCAAAGTGCCGAAGATGGCGGGAAGGTAGCCTTCTTTACCCGCAACATAGACAAGGCGGCTGGAGGTAAAGGTGGTTGCATTGAGAGCACCAAAACAGGAAAGAGATACAGCCAGGGCAAAAACAACACCACCAGCTGTACCAAACACCTTGGTACCAAATGCCTATTCTTTGTTAATAGTACTCTACCAAGATCTGAAAGGGCCCACGCACCACAGCAACCGTATTGCTTTTCCCAATCACCTCCCCCGGAAGAACCAAATAGTATGCCACGTTCGCGAGGAGATATGACGTAATCACGACAGGCATAGCACTGTGGATCACTCGGGGGAGATCTCGCTGGGCATTCTTCATTTCCCCTACAACAAAGTTGACCTACCGCAATAATCAGCATGGGTGGGTGCAGGCAGTTTAGGTGTAAACAAACATTATCCCATCCATCAAAGGCCCACAGTCCAGCATACAAGGCGATTGCATACTCCCCCAACCCGCCAACCACCGACTCACTCTCCCGCCCCGACACACCCCCTTTTCTACTATTGAACCACCCTCTGTCCTTCCATTCAGTGCTAGCTCCCTTTCCATCTCCGTTCAACCCCGTTGCTGCAACGATGATACCGATGATCGTGATGGCCAATAGGCTTCCCACCTTCAGAAACAGCAGTGAATCAGATAATCGGGTGGTGAGTCTCGTCGAAAGTATATTCAGTGCGGTAACCAAGGACAAACACAAAAAGGCTGCCAGTTTGTTCGCCCATTCCGACGGGAGGACTGCATCAGCGTCTGCTGTAAATGACCCCGTGATAACCCTATTAATGTACTCTCCCGATATGATCGCGATGATAGCTGCACCCCCGGGCTTCAACACAATGACCGCCGCCCATGAATACAAAAATCCAATCAACTCTCCGAAACAATACCGCAGATACACACCGCTCCCACCATTCAAAGGGATAGCACCGCCCAACTCAGCATAGCTCGCAGCACCTGTCCACGCTAACAATCCAGCAACGGCCCAGACTATCAGACTCACTCCCGGAGAGGGTGTATGGTTGTTAACCTGGCTAGGTGAAGAGAATATCCCAGAGCCTATCTGGAGGCCAACTAGCAGCGATAATCCGTTGAGGTAGCTGAGAGTTTTTTGCTTCTCTAATGTGCCCACGGGATTTGAGCCAGGAGCGTTCGTCGCACCTAGTTGCTGATATCGGGTCTCCGTAGACGACGTCAAGGGGACTAAATGGGTGTTGAAGTCAAAAGCGGAGGACACGGAATAGGACCGGTAAGCACGCGGCCGACCAGGCTCAACATCCCCATCGTCAGAGGCAATAGACATTCGACGAGAGGACGAGATTCCAGAGCGGGAGGATGTTGAGGAACGCGGTGATGCAGAAGCAGACGATGAGACCAGCGAGTCAAGCTCAAGCGAATCCCGAGTCGGGGTCGGCTCATAACCTACGGGGGCCATTGCAGCAGGATCAAATATGGATGGATAATAAGGTCGATAAGGAGAGTTGAGGGGCGACTGGCCCAGGGGGCGTGGTTTTGTAGGAAGATAGTAGATAACGAACCAGATTGCCTCCGTACCGCTGCATAAACCTGAGGATTGGTACGGTGGCAGAGAGGAGGTTGAAAGTTCGAAGGATGAGGGAAAAAAAAGGCGAGACGGCAGGGACCGTTGAGGGTTTGAAGTCGAGCGCGGCTCCCGGTCGAACACTATGCCGCTTAAGGACGTCGGGAAAGACTGGTGTGCATAACACAACACAGGACCTCTAGCGAATTACCGCCAACTCCCGACCATCACTCGTTTCCTGGATTAGCCTTTTATCCCTGCTCCACAAACCTAATTGATACCGGTAGATCAGTTCTCTTTTCAAGAAAATTGCACTCCACCACACAAGCATTATCAAAGTCTAACAAGACTCCAGTGCATCAGATATTGTATCAGTATCTATACTTACCGCATTACTGTTGGAAGGGCTTCATGGCCGAGATAGTATGGTATCTGCACTGATAAGCGTGGGCAGCGGCTTAGCCTTCAAATATGAAGTGTCAAGAAATAAGCTTCTTTTTGAGTCCCACAATGTCATGATGCTAATTACACTGGGAGAGATTAGATAATATATACACATCCCCTAATGCTTTAACCCTTTGAATACTTCTACAGCTTCTGTTCCTTAGCTAATTGCTCCCATTCTGTCGCGTGCTCATAGCATCCCATTGCCAGGTACGGTGGGACGTCAATGACGCCCGATCGAACTCGGTAAAGCTACAAAAAGCAGCAAGGTTTCCGCTGCGTACTGTAATTTCTGGCTGTCATTGGTGCTCTGCAATACCCGGCAACACGATACTGCATCCCCCATAACTCCCCTGATTACGAAATACACAGCCACCGCTTTCCTTCATACTTTTCTCCACAGGAACACAATAACGCTCATATGATACTCCACGCTGACAATATACCAGTGGTTTCTTGGTACATGCATAGCTGTTTGCAAGGGCAATACGGTAGATGTCTAAGAATCAAAGTTGCTATCATGATAAGCTCTAAATAGCCGGAGAGTGTGTTATCCTATCTTGCTCGAGCACGGTATATGGGTGGTACGGCACCACCTCCTTAGGCAATATATGGCATCACTTAGTCGTAGAATCTGGACCAACTGTCAGATCCTGGGAGAGCTGGTAGGAAATGCCGTTCCATGTTGCTGCTTGAGATGCCATTATCCTCCTATTTACCTAGTGACATAGGAGCTCCTTTAGGAGCTATATTGTAACCGCACCTAGATGGGCATAGCGATCGGAGGGGTGGAATTAAGAGTCACTTTCCCCAGCAATGGGAGGAGATCGCTCACAGGAGCGGCCGGATTTGCCGACGGCATGGTAGGGGGTTTACCAGGGAGGCCGAGGGCCTTATAAACCCCGGACACTGATCACTCGAATAGCTTTTTAGCAACTTCACGATCTGCAGCATTGTCGATCTGCCAGAATGCCCAACGCACTCATTGATCGGGCGAAGTTAGATACTGTACGATGCGGTGAGCCTCAATTATCCATGCCCAAAGGAGCCAGAGAAATCTGTTCAATGACACACGGAAGATGTTTGATCGTGGCATTCTGATTCCAGTGACTTGGGCACAGCTTCCTCAGTACCGCCCGGGCCGTCGGTCGGCCGACCGGTTGTTTCTCGTATTCGAAGGTTTAGTGCCGGGACTGCACTGTAGTAGCATAATGCCTATCTATAATCGCAAGTTCTGGGCTATAGCATTACGGAAGCTCTTGAAATCCACTATCAGATCGACGGCGAAAATCAGCCCTTCGGGCCACGATAGGTTTAGCTCGACAGGTTAACAGAACTGCGAATACCGGATAATAAGACCCAACATATGTAGTGGGCTGGTCTACCAGCGTGTGGTGAAGTGGCTATCCCGGAGCCTTTGTCTCTAAATATGGAGATTGCAGGGCTGGCGGGAGGGTATTTTTGTGGTACTCAACGAAGCGGATTCTCATGGTGTAATTAACGCTATCATCTGAAGTTTGTTTCTATGTCAGAAAGTCAAAGAATAGAACACCGAGGTTAAGCAGAGTTGAGGGGAAGCGGTATACAGGTATAGTATGGTGGTTGTGCTCGTATCTGGAAGGGATCAAATGCCGTGGAGACTTGAAACATCGAACCGCGCGCTGAGATGCAAAGGTATTTCCGGCCCGGTAGCACAAATCCTCTCCCCGCGGTTAATAATACACTTTTTATCATGCTGGCAAGCAACCCATGATACAAGTATCAGTCCTACCCAACTCTATGAACAGGAACAGCAAAAATCAGACAGCAAAGGGAACCCGGGAATAAAGTCCAGAAGGGGGCCAACACTATAAAACTGCTGGAGGTCGTGTACTAGGGTTATTATTACCTTTCATGATACTAATCATAACCTAAGACCGGGTAATATTGAACCAGAATTGGTCGTACCTCAATGAATATCTTAATAAGCAAGTGTATTTAGCCAGTCTCTGCAGGTCAATAAAATCTAACATAATACTTAAATTATAGATTTACGGATGGGTCGAAGACAGTGACATAATAATATTATCAAAAAGGCTTAATAATACTGAAAATTAACTGTTGAAGGCCTTGGCGGGATGTAAAGCAAGACTACAATGCCTTAATTAGGAAGACATGTTACATCTGCACCTCGGTGCTCGGAGTTTGTCTTGGCTAAGGATCTAGAGGTACAGAACTAGCTATCCGAACTTGATGCTGCCTCTCCTGGTTATGAAGCGTATGTCTTTGGGAGCCTACGATTGCAGTAAGCGTCGGCATGTTCCCTAAAGCTTCATGGACTAAACCTCTTAGTGCCACTCTAGAATCGCCACCAAGGATCGGAGCTTAACTGGATGGTGGGCCATCTACAGTACAGTATCAGATCCCAAGGCTCAGGTTGGGAAATTACCCCTGACAGTGCATATCAGAGGAAGCATCTGTAAGGTTTATTGTCCCATAAAGAAATCTACTAGTTAATAAATACAGTAGTGTCGATAGAACTTGTATGAAGAAGTGTCGTGCTCAGGTTGGCGAAATCGGCACCACTTTCCTCGCTATCTGGAGCCAGCCTTAATAATAGGCGGATAGAAAGCCGAACTCAAAACTTGACTTGATACTGAAAAGGAAAGGTTCCAGGTTTATTGGAGGACCCTCCTGCATGGGTATCACCGTACCGGATTTGAAATGCAAGCCCTCGGGGATGTCGGGGCCTGGCGCTATTTGCTCTAAAATCTCTCAGCCTGCGCGAAGGTGTCCGAGTACTGGTACTGGTGCATGTGTTCTAGAAGCTCGAATAATTGGATCACGTGCTACTCGTTGGAGTTGCCTCCTTCCCTAAAGTTTGGTGCTTTTTTATTCCCCATGTCCACCAGAGGGGCTGAGCAGCCCTCTTTTTGCTGTGTTTTTCGCCCTTTCCCCAGAGTAGGGAATTTTCAACATCATCACGTATGGTCCAATTGCCCAAGTCCCTACTCTACGCCACGAGTTCTCCCAGTGCATTCCTTGGTTGAGCAGCAGCTCAAGGCGGCCTAGTCCAATCGTGGTCAAAGAGGTGCAAATTTGGACAGCCCGATCTACCAGTGCTGTGTTGCAGAATTTTATGTATATATATGATCCACGGACACTCTGCGGACAAGATTTTCAGAAATTACCCGCTCAGCTTACGTACTGTCCCATTTCGGACGCATGCTACTACAGTAGTGCTTAGCCTCGATTCTCTTGTTTGAGCGGTCCGCTAGTGTGCCTTCTGCACTCCACCGGTCGGAGTACCGTATCGTAATTCCAGATAAAGTGGGATATAATGGTCTACGGATAAAGCCCCCCTGATCGAGGATCTGGACCACAGGCGGCACAATTCCTGCTCGAGCAGCGGGCGTCTCAAGCCTTCCTTCCACTGTCTTCACGTACCGTATTAACTCGTATAATTCACTATCTCCGTCTGCAAGGCTATCTCCGTAATCAGAGACAAAAACCCTCAGGAAGGATCAGTGTTTTCCCCACACAGTCAAGCTTGAGTGTGCCGAGTGTGCTGGATCTCGCTAATTGGTATTCGCAATTCTGTTAACCTGTTAAACTAAACCTATAGTGGTCCGAGGTAGTGAGTGGCGGAGATAGCTTCGCATACGGAGATAGTGGATTACCGGTACGGTATACGAGTTAATACGGCATTACCCACGACGAAAGCAGCAAGGGCATTTGGTGGGAAACGGTCCAAGCAGGGGGTATCAGGTAGGGTAACAAAAAAGATAACTGCCACCGATCCCTGTTCGTGATAGGCCGCCGTTCGTCGTGAGTATGGTCAAGAGTTGGGCTGCACAAGTATCATACCCTGCCCAGCCATCGCCATTCTTTATTTCTTCTCCTTTACACCCTCTCTCGTCCCAAGATTGGCTTCGTGTCGGGCGAGGCACGTTAAATTTAATTAAGAGCCTAATACTGTGTAGGTGTTGTATTGTTGCTAAGACTTAGATATGAATCCTTATGATGAATTCCCTGGGCGTCGAAAGAAGCTTTAGTGATGGGAGAAGGTGCCATTGATATGACACGACTTTTATTCTTCCTTGTCTCACACGTGTCAACACCAGGTACAAGTATCAAAAAGTTAGAGCATGCACTACCGTACTCACGCCCCCGGGTGTTAAGTAAATCACGTGATCTTCATACAGGTTTGTCAACGATTTCCATGGGTAATTTGGTGTTTCTCTTTTTTTCCCCTCTGGCTCGGAAGGGCCTGGAGATAGGAGGAGGGTCAAGGCCTCCCTTTTAACATTCTACTCGCTTCCATTGTTGAGTAATTTGCGGAATTCAAGATCACGTGATTCACTTAGCTCTCGGCCGCATGAGCAGTGTAGGAAAGCATTATTACGAGAACGGCAAGAGGTATATTCAGCTGGTTAACCTCAAATAACTGATCCATAACTTCTTGCCGCACCTTGTATCATATCGTGACTACGACTGCTATGCGAAACCGTTATCATATTGGTGCACCACAACCAGCTCAACAAGACCCTGCAAAGAACCATTTTTGTCTGGTATGTGCCTCATCCAACAATTATCCTTGACTAAGGCAAGAGGAGATCGAGAACCTCTCACCGTCATGTTTCTCGGGTGTACTCGTACTTGGTACAGATGCTACTGAATTTTTAGTTATGCACCGTGCTGTATAAACTCTGCATGGGGGTGAAATTAAATGTCCATAATCTGCAACCAGGCACACCGGCAACAACATGCCTCACGTGAATAGAAAAACTGCGGGATCTTATAATTTCATTCAGGTCTCCAACCCGAAGATCTATTTTTCTTTGTTTTTACAGCCTTTGGAGACATTGTTGCGGTGTCAGAGTTCGCTCTCATCTGTTGTTTACTGGCACCCAATCCCCCGCCCCCCCCCCCAAGCACTGGTGCGCAAACTAGGTTATGGTGCAACATGCTTCAGACTTTGGTGTGTTTTTTCGTTAATCAGCATTATCTTATCCCCGGTCCTTAGGTGTCGCGCTAACCCTTGTCTTCTTTGCAGGCTGCTAGTGCATGGTCTCCTTCCAACCGGAACATGATTCACCCGTCATCTTCAATCAACTCCAAAACCCCTAGTTGCGCCAACTCTTGAAACGCACTACAGTAGCTGTACAGCTCTCGTTATTCCTGGCCGGAACCCGAGGAAAAACTCTACCCTCGAGGGGAAAGCCTTATCTTGACCTTCTCGTTACCGCTAACGAACCGCTTCAGTTCCTATTATCGCAACCGTTTTCCAGTAATACCCTGCACCCAAGATCACTAAGGATGCTGTATGATTTTCTTGATCCGCGGCGGCCGGCGACGGGTCCCGATCCCTCGAGGGCCCAGCTACCACTGGACATCATGAGTACTATTATCTCATATGTGCGTGCCCTCGTTTGTCCTGGTATTGTGTCGCCAAGATCTAACCACTAGCCATCACGAGAAAAGGTTGAATCTGCATCGGATTTATCTCGTGTGTCGCGTGTATCTAGGATACTACACTTTCTCTCGGTCCCTCGCTTGTATAGAACTGTGGTCATCAGGGCGTTGCGAACAAGGACAGACAATGGGGATAAGGGGGGAGGAAGGAAACAAAGTATATCGGCATCAGCGCTAGGCGCGTTGATGAAGCCTGGAATTGCGTCCTGTGTTCAGACTCTGCGGATCGAAGGGGAAATACCGGGCGGTAACGAATGGTGGGCCAGTGGGATGTGGAGCGATATGGAAGTGGTTTGGGCTATGGCGCTAGCAGGAGTAATGGGAAATATGACAAGGCTGGAAAGGGTTGAGTGAGTTTAAAGCACCAATTCTGAGGGTAAAGGGCTTGCTAATGTTGAATATCGGGCGTATTTAGATGGATCTCAGAGTCGTATCCTCATCCGGTTCTTTTTGGGGCGATAGCCAAACATTCAACAATTAAGTCGGTATATATAACTCACCCTCCGACAGAGCCTGCTTCATTGGGCGAGAAACCCCCTCTGCGGCCTCCACTGGAGATTATACCGGGATTCACCAACATCCGGTCTCTACATTTTACAAATATCCCCACGTCCTCGGCATCTATTGATGACTACACAAGGGCAATATTTTCGTCGCCGCGACTGGAGGCTCTCTACCTTGGATTTGCCTCTCGAACTTCGGTGGGCTTACGGCTATTCTTTTTACATCAGAAAATCCGCCCAGCAGGTAGCATAGGGTCAAAGTTGAAATTAAAAGAGTTAGCGCTACGAAATATATCATTCGACTTTCCCGAAGGTGGAGTCGTTGATGATTGGCTAGATACGGAAGCGCTGGAAGTGTTAAGTCTGATTGACTGTAGGATCGCTGCAACCGGTTGCTGGCCCGGCCTTCTCGGGAATCACAACTCTTCACCCGCCGCAGTCAGTTCGCCAGTAAGTTCACGTAGCGCAGGAAGCCCCCTGGGGAAATCAAGTCGTACCAGCACGCCGCGTACGTCCACACTATCAGCGCCGCCCCCGGAAAAGAAGCATAGATTGAAATTGCGCAGTCTGCGAATAAATTCTCAGGCAGAGCTTTGGGCAGGATTCTTGGGCTCCTACGAAGAGTTGGAGGAGTTATATATCCTAGACCCGCCGGAGGGGCAGGAGGAATTTGAGGCGACTGCTCCCGCCGGGGCGTTTATCGACGCATTGGTGACCAACCACAAGAGTATCAAACGATTGCGGTTGTGCAGTCAATGGATACTCCACAAAACCGAAGTGCAAAGACTCTTCCGCGCTTGCACACAGCTTCAAGAACTCGGTCTGTCATTCGAGCAAGCCCAATGGGTATATATCACTCGCCTTGCCCCTTCCTCTCCGTCTCCTTAATAAATGTTTGACCAATGAATCCATGCTAACCCATCAAAGCCCTTCATGGAAGTCCTAGTCCTCTTCCTCCCCAACATAAAAGTGATGCACCTCCTTGAAAGCCAATTCGGCGACAAGGCGGAAATGGAAGCAGAGCTTATTTCCAAGCGGGAAGCTATAGAGTCTTCCCTAGCTGTGCCGGGGTTGCTCGGCTTTGGCAAGTTTGGCTCCGGGCAAGTGTTTATACGTATGGATAAGACTTGCCCACGTGTTGACGGGAGGGAGATTAAGAATTGGCAGATGGTCGACTTCGAGGAGGTTAAGGATAGCGTCGGGATTTGGAGAGCCGAGAGGAGCATATAGGCGGATTTTTTTGGTGCCGCACGGCAATTTTTACTTTTATTTTTTATTGCGGGTGGTGGAAGGTTGTTCTTGTGTACTGTGGAGCGCGGCGAACTTGTGTTGGGTATCAGTGATTGAAATGTAAGACATATCGAATTCCAATGCTAAAGGTTTTCTTGTCTCGGCTTCGTGAAGTGAAGTTTACTCCAGATGGTACGACAGCAGAGCTTATTGAACCAAACAAAGGAAGACAGATACATATAATGAATTTCCGGACACCCAGCCATCCGTGTCTATATCATTCTACCGGTCCGACCCCATTCAAGTTCTCCCTATAACTAGACTCTGACAGTACCCCTACACTCCCACCGCAGCTTTCCAATCACTTCGTGCCACCGATAGTACCGACGACATAACCCCAGCATCCCCGCTAGCTCCCTATCGGTCTTTAGCTACCCATCCAATGTTAGCTGAACCCCCCCCCCCAAAAAAAACCCCCCCCCAAAAAAAAACCCCCCCCCTATTTACCCGAACCGGGTGGATCAATAAAATTTCGACACCCCCGGTAGGTAGAAAAATACTGTCCGGGTTAGAAACACAGCTTTTGATGACACCCAGGTCTACTTCATGCTATTATACTATACCATGGAGATTTGAGAGCAGGGAAGCATCATATCTCGGTTTTGGAAAAGCTATTTCTTTTTTCTTTTTAATGGGGGATTTAGTGCATATCAGAGTAAATCCTGTTGCTGGGTTAGGTGGTGCCGAGTAAATTGAGTAGAGGGGCATGCTTCTTTCGGCTTCAACGCGCTGTTGAACGTAGAGTATTCAGTATCATAACTCCGAGTGCTTAGTAGCCCTGTGGGGCTCCAATCCCGGACGTCCTAGGCAAGAGCATCAACTCTATGGGAAAGGCCGCCTTCTGAGAGGGTTACCACAAATCCTTGCAAACCACTCCCAATCAGTATGATAATCCCCCCGGACGGTATTCCATAATATCTGCAGTCCACGCCCATCGCCTACGCTCCGCACTCGTGGTGCCCAGCAGATTCCGCAACTGGAGACACCCGCAATCGCCTCCAGTCCATCTGCGGCGCTCGTCAGAACAGATCCCAAGCTGCCTGTCTGTCCCGGGCGTCCTTTCTGGTACTGTATGTATCATACTTCCTTCCCGCCCTTCCAGGTACGGAGACGGACGGATTAGAGGCTTGGATTTACTAAGTTTCCTTACCGCCTACAACTCCATCATGTATGAATGCTAAGGGGGCAAACACTTTGAAGCCCTCACCACATCAGGTCGGAAGGGTGCCAGCGGGAAATTTTACCAGCAGCTCGCAAATTTTAATTTTTGCTGAGCTCTTTAATAAAGAGAGTAACTTTGTTGGGGGATATTTACAAGAGGAGTGGATTCACAGTGTTTCCTATAGTGCTTGATTTAGATTTGGATCTCCCGTATCAAAACTTTAGACACTCATGAACCATTGAGTCTCTTAACGTCTCCTAGAGTTCTCGGAAGACTAGGCACCAACCGTCCATCCACACCATAGAATGGTTTTAGGGTTGCTGTATCGCAATTGACACGCCTGTTCTTGCGTCGGGAGGACCTGTTCAGTCCCCTGGAACTTGTTGTATCATACTGTTAGTTGCTCCTGACGGAAACAAAATAGGAGGAATACTTATGACACTCGGGGGAAATGTCATCCTGGGCCCCGTAGACCTCCTGGGGTTGAGCATTCTCTTCCTGTTTGAGGGGACGCGCCCTACCCTCGAAGAAATTCATTGGGTCTTCATGGATGTCCTGTCCTTGCGTATGATACCGAAACTTGTGCCTGTAGGTCATGCGCGCTAGTCGCTCCTCAGTTATTGCAACGATGGGGCCACCAGGGCCGAGGTCAGGGCTTTGCTCTGTTTTTTAACCTTTGCGTGTTTATAAAAATCGATGGGGGGTATAGGCTTTCTATTATACTATAATTTGATATCATATGATACTAACCTTTGTCTCAGTCCCCCTCTATCCCACAACCTGCTCTATTTTCCTCTTCTTCTCCCTGTGCTGGCATAATCCTGAATTTCGGAAAAGCAGTGATAAATCAAATGCACAATGTAACGCCTCTGCTCCAGCCAATGAAAGCACTCCCCGAACATGGGGCCCTCAGAAAGCCCTTCCGTGCTATGGCAGCTCGGGGCAATCATCATCGCAAAACTAGACACAAATACAAATCCGGGAAGGGCAAACTTTGGGTGCTCAGCGTGCACGAGGAGGTGTGGAAGTTGTGAGCCGAGTTGGATAGGGTGTCGACTATGGCCTTGCTAGTCCTGATATCTGGGCAGAAGGTAGGATGGGCTGTTGAGAGAGTTGGGCGGGTGGAGATGGAGATTTCCTATAGGATCCTTCGGCGGAGGCGGAGGAGAACGCGATTTTCATAAATTGGGAGGGGGGGTTGTGGGGAGACTCGGGGTGAGAAGGGGAGTGGAGTGACTGTGGGTAAAGGCTGCTACCCACCAGAGGAGTAGAAGGGAAATTATATATAGAGGCATATTTCCATCCTCAATCCCCAGAAGAACCCATAAACCTATAAAACCTGTTGTCGAAAATAGTGGACGCAGAGGTAATGATCGGCAATGGGGGTTTTACGCAGTTGGGTGTAACAGCTCAGGCGAAGGCACAGAGTTTGTATTAAGCGGTGAAGAAGTTCACCATTGATTGTGTTGAGAGTTGGGAAAGGAATGGTATGAAGAAAGTTAAGAACAGGAAGCGAGAAATAACCTGAAGAAAAGGTGGGAAGGAGGGGAAGCAAGGATAACTTTTCATAGCTTGCGGGCACATCCTGCGCTAAGTGCTGCCATTTCTAACATCCAGCGTCATATTATATACGAGTGAGATTCTGTGAAGCTACCGCACCCGCCGAAAGCCACAGGAAGAGAGAGAACGGAGAATTTATCGCTCGGAGATATGCGAATTGATGATGGGGACGGTCTGTGTGGTACATACCGTACGGTAGTCAAAAGCAGTGGTTGCAACGCAGATGCCAGTTGTAACTAGCGGTATGTTCCAATCTTTAATTTGCGCCCAAATGCGAGTACAATTTCTGGCCAATAGCATGCTTTGTTTACTTCTTGGCCCGTTTGCACGAGCAAGCTTTCTTCCTCCCGCATCCGTTCTTGAATCTCCACAACAACCATGCTCATTAAACAGCTTTCGAGGGACGTAAACACTACAACGGCCGTTTCGTGTTGCGAATTATAGGAATGATGTTTACAGTATCCCAGAGGGTCGCGAGATTCTCGAGTTGCGAGAGTGGCGGCGCTCTCGGCCACTTGGCATGGATTTTCTCATGGTCAACCCTGCTTTTAAATTTTCTTTGATACCCTTCTTGTTTGCTCTTTGGATTGAAGTTTCTCTTTTGGGCTAAGCCTTGATTTAAGTGGAGGCGTGTACTCGGATACCAGGGCTAGTCCGCGAACACAGGGCTGACAAAGCTAACGACGATATTAGGAATAGCGCACTCACTAAGGGGTGTGTGTTGAAAACCAGAAGAATTCCTCGAACGCTTTCTGCCTTACTATTGGTTGAACTATCTATTCAAGGTTTCTATTGGATATTTGCCACTTTAGCTCATGCTCAGAATAAATCCTGGTGTTCGCGGACTAACCCTGACACCCGAGTACCCGTTTTTATGCTACGACTCTCGCAACTCGAGAATCTCGCGACCCTCTGGGATACTGTAGCCTCGGTAGTACTAGTAGTGCAACAGTATGATAGAAGTGTCTTGGGGTCTGGGTGTCCGGGGAGTAAAGATCTAGGACAAAGGCTATTAAATTTTAATATGACAAGAAAAAGTAGTCCTTGTATTATATGGGTATGGAGCACACCCAACTTGTCCATTCTAAACGTCCCCAGACGACTTGGCGCGAAAATTCACATATTCAGGTGTAAGTTATGATGCGAGGTCCTTTTTGCGCCAAGACATCCGGATATTTTTGGAACAGTTAAGCATTGGTAGTGGCAACAGTAACGAAACCACTCATCTGCTACGAGCTTTCTTAAAGTTATCATTAGTGCAGGTTACCGCAAGCAATTAGATTCCAGACTTAGCTTGTTGAGCCTCCTAATAAATAGTTGTTCCTGATGCACAGATAGGCCTGCTAATTGAGATATGAGGGAGTCTCCTGCCTCGATGCAACTAACAACAATGTGAATTTCAATATAATATTATGTGGCATCTAGCACACAACCGAAATAGTAAGGACCTCGAATTACTCTGTCCTCTTGGCCTTCATTTTAATATTACCACGAACTGTTGAACTGGCACAGCCACAATCATGAGGGCAACGAGTACAGGGATGCATGCAATTTCGGAGGTATGATGAAGCACGCATGGATGCGATGCACGAAAATAGAATCACAGCTTGGTGATTATCGAAACAATAGAAACCATAGAAGATGGAAACAAGTGTTTCTGCTTGCTTGATTCCTAACAGAAGAGGGGGGGGACTCATGGCTGTGTTGTACTGGGTTGTCGGTGGTGGGGTGGTGGTGTGGGGTGGGTTTGGGTTGGGGGAGTTTGACAATATGGTAGTATCATGCACTTTAATATTTCTAGTATCATTCCTATGATCTCGAGTCCACTATAGATCCTCGGTATTATACTGGGGGGTTTCGATTGAAACTTTGGAGGTGGTGATACCGGGTTCTGGTGCCGGCCAGTGTACCCGGACAAGTAGATTAATTCATGGCTACCACAGATACCCTTTCCGGCAGATCGAGAAACGCAAAGTATTATGGAATTTCTTCCCTTCTCCTTGGCAGTTGATAGACTTTGTTTCAGTAGAGAGATGGACGGGAATGCTCACGGACCAAGACTGGCACCCGGGTGCAGAGCCTGGACATCTTGGAGCTAATTACGTGTATTTTTTGCGAGGCGGTGGTGGTCGTGCACTAAGGATAGACATGGCGTATCTGCTTGGATATGATCTATCGTGGCGAGATAACTTGTATCACAGATTGGCCCTGGTGACATAGCTTTGGTCGCCATGCTGCCGGTGGAATATCGTCGGGCCGGTTTCCCTGGGCCGGGGGTTCTTGTCGGTGAGGAGTGGTGTATGGCGTAGTGACAGGGCAAACCCGCCACACCTGTCAATATCCCTGGGTTAGGGTTTGGATATGGCGGAGCACTGGTAAGATATTCTGGTTCGGCTGTGTTCTGGGTGGCTACTATAGCAGCGGTACGAGTTTCGGCAGGAGGGTTGATGGAGTGTGGCTAGTACTGCTAGCAGCACTACCGGTATGACGGATTGTTTAAATCTTACTGGAATTCTCGGAGGACCTGCGATACATGTGGGGTTGGTTCTTGCCCCCCGGGAACTTGATGTCGGACGTAGGGTACCAGTGCCTCGGCGATTTGTGAGCCCGATGAAAGAGAAGGTTGGGTGGGGGAGGGAGCCTGAATGGAGACAATATTATAGTGCAACATTGGAGGTCTTGACTCGGTTTGTTCTGACTGATTGTAGTGATGCAATTAAGCCATGCTCATTTGGTCCTCATAGCCGAAGCTTGTCAACTTCCTTTTTCCACGGCTCATCCCACACCCCTGCAAGATGATCTAGTCGGCGGGTCCTGGTATGGGTAAAATGAGCCTGTGATGGAAGAGGTAAAGTAAGTAAATGTCGGATTTCTGGCCCAGCTCTTTTTAGAGTCAGGAATCTCGTAGCGGGGAAACAGAGCGAGGTCGTAGAAACACTAATTAAAGGAAGAACGAAAGGGTTCTGACTCTTGGATCTATGGGAAAAGCAGGGACTTTTTGGCTAGTTGACAAATGAGCCTCACCATCTGCCGAGCCTACACCATAATTGAAAGCAATTACCTCCGAACCCTGCTTGTTGCCAACAGCTCCCAGCTCTCCCATGCATAGAATACCGTGCCCTGCACTACTCGTACTGTACGAGTACCGGTATGAGTAAACCGCACGGCCCGTCTGTGTCCACCGGAAGAGAAATTAACAAATCAGCTCCAATTTCCTGGGTCCGAATCCGGGAGCAGGCCCTTCTCGCCTAAACTGAGAGAGAGGGAGAATATGATACCAATGCTATCCAAAGAACCTCAACACCATCACCTTGATAAGAAGAGCAAGTCCTTTCTCGTCCCCTGACTCGCTCTGTTCGACTGGTACCAGTAGCGCAGCGCAGCCCACCCCTTCACCCGTGCCAATCCATCGAAGAGGACTGCGAGCTTGCAGGAGATTTAAGATCGACCTACGGCAGCTTGCATCTGCGCGATAGCGGAGTTCAAGAGAGTTGGGGCGAGACTGCCGGACTGTGGCTTTTTCTTTTTCTCCTAGAAGGGGCGGATGGGATAGAGGTCATCGAATCCGGAGAGGAGGGCGAGAAAGAGAGACCAGGGCGGAAGCAGACACAAACAGAGAGACACAAACAGATACTCGAGCACAGAGGCACCATTGTCACAACTGTATGCGAGGAAGGCGCTCGGAGGGTACACGACATATCCACCCACCATGTACCATGATGGAGAAGTTGGAAAATAGCCCGTCTTCTATGTTGTCCTTTCTACCATCTCTGTCATCGTCTCTTCCATAACCTTGGTTCGAGCGGATCATTGCGGGGAAGGATACCAGCACTTTTGCATACATCACAGCAAGCAGAGTCACCAGAGTGCATCCTGACACCCATCATATTATTCACAGCTTTTACTATTTTTCATTTTTCGCCCGACATTCTTTTTGCGGTTCTTGATCAAACCTACTTGAGGTTGTCTGCAGGTTAGCTGTTCTGTCTTACCACAGCCAGCTTTCCCTATTTCTTTCTTCCCCTTCTTGTCTCTCTCAATCACTCTCACACACTCTCTCACTCTCTTTTTCTTGTTGTCGTTCGTCTCCTTGTCTGCTGTCTGTTGTTTGGCCAACAGTTTGTCAGGTTTCGCATTACCGCCGGGTATACCCTGTCTACCACTTCCGAAGGACCCCAGTTATCAGCGTATCGTCATCGTTTGGTTGCAGATCCACACGCAGTCGACCACGCAACACTCTCACAGAGTCCTACCACTACCACTAATCACTTCCAATCCCCCCCCTCTCACTCCCCCCCACCTTGGCTCAACAACAGCTACAACCACTCTTCAACCCGCACTTGATCTCTTCTTTCTTTCGATCATTCTCTCTCCATATTTGTTCGAATTGACTTTGCTTGACACAGCCTTTTCGTCCACCACCACCGCACCAGCAGGTTACTAGACTTTTCCTTTTGTTTTTTCTTTCTAGAAGCTGCTCTTTCTGCCTGCTTGACTCCATTTTGAAAGCCTTGTAACAATAATAGTATTCGACGTGCTTGTTGATACGCAGCCAACCACCAACGTTCAGCTAGACGATTTACCCCCCCCCAACAACAACACACTACGAAACTACGGATACGATAGGCCTGCCATGGCCTCTCTATCGCCCTCTGGTGACCGGCCACCCCTCACCCCGCTCTCCATGTTCTACCCCCGCCGAGCATCCTCATCCGGGAACCCATACCCTCCGCCCACTTCATCACTGTTATCACCTCGCTCTACATCGCTTCCGCCATTGGAAACCTCAGCGACTGCCACCAACTCGCATTACTATCGACCCCCTCGTTCTAGCCTGACATCGCCGACTCGCTCCAATATCTCCTCACCAGCTCATTCACCAACTCGCGCTACTCGACAATCCCGAATACAATCGCTCTTGGCTACGGATCCTTTACTCTCCCATCTGACCCCTGTCACGATAATCCGCCTATCCACCTCCGAGGGCTTTGATTTCGAGCCAGGAGAGAAGGAATGGTCTCTGCGTGCTGCTGAAGGTACCGTCAAGGTTAATGAATGGCTGCGCGAAGTAGAGGGTTGGAACCGAGAATGGCGGCGATCAGATCGGGAGAGTAAATATGCCGGTGATGGATATCTACCCCCCGCAGATAGGCCTAAAAAGCGGCGGAAAACAGGCATGGGCAGTATCCGAGAGGAAGAGGAAGACGCTATGTTGGATGGCTCAAAGTCGGTTCGGCGGAGACTCTTTTCCGAAGATAGTGGCGCTGGCGGGAGTGAGGGCGTGATTGTCAAGGATGGTATGCCCAAGGTTGGTGCTGTGGAGCCTCCGGAACTTCAGACGGATTCGCCGAGCTTTAGGCGGAGTGGGAAGCCATTAACACCATACCAATTGAAGGTGCAACGGCAGAAAGCTGCGGAGGTAGGAAGTGATTCAACGCTAATTGACGGGACATCGGAGCCAGATCAAATTCTGGCCAAACCGGTTGAAAAGATCGGTGCGAGGGAAGTGGGGAAGGAGGAGGAAAAGGAAGAGGAAGAGGAAGACGACGAACTTGAGGAGAGCGTGGAATATTGGGGGAGCCTGAAGCGATCTGTAGCAGAGGGCTATGAAGCCCGCATAGAAGTCATAAAGTCCGAAATTGAAGAATTGGACGTTGATGGTCTTAAAGACAGGGTTTTATGTGAGAATGGATTTTCCCTCTTTGACTGGCAGGATGCTAACTACAGGCCTGATCAGCATATCGTACCGGCGCAGCTAATCCATTGACCGACTCTTCTGCCATAATGGCTGCTACAACTCTTCAACTACTCCCACCACTCTCACGCCTGACAAAATTGCTTTCGATCTGGGCTGTTCGTATCGCCGTCCTTCGCATTGTGCCCGTTTTCCTACGTTGGTTGCAGATCGCCAAGGACGCTCTCGAGGCGGGCTATACCGCTATCACTCACCCTTCCATCAACCCCGAGTCTAGTTCGCTGGATAAAGGCTGGCGTGGTTTGGAAGAGGAAAGCTACACACTCATGCAGGAAACTATTACGCAAAAGGTGGCTACAGCTGGTAGGTTAATGGATACCATGTTGGACGCTTTGGAGGGCCGTGAAGATGTATTGCCGGAAAAATGGATAACCGAGTTAGAAGATGTAGAGGAGGGCGTTAGCCGTTGGGAGATGGATGGAGAAAGAGTTGTACTGGAAGGTCGTCTGCGTCTTGAAGAAATGAGAATGCGTCAGAGTCGTAAAGAAGAGGAGGCTCGCGAGAGGGAGAAGACTTTGCTTGTTTTGGAGCAGGAGAGGAGTGCACAGGAAGCAAGAGTAGAGGAGGAGGCGGCCATGGACGTTATGGAGAAGGCCGAAGAGACTGATAGGCGGTTGCGGGAGGCTCTCGAGACGAACGACATCGTTGCGGAGGCTATTGAGTTACCGGATGACAATGAGAGTGATTGGATTGAACCCGACTCGAGTCCGGAGGATCTTGAAGAGCTGTTTTCCAAGTTGGAAGACGTCGAAAAGGAGAGATCGCTATCGGGAGAGGGTGAAGACAGAGGGAGAAGACCGGAGAGAGCCGGGAGTGTCGACACGGTACCCTCATCAAATGGCGTGGGTAGCCACCTAGATCCCCCGGAACCACCTACTGCTAGCGGAGCATTGGTGGTTGAGGAGGAGGATCAGAATGAGTTCCTCCCTGTCGAAGAAGAATCTGAGCTCCCGACTGCTGCGAATGGTACATTCTTCTCGCGCCTTTTCTCTGCGACTCCACAAACACAGTTACGTAAGGCGAAGCAAACTAGTGAAGAGGCGCATTCATTTCCAGTGGCGGTCCCATCTAGCGGCACGTCTGAGAAACCTGCATCAGAGACTGCCGTAAATGTGTCCGCTACTCTCCCTGAGGAAACAGCTCGCTCGCAACTACCGCAGCAGCAACAGGATGAGGATGAGAGGATCCGAAGAACGATAAGTCAACAGATGGAACAGAATTTGAGTCAAGGACAGAGCACGTGGAGCGAACCTCGAACCCCTTCCGCACTAGCACATACAGAGGAGAAGCCGGAGGAAGAAAATGAGAACAAGGATGAACAATCGGAGGAGGCGGAGAAGGAAGAGGATGGAGAGAAAGGAGAGGGCGAGGATGAGCTGCAAGGCACCTCCGCGGATGATGAGGCGATTCGTCTCAAACTTGTCCAACAGATGGAACGAATGATGATTGACAGTTCCAATCAGAGCCAGCCAGTAGAAGCTGGAGTTATTTCAACGATTCCTATTCCCGGGCCGGCTCGGACAGTCGAACAACTGCAATCACAGCCCCAGATATCAAGTGCTCTTCCGACAGAAGATGATGAATTGATTCGCCAGAGAATCACTCGAGATATGGAGCGGTCTCTTGCTGGAACGAGCGCATCCCAGCTAGAGCGGAAGGAGGAAGGAGGAAGTTCACAACCAACTGTTGCTTCCCAGCCCACTTCAAGCACTGTACTGAGCTCACCTACGACTACTGCTCCCCAGCAGTCTCAATTTCCTACCGAGGATGAGGAGGTGCAGTCCAGGTCAACAGGATCCGTTATGCAGCCTGAAATTCAGCGGGAGGGTCGGCAAGTCTCCCCGCTGGCTTCTGTACAATCCGCCGCTGTACCAGTGGTTGGTGCTATTCCGGCCCAGCGATCTCATGCTCAAGTAAATACCCCTCAGGATGATGAGGCGGTCCGCTATCAAATTCAACAGGAGATGCAAAGGCTTCTAGAATCCGGCGGCACCCTTTCCACGTCTACTGCCGTTGTCGCCGTCGACGAGCCAGTTAAGTCAGCTGAGGAGCCGGCTGAGGAGGAATCCCCATTCTCAACACCACCGAGATCAGTTAGACATCCGTCTCCACCTATCATCGGGGACGATGACCAGATACGGCGCAAGATTGTAACAGAGATGGAACAGTTTGTGAATAGCGAGGTATGCTAACCCCAAGTATGAATGAACAATAGTTAACATTTAGCAGCATGCACCTCGGGCCGCGGCTTCGTCCGGGTCCACGAACCAGGAACTGCAGCAGCGTATATTGCAGCCTGAGCCCCGGCCCATCACTGCTCCCGCAGGGGATAATGAAGATGAACAAATCCGGCAGCAGATCGTTCGGCAGATGGAGGAAATGCTGATCCGTGATGCTGCCCCTGCGATTAATGAGCCAGCGCTACAGGGCCCTATCTCTCATATTGCAGAAGTAGTGGAGCAAGCGCCTCCTGCGTCTTACACAACGGCCACTCAAGCTGTCCCAGTGCCTCAGGTAATTTCCTCAGATGATGAGAGAATTCGCCAGAAGGTTGTCGGCGAGATGGAGACACTCCTACGAGGCGAAAGCACACTCCAGCAACCTCAACCAGTCACTATCTCGCCCGCCATTCCAGTACAGCAAGCCACCGCGCAACCTGCTCAGGTATCAGTGCAACCTACATCCTCAGAAACCCTGGCAGGCGATGAGGCGATCAAACAGAGGGTCACCGCTGAGATGGAGGAGTCGCTGAAGAAGGAGCGGTCGCAGGAAAGTACAAGCGGCCAATCGGGGGCCCAGCAAGCAGCACTACATGCGGAATCCGAAAAGAGGGTAGATGAGAAGCGGGAGGCAGAAGCTGAGCACCACCAGCTTGCCCCAGAACAAGCTGAGGGTGAGGGAATCACAAAGCTTGCGGAAGCCGAAGAGAAGGCCCTTGAGGCTGAGGCGCACAAAGCAGCCGAACTGGGAGCTCGAAGACTCGCCGAAGAAGAAGAGCTTGCCGAAAGGGCCCGCCTAGAACTCGGGGCCGAAAAAGCTGCCGAAGCTGAGCGTCTTCTACTTGCCGAAGAGGCTGCCCAAAAGGAGAAAGCTGCAGAGCTCGAGCGGCTTGCTGAAGCCGAACGCCAACGCCTCGATGCCCAGCGCCATGAAGAGGAGTCCGCTGCGGCAAAAGCCTTAGAAGAGCGGAGAGCTGTGGAAGCGGAGAGGGCTGCTGTAGTGGAGGCTGCCCGTCAAGTCTTTGTCAGAGAGCAGACCGGATTTGACGACAAGAAGTTTCAGGAATTGGATCGGCAAAGACGGCTTGCTGAGGACGAGCGGATGAGATCAGCGGACACGGCTTTGGCTGAGCGGGAGAGGGCGAGAGAGGCCAAGCAACAAGCAGAGAGGATACAACGCGAGCGGGAAATCGAAGAGGAGAGGGTGAAGGCGGAGACTCTAAGGCAAGGGGAAGGCGGCGCTTTGGGAGTTGATGCCCCGGAGACTAAAACGGACGAGTTCCAGAGCATCGAGACAAGTTCAACGGCTACACTTGAAGATGATTTGGCTTCTGATGTATTCAATACTGCGGCCGAGTCGGACGGGTCAGGAGATGATCTAGACTATTCGGATATATGGAAGGCCCAGACCGGATACGAGACTCCCCGTGCAACCCAGGAGCCAATCAGTGAAGACGTTTTTCTTGGGGAAGTTAGTCGAGGCTTGGAATCCGTCATGGCTACTCCTAAAAATCCAGCTCCATCATCACTAATGCCCATAAACCAACCTGCCGCTACTGGGCTCCCTTCGCCACCGGATTTGGAGGATCAGGGTTACGAATTGTCAGATGAAACGGATATCAAGCTTTCCGTTGAGATGCCCTCCAACTTGACGCATGTTCAAGATGAAGTTTCTGAAACTAGTTCTGATATGGACAACTCTGGTGACGGCGAGAATGGGAAGGAAGACAGAAGCGAGAAAGAAGCTAATGAATTTACAGCTTTGGATAGCGGTGGACTTGGGAATCTAGTGATGGGCTGTGAAGATGTTGAAGGTGCCAAGATCAGTGAGCTGTTGCTGCCCGAGACATTTGTCGGATCTGAATCTCCAGCTGCGGGCCTTGGAAATATTCCTAACCTATTCGCTCCTGGCCAATCTATGCTTGGTTCCCCTGAAGCCTCGAGATCAATAGGTATGTGCTAGCTTTAAGAGGTTTAATATTATTCTAACCAAGACAGAGGATTTCCGACATTATAACGATGAGGACTTTTTGCTTTCGCGTGGCTATTCATTTGACACACCTTCAATTGTTCTGGCGCCATCTACGCCCCAGAAAGGGAACACGCCTCAGAAAGGGGACTCCCTAGAATACGACCATAATGGAGATTTCGTGGCCACTCCTCGGCGTAATGACATGTCTCAGTCTCCCGATAGCCGAAATGGATCATTTGGTACTTCCTTCTCTTGCGCCTCGATGGATGAGGGTGACCGGGCGGATATGTCGGACAGCATGGGTTACTTTGAACAGGAGGAGAGTTCTGAGATTGAGATTAAGCCTGTTGCTACTTCAACTCCGAAGGGAAATCGACGACTTACAGTTTCGACCGGACTGGATAGTATTGTGGAAGTCTTAACTCCGCGTTCCGCGAGGGGACAACACTTCGATGTATCCGATCTTTACCGGAATGAAAACCCTAGTCTCGATGGCTCCTCTAGGGCTGAAGAGAGAGTAGGCCCTGTAGGGGATGGTATTTCCTCCTCGCTGAGCGGTCCAGGCGAGACTATGGAGAAAGGGATGTTGCCAATTGAGTTGTCAGAGAAGGTAGCAAAGAGGGAGATCTCGAGGGATCCTACGCGCGCGACTTCGGCTTCTAAAAATCGGTCTGTTGCTCCACGGAGCAGTACGCCAACCTTGGGTAAGGTTCTTGCGAAGGATCAGAAGCAGAGGTTCACTTTGGGTTCGAGCTCTTCGACACCTAGTGGTGCTGCCGGGTATAAGGTATGTATTGTCTCCGGCTTTGGGAGCCTAAGTGCTGATTTTTTTGATAGCGGCCAACAAGTAGGGCGGAGGCCCGGCCTTCTAGTAGACAGGGTAACCACCCTTCAAGCAGGGCCCAAGAATTCCGCACGCCCAGTAGAGCGTCAGATACTAAGACAGCGAGGCCCTCCTCCCGAGCAGGCCCGTCGACACCTAGCGGGCCCGGTGACGATGGGTCGAACTCTTCAACTCCGACTGGGACACCTGCCCCTGCGATAAGGCCTATGCGGAGACTACGCCGTGATACGATTTCAACCACTGGGGCAGACTCCGACGACGATGATGATGATGACCCTCGACGCTTCTTCCGCGAGAATACCCCGGAAATAAATAATTCAGACTTTGCTAAAGCACCGAAGCTCCAAGTTACTAAGAGGCATGCTCGGCAGCCTTCGAATTTTACAAGCATAGTGACTCCGGAGAAGAGCTCGCGATTCAACAAGGGCCCATACGTAGCAGAAGGTTCCTCTCTAGTTCTTCCTACAACACCGATACTCCAGCCAGATCTCGATGATAAGATCAACGAGATTTTGGGTAGTCTACCGTCTAAGGTCCGCTTGACAGCGTCGAACCTACAGAAGCTCAGCGAGTCGACCAAGCGGCTACCTCCTATAAAACCCTTTGACTTGTCGTCTCCCACTGGGATTCCAGGTCCAAAGTCGGTAGAGTCTTCCCCGTCCATCGCTTCTGAGGTGCCTTCATATGCTCGCGCGTCTGCTAGAAGGCACAACTCAAGTAGCCCTGGTGATATCAAGCTTTACCATCTACATCGCACTGATGGCCAAGCGCCTATTAAGCTTTACATCCGTCTGGTGGGAGAAAATGGAGAGAGAGTAATGGTACGTGTTGGCGGTGGATGGGCGGATTTGGCGGAATATCTCAAGGAGTATGCAACGCATCACGGTTCAAAGAGAAGGGTTGTTTCAGAGGGCAGAGTGGAGATTCAAGATCTATCGACCCATAGTCATCACGGGCGGACACTACATCCATCTAGGTCTATATCCTCCTTCCGAAGCGCGAGTCCTGGGCCCATGGGCAGTCGGCCGAGCTCTCCACTTCCAGGTGGTAATCGCCCATCAACGTCTTTCAGCATGCGACGCCCAGAAAGCCCCATTTTGATGAAGCGATCAGAAAGTGAAAATCCGTCACTACATACCAACCCAACAATGCGAGGTGGACACAACGGCACTTTGCCTGGAAATAACAAGACATCACCGACAACCCCTTCCGACGAAGCCTTCCCGCTCCAACCGATCACAGCCACCCAGCTCACACCGCCGAACCGTAACTCGCCGCCTAGTCGCCCGGGTTCCCGCCCGGGTTCATCTTCATCAGCGGGCTATCGAAGGCCCACTTCCCGGCTTTCGTTCTCAGAATCAGCATTCGATGACTATGGCTCCATAAACGGGCACTCCCCGCCATCGCTTCTTCCTCCACCACAACCACTCGGTCTCGCTGGTCCAAAGGGCAAGCATGTGCACCCGGAAAACCAGGCTTGGGTTGAAGGTGTGTTGGGGCAGGTTAGGAAGGCCAGCGCGGATAGGAGGGCGCAGTTACTTGCTGCTGCTGCGGGGCATTATGGAGAGGGAGGGGTTGAAGAGGTGGTTGTCGAGGGGTCCGTGGCTATAGGTGGAGGGGGGCAAGGAGGGGATTATAGTGGGAGGGAATTTGGAGGGAGGCTGGGAGAGATTGGAAAGGTGGGAGGGACGAGGAGGCTGTTTGCTAAGAAGGGGTGACTTTTTGGTTTCTTTTTTCTTCCTTTCAAGGTGCTTTATTTGTTTCGTTTCATTTGTCTGGGTGTTTGGGGGGTGGAGTTTGCTTTTTTCCTGTGTTTTCTCGTTCGGTGTAAGTAGCTTCTTTTGGAGATATAACTAACTTGGGTATTTCCTTTAACCATATCACGCCTGGAATTTTTAAGGCTGGATGGATGGATTGGGTGGGTGGTTGGCTTTGAATGGGAGGGGTCGCTCTCGGGGCACGTAATACCGATAAAAACTTTCTTTTTGTGCTTTTTACTTTTAAGTTTAGCTTCATAGGGGTTTAGTTTTATGGGAGAGTATTCCTAGTGAACGGCTACCGGGTTAATTGATAGTATGCCGGAGTCGCTGCTGGTAGTAATTGACACTCAAGTACTATAGGAGCAACAGCATATTATTGGTCTGTATATAATACAGTATTGGGACTTGGAATATGGAATGGAGACTCAGAGGATGGCCTTGGCTTTCTAAGCTCTGCCTTCTGCCAATACCATTGATAAGAGGAAAAACAGAACCTAAACACGCGACCTTAATCACAAGATATCACTCGATGGGAGCAAGCAGGAAGTGCCTGCCCCCGAGCACTAGTGCCGGTGCTCGTACAAGGGTGTAAGGGTATTTCGGGCACGGTGACACAAGTGCTCAGCCATGCGGCCCCCAAGGTAGGATGCCCATTTGAGGAAGTCGATAGGGGCATTTCAACTGTGAGCAACCATAAGCAATATACCTATTCAATCATGAATGATTCAGGAAAAGGTGTTTGTGAATGAAATCCCCAGAGTGCCAGGCACCAGGAAACAACTTGTGATGAGAGAATCTGAATGATGGCCCTCCATGATGATGTGGGCTGGGGCTGGACAAAAATTGGCCAGCACCTAAATATCAATTGCTAAACCTGCAAAAAGGTGAGTGTTAATTCTGTCCTAAATGTTGCGAGCATAATGCACGCGTAACGGTCAACCGGTCGAACTAGACTAGGGCAAAACTAAAAGGGTACTGGGGAGAATCAAAAACTTCATTGGCTTGTCTTCCCCAAAACTAACTAACCAAACATAATCGTGCCAAGGTTGCGGCGTGCGGCCGCAACCCAGGATATTCGCGGGCTCACAACCTGGGCACTCCTCCAGAGTGCCTGACAGCTCAACATGAGATTGTGGCTCAACATGACTTTGTGGCTCACCATATTAAATCTGTGGCTCAACATAGCTTCATGGCTTAGCACAGTTTTTTCGTTTGATGTAACTTTATTGCTCAAGAAAACATCTAAGATAATAATACCCAGTATCAGATAACTAGGAAGATTGTAAAGACAGATATAAAGCAGAATAAGATATTTCATACATCTCTTGGGTCACATTTGGCCACAAAGTTACATTGAGCCACAAATTTAGTATGGTAAGCCACAAAGTCATGTTGAGCCACAATCTCATGTTGAGCTGTCAGGCACTCTGGAGGAGTGCCCAGGTTGTGAGCCCGCGAATATCCTGGGTTGCGTCCGCACGCCGCAACCTTGGCACGATTAAGTCTATATAAAAATAATAAAACTCTCAATCATTCTATCGTCTGCCACACCTATCAATCTCTCCTTCATGTGTAATCCCCTTCTGCCTGTGGATCTCCATACTCTAAACAAAGAAAAGACATAGCCAAAAACCATTCCGTCTATCCTTCCGTATAGAACAAATGAAACAACTAAAACTACTATCCTGTCTATCCTTCTGTCTAGAACAAATGAAACAACTATCCAGCGCTTCTGTGAACTCCAACACTAAAGAGTTTGTGATTGTAAACTAATTAAAGCTTGAAGATATACTAGTAAGTAAGGGTGAATAGCACTCCATTGAATGCCTGATGTACCAGTCATCACTCAATATTGAATGATGTAGAGAAAGAGTAACGAGAGCTGTTTGCCACACATAATACTCAGACACCATAACTTGGCTGAGATGAAATTTGGCTGTAGATAGGAGATGCCTGTTGCTGACAAATGGTAAAGACAGTGCAGGAATCACTGAAGTATTACTGAAGTATTACTAAAGTGTACTTGGCTGAAAGTTTGCAATCCATGTATCAAATTATTCCAATTGCATCATTGTTGTCATTAGTGCCAAGGGTGGGAATATGAGAACTGGCTTGATATTCTGCCAACTGACTTGAAGGAGTCCACACTTTCAACTGTAGGGTTTGGGAATTGGTGTTGGATAATGTGACAACCCTTAAAGGAATATTATTCAAATTGTGTAAATAAAACCTTTGAGTTTTATTAGGACTCAAAGATAATATAAGCAGATTTCTGTCATATGGTTAAGTCTTGGTTAGTCTTTATTTCAAGCAAGGCGAAAGTGGGGGCCTGCTCTTTATGTTCAAGATTTTACAATTATGTGTCTATATCTTGTACCATTTTGGCATCAGAGCTGTGAGAGGTAGAGGTGGACAGCAGTAGTAAAGGATAAGATACTCAGGCATAAAGAATTTTTTATCCAATACAGAAACCTCAATTGCATGAAATATATTTACTAAACAGCCCAATTGCCAGATTTCAATCCTATTGAAAAATCATTGTAATATATGGAGCAAGAACTGAGGGAAATATGATGTAGGATTAGGAATATCAGAACCTTGAAGCTTACCTTGAATATCATTTAGCATGATATTTCAAGCCAAAGGCTTGAGAGTCTTATTTGAGGCATGCCAGAGTGACTCTCAGTGGTAATAGAAACTGATTCAGGAGTTATAAGGTATTGTTTCTTGTATATAAAATATATAGAAAAATATTACATTCATGGGATCATGAGATATCACTTGATACTTTCACTTTTTTTGTTCAAGTAAAATTGTTCCTTTTACATTTAAAAGTGCACCCAACATATTGATAAAATCAAATCATTCTCACTAGATATGACTTAAACTTTCAAATCTGGCCTTCTCTCCACACAATAAGCCCTTCTCTATTTGGAAGTACACCCAACCTTTTACTACCCCCGAGTACTAGTTGTGTCGTGATGTTTGTGAAATGGACCTGACTTGCATAATGGCTTGTAGTGAGATTTAAGGAAGTGCAGGGAAGCTCATGCAGGGGAGAGGTCAATAAGGAGAGACCAAATAGATTAATTATTGTATTATAGATATAAAAAGATTGTGCTCGTAAAGAGTATATTGTAGTTTGTTGTTGGCAGATACAAAAACAGTGAAAATAGCGAGCCTACTGGCAAGAGAATGTACAACTTCAATAGCCAAACGAGGTCAGGTTATCAGCTATGCAATGCTGTAGGAAAAGACAAAGGCCAATGGGCCTTAATGGAGATTTCAGAAAAGACTGGAGTATTGGTCACTACCTGCTCTAATATTATCCGAACAGCTAGGCAGTGAGCAAGTGAGAATGTCAATCCTAATCTTTGTGCTGATGAGAATCTTGCCCCACTGCGCAACTCAGTCAAAGGAGCTAATGAAGCTCTTAAACCAGTTCAGAAAGAGTATCTGGTAGCTACTATATTGCCAGATGCTGATCATTGTCGGATGAAATTTTCACAGCTTGTACAAGCAGGTATTTCATTTATTTCTTAATTCTATAATTTATATATATTTAATTTAATTAAATAATTACATGGAACTAGTTTTATATTTTTATTTACTTTTTTTAAAAAAGCACAACTAGATGTTAGTCGCCAGATATTTTCTAAAGGTTTGTGTGAAAACAAAATTTACATCAGCAAAAAAAAAAGGTTGCAGCCGGACGCACCCCGTGCTCCCTGTGCGTTCGGCGGTCCAGGCGCATAGTACGTAAACTCGCGTTCTGGGGGTGTATTACCCTAGCGGGAATAGCTTGCATAATTATGCGCGAGGTATATGCCACCATAGGGGAGAGCATATATCCGAACCCAAGCTTCCTGAGTAGGGACTTCCCGGAGGCATCTGGGAGACTACTC